>Ga0066665_10000648_pt1 | contig 14437 bp, 10 predicted proteins | sample GraSoiAngelo_114_FD_75175 | JGI IMG/M metagenome (GOLD analysis project Ga0066665, IMG submission 75175) | Grasslands soil microbial communities from the Angelo Coastal Reserve, California, USA - 14_0903_13_40cm | ecosystem: Environmental > Terrestrial > Soil > Grasslands | place: USA...
CCGACACAGAAGTGAGCATGGCAAGTCTCCATCCCAAGGTCAGTGCGAGCGCCGCAGGCTTGAACCTCGCATCGCTTACAGATGGCGACTGGCGCCACAACCTTGACTTCCCCTTTGCTGAGAACGGAAATCCAACTTTCATTCAATTGGAATTCACGCAGCCATTCCGCACTCAGGCATTCACGATTGCTGCAGGAACACCGCGAACCTATGGCGGTCCATCTATTCCCGATGGTGAGGTTCAGGCCAGCCCGGATGGCGTCAACTGGACAACAATCACCAGCCTTCCCGGGCCCAGTCATCCGGATGCCGGTTTCCCCGTACGCACCTATTCCTTCCCTGCCATCACCGCCAGATTCTATCGCGTGATTTTTCGTCGGCGTGAGCCGAAGCCGACCGACTTTTTGTGGAGCGAATTCCTCGGGTTTCCAATGAAGCCCGCTCCGTCGTTCAAGCTGGCGCAGATTGAGTTCCACTCCGGCGCGCGCATCAATCACTGGCAGGAGAAAGCCGCCTTCGCGAACATGCTTGAATACGAGAACAGCTCAGTGCCAGTTGCGCCGAACGAAGCCGTCGCAATGAACAACGTAGTTGACCTCACTTCAAAGATGCGCACGGACGGCAGTCTCGATTGGCAAGTTCCTCGCGGCAAGTGGACGATCATGCGCTTTGGATATTCGCTCACCGGTGAAAAGAACCACCCCGCGACGCGCGAGGCAACTGGCTACGAAGTGGACAAGCTGAGCCACAAGTATGTGGAGAATTATGCCAAGAATTACGTGGCCATGATTTCAGCTGCGCTTGGGCCATACTTCGGCAAGAGTTTTCGTTACTTCGTTATGGATAGCTGGGAAGCCAGCGACCAGAACTGGACTGATGACATGGCCGCCGAGTTCCGCAATCGCCGGGGCTACGATTTAACGCGCTACCTGCCCGTACTGACCGGGCGCGTGATTGAGAGCGCCGATGTGAGCGAGCGTTTCCTTTGGGACTTCCGGCGAACGATCGCCGATTTGCTGGCGGAGAATCACTACGCCGTCACCACTCAGTATTTCCATAAATCTGGAATTGGTTTGTACGCGGAAGCAATGGGCTCAGGCCTTCCCACCGTCGGCGACGGACTGCTGAACAAAGGACAAGTCGATATTCCCATGGGCGAATTCTGGACTACGTTGCCGACACAGCCCGACACTCCCGATCATCCCGCCGATGTGCGCGAGGCTTCGTCCGCCGCCCACATTTACGGGAAGCCCATTGTGGCGACGGAGTCGTTTACCTCCATGCCGTACATTCCGGCGTGGGGCCAATCTCCTTTTTATTTGAAGCCCATAAGCGACGCCTATCTGGCCGCAGGCGTGAACCGAATTATCTTCCACACCGCAGATCAACAGCCGTTTGTGGACGAGGCGCATAAACCTGGCATGACCCTGGGATTTTTTGGGCAGCATTATGGCCGCAACATTACCTGGGCAGAACAGGCGGTCGCGTGGAACACCTATCTGGCCCGATGTTCATACTTGTTGCAGCAGGGACGGTTCGTTGCCGACCTGGCCTATTACTACGGCGAAGGCGCGCCAGCGACCGTGCCCTATTGGAAGGTAATTCATCCGGCTCCGCCCGAAGGCTACAGCTATGACTACATGAACACCGACGTTTTATTGAATCGGCTGTCGGTGAAGGATGGCAGGCTCGTTTTACCCGGCGGCATGAGTTACAAAGCCCTCGTCATTCCAGACGACATTGACCGGCTCACGCTTCCAGTAGTTCGACAAATTCGCGAATTGGTGGATGCTGGCGCGATCGTGATTGCTCCGCGGCCTGGAAAATCGCCTAGCCTGACCGGATATCCGAACGCAGACGATGAAATTCGTGCGATCGCTAACGACGTGTGGGGACCGGTGGATGGGAAGAGCATCACAGAGCATCGCTACGGAAAAGGCAAAGTGTATTGGGGGAAATCAGTTGCCGAGGTTCTCGCCGCGGCTAAAACGCTTGCCGATTTCGCGTACAACCGGCCGAGCCTTGACACCAAGCTCGTCTGGATACATCGCAATTCACCGGATGCCGATCTCTATTTTGTCGCGAATCAGAGGCCTCATCCGGACAACGTTCTGGCGAGCTTCCGCGTGGAGGGAAAACAGGCAGAGCTGTGGCATCCGGACACAGGCGAAATCGAGCAGGCCGAATACAACATTGAAAATGGACGCACCAATGTGCCGTTGCATCTTGATCCTGATGGCTCTGTTTTCGTTGTGTTCCGTCACGTCGCCACAGCCCCATTGCGCACTTTGCCCCACCCAGTCAGCACAGTCCTCGTAACCCTTCAAGGGCCATGGAATCTGGGTTTCCCGCCGAACTGGGGCGCTCCGTCACAAATCACACTCGAAATTTTGTCTTCGTGGACGAACTCTTCAGATGTCGGCGTGAAATATTTTTCCGGCACCGCAACTTATACCAAGCAAATTGATGCTGCCGCAGCATGGTTTCAGCCGGGGGCCAAAATAGTTCTCGACCTCGGCAACGTAAAAGAGATTGCAGAACTCAGCGTGAATGGAAAATCTGTCGGCGAAATTTTGTGGAAGCCGCCGTTTCGCGCGGACGTCACCCGCGCACTTAAGCCGGGTGCTAATCACATCGAGATCAAAGTCACCAATCTCTGGCCGAACCGGTTGATCGGTGACGCGCAGCCCGACACGCAGAAGAAATATACGTTTACCGATTTCCCGTTTTACAAGGCCAGTTCGCCGCTCATGGAGTCTGGCCTGCTCGGCCCGGTAAGCCTGATCTCCATCGAGATGCAGTGATTTGTCCGAGGCTGTGAACTACTTAATGTGGCCGAGCGAAACATTTTTCGATCTTGCAGCTTGCATCAAGGCGCGATTTTGCAGGCTGCGGCGCAATTCACAAATTCTGGCAGCGCCATGGAACCGCCCTTCACAGTCTGAGTGAGAACTCAGACTCCGAACCACAGGTGGCAAGCGAATCGTAATTCCCAGCCGCGAAGCGGCGCTAGAATACAGCCCAGGGCGGAAGCCCTGGGTGCAAGTGGGAAATGACTCAGCCCCAAAGGGGCGTAAGAAGCGTTCTCACACAGACTCTCAGAGCGCAGCGATTTCAGCGTCAGCTCCACAGCCGGTCCCACGAACGTTCGTGGTCCCACTCGGCCGTCGGCTCAAAATAGCCCGTCCCCGGTGCAAGATGCTGACGCACGACATCCTCGTTGAGAGTCACACCCAGCCCGGGACGGTCCGGCACCTCAATCCATCCATGGTTCACAATTGGAGACTTCACATACTCCTGCACCAATGACGACCACCACGGCACATCCAACGAATGGTTTTCCAGCGCCAGGAAATTCTGCGTCGCCGCTGCACAGTGCACATTCGCCATGCAACTGACGGGCGTGCCCGCAAAATGCATCGCCATCGGCACGGCGAATTCTTCCGCCATGTCTCCAATCTTGTGGGTCTCGAGGATTCCGCCAGACGTGGCCAGGTCCGGATGAATCTTGCTGATCGCGTGTTTCTCACAGAGCACGTGGAACGACTCTTTCAGGTAGATGTCCTCGCCGGTGAGAATCGGGGTCGGACTCTGGTCGGAAATTTCCTTCAACAGATCGGTGTATTGCCACGGAATCACATCTTCCATCCATGACAAGTTGAACTTTTCATAGGCTTTGCCCAGCCGAATGATTGATTTCACGCCCAAGTGGCCAAGATGGTCCATCGATAGCGGAATTTCCATCCCGACCGCATCTCGGACCGCGGCGACGTACTCCGACAGCATGCCGATACCTTTGTCCGTCACCTCATTCGCAATGAACGGGTGTTCGATTTGATTTTCCTCCCATCCCGTGAGATCTGAAGGAGTAGTAAGCGTGCCCGGCCTGTCCGAAACCATCTCGACACCCAAGTCCATTTTGAGCCAGGTTAGGCCCATAACTTCTTTGCGTTCCTTCATCCGTTGGGCGTAGATTTTCGGATCTTTCGATTCCGTCGTGTCCGCGTAAATGCGAATCTTGTCGCGGAACTTACCGCCGCCAACCATCGCGTATACCGGCGCGTTATAGACTTTGCCGGCGATGTCCCACAATGCCATTTCGATCGCGCACACTCCACCGCCCTGTCGGGCGTGCCCGCCGAATTGCTTGATCTTGCGGAAAATTCTGTCGAGTTGCAAAGGGTTCTCGCCAACGATGCGGCTTTTCAGGAACAGCGCATAGGTCGCACTGGCGCCGTCGCGAACTTCGCCAAGCCCATACACACCTTGATTCGTATCAATACGAATGATCGGACATGGGCTCGGGCCGGGCTTCACAATCGTTGCCACGCGCATATCGGTGATCTTCAACGCCGACGGACTCGAATTCGTATTCACCGTTTTCGGATACGCCTCGAGCCGTTCATCCAGCAACAAACCGCCCCCAAGCGCAAGCGCCGAAGCCTTCACCATGTCGCGACGATTGAATCCGTTGTGTTTGCTCATTCCTTGTTCTCCTTCCGCTTTTCTTTGCGATCTTTGCGGATTTTCTTTGTGTCCTTTGCGGTTAAAAGCTCTTAACCGCAAAGATCGCAAAGGACCCGGAGTACGCGAAGAAATGTCGATCGCTGTCAGCTACAGCCGCCCAAACTTCTTCACCGCTTCCTCAATCGACTTCAGCTTCTCAATCCAGGCGTACATCGAGTGCTCTTTGAAATCCATCTCCTGCGCGGTGGCGAGCACATCCGCAGCTTTGGCCCTGGGGACAACGACCACCCCATCGGAGTCTGCCACCACGATGTCTCCTGCACTGACTGGAGCTCCATCACATACGAGAGGAATATTTGCGCCCGCAAAACGATAGTGACCCACGGACGTCGAAGGCACTGTCCCCAGCGCAAACACCGGGAATCCGATCTTTTGCAGATAAGCCGTGTCGCGTACGCCGCCGTCAATCACAGCTCCGGAAAAACCGCGCGCCTGCATCGCTGTCCCCATCAATCCGCCCATTCCCGCGATGTCAGCACCGTCTTCGACCACCATCACGTAAACCGAATTCGGACCGCCCGAATCGATCGCAGCCAGCATGCCGCTTAACGCGTCCGGATCGTGGTTCTCTTCCTTCTTCAGTTTCACCGTGAGTGCGAACCCGGCAAATTTCGACGCAAAAATTGGCCGCATGCGATGTGAAAGATAAATTCGTTGCCCGGTAAGCCTTTCCATTGCATCCGACACCGATGCGACTTCGACATGGCGATAGCCATCGAGAAGTTCCGAGTCCGATGAAGCATCCGCCGGGCGAGCGAACGCGTGCGGCGTAAAACTAATTGCGCCAAAAATCGCCGCAAGCAGAGCGACGAGCAAAGCCGTCAAGCGAACTCGAGATCCGAAGAGCCTCTTAATCATTTTGCGCTCCTGAAGTTTGGTAGGCCTGGCCCTGCACACTCACTTGTGCGAGGCCTCGCTCTACATTCACCATCAGCCACAGCAACGCGCCAACGCTACACAGTGCAGCTGCCACAAAAAACGAGATGTTCCATCCAAAATGCTTTGCAATCAGTGGCGTCAATGAGGCAGTCACCATGCCGCCGATTTGTCCGCCCATATTCATTACTCCCGAAACCGATCCCGCCGAGGCGCCGCCGATCTCCGATGTCACTGACCAGAATGAACTCTGCGAAAGATACAACGCCCCAGCACCGCCTGCGAGAATAACGCTAGCTATTCGCGCGTCCTGAGCGTAGGCGCCGCTCGCGACAAAAATCGCGCAAAGAAACATGCTCGCGCAAGCTACTCCACAACGTCCTGCTCTTTTGCCAATATTTTTTGTGATCGCATCGCTTATCCAACCTCCAATAGTCGAACCGGCGGCCATCGCCAGGAAGGGAAGCATCGAGTAATACGAGCTCGACTTCAAGTTCAATCCTCTAACTGCATTCAGGTAAATAAAGAACCAGGAAAAGAAAATGTACGCTACGTATCCATAGCAGAAATAGCTCAAAGTGACGGTGGCCACGTCGTTGCTAAAGAATATGCTTCTCCAGGACAGCGGCCGCTGGTCCAGCGTTGCAGGAAGTCCCCTGCGAATGTGCGCCGCCTCTTCCGGCAACATCAGTGGATGTTGTTCCGGTCTGTCGCGTGCGATCGCCAACCAAACCAGGCCTGCGGCCAACCCGATCAGTGCGCTCGTCCAGAACGACCATCGCCAGCCGTAATGCAGCAAGATGTAGGTGATTAATGGAGGCGTTACGCCTGCGCCGGCGCCGACGCCGGCAAAAATCAATCCATTAGCAATGCCCCGTTCTTGCGACGGAATCCAGCTCGCGACCAACCGATTCCCCGCCGGATAAACCACCGCCTCACCAACACCCAACAAAAAACGTACCGCCATCAATACGAACAGCGCGCCTGTGAGCTTCGACGATACGGCAGCTGTTAGCGATGTAAATACCGCCCACCAAATCGTTCCCGCGGTGAGAACCCTCCGTGGTCCAAAGCGATCTGCCAAGCGCCCACCTGGGGCCTGAAATAGCGCATAGCCAAGTAGAAAGGCGCTGAGCGCCCAGCCCAAATGAACGTGGTCGAAGCCGAATTCCTTTTCAATCAAACCGCCGGCAATCGAAATGTTAACGCGGTCCAGATAGGCCACGGCGCTGATGACGAACATCCATCCGATCAAAATCCAGCGCAATCGATTACGAAAAATATTCATCATCGGCAAGACGCGGCCAAGACAAGGATTGTAAGCTCGCTACACCAGATTTGCAGACAAGAGATTTGCAGATTGACAAATATCTCTTGATTTGAGAATTTCGGGAGCGCGATTCACTCGGAGGCTGCCCTTGAAGTTGACTCGCAGATCTTTTGCTTCACATGTTGCCGGAGTTTGCTGCGCGTGTGCTGTCTTATTGTTCGCGCAATCCGCTTGGGCACAACTCCTGAGCTTTTCCAAGCAGGAGTTGATTGATTACACTGCGCAAAATCCCTTTGATCGTCTGCCCGATGGCAGACCCAAAGTCCCGGACGCACTCATGGAGCGTGCGCGCGACCTTTCATCCGAGGAAGTGTGGGCCGTCCTGCAAGCGAAGGGTTACAACAATCAGTATGCAGACGGATTGCAGGTATTGCATCCGGGCAAACCCATGGTCGGGCGAGCGTTTACGGTGCAGTTCATGCCGCTCCGTGAAGACGTTGACAACGTCGCGCAAGTCAAAGCCAAGCAGGCGGTCGGCAAACGCCTCTTCAATCAGACTGCAATCGACATGTTGCAACCCGGCGACGTGCTGGTTGTCGATCTTTTTGGGAAAAAAGTAGGCGGCACCATCGTTGGCGACAACCTTTTTTTCTACGTAAATCAGGCCACTCACGGCGCTGGCCTCGTTGTTGACGGCAGCGTGCGTGACCTCAATGGAATTTCCGAGATCGACATGCCGGCGTATTTCCGCTCGGTTGATCCCACGCCCATCGGCAATGTCATGTTGACGGGAATCAATATTCCCATTCGAATCGGCAACGTGACTGTCATGCCGGGCGACCTCGTCGTCGGAGATCGTGAGGGCATATATTTCGTTCCGCCGCAGTTCGTACAGGAAGTCCTCGATAAAGCCGACGAAACTCACATCCACGACGAGTGGACCAAGAAGAAATTCGCCGAGGGAAAATATAAGTCCAGCGAAATTTACGGTTCGCCCAGCGACCCCAAGCTGCAGCAGGAATATCAGGAGTATCTTAAGAAGCGGCTCGACGAGATTCACAAGCAGCGCTCAAAATAACAACGACTCACGTGGGACAGGCGGCTCGCCTGTCCTGACAGGAGGCATGCGATGACTAACTCCCCCAACGATATCACCCGCCGCAGCTTCATTAACAAAGCCAGCCGAGGCCTGCTCGCGACGACCGCTGCCGAAGCCCTATTGAAGACCGCTTCCGCGCAGCTCCGAGTCCCCGATCCTCCCGGCAAGAAGTTGGGCTGGGCCATTGTCGGCCTCGGGAGTCTTTCCATCAATCAGATCCTTCCCGCGTTCGCGAAATGCGAGAAGTCGAAAGTCGTCGCGCTCGTGAGCGGCCATCCTGACAAAGCCAGCAAACTTGCGCTACGTTATGGCGTCAGCCCGAAGAACATTTACAACTACCAGAATTACGACTCGATCAAAGACAATCCCGACGTGGACATTATCTATATCGTGCTGCCTAATGGCATGCACGCCGAATACACCGTGCGCGGCCACCAGGCAGGCAAGCATGTGCTCTCCGAGAAGCCGATGGCGAACACGCCCGCGGAATGTCAGCAGATGATTGATGCTGCCCGCAAAGCGAATCGCAAACTCATGATCGCCTACCGCTGCCGATACGAGCCTTATAATCGCGAGGCAATTCGCATCGCGCAATCCGGCGAGATCGGCCCTACGCAAATGATCCTGGCCGACGCTGGCTTCAAAATGGGCGACCCGACTGTGTGGCGGCTGAACAGACAATTGGCTGGCGGCGGTTCTCTCATGGACATCGGTATCTATGCCCTGAACGCGACGCGTTATCTCACCGGCGAGGAGCCCACCGAAGTGAACGCGATGATCTACAGTACGCCGGACGATCCGCGCTTCAAGGAAGTTGAAGAGCACGTCAATTTTCAGTTGCGATTTCCCAGCGGGATCCTGGCGAATTGTTCGTCCAGTTACGGATACTTCCACCAAAGCCATTTTCGCGTCATGGGCACCGAAGCTCGCCTCTGCATGGATCCTGCCACTTGGTACAGCGGCCTGCGTATGTGGATCGAGCGAGGCAACACCATCGAACAAAAAGATCTCCCAGAAGTGGACCACTTCGCCGCCGAGATGGACCACATGTCCGATTGCGTGATGCAGAACAAGCAACCGCTCACTCCGGGCGAAGAAGGTCTGCGCGATTTGACTCTCATGGCGGGAATCTATGAAGCCGCCCGCAGCGGAAAAACCGTGAAGCTGTAGAAGACTGCCGAGCGATTTCGGCCGATTGTCGAAGTCGGGAGGGCATCGCTTTAGCGATGCCGCAACTGACCGTCTTTTCGATCAACCCCTTTAGGGGCCCGGTTTCATTCAAACTTTTTTGCCCTCGCATTCCCTACCATCTCAGCAACCTTTTTCATTTCCCTTGGAAGAGCGGCCATTTATGGCCGCTTTGAGCGCGATCTGCGATCCGGCGAGCTTCAGCTCTATGTCGCAGTCGCAGCTCCGGGAAAACATGTCGCATCCCAGGTTCGCGCGCTATAGGGCTAAAGCGCGTACCCACCTGACGACTTACTCCATTTTGTTCGGCCCGACCGGGCTCGCCAGATGGTCAGCCCGGTAGGGGCGAACGAGCTTAGCCCAGCGTTTCAGCGCTGGGAATCCTGTGAAAGATGATTCAAGTCCCGTAGGGATGGCCGAATTCCAGCGTGGGACACAGCTCTCTCCGCACGCATGAGAAGATGGAAGCATCAAGGTTCTGGCCAACGACCAAAGACGGTTTTCATGATCCAGCTCAACTCTGCCGGGAAACGCTACGGCAACAAACTTCTGTTCGAAGGCGCGGACCTCCTGATCACCGCGCAAGACCGTGTCGGTCTGGTTGGCGCGAACGGCACAGGCAAAACTACATTCCTGAAAATCCTCGCCGGACTCGAATCCCTGGACTACGGCAGCGCCTCAGTGGCTAAGGGAATCGACATTGGATATCTGCCGCAGGACGGCCTGGCTCTCTCTGGCCGGACCGTTTTTGCGGAATGTATGTCGGTATTTTCCCGTTTGCAAGCAATCGAAAAAGAACTCGAGCAACTGACCTCGGGTATGGCTGAGGTTGACCACACATCCGCTGAATACGAGCAGATTGCTGATCGCTATCATCACATTGAGCACGAATTCCGCGTGCACGACGGCTACGCCATCGAAGCGCAAGTTGGAACGGTCCTCGCCGGCTTGGGCTTTGGTCCCGAGGACTGGTATCGCCAAACCGAGGAATTTTCCGGCGGCTGGCAGATGCGGATCGCCTTAGCCAAGCTGCTGCTTCAAAAACCAAATCTCCTGCTGCTTGACGAGCCAACCAATCATCTCGATCTCGAATCGCGAAACTGGCTGGAAGAATATCTATCGAATTATCCCTTCGCGTTCGTTCTGATTTCCCACGATCGCTACTTCCTCGACATCACCGTCAACCGAATTGTTGAGATCTGGAACAAGAAAATCTGGACCTACAGCGGGAACTACGAAAAATATTTGTCGCAGAAGACCCAGCGCCAGGAGCAGCTTGAGGCCAATTACCGCAACCAGCGCGAGCGCATCGAGCAATTAGAAGTCTTTATTAATCGCTTTCGATATCAAGCCACCAAGGCCAAGCAAGTGCAGAGCCGCATCAAAGAGTTGGAGAAGATCGAGCGCATCCAACTGCCGGAAGAAGAGAAGACGATCCACTTCTCGTTTCCGCAGCCGAAGCCAAGCGGCAGGATCGTGGCGGAGTTTGTCGGCGTGGCGAAGTCGTACCACAAACCGTGTGGCTCGGACAGGAATGTCCGAGCCACACCAGCCGGAACGACACATGAAGTCTTTCGCGATGTGAATTTCATGATCGAGAAAGGCGACCGCATTGCCCCTGTGGGCGTGAACGGCGCCGGAAAATCAACCCTGATTAAATTACTCGCCGGGACCGAGCCATTGACCGCGGGCGAATATCAGCTCGGTCACAACGTTCAGTTCGATTATTTCGCGCAAGACCAATACAAAGAACTCGACCAGGACGCACGCATGATTGACGACATCGGCCGGGTTTCGCCCGCGTCGCGAGAAACCGATCTGCGCAACCTGCTCGGCTGCTTCCTGTTCACCGGAGACGAAGTATTCAAACGTATCGGCGTACTCTCCGGCGGTGAGCGCAACCGATATGCGCTGTTGCGGATGCTGCTGCATCCTGCGAACTTTCTGCTCCTTGATGAACCGACAAACCATCTCGATATGCGCGCCAAAGACGTTCTGCTCGAGGCGTTAAGCAAATACACAGGCACGGTGGTCTTCGTCTCCCACGACCGCTACTTCATAGATAAGCTGGCAACCCGCGTCTTCGAAATCGGCGGTGGGCGCGTGGAGGTCTATCCGGGAAATTACGAGGACTTCTTGTGGCGCAAACAGCGCGGTGCGGAGAAACTGCAGGAGCAGGTTTCAGCCTCAACCCAGATGTCTCAATCCGGCAACGGCCACGTAGGGGCGGGTGCCCCCACCCGCCCGGCGGACGAACAAGCCGCGTCATCGAATGGCGATAAGCCATCCAAGCGCCTGAACCCCATCAAGCGCAAGCAAATGCAAGCCCGCGCTCAGGAATTAGAAGAAAAGATTTCGGAACTCGAGACTTCTATCGCTCAATGCGAGGCTTCCCTGCAGAACTTTGTAAGCGCCGACGAGACGACCCGCCTTACATACGAACTCGATCAAAACCGGACCGAGTTGCAGCAGCACGTTACAGAGTGGGAACAGATCGGGCAGGAACTCGAGGTCGGTTCCTAAAGCTTTTAACCGCAAGGCCGCCAGGGTTGCGCGAAGGGCGAGAAGAAAGTCTCCTCCGCCATAAATCTTCTCTTTGCGACCTTCGCGGCACTTCTTTGCAATCTTTGCGGTTAAAATCTTTTCCCGTTTTGGAACAGCGGGTCAACCTTTGTGTTGAGCACGATTCAGTCGCAGGTATGATTCTCGTTACATGACCCAACGTGAGAGCAGCAATCAAGATTCACCGCAAGCTCGGGCCGGGACTACTGGAATCCGCATACGAAGCATGCCTCACGCACGAGCTTCAAGTAATAGGCATGAGTGTCCAACGCCAAAAGCCGGTTACGCTCTTTTATGAAGGGGTGAAGCTCGACTGCGGCTTTCGTGCAGATCTGGTCGTGGACGGAGTTTTGGCTGTTGAATTGAAGTGCAAAGAAATTCTGCACCCAGTTGATGAAGCTCAACTCCTGTCGCACATGCGCTTGCTCGATGTACCACTGGGGCCTGCTAATCAATTTTCATGTTGTTCTGCTAAAGGACGGAATCAAGCGGCTCGTTAACAACTACGCCGAACCTGATGAAGAGCTGGGGATCAAAAAGCTTTTAACTGCAAAGGTCGCCAAGGTTTCCAAAGCAAATATCCTCAACGTTGATTTTCTTCGCGGACTTTGCGATTCCCTTGCGATCTTCGCGGTTAAAGGCTTTTGATTATTTTAGCCAACCAGTCCTTCCCCGCCCGTTCCACTCCTTCCGTAACCTGCCGCACTTTGGTAACTCCGTGGCATATTCACTGTTACCGCACAAATTCGCCGCAACGCGCGGACATTAACAAAGGAAGGCTCCCGATGCTGCACTCAAACGACAACGCTCCCAAACAGCAATACACACCGTCAACCCTCAACCCAGCCGCGCCGGTCAAGACCGTTACCTCGCCCATCGAGCAGGCCACCATCGGACGCACGCTGGTGATCAAAGGCGAAGTCAGCGGCAGCGAGTCGCTCTACGTTGACGGACGCATCGAAGGCACGCTGAGCTTCAAAGATCATCGCGTGACCGTGGGCCGCAACGGCGTTGTGCAGGCCAACATTGCCGCGCGCGAAGTTGTCATCATGGGTAAGGTCACCGGCAACGTCGAGTGTAGCGACCGCGTGGATATCCGCAGCGAAGGCACGCTCACCGGCGACGTGGTCAGCCAGCGAATCAGCGTGGAAGATGGCGCGATGCTTCGGGGCAGCGTGCAGTTGACGCCCGCTGAGCAGAAGCGCGAGAAATCACAGGAATCGCCAAAGTCATTTGCAGCAGCGGCAGGAAAGAGCAACTAGGTCCAAGCCGCGTGCGCGGCGAAACAATTCAGCCCAGGGCGCAAGCCCTGGGTCCCCTGTTACCAGCAACCAGCCCCAAAGGGGCGAAAGACCTCGCAGAAGATTTTTAGCGCTCACTTCTTTTCTTCCGGCTTCAACTCCAGCGCCGCCGAATTCATGCAATAACGCATGCCCGTCGGCCGCGGACCGTCCGGAAATACATGGCCGAGATGGGCCTCGCAACTGGAGCAACGCACCTCGGTCCGGCGCATGCCGTAAGTGATGTCACTGTGCTCCTCGACAGCTTCTCCATTCAAAGGTTTGTAGAAACTCGGCCACCCGGTGCCAGAATCGAATTTTGTCTCCGAACTGAAGAGCGGCTGCCCGCACCCAGCACAGACGTACATCCCCGGGTCTTTCGTCTTGTTGTACTTGCCGGTAAATGCCGGCTCAGTGCCCGCCTTGCGCATTACCTGAAACTGCTCAGGTGTGAGTTCTTTCTGCCATTCGGATTCAGATTTTTTGATCTTCGTCATAAAATCAGCTCTCATCGAATTCTAACGGCTTTTATCCGCAGAGAAGAATTGCCTGAAGCACGTTCCCGCACAGAATGAGATTCCCTCGTGGGCAAGAAGTTTCAGGTCTCTGCGCTCGGCGTTCTCCGCGGTTAAATGCCTTTGCAGGGCTAGAAGCTAAAAGCTAACAGCTAAAAGCTTCTTGTTTTTTCGCCTTATATTCGCCTACAATGATGCCATGGCAATCACCAAACGTCAGCGGCAGGTATATGACTTCATCGCAGACTTTGTGCAGAAGAACCAATATTCTCCGTCGTTCGAAGAAATCGGCGACGGCCTGGGGCTGAGCTCCCTCGCCACCGTACACAAGCACATCTCGAACCTCGAGAAGAAGGGCCTGCTCAGCCGCGACTACAACCGCAGCCGGTCCATTGACTTGCTTCAACCCAAGGGCCGTCTGAAGCAAGCAATGTCGGTGAACACCGGCATGGTGTTGCCATTGGTGGGCAGAATTGCCGCCGGCCAGCCCATCGAAGCGATTGAGCGCCCCGAAACCATTTCCCTGGCAGATTTCACCCGATCGAAAGACGTTTTCGTTCTCGAAGTGCGCGGCGAATCCATGCAGGACGAGCATATCCTCGACGGTGATTATGTTCTCGTCGAAAAAACCAAGGTCGCACACAACGGGGACATCGTGGTCGCCCTGGTCCAAGCCTCCGATGCCACTCTCAAGCGTTTCTATCGCGAAGGCGACAAAATCCGCCTGCAACCATCAAACGCAAAAATGAAGCCGATCATCGTTCCTGCTGCAAACGTGGAGATTCAAGGCAGGGTGATTGGCGTTCTGCGGAAGTACTGACCGCAGTGAGATAATCCGACGGGCACTCACTTTCGCTCATCTCAGGCGTCGAACAAGCATGCAAGCCCTGCGACGATTATTTGTCCTCGCGATTCTTTCTGGTTGTTTCTTTGTCCAGTGCCCGGTCCAGGCCCAGAAAGCAAATGATTGGCCTCAAGCATCGCCTGAACAGAACGGCCTGGATACAGCCATTCTGCAGAAGCTGGAGTCCAGTATCCGTTCGGGCGAATTCAAGAAAATTGGAAGCGTCCTCATTGCCCGTCACGGAAAGCTGATCTACGAAGCTTACTTCGACGGCGA
>Ga0066665_10000654_pt1 | contig 14402 bp, 10 predicted proteins | sample GraSoiAngelo_114_FD_75175 | JGI IMG/M metagenome (GOLD analysis project Ga0066665, IMG submission 75175) | Grasslands soil microbial communities from the Angelo Coastal Reserve, California, USA - 14_0903_13_40cm | ecosystem: Environmental > Terrestrial > Soil > Grasslands | place: USA...
GTGGACGCTCGGCCGGGTCCTGCTCGCGACCGCGCTCGGGACGCTGTGGGCGCTGCCCGCCGGTATCGCGATCGGCCTCTCGCCACGGCTGTCCCGCCTGCTGCAGCCGGTGGTGCAGATCGTCGCGTCGTTTCCCGCGCCGATGCTGTTTCCCATCGTCATCGCCGGGCTCGCGGCGGCCGGCGTATCGCTTGGCTGGGGGAGCATCCTACTCATGCTCCTCGGGACGCAGTGGTACATCCTCTTCAACGTCATCGCGGGCGCGATGGCAATTCCCACGGATCTCCAGGAAGCCGCGCGCAGCTACCGGCTGAAAGGCTGGCGCCGGTTCCGGGCGCTCTACCTTCCGGGTGTCTTTCCCTATCTCGTGACCGGATGGGTCACCGCGGCGGGAGGCGCGTGGAATGCGAGCATCGTGGCCGAGTTCGTGACGTTCAAAGGCCAGACGCTCCAGGCCCATGGGCTGGGCGCGCAGATCAGCGCCGCCGCCGCCGCCGCGGACTTCCCCCGGCTCGCGGCCAGCATTCTCGTCATGTCGGCGATCGTGGTAGCCTTCAATCGCACGGTGTGGCGGCAGTGCTATCGGTTCGCCGAGCAGCGCTTCTCACTCAACAAGTGACGATCAGGACACACAATGGCCACGTCTGCGGTTGCTGAGGCGACTCGAGTCCTGTGCGAGGCACGCAACATCTCGCAAGACTTCACCCTGCCGAATGGCCAGCGGCTGCGGGTGCTGGAGCACGTGAGCGTGACGGTCGGCGCCGGCGAGGTCGTTGCGCTCCTCGGACCGTCCGGCAGCGGTAAGTCGACGATCCTGCGAATGCTCGCGGGGCTCATCACCCCGACGCATGGTGAGGTGTTCTACCACGGCCACCCGCTGCACGGTCTGAATCCTGGAGTCGCGATCGTATTCCAGAGTTTCGCGCTGTACCCGTGGATGACAGTCACTGAAAACGTGCAAGTGGTCCTCGAGGTCCTGCGGCTCCCCCCGCATGAGATCGCCGGACGCACGGAGCGGGGCATCACCCGCGTCGGGCTGGGAGGGTTCGAGAAGGCATATCCGCGGGAGCTTTCGGGCGGCATGAAACAACGGGTCGGCATGGCGCGGGCCCTTGCGGTGGACCCCGAGATCCTGTTCATGGACGAGCCGTTCAGCCAGGTGGACGCCCTCACGGCGGAGACCCTGCGGGCGGAGGTCCTGGACATCTGGTCGGCGAAGGAGCGGAGCCTGTCGTCGATTCTCATGGTCAGTCATGACATCAAAGAGGTCGTCTTCATGGCGGACCGGATCATCGTCCTCGGCGGCGCACATCCGGCGCAGGTGCGCAAGGTCGTACAGAACGACTTGCCCCGGCCCCGCGACTACCGTGCGCCCGATTTCTTGCAGCTCGTCGATCAGCTGCACGACATCATCACCGGGAGCGAGCTGCCGGACGTCCCGGCGGGTCCCGCGCCGCGCGAGCCTGGATTCCTGGAACCGATCCCCCCGGTGTCCGCCGTGGAGATCGTCGGATTGCTGGAACTCCTCGATAACCGTGGCGGGAAGGAGGATGTCTTTCGTATCGCGGTTGCCGCCAACAAGGAATTCGGCCATGTCATTGCGGTCGTCAAGGCGGCGGAGATGCTCAACTTCGTCGACACGCCCAAGAGTACGGTGATTCTCGAGCCCCTGGGTACGCGGTTCGTGCAATCCTCAGCCAAAGACCGCAAGGCGATCTGGCGCGACCAGCTCCTCACGCTTTCGCTGTTCAAAGAGATCCATGATGTGCTGCGGCGCCAGCGCAAGCACCAGGTGGATCGGGACTTTGTCCTCGAAACGATCGTCATTCGCTTGCCACAGGAAAACTACGAGCGGGTGTTTCAGACCCTCGTGGGATGGGCGCGGTTCGGAGATCTGTTTCGCTACGACGAGGCGAAGCACACCGTCTCACTCGAGTAGGCGCAGAGGGACATCACAGCTCCACGTAGGCGCCCACCTCGAACACCTGATTCGGCGGAATCTTGAAGAACGCCGTCGCCCGCAGCGCATTGCGCGACATGAAGGCGAACAGCCGCTCGCGCCACATCGCCATGCCCGGCCGGTCCGACGCAATCAGCGTCTCGCGGCCGAGGAAGAACGTCGTCCCTTCGAGGGGGATGCTCAGGCCGTTCGTCTTGCATGCTGCCAGAATCTCGTTGATGTCGGGATCCTGCATGAACCCGTAGCGCGCCACCACGCTGTGGAACCCTTTCCCACTCCGCTTCACCGTTACGCGCTGCTCGCCGCCCACATGTGGCACGTCCTCGGTCATCACGGTGAGAAAGACAATCTTCTCGTGCAATACCTTGTTGTGCGTGAGGTTGAGCACCAGCGCCGGTGGCGTGCCGTCGGAGCTGCCGTACATGAACACCGCCGTTCCCGGCACGCGGACCGGCGGCTCGGCCGCGAGATCGGCGAGCAGCAGCTTGAGCGGGACGGTCTTCTCCATCATGCGCTTGGCGAGAATCTCCCGGCCCTTTTTCCAGGTGATCATGACGAAGTACAGCGCGATCGCGATGACGAGCGGGACCCAACCGCCATGCCAGATCTTGAGCGCGTTAGCCGCCAGGAACGTCAGATCGACGATGAGAAATGACCCGGACACCACCGCCGCCTTCGCAAAACTCCAGCCCCACACTTCGCGGCTCATGACGTAGAACATCACGGTCGTCAGCGCCATCAGCGTCGACAGCGCGACGCCGTACGCCCCGGCGAGGTTGCTCGCGGTCTGGAAATACAGCACGAGCGCGATCGTCAGCACCGCGAGCATCTTGTTGACCGATGGCACGTAGATCTGACCGATCTCGCGGGACGACGTGTGTTCGATCTCCATGCGGGGGATGTAACCGAGCTGCACCGCCTGGCGCGTGAGCGAAAACGCGCCGGAGATGACGGCCTGCGACGCGATGATCGCTGCCACGGTCGCAAGCGGAATGAGCGGAATCAGCAGCTTGGCCGGCGCCAGAAGATAGAAGGGATTGGCGGCTGCCTCGGGATTCGTCAGCAGCAACGCGCCCTGGCCGAAATAGTTGAGCAGCAGCGCAGGCAGCGGAATCGTGAACCATGCGAGTTGGATCGCCGTGTGCCCGAAGTGGCCCAAGTCGGCATACAACGCTTCACCGCCCGTGACGACCAGAAAGACGGCACCCAGCACAATCAGCCCGCGCCCTGGATCCTCGGCGAGGAATCGAATGGCATGTGTCGGCAAAACCGCGCCGACCACGGCAGGATGCTTCAGAATCCCGTTCAGGCCAAGCACGGCGATCGTGCCGAACCAGACCAACATGACCGGCCCGAATATGGCGCCAATTCCAGCCGTGCCGCGGCTCTGGAACAGGAAAAGCGCGACCAGGATGGCAAGCGTGATTGCCAGGATCACTCGGGGCTGGAGCGTGGGCGCTGCAATGGAGAGACCCTCAACCGCCGATAGCACGGAAACGGCGGGCGTCAACGCGCCGTCGGCATATAGCAATGCCGCGCCGAAGATGCCGAGCACGATCATGATCCGGCGTGGGGACAGCCCGCGCGCGATGCGACTTCCCTGCACCATGGCCATGAGGGCCAGCACGCCGCCTTCGCCCTTGTTGTCGGCGCGGATGATCACCACGTGGTACTTCACAGTCACGATGAGAATCAGCGCCCAGAAGATCAGCGACAGCACGCCCAGCACATTGCCCTGGGTCACCGGAATCCCGTGCTGTCCGTGAAACGCCTGCTGCAGCGCATACAGCGGGCTCGTCCCGATGTCGCCGTACACCACGCCAAGCGCCAGCAATGACAGGCGCGCCAGGTACCGGCCCCGTGGATGGGCTGGTGGCGTGGCGGGAAGTGGGTTTTGAGGGACTACAGGGGCGCTCATGGCGGGGGAACCCTATGCGACCGAGTCCAGAAAGGCCAGAGGATCACCAAACCCAAGGTCCCAGCGGCACTTACAATGAAGGCGGTCGAACCGCCAACGCTTTGGAAGAGGACCCCCAGGCCGACCCCGCCGCTGAGCGCCGCCACGCCGGTGAGGGCGTGATAGACGCCGAAGCCGCTCCCGTGATATCCGCCGGTTGCCGCGCTGACCAGCGCGCGCTCGGGACTTTCGGTCATCCCGGCCACGATGCCGAGCGCGAGAAACAGGACCCATGCGCCCAGTGGACTCGTCGTCAATCCCATCCCCGTGGCGAGCGCCACGTAAACCAGCCATCCGATCCACATCGTTCGCGACGGGCCGATCCGGTCCGACAAGGCGCCACCGATGAACGATGTCGATGAGCGCACCACGTGCAGCGCCGCCCAGAGGAGCGGCACGAGTGCGACCGCGATGCCTAGTCGCTGCGCCCGCAGGATCATCAGCATTTCGGGCATGCGGAGCAGGTAGAAGAGGGAGATGGCAATTACGGGCGGCGAAAGGCGGCGGAGGGCGGCGGAGGGCGGCAAAGTCTTTACCGCCGCTTCTTTCGCCGCCCCTCGCCGCCCCTCGCCGCCCCTCACTGCCCACATTGCCAAGCCCAGCACCAGCACACCTGGCCCGAGACTCGCAACGATCACTTTCCGTACGTCTGCGCCCGAGGACAGCATCCACCAGGCCACCAGTGGCCCGATGACCGCCCCTACATGGTCCAGCCCGCGCTGCAATCCAAACGCCCGGCCCACCAGCGGAGCCGGGGTCACGTCGGCGATCAGCGCGTCGCGCGGCGGCGTCCGCAGGCCCTTGCCGAGCCGGTCCACGACGCGCAGGCCGATCACCTGCCACGCCGCTGCCGTCACGGCGATGATGGGCCGCACGGCCGCGGCGATGAAGTAGCCCGCCACGATCAGCGGCCCGCGGCGCGCCGGCCGGTCGGCCAGTCGCCCGGCGATGAGCTTTACGAGTGCTGCGGCGGCATCGGCGGCGCCGTCGACCGCGCCCAGCGCCACCGCCCCGCCACCGAGGACGCCGGTGATGAACGCCGGCAGCAGCGGGTACACCATCTCACTCGCGAAATCGTTGAGCAGGGAAACGGCACCGAACAGCTTGACCTGCCTGGGAAGCTGATTACTCACCCAGGCCCAACCCCCAGCGGATCAGCGTGACGGGCAGACCACCGTAGGGCAGCACGGCGTCGTGGAAGCCGCGCAGCGTGAAGCTTTTGCCTTTGGCTTTACGGAAATCGTCGCGCAGTCGCAGTAACTCACGCCGCCCGACGGCATAGCACAGCTGATACGCCGGCCACGCGCAATAGCGCCGCACCTCCGCCTCGGCGTTGCCGCGCTCGACGTGCAGCTCGTGCACCATCTGATCGACGGCCTGCTCGCGCGTCATCCCGCGCGTGTGCAGGCCCACGTCGAGCAAGATGCGCATCGCGCGCCACAGAAGGTGGACGCGCTGGAAGAAGAGCTCCTGGTCCGAGGCGTAGAACCCTTCCTCGCCCATCATGTCCTCGCAGTACAGCGCCCATCCCTCGACGGTGAGGGGCGTCCACAGGTTTTTGCGGACATGCGAGGGCAGCTCCTTGGCAATCACGAGCTGCAGATGGTGACCGGGATAGCCCTCGTGCAGCGCCGTCGCGGCCAGCTCGTGGCGGCAATGGTCGCGCAGGATGCGCTCCTGTTGCGCCGACGGCAGGCGGGAGTCGGGGACCGTGACGTAGAACCATCCCGTGCGGTTGCGGCTGTAGGCGCCAGGGCTGTCGTAGGCGGCGTAGGGGATGACCGGGCGCATGAACGCGGGCGTCGGGATCACCCCCAACGGCGCCTCGGGAATCGGCGCCAGCTTCCGTTGCTCCACGAAGTCGCGAGCGCGCGCCATCTCCTTGGCGTACGCATCGACCAACTCGTTCGGTTTGGGATGGTCGGCGCGCAGCTTGTCGACGAGCTCCGGCCACGGCTTGCCGTCGAGCCGCTTCGCCAGCCGCACGAGATCGGCCTCGACCTCCTCCTTCAGCCGCAGCCCGTAGCGCCACAGCTCAGGCGCGGTGTCCCGCAAGGCGTGCTGATAGTGCAGCAGGAAGTTGAATGCCTCTTCGCCGATCGCGAATTGGTCCGTTCCCGTTTCGAGCCAGCGCTCGAGATTCGCTTCGAACTTGAGCAGCGCGTCGCTAGCCCGCTCCGCCGCCGCCGCAAGCCGGCTCGCGTGCATCGGCGCCTGCGCGCCCAGCGCGGCTGCGAGCTCTTTGATGAGTAATCGGCCACCCTCGGTCATGCGCACCGCGGTCTCGACAAAGACACGGACCGGGTCCTCGAGCGATGTCTTGAGATCCTCGAGGAAGGCGGGGATGTCCTCGAGGCGGCCGATCGCGGCGGCGGCCTTCTCGGCGGGCGTGCGGTCGGCGGAGAGCAACAGGTGGTGCAACCCACCGAGCAGATGCGATAACCAGAACTCGGGATTCTTGGCCTGCGGCTTGAGCTTCTCGAAGCGGCGCAGCGTGACGCGGATCTCGTTGAGCAGCGCCGTGCGATCGATTTCCTCCTCGAGATCCGACGCGTTTGCTGCTTCGAGCGCCACCGCGATGGATTTGAGCGCGGCGAGGTGGGGCGCGAGCGCGGCCGGACTGAAGCGACCGTAGCGGTCATCATGCCCGGGCACGCCCGCCTGGGTCGCGGCGACCGGGTCCATGTGCCAGTAGAGGTCGAAAAACGACTTCTCGATGTCGCGAATGCTCATGCGCTCAACAACCGATGGCACTCTTCATCAGAGAGCACCCGATCCGTACGCTTGGCGGCGTCGAACAGCGTCCGGCACGCCGCGTCATCATCGGGATCGTAGCCGTGCTGCTCCAGCCAGTACTTTACGTTCGACAGACCAGACACCGGCGAGATCTCGATGCGCTGCTCGAAACCGAACTCCTCCGCCGGCACCGAGCTGTATACCCGATCGGCCAGCCAGTTGTGCCCCTTCTTTTTCGCCTTGATGATCGCGGCGGCATGCACGCCGGTCCCGGTGCGGAACGCGTCGGTCCCCACGACGGGATAGTTCACCGGAATCGGCACGCCGACCGCGTCCGCGACGAGCCGGCAGTACTCGGGCAGCTTGCGGATGTCGGCCGGGTGCGCGCCCAACAGCTTCAGATTGACAATCAACAGATCCATCTCCGCGTTGCCCACCCGCTCCCCCACGCCGAGTGCCGTCGCATGCACGCGGTCCACGCCCGCCTCGATCGCCGCCAGACAGTTGATCAGCCCCATCCCACGGTCGCGATGGCCATGCCAGTCGATCTTGACGGGGTGCTGCTTGACGATTTCCTGCTTGACGAATTTTATCAACGCCTTTACGCCGTCAGGCGTTGCATGCCCCACCGTATCTGCGAGACAGATCCGCGTCGCGCCGCAGTCGATGGCCGCTCCGTACAGCGCCTTGATCGTTTCAGGCCGCGCGCGGGTCGTGTCCTCCGTGACATACATGACCGGCAGGCCCTGCTGGACCGCGTACGTCACGGCCTCTCTGGTCGCGGCGACGATACGGTCCACCGTCCAGTCTTCCGTATACTGCCGGATCGGCGACGAGCCGATGAACGTGGCGGCTTCGATTTCGATGCCGACTTCCTGCGAGACACGGACGATCGGTTCGATATCGGCGATGACGGTGCGGGCGGCGCAATTCGGGGCGATCGGCAGTTTCTGATCGCGGATCTCCCTGGCGAGCGCCCGCACCTGGTCCACCACGCGGGGGCCGGCGCCCGGCAATCCGATATCGGCAGCCACGATCCCGAGATCCGCCATGAGGTGGAGCAGCTGCTTTTTGACCTCGAGGGAGGGGTCGGTGACGGAGGGCGACTGCAGACCATCGCGCAGCGTCTCATCGTTCAGATCGACGCGGGCACGGGTCCAATCGAAGGCGCCGTCCGGTCCCCCGGCGCGATTCCAATCGTAAATGAGCTGCCGCTCCTCCATGGGTTTAGTGTCGCGCCCCCCCCAGTCCAGGTCAAGTTGCAAGCGCGCCAAACGTCACCATAGTTTGCACATCATGCCGGGACCCATGGAGGGGCTGTTGTCCCACGACCGCCTGCGCGCCGCGCGCGCACATATCGAGCGCTCCGACGAAGCGACGCTCGGCCGCCAGGCGGCGCTGTCCGCGATTCCGGCGCCAACCGGTGCGGAAGGGGCGCGCGGCGCGCGCGTCGCGGAAATGCTGGATGAGGCCGGGTTGGAAAACGTCACCATCGATGATGTCGGGAATGTCCGGGGATGGTATCGAAACGTTGCAGGGACGCAGCATGCTGCGCCCCTCCCCGACGGATCTGTCGTGCTGTCCGCGCATCTGGACACCGTCTTCGGTCCCGAGCTCGATGTGTCGGTCGCGCGGCGCGGGCCGCGCCTCGAGGGACCCGGCATCGCCGACAACGCCCGCGGCCTGGCGGCGCTCGTTGCGATCGGCGGGGCACTCGTACGCGCACGGGTGGAAACTCGGCGACCCGTGTTGTTTGCCGCGACCGTGGGTGAGGAGGGTTCTGGGGATCTCCGCGGCGTGCGACACCTGCTGGAGAACCCAGCGCGTCCGCATGCCTTCATCGCCCTGGACGGCGCCGGCATCGAGCGGATCGTGCACCGGGCGCTGGGTTGCCGACGCTACCATATCGCCTTTCATGGCCCTGGCGGCCACTCGTGGGCCGCCTTCGGCGTCGCAAATCCTGCGAACGCGGTGGGGCGGGCGGTCGCGTTACTCGCCGATCCCCCCGCGCACCGCGCACCGCGCACCACGTGCGCCGTTGTGCGTCTTGGGGGAGGCACGAGCCTCAATTCAATACCTCAAACGGCATGGTTCGAGGTCGACCTGCGCAGCGAGGATCCGCGCGCGTTGGAGAAACTCGACCGAGCGGTCCAGGCCATCCTCACTCAGGCGCTCGACGAGGAAAACCGCCACCGCGTTCCGGGAACGGTCCCGCTCACCATCGACGTCCGGCGGGTGGGTGACCGGCCCTCGGGACTCACGCCCCGCGCACATCCGCTGGTGCAGGCGGCCGTCGCCGCGACGCGCGCGGTGGGCCACGATCACCAGCTCGCCTGCGCCTCGACCGACGCCAACGTCCCAATCGCGCTCGGCGTCCCCGCGGTGGCGTTGGGGGCAGGCGGCCGCGCCGGGGACGCGCACCTGCCGACCGAGTGGTATGAAAACGACAAAGGCGCGCTCGGTATCGTGCGCGCCCTCCTCGTCACCGCCGCGATGGCGGAGGCTCAGTGATCGTCTAGGTGGGCACGAGCTCGAGCAGCGTAATCTCGGCCGGCGCGCCGAGCCTGAGCGGTGGCCCCCAGTAGCCAGTGCCCCGGCTGACGTACAGCCACATCGACTCGAGCCTGTGGAGTCCCGCGACGAACGGCTGAAATAGCCGCACGAGCAAATTGAACGGGAAGTACTGCCCGCCGTGAGTGTGCCCGGAGAGCTGCAGATCGTAGCCGGCGGCCTGCGCGGCAAACGCGCTGCGCGGTTGATGCGCCAGCAACACGCGGACGTCACTCGGCGGTGCGCCGGCCACCGCGGCGGCCGGATCGGACGCCGCGGAGAGATCGGTGACGCCGGCGAGGAGCAGCCGCCCCGCGCCCCGCTGCACGATCCGATGCTCGTTCGAGAGCACCTCGATACCCAGTCGCTCGAGCTCCGCGATCCACCCACGCACATCCCAGTAGTACTCGTGATTGCCCGTGACGAAGTACGCGCCATGTGGCGCCCGGAGACGACCGAGCGGAGCCACGTGCTCGCGCAGGTCCGGTACGAGCCCATCGGCCACATCGCCCGTCACCGCGACCAGATCCGGCCGCAGCGCGTTGGCGCGATCCACGACGGCGTCCACGAACCGGCGCCGGATCGTCGGCCCGATGTGCAAGTCGCTGAGCTGCAGAATCCGGAAGCCCGCGAGATCGCTCGGGAGGTCGGCGATCGGCACGGTCACGCGCACCACGCGGGGCCGCCGCGCGAGCACGATGCCGACGAGCGTCAGCAGTGCGGCGCCGCTCACACCGACCAGGGCTACCCGGGCCGTAGCAGGCAGGCGCAGGAGATCAGTAGCGAAGAAGAACACGATCAGCAACGACGACAGCCCCATCGCCGTGTAGGCCACCCAGTCGAGCACCCGCGTCAGCGATCCACGGGGCCGATTCGCCGCGGTGTCGCGCCGCGCGGTGCCGAGCGCGACGAGCGGCAACCACGCGATCAGCACCACGGCGCCCCAGGCGAGCACGCGCGGCAGGCCGGCGAGCGGCGCGGGGCCGAGCAGGTGCGCGCCCACATACACATTGAGCAGCGTCCACAGCCCGCCCACGATCCCGAGCCGCGCCACAAACTGGGTCCTCGTCAATGCGCCGCTCCGGCTCCAGGCATGCCCCTACTCCGATGCATGAGGAGCAAGAGCGGCAGCGACAGCACGAAGATCGTGCCAAACAGCAGGAAGAGCTGCTCGAACGACAGCACCCTCGCCTGCGTGGTCACGATCCCGTTCAAGAAGCCAATCGCCTTCGTCTCCGCCAGCGCCGGCAGTTCCCCACGCGCCACGAGCGCCTGCGTGATCGCGCCGAGCCGCTCGCGAGTGGCTTCGGCATACTGCGTCACGTTGGCGGCGAGATCAGCGCGGTGAATCGTGGTGAATCGCTGCACCAGGGTCGCCGAGAGCGCGATCCCGACGCTCCCGCCGAGCTGTCGCATGAGGTTGAACAGGCCCGTCCCGTTGGGAATCTTCGACATCGGCAGGTCCGCGAGCGCCAGGTTTGTGAGGGGCACGAAGATCAGACCGAGGCCCACCCCACGGAAAATCAGCGGCCAGAAGAAGTCACTCATCCCGCTTTCAGTCGTGAAGTGCGCATGCTTCCACATCGACAGCGCAAAGATCCCGACCCCGGCCGCAATCGATAGTCGCCCGTCGAACTTACCCTGGAGGCGGCCCATGAACGCCATCGTAAAGGCGCTGGCGAGAGCGCCGGGCAGAATCACCAGTCCAGTCTGATTGGCCGTGAATTGCCGCACATTCTGCAGATAGACGGGCAGGACGAACACCGTGGCATAGAGACAGACGCCAAGTACAAGTCCAAAGACCACACCCACGGCGAGCTGGCGACTCTTCAGAATGCGCAAATCCACGACCGGATGCTCCGTGTTCAGCTCGTGCCAGATGAAGGTGATCAGCGACAGCACGCTCGTGATCGCGAGCAGCCGCACTGACGGCGAGGCGAACCAATCGAGCCGCTCGCCGCGCTCGAGCATCGTTTGCAGGGCCCCGATCCCGACCGCCAGCAAGCCGAGGCCGATGAAGTCCACGCTGGCGGAGCGCTCCTGGTGCCGGGAGTCGTTGATGAACGACATCGTCAGCGCCAACGCGATCATGCCGAAGGGGATGTTGATGTAGAAGATCCACGGCCAGCCGTACATATCGGTGATCCAGCCGCCCACCGTCGGTCCCAGCGTGGGCCCGACCATCACGCCGACGCCGAAGATCGCCATCGCGGTGCCGTACTCTTCGCGCGGAAACTCCTCGTAGAGAATGGCTTGCGAGGTTGAGAGGAGCGCCCCGCCGCCCAGTCCCTGGATGATCCGCCAGAAGACCAGCGCCTCGAGCGACCCGGCATTGCCGCACATGAACGACGCGACCGTGAAGAGCGCAATCGAGCCGGCGAAATAGCGGCGCCGGCCGAAGTAGGCCGACAGCCAGCCGGTGATCGGCAGCACGATCACGTTGGCGACGATGTACCCGGTCGAGACCCAGGCGATCTGATCGAGCGTCGCTCCCAGGTTTCCCATCATGTGCGGAATCGCGACGTTCACGATGCTGGTGTCGAGCAGCTCCAGCACGGACGCCAGCGACACCGTGATCGCGATCAGATACTTGAAGCGATATCGGTCCGGCGCTGCCGGAAGCGCGATCGCCGTCATCTAGCGCGTCTTGATAGTCGCGACGACGCTCATGCCCGGTCGCAGCGGATGGGCGGGGTTCATCGTCGTGCAGTCCAGCCGAATGCGTACCGGGATGCGCTGGACGACCTTCGTGAAGTTCCCGGTGGCGTTATCCGGCGGGAGCAACGAGAACTTCGCACCGGTTGCCGGTGAGAGGCTCTCGACGTGCCCGCAGAAGTGCTGGCCCTTGTACGCATCCACCGTGATGTCGGCGGAATCGCCCGGCGTCACGTCGGCCGTCTCGGTTTCTTTGAGATTCGCGGTGACCCACACGTCCTCGAGCGGCACGACCGTCATCAGCGGCTGCCCCGGCTGGACCAGCTGGCCCAGCTCCACCGCCTTCTTCGAGACGACGCCGGCGGATGGCGTGATGATCCGCGTGTAGGAGAGCTGCAAGGCCGCCTGATCGCGGGAGGCACGTGCCGCCGCCACGCGGGCGTCGGCACCCACCAACGCCGCCTGCGCGGACGCGAGCTGCGCCGCCGCCGCCGTCGCCGCGGCCCGCGCCGCGTCGAGCTGCTGCTGGCTGACGACGTTCTGGGCCGCGAGCGGCTCGATGCGTGCCAAGTCGGCCGTCGCCTTGAGGGCGTTGGCCTGCGCCTGCGCGACCGCGGCATCCGCCTGCCCCACGCGGGTGCGGCTGCTCACCGTCGCCAGGAGCGCCGCGAGATCCGCATCGGTCTGCGCGAGCCGGGCGCGGAAGTCGCGGTCATCGAGCACGACCAGCGTGTCGCCCGCCTTCACCGCCTGGTTCTCGACGACGCGCACCTCGGCGACGTAGCCCCCGACCTTCCCCAGCACCGGGACGATGTGGCCGTCCACCTGCGCGTTATCGGTCGACACGTGCGAGCGGCCGAACCACCATTTGCGCACGCCGAACACCGTCAGGGCCAGCACGACGACGCCCATGACCATGAACACGGTTCGCCGCGAGCTCTTGGGCTTGGCCGCCGCAGCCGCCCGAGGTGCGGGTGAGGGCCGTGCCTGAGATTCTGTCTTTGGTTCCATCGTCGTTGCCATTGTCCTATTCCTTAATGCAGGGTCCGCGCGCTGCCCACGGAGCGGGCCAACGCAATGCGTGCTGTGACTGCCGCGAAGCGCGCATCGATGTCCGCGTCACGCGCGCGGAGTAATGACGATTGCGCGTTGATCACTTCGATATTGCCGGCGACGCCGGCCTTGAACCGCTGGCGCGCCTCCGAAACCTCCTGGGCGGCGAGCTGCAGCCGATCGGTCGCGATCATCTGCTGCGCGACCGCAGACCGCAGGTCCAGCAGGGCGCCGTCCACGTCCGCACTCACCTGTTCGCGCAGATCGCGAGCCCGGACGTCCGATTCCCGCACCACCGCCTGCTGCTCGGCCAGCCGGCCTTCGCGGCGGAAGCCGTCGAGAATCGGGAGCGTGACTTGCACGGCGACCTGCCGCGTACTCAGCGCGGACGCCAATGCCACGCCACTCAATCCGTAGTCGGCCTCGAGCTCGAGCCGCGGCAGCCGCTCCGCCGCGATGGCCGACGCCGCCGTCCGGGCCGCGGCGCCGCGCGCGAGCTCAGCGGCGAGGTCGGGTCGTGCGCCGACGCCCTGCGCGATCGCCGCGCTCCGATCCGCCGGCACGTCGGCCGCACCCAGCTGGGCGTTCAGTGTGTCGGTGAGCGTGATCGGCGTGTCGGGATCGATGCCCAATGCGCGGGCGAGATCGATCCTGGCACGGTCGCGCTGATTGGACGCGACGATGAGACGTCCGGCCGCCTCCGCGAGCTGCGTCCGGGCGCGCGTCACGTCGATCGACGCGCTCACGCCCGCCTGCTGCTGCGCCACCGCGAGGTTCACGAGCTCGGCCGCGAGCGCCGAATCGGCCTGGCGCGCGTTGACGACGGCTTGCGCCCTGGTCGCGCGCGTGTACGCCAACGCCACGTTCTGCGCGCTCGCTTCGATCACCGCCGAGCGGTCCGCTCCCGCCGCCGACGCCTGGCTCTTCGCGGCGCTGACGCGCCCAAGAGTCGCGAAGTCGAACAGCGTTTGCGTGACCCGCACGCGCCCGTCATAGGCGTCGAACGGACCGATGATCTTGGGGATGCCGGGGAAGGACAGGCCCTGGGCCTGCGTATTGAACGTCCGGCTCAACCACGAGCCCGAGAGCGAGAGATTCGGCAGCAGCCCCGAGCGCGTCTGACGCACCCGCGCGGTCGCTTCGTCGGCGCGGAAACCGGCGATGGCGACCGATGGCGGCACGGCCTGCGACTGGCCGGTCGCCTGGCGGACGGCGTCGGCAAATGAGAGGCGGAGTGGTGCCGGCGATTGCGCGCGCAACGGCGACGTTGCGGCGCATGCCAGCGCAATCACGAGATTACGACTTGCTGATGCCATGCAGATAGAGATCGATATGGGTGTCGAGATAACTGGCGACGTCGAAGCCTTCAGGCATACAAGCGGCGAACGCTTTGCGCGCGACGACGGCGTGCATGAGCGGTGACATGGCGAGCTTCGTCGCGACGGCCAAGTTCACGCGCCGGAACTCGCCGGCTTTGATACCCCGCTCCAA
>Ga0066665_10000659_pt1 | contig 14377 bp, 16 predicted proteins | sample GraSoiAngelo_114_FD_75175 | JGI IMG/M metagenome (GOLD analysis project Ga0066665, IMG submission 75175) | Grasslands soil microbial communities from the Angelo Coastal Reserve, California, USA - 14_0903_13_40cm | ecosystem: Environmental > Terrestrial > Soil > Grasslands | place: USA...
CCTACGAGTCCGCGCAGGCCGAGCGGCGTGAGGTACCGTCTCGCGTTTGTGCGCCGAGATCAGGAGAACCCGGCGGTGCTGTACGACAATCATCCGACGAAGGGGCATCACCGGCACGTGGAGGGCGTCGAGGAACGCTACGACTTCGTCGACGTCGACCAGCTCCTCGAAGGCTTTATGGCGGACGTGCGACGAATCACGGGGGACGATAGATGGCCAAGACCCTAACGATCCAAATCAAGTCGGCCGATGACGCTCTCGACGGGTTCCGCGATACCTTTAAAGCTGTCGAGGCGCGCCGGCGGATCAGTCGACGTGAGGGTGTCTACTTCACTAGCATCGAGGCCGCGCGGAACCTCCTCACTCCAAACCGCCTCGAGCTTCTCCGTGCGGTTCGATCCGGCCGTCCAGGCTCAATCTACGAGCTTGCGAAGATGGTGAGGCGCGACTTGAAGAACGTCCAAGACGATCTTCGGCTGTTGGAGAGGTACGGGCTAATCCGCATGACCGACGCAACGAGTTCGGGCAAACGCCGAGTTCGAGTACCACAAGCTGTATTTGACCAGATTGCCTTGAAGATCGCCATTTAGAGAACATGGCGGCCAGAAGACCTGGGACTGCGAGAGGCCGCACCTCGAGATCATCGCGCGGGGTGAAGTGCTGTGGCCGGTCGGGCACCCTGCTTTCCTTAGAAGATGCGGGCCTGGATCGCCAATACTGATTTCGAGTGGTATCGCTTCCTCTCGAGCCGGCCCGATCTCGATGAAGTGAACTTCTGGCGCCCGAGTGACACGGCCTTCAAAATTCTGTCGCCCGGTGAGCCTCTCCTGTTCAGGTTGAAAGCCCCGCACAACGCGATCGCCGGCGTGGGCTTCAGGGTCCGGACCCGCTTGAGCTTCATTCCCATCTCGCCTCCGTGGGATCATCGCGCAATCGTCCGGGCTTGTGTCCAATCACGACCCCGAGCGGCCGTCTGTTCCGATATAGTCCCTTGGGTCACAGAGTCCTCTGTCGCTTGGGGGCCCGGGCCTCTTGGTGTCGAGCCTCCCTCAGTACGAGCGCGGCAGCTCGAGCACGTGCTCGGCGACGTAGTTGAGGATCATCTCGCGCGAAACCGGCGCCGTGCGGAGGAGACGCAGCCCTTCCCACGCGTGAATGATCTCGTATTCCTCCGAGAAGCCGTACCCCCCGAGGGTTTCGATCGCCCGGTCGGCCGCCTTGACTCCCAACTCGGCGGCCAGATACTTCGCCATGTTCGCATAGGTCCCGACGACCGGAGGCGGGTCGCCGCGGTCGAACGCCCACGCGGCCCGGTACGTCAGCAGACGCACGGCGTCCAGCTCGATACGCGCCTCTGCCAGCGGATGGGCGAGCCCTTGGTAGGCGCCGATCGGTCGGTCGCCGAACACCCTGCGCTCCCGCGCGTACTCAGAGGCGCGGCGCAGGAGGTAGGCGACCGTACCGCAGGCCGAGGCCGCCGCCAAGATCCGCTCGGGATTCAGCGAGTTGAACAGCGCCGCCGCGCCGCCGTTCTCCTCGCCCACCAGGTTCTCGGCGGGAACCCGCATCCGGTCGAAGAACAGGAGGAACTGGTTGTGCCCCTCGACGCCGCGCATCGGCAGCCGCCGTTTCTCCAGACCCGGGGCGTTGGTCGGGACCACGAAGAGCGAGAAGCCGTGGGCCTTCGGCAGCTCCCGCTGACGTACCTCCGCGTACGACGTGGAGCGCGTGACCAGGAGCATGTAATCGGCGACATCCACCCCGGTGATGAAGACTTTGCTCCCGCTGATCTCGTAGTGATCGTCCGCGCGGCGCGCAAGCGTGCTGATGCGGAATGAGTTGCTTCCTGCGTCGGGCTCCGTGATCCCGAAGCAGAACTTCAGCTTGCCGGTCGCGATCCCCGGGAGGAAGCGCCGCTTGAGGGCCTCCGACCCGTTCCGGAGAATGCAGAGGGCGTCCATGCCGGTGAGTATGAGGAGCGAGCTCGCCCCGATTCCGGCGCTGCCCAGCGCCTCAAGGCCGAGGACCAGCGCCGTGAGCCCAAGACCCGAGCCGCCGTACTCCTCGGGGAGGAGGCTCCCCATCAGGCCCGCCTCGGCCAGGGCGTCCCACAGCTCCTGTGGGTACCGGCGCTCCTCGTGGATCAGACGCCGGAACTCCTTGTGGCGTGGCTCGAAGCGTGCGACGATGTCGCGCACGACCTTCTGGATCAGCTTCTGCTCGGGGGACAGCTCGAAGTCGAGCGCCATCGTCCTCTCCTGGCCGTCCAGAGTTCGCTCGCCGGCACCATGCTGGGATATAGGACTGAGCAAGTGTAAGCCCGCCCGACGCTATGTGGCCAATCCGGGAGGCAGAACCAAGGGCCCTGATGCGCTTCCAGCGCCGGAGACATTCGTCGTCGTGACATGGCCGGCCGCGTAGCGGCGACTCCTGCGATACAGCGCCAGCCTTGATAGTACTGGAATCGCCCTCTTCAGCCTCGGTGCCGGCCTGGAGCGCTCACTCGATTCGAAGCCCATCTCAGAGCGCGACGGCTCCCAAGAGTTGCCGACGATTTGCTGAAGAATCAAGCGAATGCGGGCCTCCCCGTTGTGGCTTTTGGGACTCGTCCGCACCCCGTCGCCGCACAATTTCCCCACAACCGAGCCTCCTACTTTGGGTGCGCCCGGAGGTCGTTCTGGAGGTCGTTCTCGACCCTACTGTTCCCAGGCGCTACCTCCGGCGCGTCGAGCAGGACCTGCGGGCGAAGCTTGCCGACTGGCGCGGGCCGCTATCGCGGAATGTCGCTCAGGCCAGGCAAGCGCTTCGCAGCCTGGTGCCGGAGCGACTGACCTTCACGCCGAGGAACGAGGGGGAAGAGCGCTTCTACGTGTTCGAGGGGATGGCCGACGTCATCCGTGTAGAACAACCTCCGCGTCCACACCCGATCCCAGACGCTCACGGCTCGTGCGTCCGTCTCGTCCCGCACCATCCAGAGCAGCCAGATTACCAGGGACATCGCCATGATCAGTCCGCCGCGTCGAACCTCCGGGCGCCCTAGTGCATTGTCTTCTCAGGACGCAGTCCGTCGTCGCAGCACGCCACGAGGATGGCCGGGCCCCTCCGGGTCTCGGCATACCTCGTGCTCCGCGCCCGGGCACGCGCGGCTACCGTCTCGGCCAGATCGGGGCGGCGAGAGCATCCTTGGGCGGATAGACGGTGATCGGAACGCCCTTCTGCCATTGAACGATCAGAAGGCTCGCTCCCTCGCGCCGGCCGTTCATGTCGAATTTCACCTTGCCGCCGGCGAAGTAATTCGCGGGCCCGTCGGTGAGATTCATCGCGCGCAGCGCCCCGGCCACCGCCTCGCGGTCGGCCGTTCCCGCCGCCTCGAGTGCGGCCTTGAAGATCCACATGTCGCCGTAAGTCGTGACGAAGTGCTGGGTCGGCCAGGGCTGGTGGGTCTTCCTCTTGAAATCCTCGACCATGCCCCCTTGCGCTCGGGTAATCCAGTCGGCGACCACCGACATGACGCCCTCGAGCTGGTCGACGTTCATGTTGCTACGCAGGTCCGGATCCAGAATCGCCGCCCCGTTCGAGATCGTCGGAATTTTCCCATGCCCGAGGCCGAACTCGTTCATTTTCTCCAGCAGCAGTTTCGCATCCGAGATGGCCGTGGGAAGAAGAAACAGGATGTCCGGGCGCTGCGAGCGAACACGCTGGATCAGCGGCGTGGCGTTCGAAAGCGGTGGCGTGAATGTCTCATCGACAACCAGCGTGAGGCCGAGCCGGGCAAGTTGGTGCTCCTTGATCGGCTTCACGAACGCTACTGAGGCGGCGGTATTGTCCATGACGATGCCCACCGTCTTCGGCCGCTTGCCGGTCGCCTTTTCCGCCATCCCGATCAGCGCCGGAAGCGAGCCCTCCGCCTGCTGGTCGCCGGTTGCCGACGTCTGGAACACGTACGTGAAACCGCGCGCGGTGATCAGGTCCGAATACGAGAACGTCACCACCGGCAGCTTCGCGCGTTCGGTGACTTCGGTGACCGCCAACGTGAAGGAACTGAGGTACGCGCCCGTGGCGACGACCAGATGCGGCGAATCCGCGACCATGCGCTGCGCCGCGTTCTTCGCCTTCTCGACGGTGTCGCCGGTGTCGAAGACGGAAAGTTTCAGCTTCGCCCCACCCATGGATCGGATGCCGCCCTGCTGGTTGATCGCGTCGATCGCCAGATCGGCCGCCATCTTCATGACTTCGCCTTGCCGGGCCCATGGACCCGACATCGGAGCGATCAGGCCGACCTCGACCTCCCTCGTCGGGGCGCTCGCGTCGGACGGGGCGGCAACCATCGCCACCGCGAGCAGGACGCCAGCCGCATTTTTCCCAAGCCTTGCGACGATCGCGTTGTGCATCACACCCTCCCCGTGGTCCGATGTTCATGAGCAACTCGCGTCGAAGCCGGTCCCCATCCGTCGCGCGCGAGATCAGCTCGAGCGCGCCCGGCGCGCACGCACCGGAGCGTCCACGGCCCGGGCAGGACGTTCGGCGCACCGCGGATGCCGCGATCGACAGGCTCCGCAGTCATCGAGACGGCTTTTCGTTACATGCCGAGGTAAGCCTGCCTGATCCGGTCGTTGCTCCTCAGCTCATCGTGGCTGCCTTCGAGCACCACCCTGCCTGCCTCGAGGACGTAGCCGCGATCGGCGTAATGCAGCGCCTCCGCGACACGTTGCTCGACCAGGAGCACCGTCAGTGCGGCCTCGGCGTGAATCGCAACGACGCGCTCGAAAATGTCATCCGCGATTGCCGGGCCCAACCCCATCGACGGCTCGTCGAGCATCAACAGCCTGGGCGACGACGCCAGGCCTCTGGCGATGGCGAGCATCTGCTGCTGGCCTCCGGACAGCGCTCCGGCTTGGGTTTTGGCGCGCTCCGCCAGCACCGGAAACCAGGCGTAGATCCGGTGCAGATTGTTATTCCATCCCAGGCGACCCGCCCGCGTGTAGGCGCCCATCTCCAGGTTCTCGAATACCGTGAGCGACGGAAACACCTGGCGTCCCTCGGGAACGTGAGCGATCCCCAGGTGCGCGCGCGAAGAAGGGGCAACCGCAAGCAAATCACGGCCCTCAAACCGAATCGCGCCCGACGTCGGCGGAACGATTCCCGAGATGGTCTTGAAAAGCGTGGTCTTACCCGCGCCGTTGGGCCCGACGATCACCGCCAATTCGCCCGACTCGACGCGTATCGACACTCCGTTCAGCGCCGGCACGCCGCCGTATCCTGCGCACAGGCCCTCGATCTCAAGCATTCGCAACCCTCCATCGCTTGCCGAGATAGGCGTCGATCACCGCCGGATCCCTGGTGACATCCGCGGGCTGCCCTTCGGCCAGCACCGCACCGTCGTTGAGCACGACGAAGCGGTCGACCAGGCGCACCATGGCCTGCATCGTGTGCTCGATGATCACGGTCGTGACCCCCTTCGCGGCGAGCCTGCGCACCACGGCGATCATCTCGTCAACCTCGGCGCCGCCCAGACCGGCCAGGGTCTCGTCGAGGAGCAGCACCTTGGGCTTGCCGGCGAGCGCGCGCGCAAGCTCGAGCAGGCGCAGTTGCTTGTTCGGCAGGCGGCCCGCGAGGAGTTGCGCGTCGGCGTCGAGGCCGGCCTGGACCAGCGCTTCCTGCGCAACGCCGCGCGCGTCGTGATCGGACGCGGCGTGAACGTACGCGCCGACGATGACATTCTCGACGACCGTCATACGCCGGAACGGTTTGACCACCTGGAACGTACGCCCGACTCCGGCGGCGCAGATTTCGTACGGCCTTCTGCCGACGATATCCCTTCCTTCGAGCAGGATCTGCCCCCGGTCGGGCAGGATGAAGCCGTTGAGCAGGTTGAACAACGTGGTCTTCCCGGCGCCGTTCGGACCGATGATGCCGAGGATTTCGCCGCTCACGACTTTGATGCTGACATCCCGCACCGCCCTCAGACCCCCGAAAGCCTTCGAGACGTTGCGCGTCTCCAACACCACCGAAGCGTCGCGATGTTTTCGCCGCACCGGCCGTTCGGCGACGGCCGCCGAGCGCGGTTCCGCGGCGGGCGGCTGCGCCCGCGGCTGGGCAGCGACCCGCCTCGCCTCCCGGCGCAGCATCAGATCCTTGATCTTCCAGACCACTCCCTCGGGCGCGAGAAGGATCACCGCGACGATCGCGACGCCGAACACCACGCCCTGGATGCCCGGCACGACGTCGCCCAGCTCCGCATGCAGGAGCTCGCCCAACGGAACGAGGACGACCGCCCCGATCACCGGCCCCCACAGCGTGCCGACGCCTCCGAACATCGCGACGATCAACGCCTGCGCCGACACCAGCATGCCGAACACCGCCGGCGGCGTGACCACCAGCAGGATGACCGCGTACAGACCACCGATCGCGCCGGCGATCGCACCGCTGAGCGTGATCGCCTTCAGCTTCCACGCCATGGTCTTGATTCCGGCCGCCTCGGCCGCAGCCTCGTCCTGCTTGATCGCGAGAAGCGACATGCCGAACCGCGAACGCTCGATCCAGCCGGTCAGCCCCATCGTGCCGATCATCAGTGCGACCGCGAGCAACGCATAGATCCTGTGATCGTCGAACTGCATATAGGCGACGGGAGCTTGGCGCTGCATCGGGAGCGCGAGCTCCTGGTAGCCCAGCCACTCGAAAACGTACAGCAGCGCCAGCGGATAGGCGAGCATCGCGAGCGCGAAGTAATGACCGCGCAGGCGAAAGGTCGGAACGCCGATCACCAGTCCGGCCAGCGCACCGACCACACCCGCGCACGGAATCCCCAGCCACGGCGACAGGCCCCAACCGATCTGCGCCAGCGCGACACAGTACGCGCCGAGCCCGAAGAACGCGGCGTGGCCGAAGGACACCAGCCCGCTGTAGCCGCTCAACACGTTCCAGGCCAGCCCCATCACGGCCCATACTGGCACCACCGCCATGATCAGTTGGTAGTAGGTGTTGTGCGTGAACGCCGTGGCAACGGCGTACGCGACGCCGAAACTAACGATCTGCATCGACTGGCGCCGAACGCTTGGCTCCAACACGGTCAGGTTCTCCGCGTCGCCGTGCCGAACAGACCCTGGGGCCGCAGCAGGATGATGATCAGGAAGACCACGAAGATGGCACTGTTCTGCAGCTGGTTCGGCAGGAACAGGGTCGAGAGCTGTTGGACCAGGCCGATCGTCAGCCCGCCGAAGAACGCGCCCGACACGCTTCCCAGGCCGCCGAGCACGACGCCGGCGTACATCACGATGACGTACTCGAGGCCGACATACGGCTGAAACGGACCGCCGGAGGCGAGCAACCCACCGCCGATCGCGGTGATGGCCACACCGAAACCAAAGGCAAGGCGATGCGCGCGATCGACGTCGATGCCCATGTAGATCGCTGCCTCGGGATTGTCGGCGGCCGCCCGCAGCGACTTGCCGAGCCGCGATCTGCCCATCAGCAGCACGAATCCCATCACCACCGCAACGGCGACCACCGCGGCAACGGCCTGACCCTGGTTGACGAAGATTTCGATCGCGTCGCCGTAGAGCGGGCCCACATCCCATGCGCTGGATGAAAGAGCCGTTGCAATCGACACCGGGGCCGAGCCGAATACGTACAGTCCGCCGTTCTGGAAGATCAGCGCCACCCCGAGCGTGAGGATCAGCTGCGCGTAGTGCCCTTCGGATTCGAGTGTGCTGCCGCGAATCCCGGTGACCTTGCTCACCAGGAACTTGTGCACGATCAGGCCGGCAACGAAGATCGCCGGACCTGCGATCAGCGCGGCGATATAGGGGCCGGCTTCCGCGCCGAACCCCGCGTGCGCAGCGAACCGGCTGAACGTGTAATAGGCGACGTACATGCCGAGCATCATGAAGTCGCCCTGCGCAAAATTGATGACGCGCATCACGCCGAAGATCAGACTCAACCCGACGCACATCAGGCCATAGAGCGCGCCGGTGAGCAGGCCGGCGGTGAGCGCCTGCAGGAAATTCTCCGCGAGCTGCGGCGTATTCACCGGTGAGCACGCGGGTCGGCCCCGGGCCATCCCCCACCGCCTGATCGATGCCGGACGACGAACCCACCGGGAGGTTCGACACCCCGCGTCCTCTCGGGCCGCATGCCCATCCTCCTCCCATAGTTTCTACTCATCGCTTCACCGCGGCATCGCGGCGAAGACGTAGCTTCGCTTCAACCGGTCCGCGCGCGAAGCGGCGTCCCCAGTTGCCCGACATTCGTCGAGCCGAATGCGATACCTTGCGCGGCCGAACTCGCGGACTTCGATCTTCGCCGCCCTGCGTGCCCGGGTCGGCCCGCGTCATCTCCTCGTCGATTTCAAGAGCGGTGACGCCGATCAGCGGGTGCAGAGCCGGGTCGTTCAGCAAGACACTGCCGTGGATCAGAGCCGCCGCGAGGTTGTACTGGGTGGTCATCGTCGCCTGACGAATGTGCGCGGACGGGCCGGTGTAGTCGCAGCCCGGGCAGCGCGCAGCGGCACAGGGCACGCGCACCCCGACGGACGCAATGCGATCGGGCGCGCACTTCTCTTCACCGGCGATCGGCGGCGTGACAGGGGTCTGAGCAAAGTTTCAGGGGGCCGGTTCGTGATAGACGGACGGGATGCCGGGTTGTCCCTGAAGGAGCGCAATCCTGGAGGCCGCCGGGAGGTCTTGTCAAGAGGTGTGTACATGAGATCAGGTGGCCTTCTCGTTCACCCGCTTGATCCGCTCCCCGTTGACGTAGACGACGCCCTCGGCGAGCGCCACGAGGAGCTCCGGGGTATCGAGCCGGCGGAAGTGCTTCGGTACTGTTCCCCATGGGCGCCCTGCCGTGCCTTCACGCGGCCCCCCGCCTTTGAGCGGCTACTGATACCGGAGCGCCTCGATCGGACCGAGCCGCGCCGCCTTGCGCGCCGGATAGTAGCCGAAAAAGACCCCGACGGCAGCCAAGAACACGAACCCGCCGACAATGGCGGTCGGGGACAACAGGATTGGCCACCCGGCGACTGCGGAGACGATCTGGGAGACAGCGACTCCGGTGAGAATGCCCGCTGTCCCGCCACCGCCTGTCGTAGACCGGCGGTGAGACTTGACCGCGCCCAAGGGGGAGCTGAAAAATAACGTGGACATTATGACGAATGCTGATCGATCGTGTAGTTCCAGTCGGGGTGAAACGCCGCGGCGGGGGGCACTTAGGCGGCGCACTGGATCACCCCCCGGAGGGGGACGTTCAATAGCGGGCGTTCCCCGTTGGGATTCGAATCCATGTTTCACCCAACCTGGGACATGCAGTTCTGGCTGAAGCAGGCGGAGGCGGAGAGGCGGGAGTTGGCGAGATAGTGAAACGATCACGGCGATCGCCCGGAGTGCAGCGACAGAGCGTCGCGATGTCCAGGCACGGACGCGCCCATACCGTCGGCGTGATCGCGGACACCCACGGACTGATGCGCCCCGAGGCGGCCGTAGCGCTGGCGGGCTCGGAGTTGATCGTCCACGCCGGCGACGTCGGCAGCGCCGAGGTGCTGGACACGCTGCGGGAGATCGCACCGGTGGTTGCCGTACGCGGCAACAACGACAATGGCGCCTGGGCGGTCGCGCTGCCGGCGGCGGAGATTGTCGAGATCGGTGGCATCGTCCTCTACGTGCTCCACGATCTGCGTGAGCTCGATCTCGACCCCGCGGCAGCAAAGTTTCACGTCGTCATCGCCGGCCACTCGCACCGTCCGCGAATCGATCGCCGAAACGGTGTCATGTTCCTGAACCCGGGCAGCGCCGGTCCCCGGCGGTTCACCCTGCCAGTGGCAGTGGCGCGCCTGCGCGTTCACGGTGGGCGTGTGCAGGTGGAGATCGTCGAGCTCGCAGTTGCCGTTCGGGACCATCAGTCGGCCCCGGCACGCTCTGCCGACACACGATCAAGCGCAACCAGCCCCCAGAGCATCCCACCTCAGGGATGACATTTACCGTGAGAGGCGCCTGGTGATGCGGCGCCTCCCGCGCCAGCTCGAGAGCCGCGTCGGCGTTCGTTCCTGCGGGGGTTCGTTCCTGCGGGGAGTGTGACGACAGGTCTTAACCGGACGGCCCGAGTCCGAAGTCCTCCGGCGGGATCCCGAGCCTCTCGCAAAGCCCCCTGGCAACTGTGCGCGTCAGTCATTGGCCTACGAGCTTTGCATCGGCACCCTTCTTCCCACGCCGGAGGTAGACGATCCGCCCGACTCCCGGAACGTTGATCGTGTGCTTCGTAAAGCCGTAATGCTTCGCCCGCTCGATAATCTCTCCCAGCGTCGGCGGCTGAGAGAATCGCCGCGACCCCGAATTACGCAGCTACGCGGACCGTCGGAGGGGGAATTTTCAGAGCTCGGCTTTTGACGCTGAAGCGAAACATCTCCGAAGGAAGCGTGATCTTCGACCGATCAAACATCTCCCGATACTTCCGGGGAGCCGGCGGAAGGTCTTCAAACGGCCGCTGACCGTGCGCAAACCGCACGGCGATGTGTCCGACGATCATCCGATGCAGGCGGACGTAGAGGCTCGACAAGGTCTTGGCTTGGACCGCCAGATCGTGTTCCAGCCACCGGGCGCACAGCCACTCGCCCTCCTGGAAAACGAGGATGCTCATGGTGCGGATAGGGCGGCGCGACTTGGGCCTCATCTCTGTTGGGAGGTTACCATCTGGCCCGCCGAGTTCAAAATCACCGCAGCCGGTGCTCCCCGCGCGAAGGCGGATTGGCGATCCGATGCGTCTTACCATTCGTTCCTCTGTCGATCCCGGGTCGATGTGCGGGGGTGGTCCGGTGATCTTCAGCGCTCGCCAATCGGAGCCCGCCCGTGGGGATCGGGGCGACAGGGTTTGTTATGCCCGTTGTTATGCCCGCGACCGGCTGTAACCGATCCAAAACCGCCCCCCTCCAGCCGAGCAGACAAAGAAAGCCCCTCGGCAAATCAGCGATTTACCGAGAGGCTTCACTTCGCCTTGACGATTAAAAGTCAGGTGCCCTACCAATCTGAGCTGATGGCTCGCGCCGTCATTCTACAGGGTTACCAACCAGGGGCGACGTCAGGGCGGGCTGTTATGCCCGTGAGCCGGCATCACCTGGACGACCATGCAGCCCATGGTCGATCCCGAACGGATTGGTCTCTGGGGGTCCTCGTACAGCAGCGCGCACGTGATTCACCTGTCCGCGTTCGACCGGCGCGTGAAGTGCGTCGTTGCCCAGGTGCCGTTGGTCAACGCGATGGACAACTTCCGGCGCGTGGTGCGCGCGGACCAGTTCCCCGCGACGCAGGCGTGGCTCGCCGCCGACCGGGCGGACCAGTACAAGACCGGAAAGATCAACTATCTGCCGGTGGTGGCGCCGCAGGGCCAGGCGGCCGCGCTGCCCACGCAGGACTCCTACGACTGGTTCACCCAAACCGGCAAGACCCGCGCGCCCAAGTGGAAGAACGAGCAGACGGTGCGCTCGTTGGAGCTCGCCCTCGAGTACAATCCGGCGGCGGACATTCACCTGATCTCGCCCACTCCGTTCATGATGATCGTCGCGCAGAACGACACACTGACACCCACGGACCTGGCTATCGAAGCTTTCGGGCGCGCCCGCGAACCCAAGCAGCTGGTGATCGTTCCCGGTGGCCACTTCGATGCGTATGTGACCGGTTTCGAATCCGCGGCGACTCCGGCGCTGACCTGGTTCACGCAACATCTAATGAGGTGAATACACAGCGTCGGGAGCACGCGGGCGGCGATCTCCGGAGGCCGGGGCCGCCGTCCCTTACCGATCTTCGCTCACAATCTTGTGCCAGATCCGGTCAATGGCGTCGCGGAGTTCCGGGCTCGCGCGCTCACGTTGGTCGGCTAGATACTCCTTGGCAGCTCGACCCATGACGAGGATGGCTTGCTCGGCCATGCCCCGGACGATGCCGTCCGGGTCGAGCAGTTTGGTCGCCTGGCAGATCGGCCGGATGCCGCGCTTGATCTGGGCGGTCTCCGACGCGCTCACAAGCGTGCCGCTCGAATCGAAAACCAGGACTGCCCTGATCCGACCCTGATTGCCACCCTTCGGAATGACGACGGCCTCGCCGGTGACCCGCTGGCCACCGCTCGCCACACGAGCGACCGCAATAGACTCCTCGGGAACCGCGAACTGGAGGAACCCGTCCTGGTTCAACTCCTCGACCAGCCGGAGCCAGGCTTTGGCCCCCTCCGTGGCCCTAGCCGCCGTGGTCACCGCGGAGAGCGTGGACCGAAAGAAGCCTTCCAGGGCCTCCGGATCGGCCAGCAGGGCCACCGAGTCGTCTGGCCGGACGATCAGCAGATTGTTGCCCCGCAGAGAGGCGGGCGGATTCAGGGCCACGGGGTATTGGCGGAAGCGCAGAACGTAGAACAGGTACCCCGGAAAGACGCGGCCGAGCGATCCCTCCCGGATCGGGACGACCCGACCCCGCTCGGCACCAGGGAGCGTAGCGAGCTTTCTCTCCAGTAACCCACGCCCGCGCGTCTCGTCCGCCGCCGCGGCGGTCGCGGTTGGTGTTCGCGATTCGCTCGGCTTGGCCTCCTCGCCCGATGCCAATACGGGGCCCCGTCCGGCAAGGACGCAGATCGCAATGACGGCGACCGTTCGCGCAGGAAGCGCCGGCTCCTTCACCCACCCCCTCCCGAGACCGGGCATGTGGTAAGGCTATGCGGAGAGATCGGATGCGTCAACTTCCGGGAGGCCGGTCGGCCGGGAATAGGGTGCTCCTTCCTGGCGAGGGACGAGGCTCCCGACTTCTCGCACCACCCCTCCATCCGGGACGTTCGGCCAGGCGCTCTCCTCTCTGCGGCTCGGAACGAGGCCGTACCGTCGTTTAGCGGTCTCTGGCCGAGCAGGCGCGGGCCGCGTAGGCCCCGGGGAGGGCGTGCCCTGCCTGACGAACAGCTCCGCTGATTCCGCGGTCAGAGGGCGGGGCTCGTCATTTCCCGCGGCCAAATGCCGGGGGCATGACTTCCTCACAATCGGAGGGGCGCGCTCGTAGGTCTGTGCGCGAGGCGTCGGGTCGCGTCGGCTCGAAACGGCGGGCATCCCGAACGAGGGAGTGGCGCCGCCCCAAAACCGGCGGGCGCGACGCGCCGGAGGCGCGTGCCCTTGCAGGCCGGTCTGGCGTCCGTCGTGGGCGTGGGTTCAGGGCAGCGGGCTACACGAGAGGGCAAGCGGTCTTCTCATTGTGTGTAAGAGTTTGCGAGGCCCTTTCCCGCGCTGAGTACCACCTCCTCGTGATTCCGGCACCTTCGCATCTCGGCACTGAAAATGCTCATACAGAGGCGTTCCGCGTGGGAGACGAGGGCGGCGATGAACTTCGGCGAGGTGATGGCAGAGACCATTCTCACGTTCGCTCTCATCGTCGAATGCGTGGGATTCGGCATCCTTCTTCACCGCGCTCTCCGGTGACGGGTGGTGGCGACAAGCCGACGCGGGCGCGGGTGATGACGTACTACTGTTGCGGGTACTGGGTGACCGGGACGCTCTGGTGGCCTCCGCGCTGTCGGTACTGCGGGAAGCACATGCACACGGTGAAGGAGGCGTCAGGCTCCGCGAGGAGGGCGGCGGCTGCCGATTTTGGGACTGACGCCGGACACTATGCGGACACGCCTCCTTCACCGCCAACCACGTCGGCGAGAGCAGTATCAACGACCGCTCTGTGGCGCGCCGCTCCCTCCCCGATGGGCACCCTCGGAACGCCACCGGCCGAGGCGACGCCCACGGAGCGCAGTTCAGGAGCAGGCGCGGGGTGGCCATGAACAAGGTGAGACTCGTGCTATTGGCGGCGGGCGCCGTCGGGCTGTTGGCGTGGCTCGGCGTACGCGGCGCACGCTGGCTCGACCAGGAAATTGTCAATCAGCGGGGACGCCGCGCTCAGTGCTGGCGACGCCCGAACATCATCGGGCTATCTCCTGAGGTGTGGCCAGGATACCAATAGGCCGGCAGCCGCCGCCTACTTCCCTCTGCTTATTCGCCTCCGTTCCCGCCGGAGCGACGCCCCTCTGCGGACTTCCTACGCCTCCCCCTGGCCGCAGCCGCCGGGGTTGACTGATCGCAGGGCGGCCTGCCGCCCGATGCGACGCCCGCCGCGACGGGATCGGATCACATGATCCCAGGCCAGGCGGTCATTTCGCGCTTCGTGGCTTCGCGTTCCGACGGCCGTTGGCAGCGTCGCCCTCACGTTGACGGCCGCAGGGTCCCCGGAGACGCGGATCCAGAGGAGACACAGCATCCGGGCCCTCGGGCCCACCGAGCCTCGACATCTGCAGAAATAGCAAGTTGGAGCTTTGGAAAGACTTACGGGCGCCGCCCGACGGCGGAGATTGACGGCCACCTCGCGCTCGTGGTGTCCTC
>Ga0066665_10000677_pt1 | contig 14287 bp, 10 predicted proteins | sample GraSoiAngelo_114_FD_75175 | JGI IMG/M metagenome (GOLD analysis project Ga0066665, IMG submission 75175) | Grasslands soil microbial communities from the Angelo Coastal Reserve, California, USA - 14_0903_13_40cm | ecosystem: Environmental > Terrestrial > Soil > Grasslands | place: USA...
CGGCGTAGTTCTGCGCGTGCGCGCGGACGAAGTCCGGGTCGGCGATCCGCACGTCGTCGTCGAGGAAGAGCACGATCTCGCCGCGGGCCGCGGCCACGCCCGCGTTCAGCGCCGTCACGACGTGCGGGCGCGGCTGGCGAATCAGCCGGACGCGGTCGGCGACCGCGTCGAGGAAGGCCCGGGTCCCGGGCGCGTGCTCCGGGGTCTGGTCGACGACGATGATCTCGAGGTCGGGGTACTTGAACGCCAGGACGTCCTCGAGCGCCGCGCACAGGAGCTCTTCGCGCCGGTAGGTCGGCAGGACGACGGAAACCCGGCGCGGCCCGCGCTCACCCACGCGGGGCTCCGCGCAGGGCCAGAAGCCCCCCGAGCTTCCAGGCGAGGCTCCACTCGCTCGGCCGCAGGAGGAGCGCCTGCCAGAGGACGACTCCCGCCACGAGGGCGAGCCCGCTCAGGAGCCCCTCGGCCCCCATCCAGAAGAGCCCCGCCACGCCAGCCCAGCCGCAGAGCGCCACCGGCAGGAGGGGGCCGACGCCGCGGAAGCTCACGTGGAGCCGGGCCCCCACGTCCCGCGCGGCCAGGCCGAAGGTGAGCGCCTGCGCCGCCGCCACGGACGCGCCGAGCCCGCCGAGCCCCCACCGGGGCGTGAGCGCGAGCGCGCCGCCCACGAGGACCGCCTGGCCGACGGCCGTGATCGCGAAGCCGACCCAGATTCGGCCGGCGCCGACCTGGGCCGACCAGCAGACGTTCGCCGCCGCCTGGAACACCGCGGCGAGGGCGAGCCAGCCGATGACCCCGCCCGCGCCCGCGTAGGCGCGGCCGAACACGAGGGCCAGCAGCGGTCGACCGCCGAGCGCCAGGAAGATCGCGCCGGGGAGCGTCACGAAGAGCGTGCAGCGCAGGATCGTGTCGACGCCGTCGAACCCGCGGCCCGTCGCGTGGAGCTCGGCGATGACCGGCACCAGCGGGACGGCGATCGCGCCCGACACGAGCATCAGCACCCGGGCGGTGGCATCGCCGATCTGATAGAGCCCGACCGCCTCGTAGCCGAGCGCCCCGCCGAGGTAGGAGCGCACGAACCACGCGGCCCCGAAGAGGCTGAGCGCGGTGAGGAACGACGGCGCGGCGATATGGAAGGCGCGGGGGAGGAGGGGGGCGGTCGGCGCCACGCGGTCCCCGGCCCCGGGCGCGCCGCGCGCCTCGGCGAGCACCCGCCAGAGCGGGCGCGCCGCGCCGAGCCAGACGACTCCCTCGGCGAGGATCGCGGCGAGGATGATCCCCGGCAGCCCGAGCGTGGGCGTCAGCAGCAGCGTGAGGACGAGCATCGCCGCCGTGCCGAGCGTGGAGAGGCCGGCGAGCAGGTGGATCCGCTGGACCCCCTGGAGGACGGCCGAGCGGAAGCCGCCGGCGACGGAGAACACGAGCGCGACGGCGCCGAGGCGGAAGAGGAAGCCGAGCGCCGGCGCGTGGTAGAGCCGCGACAGCCCGTCAGCGCCGAGGAAGAGCGCGCCGGCCACCACGAGAGAGATGGCGAGGACCACCCGCGCGAGCCGGCCCGCCACGCCGAGCACCGCCCCCGGGCGCGTCGCGCGGTCCTCGGCGATCAGCTTCGTGACGGCGACGGGCAGGCCGAGGTCACAGAGCGTCCCCGCCACGCTCAGCGCGTAGCTGACGACCGCGAACAGTCCGACGCGGTGGGGGTCGAGGAGCCGGGCCACCGCGATCGACTGGACCATGGCGAGGGCGCGGGAGACGAGCGTGGCGCCGAGCGTGGAGAAGGCGCCGCCGGCGACGCGGCGCGACAGGTCCGGCCCCGGCGCGCGGCCCCGCATGTCAGCCAGGCCTCTGGGCGCGGCGACGGCGCCAGCGGTCGAGCACCACGTCGCTGCGGGTGTCGCCCAGGAGGCGGCCCGCGAGCGAGCGGAGGAGGATCCCGGCGGCCGCGCGCGGGGACAGGCGAGGGAGCCGAGCGCGCGACCGACCGGTGGGGAGAAACGCCACGAGCTGGCGGCGCCAGACGAGCACGTCGGCGGCCGGGTACCCGGCGAGGTCGCCCGCGGTCCAGAAGCTCCGGTGCGCCTCCCGGGGGTTGCCGAAGACCTCGCCCTGGTGGAAGTGGACCGCGGGCGTCACGATCAGGACGCCGAGCGTCGCGCGCGCCCGGGCCAGCTCGAGAAAGCGCCGGCCGTCGGCGGGATCGAAGTGCTCCAGCACATCGCCCGCGAAGACGAGATCCCAGGGGCCGAGCCGCGGCAGGAGCGCCGTGGCCTCGCCGATGTGGATCGTGTCGTAGATCCCGCGCTGGAGGTCGGTCACGTAGGGCGCGTAGGCCTCGATCCCCTCGATCCGCACCTTCCAGTGGCGGCGATCGGGCGCGCCACCCGCGGCGGCGGCCCCGGCCACGTCCAGGTACTCCCGGAAGAGAAAGCCGTACTTCCCGAAGCCGACGCCGACGTCGAGGATGCTCGCGGGGGCCAGGTCGATGACGAAGGGAAGGACGACCGACAGCGCGTCATGGAAGCTCGACGGCATGTCTAGCGCGGCGCGCCCGCTCCGGCGCCCCTGCGGGCGTCGAAGATCATCTCGCAGAAGCCGACGTAGCGGCAGTCGACGGTCCGGTACCCGAGCGCGGCGAGCCGGGCCGTGAGCCCGCGGCGGGTGAAGTGGGTGATGTGCTCGTGCGCGTACCCGCCCGGCACGACCTTGCCGTAGACCCACTCGATCACGCGCCAGAGCCGGCGGCCGTAGTCCGGGGTGCCGAGCACCAAGGTCCCGCCCGGGCGGAGCACCCGGGTCATCTCGCCGAGCACCTCGGGGGTGTCCGGCACGTGCTCGATCACTTCCGAGCAGATCACCGCGTCGAAGGCGCCCCCCCGGAACGGCAGGCGGTCGAGGCTCGCGCGGGCCAGGCGCGGGTGCGCCGGCCGCAGGTAGCGGAGCTTCCGCTGCTGGATGTCGAGTCCGACCGCGCGCGGGAGGTCCTGGATGATGCGCGACGACCCGCACCCTATGTCGAGTACCGCCCGGCCCTCGCGGGCGAAGCCGAGGACGATCCGGTGCCGGGCGCGCTGCCAGTAGCGCTGGAGCGGGATCGCGCTGTCGAACGCGCGCGCGTCGTAGTCCGCCGAGTCGATCGAGTTGCGGAGCCGCCAGAGGCGGGCGAGCGTGCGCAGGTAGGACCAGGCGAACCGGAGCAGCCGCACGTGCGACCGGCCCGATCCGCGGGAGAGGAAGCGGAAGGGCACCTCGCGCACCGCGTAGCCCTCGGCGTAGAGCCGGGTCACGATCTCGGGCAAGATGTCGAAGTCGCGGGCCGCCAGCGGCAGCTCGGCAATCGCGCCGCGCCGATACATCCGGAACCCGCTCGAGAGGTCACGGAGCGGGAGCGCGAGCGCGCGCGCGTAGATCTGGTTGAGGACCCGGCTCAGCAGGCGGCGCATCCAGTGGGTCTGGGAATCGCCGCCGGGAACGTAGCGGGAGGCGATCAGCACGTCGGCCTCGCCGCGGCACTTCCACAGATCGCCGAGGAAGACCGGCCGGTGCGAGAGGTCGGCGTCCATGGTCGCGACGAACGGGGCCCGGCTCGCCGCGAGGCCCTCCCGGAGGGCCGCGCCGTACCCGCGCGCCGCCTGGGGGACGACGCGCGCGCCGAGGCGCCGCGCGAGCTCGGCGGTGCCGTCCCCGGAGCCGCCGTCGACGACGACGACCTCCGCGCGCACCCCGAGGTCTTCGCACACCTGCCGGAGGGCGGGGAGGAGCAGCTCGAGGTTCGCCCGCTCGTTCCACGCCGGGATCACGATCGAGAGGTCGAGCGCCGCCGGATCGGTCACCGTGCCGGGAGGGAGACCCCGCCCCCCCGTCCCCCCCTCGAATCCGGCCGGCGCGCGACGCGCCCCGCGGGCCCCGGATCCCCGCCGCCTCAGCGTCACGGCGCTCCACGGCGGAGCAGACGGCTCGCGCGGAGCGGGGCCGAGGGCGGCGCGGGCGCGATCCAGCGCGGCGGCCGCGGGCCCCCGTCGGGCGGGGGCCCGGCGGCGGTCTCGAGCTCCGGCAGGAGGACGATCAGCCCCGTGAAGAACCAGAACGGCTCCATGATGCGGATGATGATGAAGGAATTCGACCCGATCGCGTGGAACAGGAGCCCGACGAAGCCGGTGAGGTAGCCGAGCGCGAGCCCGCGGCCGAACGCGTCCCGCGCGGCGCGGTAGCGGCTCACCGCGAGGCGGAGCACCGCGGAGAGCACCCAGACGAAGGTGAGGAAGCCGACGCTCCCCGTCTCGACGAGCGTGCGCGGGTACTGGGCGTCCATGAAGCGAAAGCCCGTGATTCCGTAGCCGAAGATCGGCCGCGTCGTCCACGCCTCGGCCGCTTCCTTGAAGCTCAGCAGGCGCTCGGACGTCGACGGATCGAAGGCCGCCCCGGCGATCCGGACCGTCGGCTGGCCCCGCTGCACCCTGAACGTCGACTGCACGCGCTCGCGGACGACCTTGGGCGCGAAGTAGGGGACCAAGAGCAGGCCGAGTACAACCGCCGGCAGCACGAGCGCGCGCCGGGATGAGACCGTGACGAGGAGCAAGGTCGCCGGGACGAGGGCCAGGTACGAGGATCGCGAGAGCGTGTAGGCAAAGGGGACCAGCATCAGGAGGACGAGGCCGCCGCCTAGGAGCCGATCCCGCCCGCGTCGCCCCTCGACCGCGAGCCCCGCCGCGATCGCCATCATCAGCACGAGATAGCCGCCGAGCGTGTTCGGCTCGCCCCCCTCGCCCTCGAACGGCGCCGACACGCGCTCCCCGCTCGGGATCTGGGCGATGCCCACGACGGACACGATCGCCGCCGTCCCGACGGCGACGATCACGAGGCGCCGCGCCTGCGCACGGCTCCGTACGTTGTTGACCGTGATGTAGTAGACGAAGAAGTACTCGAGGTACTTGAGCAGGTAGAAGAGCCCCGCGACCGGCCGAACGTGGCCGAACCCGATGCCCCACGCCGTCGCCGTCGCGCACGCGCTCATGTACGCGGCGATCGGCCGGTTGAGGGGCGTCTTCGACACGAGGCCGAGCTCCTTGTGGACGGCGGTCTTGGCGAACCAGGTGAACGCGATGATCAGGATCACGAGGTCGTCGAAGCGGAGCGAGATCTCCCGCTGCTCGGCGAGGACGCTCTTTCCGCCGAGGAGGAACTTGGGCGAGAGCAGCATCGAGAGGAGCAGGATCTCCAGGCCGAAGTCCGTACGGACGAAGACGAGGACGAAGAGCGCGGCCGCGACGGCGCCGGCGAGCGCGTAGTTGAGCGGGATCTCGGCGACGCCGAGCGACACCACGAGCGCCAGCGCCACCAGGATGGCGGCCGCGGCGGCGAGGCGCCCGAGCACGGCGCGCTCACGGGTCGACGGGGAGAGCGCCACCCGCCTACTTGACCCGAACCACCTGGCTCGACAGCCCGAGCTGCGCCAGATCGTGGTGCTTGCGCTCGGCTTCCGGGCGGTCGAAGTTGCCGAGGCGGATCACGTACTGGACGGCGTCTCCCGCCTGGGCGGAGACGCGGACCAGGTGGCCCTTGGCGCGGACCCGCTCCGCCAACTCCACCGCGGGCCGGAGGGGCACCGGCTCGCCGACGCGCACCGCGAAGGGCTCGCGGCCGCCGATCACGACGGCGCCGGAGAAGCCCTCCTCGCCGAGGGTGGCGACGAGGGCCCGGGCGTCCTTTCCGGACGGGATGTTCTCGATGAACACGCCAAAGACGCCCGCCCCGAGGCGCTGGCGGTAGCGCGCGATTTGGTAGCCGGCCTGGCTCAGGCGAAGCTCGACCTGGTCGGCCTCGGCCCGGGAGAAGAACGGGCCAAACTCGAGCGCCAACGCCGCGGGCTCCGGCGGAGCCGGCGCCGGGGCCGACCGGCTCGGCGCGGCGCGGGCGACCGCCGCCGCGCCGCGCGGCAGGGCCGCCATCGGTCCGGCGCCGCTCGGCCCAAGCTCGGCGGCGCGGGCCGGCGGGGCATCGGGGGCGGCCGGCGGGCTCGGCGACGTCTGGACGGCTCCCACGGCCGCCGGGGGGGCGGCGACCGGCAGCACGGCCGACCCGGTGGGCGGCGGAAGGGCGCTTCGCGTCGAGGCGCGCAGCCGGAGGTGATCGATTTCGGTCGCCCGGGGCCCGACGGCGCGGCTCCACCACCACACGGCGGCGGCGACCGCCGCCAGGACGAGGAGCAGGAGCCCGATCCGCGCGCCCACCGGCCGCTTCGGCCCCGGGGTGACCTCGGGGATCGGGACGGCGGTCTCCGCGACCGCGGGCGGCGCCACGGCCTCCGGCGCGGCGGGCTTGCGAGCGCCGGCGACGAGCGACGCGACCACGGCCAGGGCGCGCTCTGCCCAGCCCCGGGGCTCGGGGGGCGCGCCCGGGGTGCCCTCCTCGCCGTAGTAGTGCGTGTAGTAATGGTGGTAGTTCGCGTAGCCCGAGATCTCGGCTTGCACGTCGTTCAGCACGACGCCCCACACCCGGGCCCGCGCGCTCTCGAGGTGGACCTTCGCCCGCTTGAGCACGAGCCGGCCGACCTTGCCCGCCTGGTAGACGAGGATCACGCCGTCGGCCTGGCCGGCCACGATCGCCGAGTCCGTCACCGGCAGCACGGGCGGCGTGTCGATCAGCACGATGTCGTACTGGTCGCGCACGGCGGCGAGGAACTCCGCCATCGCCGGCGTCGACAGGAGCTCCGAGGGGTTGGGCGGGATCGCCCCCGACTCGATGATGTGGAGGTTGTCGAGCCCGGGCGCCGCCAGCAGGTCTTCCATCTCGAAGCGGCCCATGAGGAGATCGGCCACGGTGCGGACGCAGTCTTGCCAGCGGGCGTTGCCGACCAGGATGTTGGAGAGGCCGGGCTCGCGCTCGATCCCGAAGAAGCGGTAGATGCTGGGCCGGCGGAGGTTCGAGCCGACGAGCAAGGTCTTCTGCCCGTTCTGCGCCAGCGTGAGCGCCAGGTTCACGATCGTGGTGGTCTTGCCCTCCTGGAGGGTCGGGCTGGTGACGACGAAGACCTTGCCGGGGCGGTCCATCCGCGCGAACTGGATGTTGGTCCGGAGCGTCCGGTAGGCTTCGGCCACCGGCGACTTCGGGTCGAAGTGGGTGATCAGGAGCGCGTGGCGCTGCAGCGACTCGCCGTCCATCTGGGCGAGGTCGGGCCGGCGCGCGAGGAGGCGGTCGATCGTCTCGCGCGCGTCGATGTGCGGGATGATGCCGAGCACGGGAACGTCGAGGTAGCTCTCGACGTCCTCGATCGTCCCGATCGAGGTGTCGAGCGTCTCCTGGACGAACGCGAGCACGAGCCCCAAGATCAGCCCGATCAGGGCGCCGGCCAGGATCGTGCCCGCCCCCTCGCGGCCGGCGACGGTGGTGGGCTCGGACGCCGGCCGCACGATCGTGACTTCGTCGACCCGCTCCGCCTCCTTGATCAGCGCCTCCTGGTGCTTCGTCTTCAGGAGCGTGAGCAGGTCGTCGTTGACCTTCGCCTCGCGCTGCATGCGCTGGAGGGCCAGCTCCACCGCCGGCAGCTCTCGGTTCTTCTGGAACAGGTCGCCGATCTGTCGGTTGAGAATCTCTTCACGCGTCCGGAGCTGGGCGATCTGCGCGGCGAGCTCGCGGCGCAGCTCGGCTTCGACCTCCCGGATCTGATCGTCGAGCACCTGGATCCGCGGATGCCGGTCGGTCAGCTCGAGGGCGAGGTTGTTGCGCTCGAGCTGCAGCTCCACGAGGCTCGACTGCAGGCGGGCCACCGCCGGGTTCGTCGTCTCGATGAACACGCGCTCCGCGCCGCGGCCCCTCGCCTCGACGCGCCCGAGCCGGCTCTGGGCGAGCTCGAGTTCCGTGCGGTGTTCGCGCGCCTTCTCGATGTCCCCGCGAAGCTGCGTGAAGAGCGACAGGAGGACCGCGGAATCCGCGCCCGGCGAGATCACGCGGTTCGCCTCGCGGAAGGCCCACATCTCCTCCTCGGTATGCTTGACCCGCGCCTCCACCTCGCGGAGCTGCTGCTCGATGAACTGCCGCGCCTCGACGATGCGGGCGTTGCGGAGCGAGGACGAGTATTCCTTGTAGACCTCGGCGACCGCGTTCGCGAGGTCTCTCGCCTCCTTCGGGCTCGTCGAGGTCGCGACGATCTCGATGATGTTGGTGCTCCCGACCCGGCTCGTCCGGACTCGGGCGGCGAGGGAGTCGAGCGCGGCCGCGTACGCCCGCGATTCCCGGAGGGCCGCCCCGCCCGCCCCCGGCGGAAGCTTGCCGAGGCGCTTCGCGACCTGCTCGAGCACGGGATAGCTCCGGATGATCGTCGCCTGCGTCTCGATCGTGTCCCCGCCCGAGTACGACAGCACCTCGACCATGAGCCCCGCGAAGGACGTGGACTGCTCGTAGCGGACGGACGCGGTCGCCTGGTAGACCGGCACCTGCTGCCGGGCGAACCAGAAGCTGAAGAGCGCGACGAGGAGCGTGGACGCGACGATGACGAGCCGCCGGCGGCGGACGATTCGCCAGTAGTCGCGGAGATTCATCTCGTACTGCGCCATGTCCTAGCTCACCTCGGCGGCGGCCGCCGCCCGACTGTCCCCGGGCCCGGCCGCACGCCCGATCGTCGGGCTGACGATCGGCGGCGACGGCGCGGCCCGCAGGCTCCGGCCCGCCCGCCCGGAGCCGTGCCCCCCACTCCGGCACCGCCGTTCGGACGCGCCCGTGATCACCCGCGCTCCGACCCGAGCCCGCCGGCCTTCACGACTGAAACGCCTGGCGGAGCCGGAGCGCCTCGAGCCGCGCGATCATGCTCTGCGCCCGCGCGGCGGCCTCCGCCTCGCCCTCCTCGCGCGGCTCCGCCGCCCGCAGTTGGCGGGCGGGCGTGACCTCGGCGGCTGCCGCCGGCTCGGCGCCGTCGGCCCCGCCGCCCCGCCGGCCCTCCTCTCGACCGGCGCTCGGCGCCGCGGTCTCGTAGCACACGTAGCGCTCCCCGCCGGCCTCGAAGACCCGGCACTCGAACGCCGTCGGCGCCAGGCCCCCGAGCGCCCGCAGGAGGCGGAGGGCCCGGTCGCCCAGACGCCGGGCCACCAGGACGGCGCGGACGGGCTCGGTGAGGTCCAGGTCGGCGCCGGCGAACAGGCGGCCGACGAGCGCCCAGTTGTCGCGGCACCACGCGGCGGCCTCGAGCGCGCGCACCACCGCCGCGGCGTCGGCGTCGGGCTCCACCACGAGCGGCGAGAGGCGGCGCGCCCCGTCGATCGCCAGGATGTCCACGAGCGTCTCGCCGGCCGCGAAGTCGCGCTCGAGCAGGGTCAGCCCGGGATCCACCCCCGGGAGCGACTGCGCGACCACGCCGGCCAGGGCCCCCGCGTTCCGGGTCACGATCGGCTTGAGCGGTTTCATGCGCCGGCCTCCTGGAGTGGGGTCGTGATGTAGAGGAACGGGGCCTCCGAGAGGTCGACCAGCTTCGGGGCCGGCAGGCGGTCGCCCTTCGAGTCGCTGATGATCTCGACCTTGGGCCGCAGCGGGTGGTTGCGGTTCACCCCCACGACCCGGCCGACCTCCCCGGTGTTGAGGCGCACGAGCGTCCGCGGCGGGAAGACCGAGATCTCCGAGAGCAGCGCCTTGATCAGGGCGGACGGAAACGACTCGTGCTTGGAGCGCACGATCTCCCGGATCGCCTCGTGGGGCAGCAGGCGCGCCTGCGGGGGCCGGGGCGCCGTCAGGCGCGTGTACGTGTCCACGAGCCCGAGGATCTTGGCGTGGGGATGGATCGCCGAGCCCGGAAGTCCCTGCGGGTACCCCTGGCCCTGCTCGCGCTCGTGATGCTCGAGGACCGCCTCCAGGAGCCCGTCACGCTGGACGTCCGCGCGGCGGATGAACTCCGCGGACAGCCGCGGGTGCGAGTGATACAGGGTCTGCTCGTCCGCCGTCAGCGCGTCGGCCTTCGCGAGGAGCGCCGCCGGCAGCTTCCAGACGCCGACGTCGAAGAGGAAGGCCGCCACTCCGAGGTCGACGAGCTGCGGGCGGTCGTAGCCGAGGTCCGCGCCGATCCGCACCGCCAGCACCCCCGCGCTCGCCAGGTGGCTCGCGACGTAGTCGGCGCCCGGCGGCGCCGGGTTGTTCGCGAGCCAGAAGAGCTCGCTGCCGAGCGCGAGCGCCTGGATCACGCGCCCGACCATCGCCTCCAGCGGCCCGATCGGGAGCGCCGCACCACGGCCGACGGCGTCGTGCAGCTCGGCCATCAGCCGGTGGATCTCCGTGAACAGCGCCCCGGGGTCCTCGCCGCCGGCGGCGGCCGCGGGTCGAGCCGGCTCGGCGCGGCCGCCGGACGCCGCCGGGAACCGGAGGTCCGGGCGGGAGAGGGGCGGCTTCTTCGCGGGGTCTCCCTCCCCGGCGCCGCTGATCAGATCGCGCATCCGGACCAATCAGGAGACCCCCACCGTGTCCTTGATCACCTCGGCGACGATCTTCTCGTCGATCTCCCGCACGCGCTTGCCGTAGCCGATCAGCAGGGAGATGTCGCAGATGTTGTTGATCTCCCGCGGGGTCCCGCGGGTGAAGTCGAAGATGAGCTTGACGGCCTCGTCGGTGAAGATCCTTCGCGTCTGGCCCGCCATCTTCAGCCGGTGGGCGATGTAGTTCGCGGTGTGCGCGCCGTCGAGGGCGTTCAGGTGGTAGCGGATCGCGATGCGCTGATCGAGGTGGCGGACCCGCCGGACCTTCTCCCGCAGCTCGGTCGAGCCGATCAGCAGGAGGGTCATCAGGAAGCGCTCGTCCGTCTGGAAGTTCGAGAGCAGGCGGAGCTCCTCGAAGATCGCCTCGTCGTCGATCATCTGCGCCTCGTCGACGATGATGACGGTGTCCTTGCCGGCCCGGTAGTTCCGGTAGAAGACGTCGTTGAGCAGGTGGAGCAGCTCGGGCCGGCTCTTATCCGGGCTCTTATCCGGGCTCTTGTCCTGCGCCTCGACGCCGAGCTGGTAGAGGACCTCCCGGAGGAAGTCGACGGGGTTCCAGCACGGGTTCGTGAGGAGCCCGACCTCGTAGCGCTCGCCGTCGAGTCGCTGGAGGAGCGCGCGGGCGAGCGTCGTCTTCCCGCACCCGTAATCCCCGGTCAGCATCCCGCAGCCCTTCCGCTGCGTGACCACGTACACGAGCCGCACGAGCGCCTCTTCGTGCTCGGGCGAGAGGTAGAAGAACTTGGGATTGGGCGAATTCTCGAAGGCCGGTTCGCTGAGCTCCCAGTACGCTTCGTACACGGGAGTCCTACTGGTTGAGGCGCTGGATGTCTCGCGCGCCCCCGAACAGGATGAAGATCCCCGTGTAGGCGGTGACGAGGGTCGCCACCAATTGCCCGATCGTCCCGTAGTCGTCCCACCAGTGAACCAAGACCTCCGGCACCGTCACCACGGCTCCGGGCTCGAGCGGCGGGGCGTCCGCCAGCGCGTAGGTGTGCCCGTCCGGGAAGGTGACCTTGGTCGCGGTCAGCTTCGCGCGGGTGGTGGGCCCTCCGGCCAACGCGATGTACTCGCGCGAGCTCAGGTTGGAGCGGTAGTCCATCCCGCCCGGAGCCCGCACCGCTCCGATCACGTAGATCTTGTCGTCGACGACCGGCAACGTGACGATGTCGCCGTTCTGCAAGGAGATGTTCTGCGTCTCGTCCTTCTCGACCAGGAGCCGGCGCAGGTCCACGGGAATGAGCTGCCGGGGGCCACTCATGCCGCTCCGCTCGATGACCGCCCGGGAGAGATCGGCGAAGGGCGCCACGCCGCCGGCCCGCTGGACGACGTCGAGCACCCGCTCGCCGCCGGCGAGCTCGAAGCGCTGGACGATCGTCGGCTTGCCCGCCGTGGTCGTCCGGCCGAGCTCGCTCGTCCCGTTGAAGGCGCCCCGCGCCTCGATCACGTCCTGGACCACCGCGAGCGGGGGCACGTAGACCCCGTCGCCGGGCTGGAGCAGGACGTCGGCCGGCGCCTTGAGTGCCTGCGTGAGGTCGAGGGGCAGCGTCGTCTTCTTGCCGTCGGGGCCGATCCGGGTCAGGCGCGCCTCGGCCGGCGTCGACTGGGTCAGCCCTCCGGTCAGCACGAGGAGCGCGCGGAGCGACTCCTTGCCGACGATTTCGTACTCCCCGGGGCGCACGAACGCCCCGGTCAGGGTGACCGAGGGGCCGCGCGGGGGAACCGTGATCGTCGTCCCCTCTGTCACGTACGGATTCTGGCCGAGGTCGCCGCTCAGGAGAAACCGGAGGAGGTCGACGCGAGCCTCGGCGCGGCCGCCCCGCGAGAGCACGATGTTCCGCAGCGAGCCGCGCGGGGTGAGCCCGCCGGCGAGCAGGATGACCTGGTGCACGCGCTCGGTGGCGGACAGCACGAGCGTGCCGGGCCGCTGGACCTCGCCCGACACCGTCACCTCGAAGGAGCGGGTGCCGATCAGGCTGACGGTGAGGTCGAGGTACCGGAAGAGCGGCTTGGCGCGCTCGGCGATGCGCGTCTGCGCCTCGAGGACGGTCAGGCCGCCCACGGGCACCGCGCCGATCGGCGGCACGGCGATGTTGCCGTCGGCGCTCACCATCGCCACCTGACGGGCGACGTCGACGCGCCCCGCGAGCACGACCTCGACCGTGTCGCCCGTGCCGAGGCGGTAGTCAGAGCCGGCCGTGATCCTCGGCGGAATCGACGGCGTGCCAGGCATTTGAGCCCCGGAGCCGCCGGCCGTGGCGGGCACGGGAGCCCGAACCGGCGCGGCCGGCTGCGGGATCTGCGCGAAGCCCGTGCCAGGGGCGAGCAGGATCGTGAACGCAAGGCACACGCAAAGGGCCCTCCGCCAGACGGCCTGCCAACACCCGTGCCACATTTGGATAATTTTCTCGTCTTTGCTGGCCAAGAGTCAAGAAAAAACCCGTAATTTGCGCCACTTCCTTGACATCGGGACGCCCGGATCCCTATCATCCGGAGTGAGGCGAGCTAGCCTCTCTGACGATGCGTACCCCGACCGCGCGTGCCCTCGTGATCCTGGGGGTCATCGTGGCCTCCTGGGTAGGGGGGTTCACGCTACGCGGCCTCCTGACGGCCCCACCCCCGCCGGCGGCTCCGTCCGCGCCCTCTCCCGTCGACGGCCTTCAGGCCGCGTTCGTCGGGGTGGCCCAGCGGGTGCGCCCGGCGGTGGTGAACGTCGGCACCATGCAGATCGCCCGACGCGCCGGGCCCGAAAACCCCGGCCTCTTCTCGGACGACCCGGCCTTTAGGGAGTTCTTCGAGCGATTCTTCGGGGGGGGACGACCCGGCGCGGGCGGCGAGTTCCGCCTGCCGAGCCTCGGCTCCGGCGTGATCATCGACAAGCGCGGCGACGTCCTCACCAACTTCCACGTCGTCAAGGGGGCCGACCGCGTCACCGTCCGCCTCGGATCAAAGCGAGAGTACCCGGGTCGCATCGTCGGCACGGACACGAAGACCGACCTCGCCGTCGTCCGGTTCGAGCCGGAGAGCGAGGTCTCGGTCGCGACGCTCGGGGACTCCGACGCGCTCCGGGTGGGCGAGTGGGCGATCGCCATCGGGAACCCGTTCGGCCTCGACCAGACGGTGACCGTCGGGGTCATCAGCGCGACCGGCCGGTCCGACGTCGGCATCGCCGCCTACGAGAACTTCATCCAGACCGACGCGTCGATCAACCCCGGCAACTCCGGCGGCCCCCTCGTGAATCTGCGCGGGGAGGTCGTCGGCATCAATACGGCCATCGTCGCGAGCGGCCAGGGCATCGGCTTCGCGATCCCCGTCAACATGGTCAAGCGCGTCATCGCGCAGCTCGTCGAGCGCGGCCGGGTCACGCGGGGCTGGCTCGGCGTCTCGGTCCAGCCGCTCACGGAAGAGCTGGCCCGCTCGCTCGGCGCGCCGGGCGGTCGCGGCGCCGTCGTGGGGCGGGTCTACGCGGGAAGCCCGGCGGCCAGCGCGGGCCTCGCCCAGAGCGACGTGATCGTCAGCTACGACGGCACGTCGGTCTCGGACTACCACCACCTACAGCGGCTCGTCGCGGAGACGGACGTCGGCAAGCGGGTCTCGATCGAGATCATCCGGCAGCGGGCGACGCAGAGGCTCGACCTGAGAGTGGCCGAGGCCCCGGACCTTCCCCCGCCCGCGCGCTGACACGGCTCCGGCGCGAGGCGGGCTCACCGGCCCCCCGGCGGGCCGGCGGGCGAGGGTCGGGCGGGCTATCTCCCGCAGAACACCTGGGTGCCGACCTGGGCGCACTTCTTGCCGTCTGGCCCCACCTGCTGGCCGTTGATCAGGTCCCAGGCGTTGCC
>Ga0066665_10000680_pt1 | contig 14277 bp, 9 predicted proteins | sample GraSoiAngelo_114_FD_75175 | JGI IMG/M metagenome (GOLD analysis project Ga0066665, IMG submission 75175) | Grasslands soil microbial communities from the Angelo Coastal Reserve, California, USA - 14_0903_13_40cm | ecosystem: Environmental > Terrestrial > Soil > Grasslands | place: USA...
TCGGTGACGATGAGATAGGAGACGCCGTCCGAATCCTCCACGGCGTTGACGGCCACGTGGATGGGAATCACGTGTCCGTCCGCCTGCACGAGGCCGAATTCGCCTTGTCCGCCGCCCGAGTCCGCGACCTCCGCGTAGGCTGTCTGGGATGGAACGGCGAGAAATCCGTAGACCGATTTCCCGGCGATCTCCTCCACCGGACGGCGAAGCATCTCCGCGAATCTACGGTTGCAGTAGAGCACGGTGCCGTCGGCCGACGTCGCGACTGCGCCCTGCTGCATCTTCTCGATCAGAATCCGGTAGGGCCGGTCCGGCGCCTGGAGCATCAAGACCCGCTGCCGGTTCGGATGGTCGACCACGAAGCCGTCCACGCGGTCGTGGCGGATGGCGTGAATCAGGTCCTCGGCTTCTTCCAGCTTGCGGCGCAGATCTTCGTTGGTGGTGACGTTCATGGCATCCCTGCCTCTTGTTCGTGGCGGATACGCGACCCGCCGGGGTTCAGGTGTCGTGGTCACGACGGTGTTTCGTTATTCTCACCTCCAGCGCGACGCGCGATCGGTATTTGTACTATGGGAAACGTCGGAGACGAGGGTTGCGTCGTTCGTGGTTGCCATGGTGCGGCCTCACGTAGCAAGCAAGCAGTTGCGTTGTAACGAGCTGTCCCCAAGTCGGGGGAAAAAGCAGTATAGGCCCTGTGCGGATCGATGACACGTAAAAATACCTAGACCACGGCATATTTCTAACTGCCTGTCAAAAAGCGAGTTATCGAATCAGCGGGCGATGAGGAGGCTCTCCGCGAAGGGCCATTCGCGATCGAGCCATTGCCCTGCGGGCGTGAAGGGAAGCACCTTCGAGATACGATCCGGCTCGTCGGAATCGAACTTGTACGAGCTCTCCGTCCAGATGCTCTCGCCGGCCCGAAATGTCACACCGAGCCCGATCGCGTGGATCCAGACGACGTGCGCCATCCTCGCCACGAGATGCATCTCCACGCGCCTCTCTTCCGCGTTCCAGCGCGCCTCGTGATAGAAATTCTCCAGATCGAATTCCGCGTCGAGATCTCGATTCAGGCGGCGGAGCAGATTCAGGTCGAACGCCGCGGTCACGCCGAGCGCGTCGTCGTAGGCGGCGATCAAGGTGGCAGCGGGCTTCACGAGGTCGGTGCCGAGGAGGAATCCGTCGCCGGGGCGCAACCGTCCCCGGACCTCGCGAAGAAATTCGCGCGCCTCCGGGGGCTCGAAGTTTCCGATCGTGCTTCCGAGAAAGAGCAGGAGGAGCCGTTCGTCGGCGCGGCGGCGTGACGCGATGAGCGAGAGCCCGTCACGATAATCCGCTTCGATGGGCTCCACGCGAACGACCGGGAGACGGCCCAGCTCGAGGGCGCATCGCTCGAGCGCGGCTTTCGAGATGTCGATCGGGTAGTAGGAGATCGACCGGCGCGTCCCCATGGCCTCGAGGAGCCATCTCGTCTTCCGTCCGCCGCCGCTGCCCAGCTCCGCGACCGTGAGGGGTTGGGGGCCCATGGCCTGGATGATCTCCCGCGCGTTGCAACGCAAGATTCGTTCGTCGGCGCGCGTGACCCCGTACTCGGGCAGGTACCCGATCGCTTCGAACAGCGCCGTGCCCAGATCGTCGTACAGGTAACGTGAGGGAAGCCGCTTCTGGCCCGGTCCGGCAAGACCGGCGCAGACGTCGGAAATCAGCTCATCGAGAAGGGTGGTGGGCGCCTCGGGCGCCGGCTGGGATCGCATGGCTCAAGGGTGGGTAAGGCGAAACCCCGCGTACACGTACCGGTAGTGCGGCTGGAACCAGTTCCGGAAGGAGCGGCGCAGCATGCACGCCGCGGTGCGCGGGGAAGCGCCCTTCTGGACGAAGTGCTGCCCGTCGAAAAAGTTCGCCGAATAGCCCTCGTAGAGGGGATGCGCTCGGAATCCGTCGAAGGGGGCGAACACGCTCGACGTCCACTCCCAACCGTTCCCGACCAGCTCGGAAATCCCGAACGCGCTGTCTCCATCGGGGAAGGCGCCAAGGCGGGTCGGATCCCAGAGCTTCATGTCGAAATTTCCGTGACGCGGAGACGGCGCTTCCGATCCCCAGGGGTACTCGCGCTCCCGGCCCTCGGGCGTCCCGTACGCGGCGCGGTGGTATTGCGCTTCGGTGGGGAGTGCGCCTCCGGCCCAGCGAGCGAAGGCGGACGCCTCGGCGTGGCTCACGTAGACCGGCGCGTCGAGGGGCATCGGGACCTCGGCGAACATCCCGACGTACGTCCACGCGCCGTCGCGCGCGCGCCAGAAGTGAGGATGACGGAATCCCTCGCGCTCTTTCCAATCCCACGCGGCGTCGGACCAGTGGCGTCGGTCCTCGTATCCCCGGTCGCGAACGAATTCCAGGAAGCGGCCGTTCGAGACCTTCTGCGAGTCGATCGAGAAGGCGGGGACTTCCACGCGATGGGCGTCGAATTCATTGTCCCACCCGAACCCGCCCCGCTCCCTCGCACGTCCCAGGGTGGCCGTCCCGGCCGGAACCGGCGCCGCGCGCAGGCGAACCTCGCCCGTGGGGGAAGGGGCGTTCACGCCCCCTGGAGCAATCTTCGCCTCGTAGGGGAGCTGATGGAAAAGGTAGGCGAGGGTCTCGGCGTGCATGAGCCGGTGCTCGATCGCCATGTGGAGGATCTCGTCGAGATCGTTGCCGCCACGAGGAGGGCGCGAGTCGCGGAGGGCCTCGTCGATGCGTCTCCGCGCGCGCTCGTTGTAGCTTCGAACCGCGGCGGCCGGGGGCCAGTCCGACTTCGGCTCGTTCGGAAGCCCGCCGCCGATCGGGTCGATCCCGAACGCGAAGAGCTTGTCGAATTCGGGTTGGAACGATTCCATCCCGAACACCTGGCGGGCCAGGTTCCAGTCGAAGGCTTCCAGGTGGCCGAGGTAGAAGATCAGCCTGTGACGTTCGGGGATGGGGCGCTCGTAGAGCGCTTCCGGGGTGAGAATGGAGAAGAGATGGTCGGTTCCGGCCCGTGCGTCGGCCAGTCGAGCCGCCAGAGCCTGGCGGGTCTCGGACAGCAACGTGGTGTTCGGCATGTCGGTCTCCAGTACGAAGACGGGGCGCTGCCGCTGCCATTCATGATGACCCAGATCCGGTCCGCCGGTCCACCCCGGCGGCACGTCCCACTTTGACGCGCCAAAGCCCCCGCCGGGTTCCGGTTCCAGGCGTACCGGCCGCTCTTTTCAGCTATCGCGGGGACGGGGGGAGCCTGAGGCCGCGGGGGATCGCGACCCGGTCGACCAGATCGAACGCCCTCTGGACGAGGAGGGCCAGGAGGGCCGCCGGCACCGCGCCCTGGAGGATCAGCGAGCCCTGGCGAAGCTGAATACCGGAAAGAATGGGTTCCCCCAGCCCTCCCGCTCCGATCAGCGCCGCGAGGGTCGCGGTGCCGACATTGATCACCGCGCTCGTCTTGATGCCCGCCATGATCGCGGGGGAGGCCATGGGAAGCCGCACGCGCAGGAGCTGCGCCCTGGGCGAGAGGCCGATGGCGTCCGCGGCTTCCGCCAGCGGCCCGGGAAGGGTGGTCAGCCCGACGTAGGTGTTCCGGACGATCGGGAGCAGGCTGTAGAGGAACAGAGCGATCAGCGCCGGAACCGCGCCGATCCCGAACAAGGGAATGAGCGCCGCCAGGAGTGCCAGGGACGGGATGGTCTGGAGGAGTCCGGTCACCGAAAGGATTGCGCTCCCCAGCCACGGCGACCGCGCCGCGAGCACACCGAGCGGGATCCCGGCCAGGACCGCGAGCAGAAGGGAGATCAGGACCAGGCTCAGGTGCCGGCCGGTGTTCCTGAGAATCCCGCCCCAGAGGGTGTTCGTCGCGGCAGGGGTCCGTTCCTGTCCGCTCGGAAGGGTTTCGGCGAGAAGCGAGTCGGCGGCCTCGCCGTAACTCCGGTGCCCGAGAACGACGCGCGCGTTCGCCCGGATCATGGCCGCTTCGTCGATTCGCCCCGTCAGACGGTGCATGGCCCGAACCGCGCGAGGCTCACGGCGTCCGAGATCCAGGCGGTAGAGCCACACCGCATCGTATCGCGGGAAAAAGCCGCGATCGTCCCGGAGCACGTGGAGACGAAGCCGCTCGATCTCGGCGTCGGTCGTATAGATGTCCGTCACGTCGATGCGCCCGCGCTCGAGCGCCGTGTAGGCCAGCTCGTGCTGGATGCCGAGCACGTGGGGCATCGAGAGCCCGTAATGGCGGACGAGACCGGGCCACCCGTCGGGCCGTCCCAGGAATTCGTGCGTGAGCCCCAGCTTCAATTCAGGATGCCGCGCGAGATCGGAGATGGATTCAAGCCGGTAGCGCTCGCGCACGTTCTTCGTCACCGCGAGCGCATAGCTGTCGTTGAAGCCGAGAGGATCGCTCACTCCGATGCCCTCCCGGGAAAGGACCCGGCGCATCCCGGACAGGGACGTGGAGACGCTCCGGTGAAGGATGACCTGCGCGATCGTGCCCGTGTATTCCGGGTACGCATCCACGTCTCCCGCGCGAAGCGCCTGGTACACGATCTCGGTTCCTCCGAGATTGTTTCGATGCTCCACCCGTGGCACTCCCTCGGATCGCAGGACGCGCGCGAGCGCCTCCGCCAGCACCCAGGATTCGGGGAAGGCCTTGGAGCCCACGACGACGCCCGTGCGGGCGAGCGCGGGAGCCGGAGTGCTCCCCAAGCAGAATGCCGTCAGGATGCAGGCGACCGTCAGGTGCCGGCGCGGGGTGAGGGTCATGTCGGGGTGAGGTTGGGCGCGTCGAGGAGACGCTGGGCCCGGATGAATTCGGTGACGAAGGGCGTGGCGGGATTCCGCACCAGCTCCTGAAAGCTCCCGCGCTGGAGAATCGTCCCTCGATTCATGATCGCGATCTCGCCCGAGATGAAGGCCGCTTCGGCCATGTCGTGCGTCACGAAGAGGACGGTCTTTCGAAGGCGGCCGAACACCTGCTTCAGGTCGCGCTGCAAGTCCGAGCGGATCATGGGGTCGAGCGAGCTGAGCGGCTCGTCCAGGAGAAGCACCTCGGGGTCCAGCATGAGGGCGCGCATCAGGGCGACACGCTGACGCTGCCCGCCGCTGATCTGCGCGGGAAACCGGTCGAGGAGCTCCCGGGGGATCTGGGTCAGCTCCAGGAGCTCCTGGATCCGAGCCCCGATCCTCGCGTCCGGCCACCCCAGATCGCGCGCGACGAGCGCGACGTTCTCCGCGGCCGTGAGGTGAGGGAAGAGGCCTCCCTCCTGGATGACGTACCCCATCCGGCGCTGGAGCTCCAGCCTGGTCTCGGGCCGCATGGGCGTGCCGGCAATCCGGATCGACCCTCGCTCGGGCGTGAGAAGCCCCACGACCAGCCGGAGCAGGGTGCTCTTGCCGCAGCCGCTCGGACCGATCAAGGCCAGGGTGCTGCGCGGCTCCACGCGCAGGAGCGCAATGTCGAGCGCCTTCACCCCGTCATAGATTTTCTGGACGTCCTGGAGATCGATCCCTGCGGCTGCCGGCAACCGTGCCCCCATTTCGAGACGCTGCGGGTGCGTATGGGAGGCCCATCATGGACCGAATCGGGAGCGGGGAAAAGGGGAAGGGAGCGAGACCCCGGCCGGCGAAGCGAGACGAGGGTCGCACGTGCTACGCTTTTCTTCGTGCTCGCGAACATCCCGAATTCCCGGAAGCTTCTCGTCATGCTCGGCGTCATGCTGGCGCTCTTCCTGGCGGCGCTCGATCAGACCATCGTCGCGACCGCGCTCCCGCGCATCGTCCAGGAGTTTCACGGTCTCCAGCACCTGAGCTGGGTAGTCGCGTCGTATCTTCTCGCCTCCACCGTCGTGGTGCCGATCTACGGGAAGCTCTCCGACCTCTACGGCAGGAAGCCCTTCATCCTCTCCGCGATCGTCCTCTTCCTCGTGGGATCGGTGCTCTCGGGGATTTCGCGGAACATGTCCCAGCTCGTCTTCTTTCGAGCGATCCAGGGCCTGGGGGCGGGCGCCATCTTCGCGAACGCGTTCGCCGTGGTGGGGGACCTGTATCCCCCCGCGGAGCGCGGGCGATGGCAGGGGCTTCTCGGCGGCGTGTTCGGGCTCTCCTCGATCGTCGGGCCCACGCTCGGCGGATGGCTCACCGACACGGCGTCCTGGCGGTGGAATTTCTTCATCAACATCCCGGTCGGGATCGTGGCGTTCGCCGCGGTGGGGTCCCTGCTGCCGCATATCGAGCCGGACCGGAAGGGAAGGTCGATCGACTACGCGGGCGCGCTCCTCCTCACCGTCGCCTTGGTCTCGCTCCTCCTGGGCCTGATCTGGGGAGGAACGCAATACGCCTGGGGATCGCGCCCGATCCTCGGGCTCTTCGGGCTCGCGCTCGCGGCGACCGCGCTCTTCACGTTCGTGGAGGGGCGCGTGGAGGAGCCCATCTTGCCTTTGTCCCTCTTCTCGAACCGCATTTTCACGGTCTCCATGGTGGCGCTCTTCCTGGTGGGCATCGGGATGTTCGGCTCCATCGTGTTCATCCCGCTCTACGCCCAGCTCGTTCTGGGCGTGAACGCGACCCATTCCGGAACCATCCTCACGCCGCTCACCCTCGCGTTCGTGACCGCCAGCGTGATCTCGGGACAGCTCACGTCGCGCACCGGCCGCTACAAGAGCGTGGCGGTCGTGGGGCTCGCGCTCGCGACCGTGGCGCTCTTCGCCATGTCGCGGATGTCCGCGACGACCTCATCCCTGTCGCTGGTCTTGCGCATGATCGCGACCGGGCTCGGCATCGGCGCCACCCTGCCCGTCTTCACGCTGGCGGTGCAGAACGCGTTCGAGCACGAGCTCCTGGGAGTGGCCACCGCGTCTTCCCAGCTCTTCCGGAGCATCGGCGCGACCGTGGGCACGGCGGTCCTGGGAAGCGTGCTCAACGCGCGCCTGGCGCGCGAGCTGGGGAGCTTTGGCTCCGATCCCTCGCTCCGGCTCGTCGGCGACGTCCTGCCCTCCGTCCATCTCGAGCGGGCCGACGCGAACTCGCTGCAGGCGATCCTGACGCAACCGGGCCGGGGCCTGATCGAGGCGCGGCTCGCGCAGCTCCCGCCCGGGCTCAGGACCCAGGCGGAGCACGCCTTCCTGTCCTACCTCGGGCGGGCCCGGGAAGCCTTCGCGGCTTCGATCACCGAGACCTTCTTGATCGCCGCGGTCCTGATGGGCGCGGCGTTCGTGGTCTCTTTTTTCTTGAAGGAGATCCCGCTCCGGAAGACCCACGCGGAGCGCCCCGGCGAGAGCTCCGGGATGGAGCTGGGGGTCGAGCGGGGCGTGTTCCCCGCGGGCGACGAGCCCGGGGTTCTCTAGCCCGAGGTTCTGCAGCGGCGGCCCCTCCGCCGATCCGCTCGAAGTCGATGAATCCGCGCTCGGGGTCGGTGCGGATCAGCTTCAGACGCACGTGATCTCCGACGTCGAGCCCCGAAGCGCCGCGCGACACCAGGCCCTCGGCGTGCGGATTCAGGATCCGGGCCCAGGTCCCTTTCTCGGAAGCTCCCGTGACGATTCCCTCGAAGACCTCGCCGATGCGGGTGCTCAGGAGGCACGCGGCCGCCGATTTCCGTGCGATGCGCTCGACCTTCTGCGCGCCGTCCTCCTTCTGGGTGCAGTGGATGGCGAGCGCCTTCAGCTGGTCGGGGCGGTAGGGGACGCCCTGACCCGAGAGCGCGGCCCGCAGCAGGCGCTGCGTGATGAGATCGGGGTAGCGGCGGTTGGGCGCGGTCGAGTGGGTGTACTCGGTCACCGCGAGCCCGAAATGTCCGATCACGCTCTCCCCGGGAAAGCTCGCCACGTACTCCCCGCGCCCGAGCAGCTTGATGATCGAGAGCGAGAGGTCCGGGAACCGGAGCGGATCGGCCGCCTGGCGCCGGAGCAGGAATTGGTTGAGCGCCCGCGGGTCCGGCTGTGGGGGAAGGGACTCTCCCAGATCCTGGGCGATCTCCACGATCCGGGACCATCGCTCCGGGGTTCGCACGACACGGCGGATCACCGGGAATCGCTTTCCCCCGAGATAGCGCGCGATGGTGCCGTTCGCGCCGATCATGAAATCCTCGATCAGCTCCCGGGCGCGATTCCGCCGCTCGGGGGTGAGCGCCGCGACCCGCTCTCCCTCGAACTCCGCGCGCACGTCGATCGTCTCCAGCTCGAGCGCGCCCTCCTCGTGCCGGCGCGTCTTGAGCGCCTGGGCCACCCTATCTTGTGTCCGCAAGTTGTCCGCCAACCCCGTCACCTGAGCCAGGGCCTGGGGCTCCGGTCCCTTTCCTTCGAGCCACGCCCCCACGCCGTTGTAGGCCAGCTTCGCCTTGTTTCGTACCGCGGCGGGATAGACGTCCGAGCTCACGATCGTGCCCTCGTCGGTGACCGTGAACTCGACCGCCATGGCGAGCCGGTCCTCTCCTTCGGCGAGCGAGGTGAGATTGGTGCTCAGGCGCTCGGGCAGCATGGGAAAGATCTTCGCCGGGGTGTAGACGGAAGTCGTGTTCGTGGAGGCGTGCTCGTCGAGGGCCGATCCGGGCGCCACGAGGGCGCACACCTGTGCCACGGCGACCAGCACCGTCGTACCCCGGTCGCGCGAGGAATCGGCGACCGTGAGCTGATCCAGGTCGCGGGAATCGTCGTTGTCGATCGAGCACCAGAGGAGGGATCTCAGGTCCCGCACCTGATCGCCCCGAGGCTCCGCCGGTCCCGGGATTCGATCGGCCTCGGCCATGGCCTCCGGAGAGAACTCGGGCATGAGGCCATATTCCAGCATCGCGCGGCGCGCGACCCGGATGAGCAGGGAGCGATGCTGCCCGTTGGGGGTCGTCACGGCTTGGGAACGGAATCTTCGGGCGTTTTCGACTTCGCGATGGCGGGGGCTTCCTCGGCGGGCGCTTCCTCGGCGGGTGCCATGCCGAGCGTCTTCTGCAGGATGTGGAAGGCATCCTGGGGCGCGTCCACGAAACGAAAGAGCTTCAGGTCTTCCGCGTCGATCATCCCGTGCCGGAGGAAGCTCTCGAAGCTCACGGTCTCCTTCCAGTATTCTGTTCCGTAGAGGAGCACCGGGATCATCCGGTCCAGCTTGCGGGTCTGCGAGAGCGTCAGGAGCTCGAACAGCTCGTCCATCGTGCCGAACCCGCCTGGGAAGACGATCAGGGCGCGCGCCAGGTGCGCGAACCAGAGCTTCCGCATGAAGAAGTAGTGGAACTGGAAGCAGAGGCCCGGCGTGATGTAGGCGTTGGGGCGCTGCTCGTGGGGAAGACCGATGTTCAGCCCGATCGTTCTCCCGCCGGCATCGATGGCTCCGCGGTTCGCGGCCTCCATGATGCCGGGTCCGCCGCCGGTGCAGACGAGGTAGCGGTGCCCCGGGACCTTCATTCCTTCCGACCATTCGGTGATGAGGCGCGCGAGCTCCCGCGCCTCGCGATAGTACCGTCCCATCGGTCCGTCTTCCGCGATGCGCGCCGAACCGAAAAACACGATCGTGTCGTGGACTCGATGGCGCCGGAATGCGTCAAGCGGCTGCAGGTACTCCGCAAGGATCCGGACCGGCCTTCCTTCCTCGCTCTCGAGAAACTGCTCGTCCCGATACGCAAGAGGCGGGTACAGAGTCGCCCGCTCCACATCCTCTGGCTTCTTCATGCCCCCCGTCCGCTGCCCCGATTTGAGTGTGCCGGGCCTCTGCCTTCGACTACGATCCACGGATGCTAACCCGACCGCGGCCGGGGCACCAAGCTCCTCCCGCGGTCGCCGCCGCGCCGGTCCTAATGGCGGCTGTCCTCTCGCTGCCGGTTCTCGGTCTGGGCTACTTCTGGGACGATTTCGTTTTCCTGACCCGGGTTCAAGCAAATCCGATCTCGGCTCTCTGGCCGGAGCCAGGGGCCTTCTACCGGCCGGTCTCCCGCGCGCTCTACTTCTGGCCTCTCGCGTGGCTGGGCTCTCCCGGAGCTCATGCCGCGCACGCCATGAACCTCCTCCTGGCCGCTGCCTCCATCCTCCTTCTCGTCCTGCTCGTGCGCCGTCTGGCAGGCGACCGCGCGGGAGTGGGGGCCGGTCTCTTCTTCTCGGGGCTCGCCGCCCTGCCGGGCCTCGTCGCGTGGGCGAGCGGTGCTCAGGATCTTCTCGCCATCACGCTCCTGCTCGCGGCGCTCCACCTGCGGGACTCGGGGCGGATGCTTCGGTCCGCGATCCTCGTCGCGGCGGCACTGCTATCGAAGGAGACCGCCCTTTGCGCGATCCCGGCTCTGGTTCTCTGGGATTGGATCCTGGGGAGGAGGCCGGCGAGAATCCGGGAGGGCGTCCTCGCGTACGGCGCTCTCGCGATCCTCTGGGTTCTGATCCACCCCGTGGCCCGCGGACTCGCGGCGGGAGGATTCACGCTCGCGCCGGGCGGGCATCTGGGGTTTTCGAACCTGGCCGTCACGAAGCATCACGCGAGCCAATATCTGCGGACGTTGTTCAACATGCCCCTGCACCCGACCGCGGCGCCCTGGCCCGCGGTCGCCGTCGCGATGCTCGTCGTAGCGGTCTCGCTCGCCCTGGCCGCCGTGTGGATCGCGTCCCGGCGCGAGCCGTCCGGGCAGGGACGCGCGCCCCTCTCGATCCCCCGGGCCGCAGCGCTGGCCCTCCTTCTCGCGGTGCCGTCCCTGGTGCTGCCGGCCGTCCTCGTTCCGAGGTGGGCCGCCTACTTCGCCTGCATGCCGGCCCTGGGGAGCTCCATCCTTCTCGGGGTGGCGTTGTCCCGCCTGCCCACATTCGCCGGAATGACGGTGATGGCACTCTTCGTGGGTCTGGGAATCTGGAGCCGTTATTCCGATCCTCCCAGCGCGGATGCGCTCACGGAGAAGAGCTTTGTCGCCGCGAGCCGCGCGATCGACGGCGTCGAGAGAGCGTTCCTGAAGCTCCATCCCTCAATTCCGCGCTCGACCCAGGTCCTCCTCTCGGTGGCCTCGAGCGGCCCGCTCGGGATCGACGCCACGATGCATGACGGCCAGGCGATGCGGGTCTGGTACCGCGATCGCACCCTGCGCACGCTCCGGCCGGAACGGCGCCTTCCGCACGCGGGAGCGGAATACCTTTTCCGGATCACGTCATCTCGGGAGGTGGTGGAGATCGATCCCGATCGAGGGGCGACTCGCTCGAGCGGCGGCAGCCCCGACCCCGGGGAAGTGGATGCGATCACCCGCACCTACGCGCGGGGGCTTGCCGCCTCGGGCGAAACGGAACGCGCGGAGCGAATCTTGGGTAGACTCGCCGCCCAGGATGAGCCGATGCTTCGCTCCTACGATCTCAGGCTGGCGGCCATGGGCCGGATGATGCGGGGGGACCGGCCGGGTTCCGCACGTATTCTGGCCGGGGCGCCCGCGATCTCCCGCGAATTCGCGCTCTATTGCGTCTCCAAGGTGATGGCCGAGCCCACGGGGCGCGCCGGGCTGGATTCCTGCGCCTACGCGGCCTTCGGGCTCTCCTCTTCCGATCCGGAGACGCTCCGGTACCTGATGGATCTCTTCTACGCGAGCCTGTTCGTGCCCCAGGCCGTCCAGCTCGCCCGACGGCTCCAGGAGGTAGCGCCCGGCGATTCCGAGAGCGCCGCGATCCTGGGCGAGCTCCGATGAAACGATCGGCCCGGCCTTCCGCGCGCTCCAAGGCGAAGCCTTCGTCCGGGGCCCACCACTCCCTCCTCTGGCTCGGGGCGGTCCTGCTCCTTACCTTCGTTGCGTACTGGCCCAGCCTCAGCAACGGCTTCATCAATTGGGACGACAACTGGTACGTCACCGAGAACTCCCTCATGACGAATCCCACGCTCCACGGGATTCTCACCACCAACGTGGGCGGGAACTACCACCCGCTGACGATGGCTTCGCTGGTCCTGAACTACAAGATCTCGGGAATGGACGCGGGCTCCTACCACTGGCTGAACCTGCTTCTCCACCTCGCGAACACCGCGCTGGTCTTTCTCTTCGTCCGGATGCTCTCGGGCGGACGCCTCTGGACCTCGGTCGTGACGGCGCTCTTCTTCGGGATTCATCCGATGCACGTCGAGTCGGTGGCGTGGGTCACCGAGCGGAAGGACGTCCTCTTCGCTTTCTTCTACCTTCTCGCGCTCATCACCTACGTGCGCTATCTGGACACGAAGCGCTGGTCCTGGCTCCTGGGCACGTGGATCGCGTTCGTTCTCTCCTGCGCCTCGAAGCCCGCGGCCGTCGTGCTCCCGCTGACGCTCCTCGCGATCGATTGGTTCCGGCGCCGCCCCTGGCGCTCGGGCGTGTGGGTCGAGAAGATCCCGTTCTTCGCGGTTTCGATCCTGGCGGGTCTCCTGACGGTCAAGGCGCAGCAAACCGTGGGCGCCACCGCGGCCTCGGCCCTGTGGAGCCTTCCTCAGCGCGTTCTCTTCGCCTGCTACGGAACCGTGATGTACGTGGTGAAGCTCTTCGTGCCCTTCCATCTTTCCGCGGTCTATCCCTTGCCCAGCACCGCGGCGACTCGACTCCGGCCCGAGTTCTATCTCGCCGCCGGGGTCCTCGCGGTGGTCCTTCCGGCCCTTCTCTACCTGTGCCGCCGGGTGCGGCCGGTGGTCTTCGGGATCGCGTTCTTCTTCATCAATATCGTCCTCGTGCTGCAAGTGCTCACGGTGGGCGCGGCGTTGATGGCGGAGCGGTACACGTACCTGCCTTATATCGGCATCCTGTTCGCGCTTGCCTGGTGGCTCGACGAGCCTGCCGGAAACACGCGCATTCCGGTGAAACCGATCGTGGCAGGCATCTTCCTCCTGCTCCTTCCCATCTCCCTCGTCCAGACCTGGAACCGGTGCCGCGTCTGGAAGGACCCCGAGACCTTCTGGAACGACACGATCCAGAAGTTTCCGAAGCAGATCGTGGACGCCTACTACAACCGCGGGAACCACTACATGAGGACGGGCCGCCTCCCGCAGAGCCTCGCCGACTTCGACCAGGCGGTCGCGCTGAATCCCGGGATCCAGCGGATCTGGTACAACCGCGGCCTCGTGCTCGCCGAGATGAACCAGAACGATTCGGCACTGGTCTCCTTCGAGCACTCGCTGCGGATCGAGCCGAAGAACGTGGACGCGCTGAACAATCGTGGAGCGATGAAGTACCGGCTGGGGAAACTCGCGGATGCCGCGTCCGATTTCACGCGCGCGATCGAGCTGAATCCCCGCTACCGCGACGCCTATTCCAACCGGGCGTTCGCCTATTACGACATGAAGGAGTACGAGAAGGCGGCCGCCGACCGGAAGAAGGCGATCGAGGTGGCCCCGGGGAATCCGGCGAATGACGAGGAATACTTCTGGCTCGGCGTCTCGCTCCAGCGTCTCAACCGCCAGCAGGAGGCGGCGGAGGCCCTGACCGAGGCGATCCGAACCGCACGCCCGGGCAGCGCGCGGCTGGGACGGTACCATCTCTCCCGGGCGTACTCGCGGGAGGCGCTGCACGACCGCGCCGGCGCGGTCTCCGACGTCCACGAGGCCCAGCGACTCGGGGAGAAGGTGGATCCGGCGTTCCTCCGCGCGATCGGAGGTTGAGGCTGGAGTCGTGTGGGGCCCGCGACGAAGAGCCGGCCCCCGGCGACGTCGACCGCTATTTCAGGACGACGATTCTTCCTTCGAAGGTTCCCTCGGTGGACGTGAGGCGGTAGAAGAGGACACCCGAGGAGACCGGTTGGCCCCGGGAGCTCTTTCCGTCGAAGAACACCTCATGCGTCCCCGCCTCCAGGACCGCGACATCCAGCAGGGTCCGCACCAGACGGCCCTGAAGGTCGAAGAGCTGCGCGCGGGCCGATCCCGGCCGCGTGGTCGTAAAGGTCAGCTTGCTTCTCGGATTGAGCGGATTCGGGGCGAATACCACCGCGTGGGGGGACTTGAATTTCTTCACGTCCAGCTCGACTCCGGCGCAAAACCTGCGCCCGTCTGTGAGCGCGCCGCTCAGCTCGGCCGTGACCAGCCTGTCTCTGTCGAGCTGGTCGAAAAGCCTCGCGAGGTCTGACCTGGCGAAAGAGATGGGGATCTCAGCGATACCGTTGTGATCGAGATCCGCAACAAGCGCACTCTTCAGGATCACGGAATGGATTTCGCTCACCGATCCCGTGGCTTCGGAGGCCAGCGTGACGGACGTCAGGTCGACTTGATCGATCGTGTAGGAGCCGCCGACCGGTTCCAAACAGACCTGGATTCCTCTGCCATCGCCTGTGAGCACGACTTTCTTGTCCTTCTCCACGAATGCGCGGGCTTCTGCCGCCGTGACCCCCGAACCGA
>Ga0066665_10000684_pt1 | contig 14262 bp, 10 predicted proteins | sample GraSoiAngelo_114_FD_75175 | JGI IMG/M metagenome (GOLD analysis project Ga0066665, IMG submission 75175) | Grasslands soil microbial communities from the Angelo Coastal Reserve, California, USA - 14_0903_13_40cm | ecosystem: Environmental > Terrestrial > Soil > Grasslands | place: USA...
GACTACGCGGGCGAGATCGAGATCACACGGGGACCGTCGACGGCGGCGGGGATGGTCAACCTGGTGAACATCGTGCCGCTCGAGGCGTACGTCCGCGGCGTCGTAGTGAACGAGTCGATCGCCTCGTTCAGCGTCGCGGCCCTCGAGGCGCAAGCCGTAGCCGCCCGCGGCTACGCGCTGGCGAACAAGGACAGCACGCGCTTCGGCCGGCCGTACGGGTTGGACGACTCGACGGCCTCGCAGGTGTACCGCGGCAAAGGCTCCGAGCATCCCAACGGCAACGCCGCCGTCGCCGCGACGGAGGGACTCGTCGCGACGTACGCCGGGACCATCATCTCCGCGCTCTATTCGTCCTCGATGGGCGGTCACACCGAGGACAACGAGTGGATCTTCAACTTGCCGCCGAGCCAACTGCCGGGCACCAACGCCGCGCCGTACCTCCGCGGTGTATACGACGGCGAAGGCGCGGCGCCGGATCTCTCGACCGACGCGGGGATCGCGGCGTTCTGGGGAGAGCGGCGACTGGCCACCTTCGATTCGTGTCCGCGCGTGAACAACCGTTTCGACCGCTGGAGCATCGACATCGATGCCACGACGCTCCGCTCGCGCCTCCTCGTACCGGGGCGCAGCGTGGTCGTCAGCGGAAACACCAGCGGCTCGGTGAGCGGTGTCCAGATCGTGCGGCGCACCGGCGCCTCGGCGCGAGCTGCGGTCGTCCGGATCTCTCTAACGTCGGGTGTCGTCGAGGTGCGCGGCTGGGACAATGTCCGGCGGGTCGTCGGCACAAGTGTCGCGAGCAAGCCGTGGGTCTGCATGACACCGGGCGCGACGATCCCCGCGAGCTTCGTCCTGAACAACCCGAGCGTCATCGAAGAGCAGTTCAGCGGTGGGGTCTTCACTGGCATCCGCTCGTCCGGCGGCGGCTGGGGTCACAACGTCGGAATGAGCCAGTTCGGCGCGAATGGCCGCGGTCTAGCGGGGCAGAGCTTCCTCGAGATCCTCAAGGCGTACTACACCGGCATCGAGGTCGCCGCGTACCCCATCGATGTCAGGCTCGTACCCGGGGGCGGACCTCGCCAGCTGCGGCAGACGTTCGCGAGCCCAAGTGGCGCCGGCCGCCTGCGGATCGTGGCATCGGGCGACCTGAAGGCGCTCTCGGTCCACGTGAACGAGGCATGCGACCTTCGCTTCACTGACGCGCAGCTCGTCGCCGGAGCCATCGAGATGGACGTCAGCTCGTGCCTCGTCGCGGGTCCGAACGTGATCCAGTACAACCCCGTCGGCCAGGGCGGCGCCGCGCGCGTCGAGGTCATCGTCGACTAGCTCGACTACGCGTGTCGGCGACTAGGGCAATAACTCGAACGCTGTCACATGCTTCGGCCGCACGACGGCAAAGTCGCGTCTGTCCAGGGTTGCGATCGCCTTGATGTCCATGCGCTCAGCTGCGGCGACCAGCGATGCATCGACCGTCCCAAGGGGCAGATCGCCATATCTCGCCACGAGCTCGGCGATGCGAAGCCAGTCATCGACCCGAACCGGCTCGGAAATGAGAGTGCCGGAAGCAAGGTCGCCGATGAATCGGACTTCCGCACTCACACCAAGTCGTGTCGCGAGGAGATACGCGACTTCAGTGATGACCAGCTGCGGCACAAGGAGAGGGCCGGCGTGCGAGGTGAGCAGCTCGAGACACGTCTCGTGATCGACATCGTCTTCGTCGACGTATGCGTAAAGCGGGCCCGAATCTATGAGGAGCGCGACGCGCCGAGCTCCACGCGCAAGATTTGTTCGATCTTCCGCGCCACGTCACGCTGCCCGCTTCGGCCGGCCTTCGCCGCGATAAGGCGACGTGGAGAGCTGCCGTAGCGCAGCTCGATCGCCTCTCGAGTCAGTTCTGAGATCGTCCGATGCTGCCGCTCGGCCTCATGTCGGAGGCGCGCGTCGAGCTGATCGGGCAGCTTTATGGTCGTTCGCTTCATGGTATGCCAGCATACCGCCTTGACTGAGGGCCCGCAAGAAGAACAGCGGCCGATCTCCGGATCGGTATACGTCACGCAGCGTCCAGTTGTGCGGCGGATTCCCTCCCGCGTCACCCCAATAGGCCGTGTCGTGCGCCAGAACATCGAAGACGTAGGTATCGGCGCCATCGATCGCCACCTAGATCCGTGCGAGTCCTGCGTTGCGCGGGCCGTCGACGAGGTGCGGATCGCAGCACGTCGTCCACCATTCCGTCTTGAGGACGCGATACGCGGTCGGCCGCGCGCTGATGAGCACGCCGGTGACTGCCATTCGGCGGTCTGGCACTCCGGCTCGCGTCACCTTCTCATCGAGCTGCCAGAGCGCGAGCGCCGTGTACTCGTCGCCGCGCATGTTCGCGCCGAGATACGCGTCGACGCGCGCTTCGGCGCGATCGTTCGTCAGAAGCTCGTGCACCGGGTTGTCGTTGTCGAAGATGACGAAGAGACCGGCGACTACCGCGAGACCGAGGAGAGCGGCGCCGGCGACCGCCAGCGCAACCCGGATCAGCCGCCGAACTTGAGCGCTCCGCAGTCCAAGCCCCAGTAGCGATCGCTGTTCGGCGGCATCGCGAAGCGCGTGCTCACCGCAATCACGGTCGCGGTCCTCGACCAGAGCACCAGGCGCGATTTCGTCGACCACCGGTGGACGTCCTCGACGAGGTCCCAGTTGTAGTCAGAGGTGTAGTCCGAGACGCCTCGCGCGATGATCTCCGGCGCGTCCTTCGTCCTGCGGCACTCGATGGCATTACCGTGCCGGACCGAACCGCCGAACAGGAACATCACCGGCGCTCCGTCTTCCTCGACGCGCCGGAGATCCGCCCCGTCGTAAACCACGAAGCTCGTCCACGTCGTCGACGCGCCGTGTCCGACAGCGACGACCGCGTCATCGCAGCCGTCGCCGTTCACGTCGGCGATCCCGACGAACGGGCTCACGTCGGGCTGTCCATCGACCGCCAGCTCGTGGACGGCGCCTGCCGCCAACGTCAACCGCGCGAGGGTCGGAAGAGCGATGGTCGCCGGGCCGGCGAGGTTGAAGAACTCGAGCTGGTCTGGCCGGCCGTCGCAATCGAAATCGCCGGCCGCGATCGTCAGCCGATCGCCTACGACCGCGAGCGGGTCGCGCGTCGGGACCGGCGTCGGCTTGAAGACCGCAAGAGGCGTCGGCGAGATCTCCGGGCGCGCCGCGCGTCGGGCGTTGGGCGCGTCGTTCGACGGCTCCGGAGTCGCGCCCACAGGAAGCGGCGCGCAGGAGGCAAGTAAGCCGGCGGCGAGCGCCACCGAGACAGCGCGCACGCACGAAAGTGTCCTCTGTAAAGCCGCGCGGTGGCGTCCGATTTGACAGCGACGAAAGTACTAGTGGTCCGTTATCTCTCGACGAGCGGGACCCAGCGCTTTCCATTCGGCCCGGTGTACTCGGACTCGGGCCGGATCAGGCGGTTGTCGGCGTGCTGCTCCATCACGTGCGCGCACCAGCCAGCCATCCGCCCGACGGCGAAGATCGACGTACCGAGGTCCGCCGGGATGCCGAGGAACGTGTACGTGGTGGCCGCGTAGTAGTCGACGTTCACGACGTTCACCTTCGCAGCCGCGGCGGGCGACATCTTGGCGCGGCGCTCGGCGATCGCCTTCGCGAGGCGCTCCTGGATCTCGAAATACGGCTTGCCCTTCCACTCCTTCGACAGCTCGATCGCGTAGCGACGGAGGAACTTCGCGCGGGGATCCTCGGTGAGGTACACGCGATGCCCGAACCCTGAGAACTTGTACTTCTGCGCGATCGCCTTGTCGACGAACGAGTCGACGTGGTCGGGTGAGCCGATCTCGTCGAGCATCTTCATCGTCCCGTCGGTTGCCCCGCCGTGCAGTGGACCCTTGAGGGCGCCGAAGGCAGCGGTCACCGCCGCGTGCATGTCCGCGTTGGTGCCCGCGACGACGCGCGCGGTGAACGTCGACGCGTTGAGCCCGTGCTCGGCTTGCAGGATGAAGCAGGCGTTGAGGATCTCGGCCGCGCGCGGGTTGGCGTCGAGGCCCGCCATCTTCACGAAGTTCGCCGCGTGCCCGAGCGTCTGGTCAGGCGGGACCGGCTGCTCGCCGCGCCGGCGCCGGATGTACGAGGCGAGGATCGTCGGAAGCTTGGCGGTCAGACGGATGGACTTCGCGTACTCGGCCTCGCGCGAGTTGTCGCCCTCACCAGGATCTTCCGCAGCCGATGCCGAGACCACGGTGCGGAGAACGTCCATGCCGGTGCCGGTCTCCGACATCTCCTGGAGCAGACCGCGTAGGAAGGGAGAGAGCGTTCGATGTTTCGTGAGCTCGGCCTTGAAGTCGCGCAGCTCTTCCTTGTTCGGAAGCTCGCCGTTGAGAAGCAGGTACGCGACCTCTTCGTACTCCGCCTTCCCGACCAGCTCCTCGATCCGGTAGCCCCGGTACTGGAGAAAGTTGTCGGAAACCGAACAGATCGCCGTGGTCGTCGCGACAACGCCCTCAAGACCCTTGGGGGCCGCCTTTGACCCTTCGACTGCCACCAAAATCGAGTGTCGCATACCCTCGCCAGCCCAGTTCTGGGGCCAGCCCGATGGTCAGGGAAGGCAGGACTTGCGAGCCCAACGGGGCAGGGGTAAAGTCGCGACCGGACGGGTCAGGCGGTCTATACCGTCCGGGGAGGACGAAACAACCGTCACAAACGCGCGTTACCTAGGAGACGCGCGCTAACGCTGTTAGCCCCTCATCCCACCCACCAGCGGAGGGCGGCGGCCACCAGGCCGGCGCCCTTTCGCTATCCGAGGCCAACCTGACGCGAAGCGGACGCCATGGGCCAAATAAAGTCATGAGCGAGGAAGGGCGCAGAGCTGATCAGCCGTCTTGGCATGCCCCGTCGCGAACCCGTCGAGCGCGACCGCTATCGGGCGGCTGCGCGCACGGCGGGTATAGCGCGTCGCACGCGGTTGCTCGCTCTCGATAGCGCGCTGGTCGCCGTCCTCGTGCTCACGGCATTCGTCGCGCTCCCGCGCGTCGAGGCCGGCGTCGGCACCGGTGTCGATCAGCTGCTCGCGTCGGTGCAATCCGCGATCCCGCTCCTGCAGGGGCAATCGACGATCCAGCTTCCCGCAGGCGGTGCGGCAGCGCCGGTGGGCGCAGCGCCGATCGTCGAGGGTCTGCCTCTCTTCACGCGCGATCCGCAGCTGCAGTTCGCCGGGCGCGTTCCCGGATTCGCCATCCAACCTGGGCGCAGCGTGCAGATCGTGCTGAATGGGGCGGTGATCGCGACGAACCCGATCGAGGAAGCCGGCACATTCAACGGCGCGCTTGCGCTCAAGGAAGGTGCGAACACGATCAGCCTCGTTCTCGTCGATAACCATGATGTGGTCGCGACGTCGTCGTACTCGGTGACGCTCGATCGAACGCCCCCGACGCTGACGATCGCGCTGCCCCAGCCGGATGCGACCGTCGACGCGGCGAACGTCGTCGTCCGTGGCACGACCGAAGTCGGTGCGACGCTCACCATCAACGGCCGAAGCGTGATCGTCCTGCCCGATGGCTCTTTCAGGGACTCTACGAACGCGTCCGCCGGTCCGCTCGTCATCACGGTCGTCGCGCGCGACCGCGCAGGCAACGAGACCACGGAGAAGCTGAACGTCGTCGCGCAGCCACTAACGCAGGCAGGCGGTCTGACCCTCACGGTGGCGATGAGCAGCACGTCGGTGCGTCCAGGGCAGGGCGTGTTCGCGACGATCACCTTGCGGGACGCGAACGGACCGCGGGCGGGCGTCCCCCTCACCCTCTCCCTCGGTGCGGTGCCCATCGCGAGCGCGACCACCGACGCGACCGGCATCGCCCGGATCGGATTTGCGGCTCCGACGACCCAAGGCGAGATCACCATCGTCGTCCTCGGCGGCGGCGCTTCGGGGAAGGCAACGCTGACGGTCTCGCGTTAACCGGCTAGCCTCGCGACCACGTGAGCGAGGCAGACCTGGTCCTCTTCGCGCTCCTCGGCGGTACCGCGCTCCTCCTCTACGGGGTCCACCTCGTCGGCGAGGGCCTCCAGCGCGCCGCCGGCACGCGTCTTCGGCACATCCTCTCGACGCTCACCGGCGATCGTGTCCGCGCGCTCCTCGTCGGCGCCGGCGTCACCGCGGTCCTCCAGTCGTCGAGCGCGACCACGGTGATGCTTGTCGGCTTCGCGTCGGCGGGACTGCTCACGCTGCGGCAAACGATCGGGGTGATCCTCGGCGCGGACATCGGGACCACGGTGACCGTGCAGCTTCTCGCGTTCGACCTGCTCGAGGTGTCCCCGCTCGTCGTGTTCCTCGGATGGTTCCTGTTCGTGACCGGTCGCGGAACCTGGCGCTACGTCGGGCAGGCCATTCTGGGCTTCGGATTCCTCTTCCTCGGGATGAAGCTCGTTCGCGACGGGACCGCTCCGCTCGCCCAGAGCGCGCTCTTCGCCGATCTCCTGAGCTCCCTCACCGCGCAGCCGCTGCTCCTCGTCCTGCTTTCGGCGATCTTCACCGGGCTGGTGCGCTCGAGCGCCGCGGTGATCGGTCTCGCCCTGTCGCTCTCGGCCGCCGGTCTCATGCCGCTCCAGGGTGCCATCCCGGTGATCTTCGGCGCGAACGTTGGGACCGCCGCGACCGCCGCGCTCGCGGCGGTCGGTCAGAACGCCGAAGCGCGCCGCGTCGCCGCGGCGCACGTCGCGTTCAAGCTCATCGGGGTCGCCATCTTCCTTCCGTTCGTCGGCCCTTTCGGTGATCTCGTCCGCGCCACGGCGTCCGACGTGCAGCGCCAGATCGCCAACGCGCACACGATCTTCAACGTCGCCCTCGCGCTGATCTTCCTTCCCTTCGCCGGTCTCGCGGCGGACGTGTTCACGCGGCTCATCCCCGAGACCAGGCGCGCCGAGGGCGGGGCGATCTATCTCAACCCGCAAGTGCTGGACACGCCGGCGGTCGCGCTGGGCCAAGCCCTCCGGGAGGTCCTGCGCATGGGTGACGTCGTCGTGCAGTCGCTGCGCGACACGCTCGTCGTGTTCGAGCGCAACGACGAGGCGCTGATGCGCGAGGTCATCGCGCGAGACGACCTCATCGATCGTCTCGAGGAAGACATCAAGCAGTACCTCGTGAAGCTCCGCGAGCATTCGCTCACCGAGGACCAGGCGGAGCGCGAGACCGCGCTGATCTTCGTCATCGTTAACCTCGAGGAGATCGGCGACGTGATCGACAAGAACCTCATGGAGCTCGCCGACAAGAAGATCCGCGGGAACCACGTCTTCTCCGCGGAGGGCTGGCGGGAGATCGCGGACCTTCACGCGAAGGTCGTGGAGAACATCGAGCTCTCGATGGCCGCGCTCGCGGCCGGCGACCGCGAGATCGCCGAGAAGGTCATCCGCCACAAGGGGAACGTGAACGTGCTCGAGCGGCAGCTCCGCCAGACGCACATCGCCCGGCTGCACTCGGGCCTGCGCGAGTCCATCGACACGTCAAGCATCCACCTCGACATGCTCGCCGCGCTCAAGCGCGCGAACTCGCTCGTGACTGGCATCGCGTACGCCGTCCTCGGCCAGCACCATGCCTGAGATTGGAGGGGGCGCTGCCCCCTCCATCACCCCAGGGCACGCCTATGTGGGCACCAGCGGCTGGGCATACGCGACGTGGAAGCCGACGTTCTACCCGGCCGAGATCAAGTCAAAGGACTTCCTCAGGTATTACGCGACTCGCTTTTCGACGCTCGAGGTGAACTACACGTTCAACCACTTGCCAACGGAGAAGAACATCGCGACGTGGAAGGACGCGACGCCGCCGGACTTCCTCTTCGCGCTCAAGGCCTCGCAGCAGATCACGCACGTCCGCCAGCTCCGCGATCCCGCGGAGACGGTCCCGCTCTTCTTCGAGCGCGCGGCGCCCCTCGGCGAGCGCTTCGGGCCGGTCCTGTTCCAGACGCCGCCGTGGCTCAAGCGCGACGACGATCGCCTCGCGATGTTCCTCGCTTCGCTGCCGCGCGAGCGTCGCTCCGCGCTCGAGGTCCGCGATGCATCGTGGTACGTCGACGACGTGTACGAGCTGCTACGCACGGCGGGCGTCGCGCTCGTGCACGCCGAGGGCGAGCGCGTGCCGTCTCCGGTCGAGACACTCGGGAGTACCGCGCCGTTCGCGTACGTGCGCCTGCGCGACCGCGCTGGTTATCCGGACGCCGCCGTCGACACGTGGACGTCGCGGCTCCGTTCACATCTGGCGGACGGCCGGGACGTCTACGCGTACTTCCGCCACGACGACACCGGCGCCAACGCGCTCTCGGCCGAGCGGCTCCGCGACGCGCTCCGGTGAAGCGCTCGCTCGCGCTCCTCGCCGCGGTCGGGTTCATCGCCGTGCTCGCACGGGCGATAAGCGACGCGGTGGGGCCCGACGGCGCGACCCCCTTCGTGGTCGTGGCGTCCTTCGGCGTCTACGTCGTCACCGCCGAGCTCGTGCTCGGCCGCGCGCGCTCCAATCGCGGGCCACGAACTCGCGCGGCGAGCGGCATCGCGCAGTGGGCGCCCGCATTCCTCTGGGTACCGTACGCGGTCGTCGCGTACCACGTGGGCCCGGAGCTCGCGGCGCCGACACCGGTTTTTGCCGCTGGGATCGCCCTGACGGTGCTGGGGATCGTCTTCGCGCTGTGGGCGCTCGCCACGATCGGCCGGCACTTCGACCTCGAGATCGAAGTCCATGAGGATCACGAGCTCGTGCGTTCGGGACCGTACGCGTTCGTACGGCACCCGATCTACACCGGCTTCATCGTCCACACCGTCGGCGCGTGGCTCGCGACCGGCAATGTCGTGCTCGTCGCGGGCTCGCTCGTCGTCACCTTTCCGCTGCTCTACCTACGTGCACGTACCGAGGAGCGTCTGCTGCGGGACGAGCTCGGTCCGCGGTACGACGCCTACGCGCGCGATGTCGGCATGCTGGTCCCATTCGTGGGTCGTGGCGCCGCCTAGCATCGCGAGGTGAGCGCGCGCTGGCTCGCGATCTCGGTCGCCATCGGCAACCTGTTGGTGCCGCTGAACTCCACGATGATCGTCGTCGCGCTGCCTCAGGTCGCGCGCGACCTCGGCGTCGACGTCGCGGCGACATCCTGGATCGTGACCTCATACCTCATCGCGATGGCCTCGCTGCAGCCGATCGCCGGCAAGATCGGCGATCGTTTCGGCCGCAAGCGCGTGATGCTCGGCGCACTTGTGTATTTCGCGCTGGCATCGGTGGGTGCGGCGGTCGCTCCGTCGATCCTCGCCCTCGCGGTCTTCCGGTTGAATCAGGCGATCGCCGCCGCGGCGCTGGTCCCGAACGGTCTCGGACTGCTCCGCGAGGCCCTGCCCCCGGGCCGGCGTGGCGCGGAGTTCGGCATCGTGAGCGCGGCGTCGGGCGTTGGCGCGACCGTCGGCCCGCTTGTCGGGGGACTCCTCGCGGCCATCGACTGGCGCTTCATCTTTCTCGTGAACGTGCCGGTCTGCGCGACCGCGTTCGTGACGGCGTGGCGCGTGCTGCCCGCGCGCGCGCCTCGCGTCACCGCGCGTTTCGACCTCGCCGGGGCGGTCGGCCTCGGTGTCCTTCTGCTCGCGGCAGCGTGGGTCCTCGTCTCGCTCGGCCATGCGCTCGATCCGGTGATCGTCGCGATCGGCTTGGCGATCGTGCCTGCCGCGGTCGTGCTCGCGCGGTTCGAGTCACGCCAGCCCGACGCCGCGTTGCCGCCCTCGCTGTTCCGGATCAGGCCCTTCGCGGCCGCATGCGCGACGGTGACGTTCCAGAACCTCGCCATGTACGGAACGCTGCTCGCGCTGCCGGTCGCGCTCTCGGGCGCGAGCGTGCGGAGCGGCATCGCGCTCGCCGCGTTCTCTGGCGGGTCGATCGTGTTCGCGCCGATCGGCGGGCGCGCCGCGGACCGCTACGGCCCACGCTGGCCGACCCTCGGCGGCGCGCTCGTCCTGGCGATCGGCTTGATCCCGCTCGCGGTCTCCGCCGCAGCTCTTCCGCTCGAGCTCCTCGTCGCAACGCTCGGGCTCGCCGGCGTCGGACTCGCGTTCACGTTTCCCGCGATGCGGCTCGCCGCGGTCGAGGCCGTCGAGGAGCGTCACGCCGCGCTGGCGTCGGGCGTCTTCTCCACGAGCAGGTACTTCGGCGGGATGCTCGGATCGATCGCGGTCGCGATCGCGCTCGCGGGCGCGCCGACCGCGAGCGAGCTCCGCGTGCTGTTCGGAGTCCTCGCCGGCGCCGCGTTCGCGGCCGCCATCCCGAGCCTCGCGCTGCCGGGCGAAGGTATGAGCAGCGCGACGCCGGTCGCCGAGGAGGCCGTCGGCTAGGCCGAGAGCCTGCGCACGAGTCCGCGCGAGCCGTCGACCTCGAGCGGCTCGCCGTCTTGCAGTGTCGCGAGCGCAACCGACGTGCCGACGACGGCGGGTATGCCGAACTCGCGCGCGACGACCGCCGCATGCGAGAGCGCGCCGCCGACGTCGGTGACGACCGCGGCCGCGGTGGTGAAGAGCGGTATCCACGAGACGTTCGACGACTGGCAGACGAGCACGTCGCCCCGGTGGAAACGCGGGAACTCGTCGAGCTCGCGGATGAGCCGCGCCGGACCGCGCGCGACCCCCGCGGATGCGGCGGCGCCGTGCAACACCCGCGTTGGGTCGTCCTGCGCGGCGCGATAGAGAAGATGGCGCATGCCGATCGTCGCCGTTGCGGCGCCGTGCTGCGCCGGATCCGCGGTGCCGATGGTCTCGGGCGCCTCGAACGTGCGCCACCTTAGCTGCTCCTCGATCCGTTCGGCGATGAGCGCGGACAGGTCCATCGGCTTGCGCAGCGCCTGGCGGACCTCGGCGACATAGAGAAGGAAGACCTCATCCCCGTCGCGCAGCGCCCCGTCGCGGACGAGTCTCGCGCCGAACGCGCGAGCGGCGCCCGCGCCGTTGGTCATGTTCCGCCGGTCGAGCCAGTAGTTGTGCTCTTCGGTGAGCGGGCCGGCGGCCTGCGCTGCCGCGAGAACTTCCTCGAAACGCGCGAGCGCGTCGGGCCGGTCCGCCAGCCGCTGGCGCGCGTCGCGCTCGAGCTTCGCCACTCGATCGCGCAGGCGCTTGAGCCGATCGTCGGGATGGTCGACCGGCGCGGCGAGACGCCTCGCGACGGCCTGGAGGAGCAGTTCGGGGTCGTCTCGCCAGGACCGCGCGCCAAAGCCTTCGCCGGACTCGCCGGCGTCTCCGTGAGCGCGGAGGAACGCGTCAACCGCGTCGCCGAACCCGGCATCGAGCGACCGCAGCTCCGCGAGCGTCGCGCCGCGCGTCATCGCGGCGGCGACGGGCGACGATCGCCGCGCGCTCTCGGTGAGCCCGTGCAGGTCCCGCTCCAGACGCTGCAGCGTTTGCGCGCGGCCCTGCGTGAGCGCGAACGCGTCGGACTGCTCGCCGCCGAGGAGCTCCACCCATATCTCGGAGAGCTCATCCATGACCGCGTACGAGCCGGCCGTGACGAGCATGTGGATGCGCCACGCGCGACGGTGGCGGCGCCAGAGATCGTCCCACGCCTCGGCGGCCTCCTGCGGCGTGAGCTCGGAGACGGAGAGCGCGCGCATCCAGCGGTAGTGCTCGTCGAGCTCGGGAAGGTAGCGCTCGTCCCAATCGCGGCGGATCCGGCGCGCGAGCTCGCGACGGCGCAGCTGGGCGGCGCGCAGATGCGACGGCATCTCGTCGGCAGGTTTTAGCCAGCGCGTGCTCGTGTAGGTGCGCCCGTTGAACGCATCGATCCGCTGCACGACGGGTGGCCCGAGCTCGGCGTCGCGCCGTCTCATCCCGTAGGTCGCGCCATGCCGAACGTACTCGATCGCGAGCGGCGCGATCACGCGGGTGTTGTGCGCGTCGTCACGCCGCCAGAGCAGCTTGGCGTCGTCGGGATCGGACCATTTCACCGGGAACAGGCGCTTGACCAGGCCGGTCGCGCCGTCCACCTCGAGCGGCTCGCCGTCGGCGAGCGTCGTGAGCGCCGCCTCGACGCCGACGACCGCCGGAACGCCGAACTCGCGCGCCACGACGGCGGCGTGCTCGAGGACGCCGCCGATCTCCGTGACGATGGCCGATGCCATCGTGAACAGCGGGATCCATGACACCGTCGAGGCGTGGCAGACGAGGACGTCGCCGTCTCGCATCTTCGCGAAGTCGCCGTCGTCGCGCACCAGCCGCGCGGGCCCTCGGCCCACTCCAATGGACGCCCCGGCTCCCTTGAGCAGGTACCTGCCGTCCGGCGCATCCACGACCGCGGCCGGCGCTTTTTCGCCTTCGGGTGCGCGACTCGGAGGCGTGCCGATCGTCTTCGGCGCGCGGAGCCGCTTCCAGCGCCGCAGCTCGCTCGCATGGTGCTCCACGAGCGCACGCTGGTCGGAAGGCTGCCGCAGCACCGCCTCGACCTCGGCTGCGTAGAGAAGGAAGACGTCCTCGGGCGAGGCGATCGCGCCGTCGTGGGCGAGCCGGTCGCCGAAGGCGAGCGCGGCTCGGCGGACCAGCGCCTGCGAGACCCGGTCGATCCAGTAGTTGTGCTCTTCGGTCAGCGGTCCGGCAGCGCACGCCGCGGTCACGATCTCGTCGAATCGCTCGCGCTCCGCGGAGCGGTCGGAAAGGTGCGCGCGAGCGCGCGCGACGAGCTCGTCGGCGCGCGCCCGCAGTCGGGCCTGGCGGTCGGCCGCGGTCTCGCCGGGCTCGGCGCGCGCCCGCGCGGAGACGAGCGCGATGAGGCGCGCGGGATCGTCGCGCCACGCGGGTGACGCGACGTCGAGTGTCTCCTGGCCGACGTCGCCGTGCCGCGCGAGGAACGACGCGAGGGCTCGCGCGAAGTCGGCCGACTCCGTGCCGCCCGAGGCCCGCGCGGTCTCGACGAGTGACTCGAGATCGACCTCGAGCTGCTGCAGCGTCGGCGCGAGGCCGGCGATGATCGCAAAGGCAGCGGTGCCGGCCTCGCCGGTCGCGGCCGCGTAGGCCTCGGCGAGCTCCTCCATGACCGGGTATGCGGATCCGGTGACCGTGAAGTGGAGCACCCAGATCCGTCGGACGCGGCGCCAGAGGTCAGCCCACGCATCAGCCGCGGCCGCGGCGGGCATCGTCATGACATCGAGCGCGCGCATCCATTCGTAGTGCCTCTGCAGCTCCGGGAGCATCTCGTCGTGCCATAGCTGTCGGAGCGTCCGCGCACCACTGCGCCGGCGCGCCGTCGCCGCCGCGATCGCCGCAGCAAAGTCATCCGGCGGAACGATTCGCTCCGAGCTCACGTAGAACCGGCCGTTGAAGGCCGCGTGCCGGACGCGCACGGGCGAGCCGGTGTCGCGCAGCCGCTTCTGGATCGTGTAGTCGACGGCGTTGCGGATGAAGTCGATCGCCAGCGGGCCGAGCGCCTGGTCGAAGTGCGTGTCCTCCTGTGTCCACGTGAGCGCGTCGTCGCCGGGCTGTGGCCACACGATCGGAAACTCTTCGCCCAGCGTCGTGATGGGACGGCATTGCAGCAGGTAGAGCTCGTCACCTTGGCGCGCACATTCGATGTCGACCGGCCAGCCCATCGCGCGCTCCAGCTGCTCGGTCAGTCGCGCGACCGCGACGACCGCGTCGTCGGCGATCGGATCGCCGTTCGTGGCGCGACGCTCGAGGATCGCGAGATCGCTCTTGCGGAGCCTGAACGTGTCCGGTGTGATCGTCCCCGATGCAATGGCATCGCCGAGTCCACGTGCGGCATTCACGACAACGACCTCGCGCGAGCCGCTCACCGGATCCGCGCTGAAGGCGATCGCGGAGACATCCGGGTCGACCATGACCTGGACCAGGACCGCCACGCGCGGGGTCTCGGTCATGCCGCGCTCGCGCCGGTAGGCGACCGCACGCGCCGACGACACCGATCGCCAGCAGTGGAGCACGGCGTCCACGACCTCGGGCGCGCCCGCGACATTGAGGACGCTCTCGTACTGGCCCGCGAACGACGCGTCGCGGGAGTCCTCGCCGATCGCCGACGAGCGGACGGCCACGCGCGGACGCGTATCCCCGATCCGTCGGCCGAGCTCCGTGTACGAAGTCGCGATCAGCTCGTGCAGCTCGGCATCCGCTGACGCGTCGCCGTTCACCGCGGCGCCCAGCCGCGCCTGCACCGCGGCGTCGATGCAGAAACCGGGCGGGACGCGGAAGGTCGCCGCGAGGCGGCCGAGGTTGGCGCTCTTCCCGCCCACGACCGACTCATCGAACGACGCGGGCTCACCC
>Ga0066665_10000695_pt1 | contig 14198 bp, 14 predicted proteins | sample GraSoiAngelo_114_FD_75175 | JGI IMG/M metagenome (GOLD analysis project Ga0066665, IMG submission 75175) | Grasslands soil microbial communities from the Angelo Coastal Reserve, California, USA - 14_0903_13_40cm | ecosystem: Environmental > Terrestrial > Soil > Grasslands | place: USA...
CCCCAGATGGTGCGAAACGTCGAGTACGGGACGACGGCGCGCTGGGCGTCCGGCCCGTTGTTGCTCGAGTCCTGGAACTTCTTCTTGAGCACCCCCACCACGGTGAAGGGCAGGCCGTCCACGACGACGCTCCGACCGATCGGGTCCACGCCTTTGCCGAAAATGCGCTCCGCCAGCTCGTTGCCGAGGAACAGCACGCGCCGCTTCTGCGCCACGTCGGCGGGGTTGATGAAGCGTCCGCCTTGCGCCGGCTCCATGTGGCGCATCGCCTCGTGATCGGGGCCGACGCCTTCGAGAAATGCGTTGGTGCGGGTCTTCCCCACCTGAAAGGCGGTGCCCCAGCGTCCGTACGAGATACTCCCCCGGTCGATGTCCGGGATCGCGCGCTCGAGCAGGTCGAGGTCTTCCTCCACGAGGCGGATTTGCCGGCCCTGACCCAGGCCGGCGAACGACTTGCTGGTCTCGCCGCCGTAGATCATGAAAATCCGCTCGCCCGCGCCCAGCAGGCCGTCCCGCACCGTGCGCTTCAGTCCCTCGCCGAACGCCAGGAGCAGCACGACCGCCAACGTTCCCCACGTTACCGCGAAGAAGGTGAGGAAGGCGCGAGTACGCTGTGCCTTCAAGTCGCCGATGAATTCCTGCAGCAGGATGTAGAACATGGCTAGGTGCGCAGCGCTTCCACCGGGTCGAGCGCGGCCGCGCGCCGGGCCGGCATCAGGCCTGCGACAAAGGCGACCGCCGCGAGCAGGACGAGCGTCGCCGTCAACACCGTGGCGGAAATGGTCGGGACGCCGACGAATTCTTTAATGGGCAAGCCGCCCAGGGCGGCAACGAGCCCCAGCGACAGCAGCAACCCGAACGTCGCGCCCAGCGCTACGATCATGAGCGCCTCGGCAAAAAACTGCCGCATGATGTCGGCGCGCGTGGCGCCGACTGCGCGCCGCACGCCGATTTCACGCGTCCGTTCCCGCACCACGATGTACATGATGTTCGCGACCCCGATGCCGCCCACCAGCAGCGTGAAGCTCCCCACGATGGCGAAGAAAATGTTGAAGGCCACGAACATCTGGCCGAAGCGCGTCTCCCACTCGCTCGTGTCCCAGAACGCCAGCGCGTCCTTGTCCTTCGGATCGAACCGGTACTTACGCCCCAGCGTCTCGTACACCCGCCGCTCCGCCTGCTTGGTGACCTCCGAGGTGCGCGCGCGATAGACGATGTTGCTCAGGAATCGGTTGCCGAACAGGGCGTAGTGCGTCGAGGCCGGAATGAAGATCCGGTCTTTGTCGCGCTCCTGATAGGAAGAGTTCTGCAGCTTGGGCCGCATCACGCCCACGACCGTAAATGGGGCGTCTCCCAGGAACACCTGCTGGCCAACCGGTACGTCGTGCTCGAACAACAGCTTCGCCAACTCGTCGCCCAGCACGGCTACCCGCCTCCGCTCGGCGACATCCCGATCGTTGATGAAGCGGCCGCCCGCCTCGGGGATGATGTTGCGCATGAAGCCGTACACCGGGACGATGCCGGTGACGGCGGGCGCGGCCGCCTTGACGCCGCGCCGCACCCGCGTGCTCTGCGTGATGTACTCGGGGCTGATGTACTGGATCTCGGCGACTTCGCGGGCGAGCAGCGGCACGTCCTCGGCCTGCAGCCGGATGGGGCGGCCATCGCCGAAGCCGGCGAACGGCTTTGTGGTCCGTCCGCCCCAGAGGATCACGATCCGGTCACCCAAGCCGTGAAACCGCTTCCTGGTCTGGCGCTCCAGTCCGACCCCGAACGCCAGGAGCACCACCACGGCGACGGTGCCCCAGGCGATCCCCAGCACGGTGAGGGAGGTGCGGAGTTTCTGCGCCCGCAGGTCGGCGAAGAACTCACGCCACACGTCAGCTGATCTCGCGCGGGGGCGGCTCGATGATCGAGTCGGTTGGCTGCAGGCCCTCGAGCACCTCGATGTTGATGGCGTCCGAGAGACCGGTCTTGATGCTCCGCTCCGCGGTCTTACCGGGGCCGGTCCGGACGGTCACGAAGCTCGAGTCGTTGCGGTGGGTGATGAGCCGCTCGGGGACGTAGAGCACACTGTCGCGGCGAGCGATGATCACCTCCGCGTTGGCCGAGTAGCCGGCGCGCAGTGTGGCGCCCTCCACTTCGGTCAGGACGATCTCGATCGGAAACACCGTCGCTTGCTCCTGCTTGTGCGCCTTGAGCCAGATCTTGTCGAGCCGCCCCTTGACCGTCGCGTTGGGCAGCGCGCCGATCTTGATCGTGACCGGCATGCCCTCCTTGAGCCGGCCGACGTCGATCTCGTCCACGGTGCCCCGAAAGATCAGGTCCCGCATGGCCGCCATCCGCATCAGCACGGTGCCCGCCTGGTACGGCGTCAACGGCACCACGGGATCACCGATTTCGATCGAGTCCTCGAGGATATAGCCGTCGATGGGGGCGCGGACCACCGTCTCGACCGGTTTGCCGTTGGCCAGCACCGTCCCGCCCTCCTGCAGCGCCAGCCGCTCTTGCGCGAGCGACAGCTGCGAGCGCGCCTCGTCCACCTGCCGCTGCGCGGTCTCGAGATCGGAGGGGGAAATCAGGTTCTTGTCGCGCAGCTCCTGCTGGCGCCCCAGCTCGCGCTCGAGATTCTTCAGCTCGATCTCGCGCAGCTCGACGTTGCGGCGCAGCTCGACCATTTCCAGGGGCGTCGGGTTGGGTGAGATCTCGAGCAGCGGCTGGCCCCGCTTGACGAAGTCCCCGACTGCGGCGAAGCGCTGCCGCACCACGCCCGCGAGGATCGACTTGACGGTGACTTCGACTCGAGGCTCGATCGTGCCGACGGCGAGGGCCTTATCAACCAGGGACCCGCGGGCCACCGCCACTGCCTTCAGTCCGTCCTTCTTGTGACCGCCCAGCCTTCCGGCGGCGGCCATGGCGCCGAGCCCCAGCACGGGTATCCCGGCGGCGAGGATCATGAACGTACGGCGCTTCATTTTTAGGACGGCTCCGCTCGAGTGTGTGGGACAGATGCGTCTAACCTACGGCAGGCGGTGCCGATTGGTTGCGGGCTAGTCCACCGCCTCCTGGTGGGGCAGCGGGCCGCGTAGAGGGTTCGCTTGCTCCTCCAGCAGGCCGCCCGTAGTATAGACGACCGGTCCCGCCGGTGTGCGGAACCCCTCACATGACGTCGCGCGCGCTGCGGTTGCGAACTCTGGGGGGCCTCGCGGTAGAGGGCGATCCCCGGCCCGTGCTGGGGGCGGCTACTCAGCGGCGGCCCCTGGCTCTCCTTGCGCTCCTCGCTTCCGCTCGGGAACGGGGCGTGAGCCGTGACAAGCTCCTCGGCTACCTCTGGCCGGAGAGCAGTGCCGACAAGGCACGTCATCTCCTGAACCAGACCCTGTACGCCCTCCGCCGCAACCTGGCGGCCGACGACCTGTTCCTCGGCTCGAGCGAGCTGCGCCTCAACCCAGCGACGTTGAGCGCCGACATGCGGGAGTTCGAGGAGGCCCTCGATAAGGGAGACCCCGAGCGCGCGGCCGCCCTCTACGCTGGTCCTTTCCTGGACGGATTCTTTCTGAGCGACGCGCCGGAGTTCGAGCACTGGGTCGACGCCGAGCGCACGCGCCTGGCGTCGCGGGCCGAGCGGGCGGTCGAGAGCCTCGCAGCGGCCGCAACGGCGCGAGGCGATCACCGCGCGTCTGCAGAGTGGTGGCGGCGACTCACGGTATTCGATCCCCTCAGCTCGCGATTTGCCCTGGGGCTGATGGAGGCCCTCGCCGCGGCCGGTGACCGCGCCGGCGCGCTGCGGCACGCGCGGGTGCACGAGCAGCTCCTCGCCCAAGAGATGGGTACGAGCCCCGATGCGCGGGTGGTGGAGTTGGTGCAAAAGCTGCGCGCGGAGGCGGGATCCACGAGCTCGGGCCAGCGCAGTGCCGTGCGGCGCGACGCATCCGGCCGGCGCCCGTTTGCCGCGGCGCTGGCCGATCACTACACGATCGAGCGCGAGCTCGGGCGGGGTGGCACGACCAGCGTGTATCTGGCACGCGATCGCAAGCACGACCGTGCCGTGGCCCTCAAGGTGCTCCATCCGGAGCTGTCCTCCGTCGTCGCCGCGGAGCGGTTCCTGCGCCAAATCCGGCTGCTCGCGCGCTTGCGGCATCCGCATATCCTGCCGTTGTATGACTCAGGAGAAGCCGACGGATTCCTTTTTCTGGTGACGCCCTATATCGAGGGCGGCGCGCTGCGGGCGCGCCTTGCGCGCGAACGGCGGCTGTCGGTGGTCGAGGCCCTCGGGCTCACGCGCGAAGTCGCCGGAGCGCTGGATTACGCGCACGCCCAAAACGTGCTGCACCGCAACATCAAGCCAGAGCACATCCTGCTCGATGCCGGGCATGCCGTGGTCGGAGGGTTCGGCATCGTGCGCGCGCTCGAAGTGGCGCACGAGGAGATTCTCACCGCGGAGGGTCTGCGGGTGGGAACGCCGCGGTACATGAGTCCGGAGCAGACCGCCTGCCTGACCCTCGACGGGCGCAGCGATCTGTACAGCGTCGCGTGCGTGCTCTACGAATTGCTGAGCGGGGCGCCGCCGCCGAGCGCGGCCGAGCCGGTGCCGATCCGGACACTCCGGCCGGAGGTTCCGGAGGCGGTGGAGGTGGCGCTGGCCCGCGCGCTGGCGCGCGCGCCCACGGGCCGCTTCGCGACCGCCGGCGGCTTCGCTCGGGCACTCACGCCTAGCAAGCCTCGAGGCACATAAGAGACCGTTTTGGTTTCGAGGGGCCGTTGTTTGATGCGATCGCGAGTTGACTTCTATCTGATCAGTCGTCGGTATCGTTGGGCCGAAGTCGATCCGATAGACGGGAGCTGGCTTGGGAAGTGCTGGGGGCGCCTATGGCTTACGAGGGGGATCTCGCGGTCGAATGCCCGTCGCACGCTCATGACTTTTCCAACACGTGGGTCATCGTCGTAAGTGGCGCCGCCATTAACCCATGTGGGCATATGATCCTCAATGTCGGTGGGATCGGCGGTACCTATGTGCACGTGGCTGGGGTGCGCGGCTTTCCACGGTTCATGAGTGAGATGGGCTATCGTCGTTACCTGACGGAGAACGGCAAGAAAGAGCTGCGGCGCGCTAGAGTGCCGATCTCGAAACCTGACGCCGCGATGGTGAAGCTGGAGTGGTTGCTGTCCCAGAAGTGGACTTGGGGCGTATTGCCCCACAACTGCGCAGCATTTGTGGAAGACGTTGTGAGAGCGGGCGGCAGTAATGCCGGGTTGTATCTGAACTGTCCGACGATCGAGACCTTCGATTGAGAGTGGACTGCCGGGAGCCGCGGGATCATTGTCACCTTCGTTGACAACCGGACAGCGCCCGGTATGTTGGACTCTTCTCAGATGCTGTGATGCCCGGCGCGCCGTGCGGCTCGCCTAGGCGCTGGGCGGAGCGAATCGCGAAACCGGCTGAGGGGAGCGCTCGTGTGGCTCCGCTTCGCCGGCGTTTTTTTTGGCGAGTTGCACGCGAGCCGGGGCGGTCGGGCTCCTGATGGTGTCTGTGTCGACGGTGGGAGACGTTGTGGCAATTTGGACCGTGCCGGTCTTTACGCAGCGCACCGCAAACATCCGCTGGGAAGCATGCGCCAGAATGATGTGGGAGTGGCGCTTCAAGAGCCTAAATGGCTACGCCACCAAGGCGGGTGCGTTTCTGAAGATCGATCGAGGCCTCGCGGAGCTCCAGATGGACGTGTTCTACAGGCAGTTGGGCCTGCGCTCGTTGGCGGGACCCAAGGGCGCGAATCTGCGCCACGCGCTGACATGGACGCCGGTAATCTTCACGGGCGTCGATCAGATAACTGGCCACGCGATGGTCCTTGCGGGCTTCTCCGGCGGCAAGTATCGGGTCGTGAATCCTTGCGCCGTGATGTCCATCGATTTCGCGACCGACAGCGCTGTCTGCGGGTCTGGCATCATTCTGCGGACCGCGGCGGACGTGGAGAAGCCCTTGGGCAAGTTCATGTGGTACTGGTAGGCACCATGAACCGAACGCGAGCTGACCAAAGCGACCCGACTGCTCGCCAAGCCCGAGCGTCCCGCGTCGGCGGACGGTTCGAGACGGTGAGCGAGTTTGACGGTGCGCTGGGCCACCCCTCCAGCGGTTGGTCGTCGGCTAGGGGCCCGAGCGTGCCGCGCATGAACACCCTCTCGCATCGTCCATTCCTGAGGTGACCGAGACGATGGTTTCTTGACGGCCGTCTGATTGGGCGACTGTAGCTTGGAACGGTAAGCAGCTAGGGGAGGGACCATGCCGATCGAGAAGGCACCAAACAATCCTTTGCCGCGAAATTATGTTCCGCCTGGCGGGACCCCCTACCGGGTACGGACGAACGACGACTGGGGATCTGTTGCGAAGGCCCATGGCCTTACAGCCAGAGACCTCATGCATTTCAACTATAACACCATCGATCCCCCCGAAGTGAACTGGTATCTCAAGCGAAATGCCGGTTGCGTGAAGCCTACGCACGACGGCAAGAACTGGATGTTCACGTCGGACGCTGTGCCGGGGATCATCTTTCTTCCGCCGAAGGCCGGGTGGAAAAGGCCGGTGTTTCCTCCCAAGTCCCTCGCCACGAAACCCGACGAACCAAGCGGCATCTGGTTCGGCTTCGGCGTGCAAGGCGGCGGCCATTTCTTCCTCGTCGGGAAGGATACCCTCGAGGGGTGCATTTACTCGCTCGAGTCCTATCAGAAGCGGTTCTGGATGAACGTTGACGGTTGGCGGCTCGGGCCGGGGTTGGGAGGAGGCGCGGGCGCCGTCTTGATCCTGATTGGATCGCTGCGCGCCTGGAACTAGTTGCAGGGGTTCATGATCGGCGGATGGGATCTACACGCTGACCTGGAGGAGCGCTGGGCCGACCTTGGAAAGGCGGGATCGAAGATCCCGGGGCTGGCGCGCATCGCTAAGACCGTCGTCAAAGGCGCGATAAAGTTCGAGGAATGGTGGAAGATGGCGGAAATTGTTCGCTCGGTTTGGGAAGCCGTGGAGCTAGAGACCGACGCGGCGGAGCCGGATGTGAAAATCCTTCCAATCCCGTTCGTCAGCAAGGGATTGGAGCTCAGCCTGTATTACGGGGTGGGAACCATCTATGTCAGCGCGGCTCCCCTCGGCTAGGTGGGACCACCGCTAACCACAGATCGCCGACCCCCTGGTGAGAGGGCTCGCTCATGCTTCCCCCCGCGGAATATGCCGAACGGTACCGCAACCTCGAGGTCCCGTTTGATGACGGCGCCGTGACGGTGCGAGTCGATCAGTACCGGCTGGGAGACCCGAAGCCGGGTTCGGCTCACGCCAAGGATGACCTGTGGCAAGGGCTCAAGGACCATTTCCAGGAGACGTCGGCCCCGGCCTATTGGGTCGTGGAGTCCACCGGCGGGAAGGGGCTCGTGGAGTCGTGGTATGCCTTTCAGCCAGCGCACGACAAGCGCGGTAAGGACGTCCCCGGGGTGTTCAAGGTGTTTCGTGGCAGTAAAGGCAGCGAGTTCCCAGTCAGAGTGTCCGAATTGGGCTGACGACCGAACGCCCGCTATCGCGACACGTCTCTTACCCGTGGCCGCCGGATCTCTCCATCAGACGTTCCCGCTGCGACTGGGCAGCGTGGAAGACTTCTCGCGCGTCGAGTCGCTGCTCAGGAGCCTTCGGTTCGACGAAGAGACAGTGTGTCGCTCCTTGGGGATCGCCAGCCTGGCGGACCTCGGTTCCGTCCGGCGAGACACGGTCGATCTCGCACGAGCCGGCTCGGCGGCTGTCGCGCTGCTCTTCAGACTCTTTCTCTTCATCGAGCCGGTGCCCAGGGGAGAACTCGCCGCAGCGCTCGACAACGACGCGCTCAATCCATTGCTCGCCTTGGACCTGCTTCGCCCGGGTCCGCCACAGAATGGCGCCGAGACGTATTGCGCAACCGTCTTGCTCTATCCCGTCGCCGGCCTGCTGATCGCCTCCGATCGGCATGAGAACCCGGATAGGTCTCCATTTGTCCCGCCCGCCGACGTCGTGTTTCCCGCGATCTTCGGCGGGACGTTACGGTTTCTCCAGGTCCTGCCGACGAGCCCTGCCGCAGACGTGCTCGATCTCTGCGCCGGCACGGGCATCGGCGCGCTCGTGCTGAGCCGCCATGCGTCGCGCGTGGTCGCGGCCGACATTACGGGCCGGGCAGCCCATTTCGCCCGCTTCAATCGCCTGCTGAATCGCTGTCCCAACGTGGAGGTGGCGCAGGGGGATCTCTACGAGGCGGTCGAGGGGCGCAGCTTCGATCGCATCGTAGCGCACCCGCCGTACGTGCCCGCCGCGACCGCTACCCAGATCTTCCGGGACGCCGGTGAAACGGGCGAAGCGATCCTGCGGCGCATCATCGAGGGACTGCCCCAGTTCCTGCGGTGCGGGGGTGCCTTCTATTCGGTTTGCGCGGGCTGGGACGCGAAGGACGTCCGATTCGAGGAACGCGTCCACACGTGGCTGGGCGCGACACGCGACGAATTCGATGTGCTCTTCGCGGTGCACCACGAGATGTCCCCGGCGGATGTCGCGCGGGGGCTCGCCGAGCGAGCCAGGTCCAATGATCCCGCACAACTCGCGGATTGGCGCCAGGTGTTCGGCGAGGCCGGCGTGGAGCGCCGCGTCTACGGAGCGCTGGTCATCGATCGCCCGGGCGCGCCGGGAGCGAGTCGCCCGAGCCCCATCAGACGGCGCCTGCGGCTCAGTCCCTTGACCGACGCCTCCTCGTTCGAGTGGATGCTCCGTTGGCTGCGGCGGCGGGAGACCCTGGAGGCGTGCGGGGAGCTCGAGCGCGAATTGTTGCGAGTCGCGCTGCGCCTGAGCAAGCAACTTCGGGTGAACGTTGCCTACGTGCCGCAGGCGAATGGTCTGACCGTGGCGGACGTCGTGCTCGAGACGGACCGGCCGTTTGCGGCGGCGACGCGGATCGACCCCTGGATGTTCGCGCTGCTGGCGCGGTTCGAAGGGGAGCAGACAGCCGAAGCGGTGTACGAGAGCGCGCGAGCCGTCGGACAGATGCCGGAGCGGTTCGGCTGCTCCGATTTGACGGGGCTCGTGGCGATGATGGTCGAGCGGGGCTACCTGGAGATCGCAGCACCTTTGTGAGCAGATAGGAGACGAGTACTCGGCCAGACATGCAGCCCCGTTTAGGGGCGTTGGCCCGTTGCACGTAGTGCTCGGCCATCGCCGAGCAGCAGCCTTTCGCCGTCCCATCCCACGAAGATCTTCGGGTCCCGGAGGTCGATGTCCGGTCGATCGCTCGGCTCGACAGTCAGCGGGCCCTCGTACCAGCGTTCTCCGTGAGGATAGAAAATCCTCCCTTGATAGAGCGCCGGCGGATCTTCGTTCCGTTTCTCAACCGCGACGAAAACACCCCCGTCTGGCCCCGCCAACCAGAAGGCCTCGCGCGGGACCTGCGTGGGTCGGGGAGGACTCTGCTCTTTCTCTCGACAACCAGCCAGGAGCAGTCCGAGAAGTAACAAGGTGACCGTGGGCTGGTGTGGTAGCAAGAACGTGCGCCTCCGCTTTAGGAGAGTCTGATTCCCTCGACACTGAGCGCCGTGGGGCGTGTGAAATCGAGATCGGGAAAGGTGGAGCGCACTCGATCGATGTAACCGGCTGGACGGGGATCGAACACCGCCGGCATGTTCGCGCCCCCGGCAGCGGCCACGTCCTTCATGAAATGCATGCAGCTGTTGGACAGGAGGTCGTAGGGGGTCCGAGCCGGATTCGAATTGTCATGCATGCGTCGCGAGGCATAAGCGAACATGCGCGGGAACGCCCCAGCGTCCACCTCTATGTAGGCGCCCACAATCCTTCCTCCCTGCCCCGCCACGTTGCAAATCCGCCCGAGCGTTGCCCTAAGCGACGTCGCTGTCGGGCGCCCGTCATGGGCCAAACGCACATCCGGGATCGAGTGCCGTCTCACCAGGCCGCGGGCGGCGCGATCGTACCTCCCGTACTCGAAGTACTTCGTGAGGCCGGACCTCCCGTCGAAGAACAGGATGCCGGCATGACCCAGGTAGGGCAGTCGGTTCCGTGTCGCGGGGATGGTGACATCGTCCGGAATCCCAGGTAGGAAGTCGGGGACGTCGACCCGGATAGGAGGCGTGTCGACGACAATCAGGTAGTCCGGGAAGACAAGGGGGACAGCGACATCCTTTCGACTCATCGAGAGCCACCGTTAAGAGGAACGCCTTCCACCGTCGGGCCCGCCTTTTCTACAACCCTGTCTTCCAGCAACGCCTGGCTGATGGCCCCTGGTCCTGCGTCAGCCGATCAGCACGGTCGGACAGCCCACCACGATCGAGCCGCCGTGCCCGGTCATATCCCCGAGGCGCGCCGCGGGCATACCCGCGATGAGCACCGTGAATGATCCGAGGGCGATCACATCGGGCGGCCCCACGCAGACCGCCATGTCGGAGACCCGCGCGGCGGGCATCCCGCCAATCAGCACGGTGATGCCGCCGGGTGGCAGAATCGGGCCGCCGACGTGCGGGATAGGGGGCACCGCCGGTGTCACCATGGGGCACACGTGCATGTCAGCTATGCGAGCGGCCGGCATTCCCATCGCGTCACACCCTCAAGGGAGTCTCGCTCGACGCCGGCGGCTGCGCCGTCGGCACCCAGAGTCGCGTTTTCTCCGCCACTTCCAGCCCCTGCTGAACGAACTCGCGAAACTTGTCGTTGGCCTTTTCGGGCTCCTTCACCACGGCCGCAAGCGAGATGCACCCTGCGATCACCTTGGCAGCCATGTATTCCCCCGGAGGAACCGGATCCCGCTCGGGCGGCCCGATGGAATCGCCGCAGAAGAAGGCCGCCAATCCGGCGCACCCCGCAGGTGTGCGGAACTCCACCTCTCTTGCCCAGTGCATCGCTTCCCGCCGGTTCTTGTCGTTCGGCTCGCCGATCCATTGCTTGGTGACCTCGAGGGCCGTCTGAATCTTGGCCGGCGCGTCCTCCCCGTGGGCCTGCCGCGCGCAGTACCACGCCCACCAGACCGCCGGACGCTTGGGGAGGGCGTGGGCGAGAAACCGGATTGCGTCGGCATAGTGCCCCAGCGCGACCAGGTGAACGACATACCCCCGCCCGTCCTGCCCGTCATTCAGCAGCGCCAGGGCCTCGTCGCTCAACTCGGCCGCTCGGCAGATCTCCGCGACCGTCTTCCCGGAATTGAGGACCGTAGTGGGACCGGGCATGGCTAGTTGATCATCGTGATGCCGCCCTTCACCACCAGCATCCCGTCTCCCTTGATGTTTGTCATCACGCCCTTCACTTCAGTCTGGATCTGACCCTCGATGCTGACCATCAGCCCCTTAATCGTGACGCCGGTCTGGTCGATCTTGATCGTGTTTTGCCCGACCTTCAGCTCGATGCCCTGCATCGCCTCTTGCGCGATCTGGCCGAGTGACGTCTTCGCCGAGAGGTTGCCCATGTCCAGGGTGGTCGTCTGGTTGCCCATCTTGAGGGTGACTTCCTGGTTTCCCTGGTTCAGCGTGATCTGCTGATTGCCCATCTCGATCGTCACCTTCTGGTCTCCCTGCTTGACCCCCACCTCGTCGTCGCCCTGCTTCACGATCCGCGTGTCATTGTTTTCGACGGTTGTGCTGCGGTCGTGCCCGACCTGCCGATTCTCGTCGTTCTCGACCTCGGTCTTCAAGTCCTTCTCGGCGTGGATGAGGATTCCCTCGCTCCCTTTCTTGTCCTCGAAGCGGATTTCGTTGCAGTTGTCGGAGCTGCCGCCTTTCGAGCTGCGAGACTTCACCCCGCTTTGCGTCTGATTGCCCGGAAGCGCGTACGGCGGTGCTTGGTCGGCGTTGTACACGCGTCCCGTGATGATAGGGCGGTCGGGGTCGCCTTCCAGGAAGTCGACGATCACCTCCTGCCCGATGCGAGGGATTTGGACCGCGCCCCAGTTCTTGCCGGCCCAGGCGCTGGAGACGCGTACCCAGCAAGAGCTGTTCTCATCCTTCTTGCCATCGCGGTCCCAGTAGAACTGGACCTTGACGCGACCATGCTTGTCCACCCAGATCTCTTCGCCCGACTTACCTACCACGACCGCCGTCTGCGAGCCGCACACTAGCGGCGCTCGGGCCATTTTAGGGGGGCGAAACGGCACGCTGTGGGGAACGGCGAGGAACGAGTTGTGATACTCGAGAGGCCCTGACTCTCCAGTTCCGTAGCCGCCCGAGCGTGCGGCGTGCTGTATGCTGACCAGCGTGTAGGTCTGGTTTGTGTCGGCGCGATAGTGCTCTTTGAGGTCGAAGCTGGTGCCGCTCTGGAACGCTCGGCAGCTGCTGGCGCCGCGCACGACCTGACGCCAGGCTTCGTTTCCCTCCAGGCGCAGGCGGGCATGGCGCTCTCCGTCGTCAGGCTTGGTGTACTTCCCTGGGTAGTCGTATGTCTCGCCCATACCGTCGCCGGCCACCGAACTCTCGAGATCCAGCGTTGGTTGGAGAGGGTCGTAGTCCCTGAGAGTAATTTTCCCGGTATGCGCGGCGCACTCGCGCTGCAAGCCGGTTATGACGTCCTCCTCCTGCCACGCGCCCGGTTGGGATGCCATACGCGCGGTGGCCTGTCCGGGACAGGGCTTGACCGCGCTGGCTGTGTCCACAAGTGTCAGGACATGCTTGTCTTTCGAATGCTCGAAGAAATAAAAGATCCCCTCGTCCTCCAAGAGCCGCGACACAAAATTCAGGTGCGACTCGCGATATTGAACGCAGAACTCTCGCTTGGGATAGCTCCTGGTGCACTTCAGCTGAAAGTCGGAGTAACCTTGGGCCTTGAATACCTGCTCTACGATCTCGAGTACGGTCAGGTCCTGGTAGATCTTGCACTCGGTTGAGAGCGACAGGAACCACAGCCAGGGGACAAGTTCCGCACGATAGGCGATGAGGTCTCCCGTCCGATCAAGCTGCACGAAGCGGTTCACCAACCCGTGAATGAGGCGCTCGCCGCCTGTCGGGAGCTTGACGCGGATAACGGCCGGAGTGTGCAACAGTCCGTCCGCAGCGATTGTAGGGCTTTCCGAGAGAAGGTGGAGTGTGAACGCGAAGGGCGTCGATATGCCCTCTTCGCCTGAGAAGCCCTCGAGCAGCAGGACATCTTCACCAAGCACGGTGTCAACTCGTATTGCGCGGTCGGCCTGCGTGTACTCACTCATGGCACCCTCCGACTGTTAGAACGCGCTCAGGCGCGATCAGCCGGGAGAGAATTCTGGTTTGAACACCGACGCGCGAGTGTCTAATGCAGGTAGTGTGCACGCGCGGGCAACTCTTGACAAATGAGCAGCGCTAAGGAACTTGCGAAATCGCCACGGCGAACGATGCATTGCACCGCTCCGCCGGCTCTGCTGACATACGATCGTAGGTCCGGGGCCCCAGGCGTACTTGGCAGCCACGCTCTGCCACTGTGCATATTGATCATGATAGCGCCGACCTCGCCGAACCACGCAGGGAGCTGCTGACGTACTTCGAAGTCCGCCCTCCATGCCGCGACGTTCCACGCGAGGGCCTTGCTTCGCCGCTGTCCGGCGTGCTGGACGGGGCTCTCATCCCAGTTGAATTCACCAAAGTCGACCGCCATGTGGCCACGTGAAATGGTGAAATCCAGTAGCGCGCATTTGTCGATGACATCCTCCGAGACGTCGAAGGGCTCCGGTGTGACACAGACCCAATCCCGATTGGGTCCTTCGGCCCGCTTTCGACTGGAGCCGTATCGGTAAACGACTCCGCTTCGTAGCATCACCGGATGAATCTCGGGTTTCCCAGCTACCTCATCGCGTGCAAAGCTCCAATACCACTGCCGGTCGGTACTCCAAAGATCGGGGAACCCCAATGGTGCCTGCGCTAGGGGTTCGTAGTGGAGATCAAATGTTCGTTTCATTTGGTCTAACTGCTCCTAAGACACCGCTGCGGCAACGGGTAGACTAGCGGCCGCCGTCTCACCGGCGTAGGTGAACACCCCACCCTCCCCAACTCCGACCCGGACAATCTCCGGCTTCGTCCCCACGGCGATCGCCTCGAGCAGCAGGCGGGAGATCTCCGGAAGCAGCGTGTTCGTCAGGATGTTGTCCACATTGCGCGCGCCGCTTTCCACTTCGGTGCAGCGCTGCGCGACGCCATCTACCAGCGCGTCGTCATACGTGAGCCGCACCTTGTGTGTCTCCCACAGG
>Ga0066665_10000698_pt1 | contig 14190 bp, 11 predicted proteins | sample GraSoiAngelo_114_FD_75175 | JGI IMG/M metagenome (GOLD analysis project Ga0066665, IMG submission 75175) | Grasslands soil microbial communities from the Angelo Coastal Reserve, California, USA - 14_0903_13_40cm | ecosystem: Environmental > Terrestrial > Soil > Grasslands | place: USA...
CCGACGAGGAAGACGCGTCGACTCCCCTACGGCCGCGACGAAGACAGAAACTCGGCGACGCTGCAAGGCGCGTCCCCGGGTTCGCGACCGAGCGGGCTGGACTTCAGTCGCGGTCGGGGAGGCGACCGGAGTGGCACCGAGGAGGGAGAGGGTGCTCCGACGGCCGACGGGAGTCTGCGCGTCGAGAGGCGAGAACTTCCCAACGTCGGCGACCCAGGCCTCGGCCACCTCATGGGCGCCGGGCGCGAGGTCGGCGGTTTCGGCGGGACCCGTCAGGCGGCGGAGGAGCCTCCCGTGAAGATCGGCGGCGGCACTGGAAACGAGCTCCGGCGACGTAACGGACGCTTCCCTCAGCCTGGCGGCGGAACCAAACGAACCCGGCGCTGCCGTCGGGCGCCCCTCACGCCCGACGCGCGGTTCCACGACGAGCCCGAGGGCGGCGGAGAAAATACTGTCCACGGCGCCGCACGATCTGCCTAGGGCCGTATCGGCGTCGCGGCCGCCGGCGCGCCTCCTCCGCCGCCGCCTCCTCCGCCACCGGACAATCCGGCCCCAACCCCCGCGCCGAGCCCGACGACGCCGGCGGCCGAAATGGCCGTGACCGCGGGCGTCGACATTCCCAACAGCGTGCCTTCCTGCGTCAGATTCCCACCCTGGGCGGCCTGCGGCTGGGTTTGGGCCGCCGTCTGCTGCTCCGGCTTCCGGCCAAAGTCCTCGGCGTAGAACATGGGTCCGGAGACGTACCCGACGTAGTGGCCGCCGAGGTCGAAGAGCGGCGTGGCGTCATGCGCGACGTCAGCCTCCGGAATCCTGGCCATCGCGACGCGCACCAGCCGGCTCGGGAAGGAGCCGGTCAGATCGGCCGTGAAGCCTGGAGAGATGACAAAGTCGTACGTCCGCGTCAGATAGCCCGCACTCCGCCCGCTCGGCCAGAAGATTGCCTGTACGTCCCCCGGCGCGATCCGGGGAGTCTCGGAGGTAAAGAAGAAGCCCTTCACTGTCGGCTTCTTGGGAAGGAAAACCGGCTCTCGACTCGCCAGGAGCGCCCGTCGTGCGCCGGGGCCGGCGCGGACGACTTGAAGGTTTCCCTCGGCCAACTTGAGCCCCATCAGGCCTGACCCGCTGACGAATACCTCGCCGACGATGAGCCCGGGGTGGATGGGCTCGAGCCGGGCCGGCGGCGTCAGGATCCGGACCCGGGTCCGCTCCGCCAGGCGGAAGCTCATGCGGCCGTAAAGGAGCGAAATCTTGGCGGCCTCGGTGGGCGGGCCGGAGTTCTCGAATCGAACCGCGCTGAACGGGAAGACATCGACTCGGCTCCCATCGGCCAGATCGAGGACCGCACCTCCTTCAGTGCTCCGCAGTACGGTCCCGTCGAGGATCGGGAAGGACTGTTGCCCGATGAGGAGCCAGCTTTTGCCAGTGTCGACGGACAGTTTGGCCAGCCCGAACCCCCGTGCCGTTCCCAGGGGCGCGACCGCACTCCAGACGGGGATCGGCGATGCCAGAACGACAATGAAAACCGCGGCGAGGGACCTCACCGCGAACCGCCTCAACAACTTCATGACGCACCCCCTGACGCTGATACCTCGCCCGGGGACGTCTAGCGCTTAGAAAGACAGTGCCCGAAGCGTGCGCCCTTATAAGGCCCACCGGCGGCCAAGTCAACGGGAATTTTGGGGCCTGTCGGGCGTCGCGCGACGCGAGGGGGCACGTCGTGACCGAGGCACCGCAGGCCAGAAAGGGCCCGGTGAGTCGAGTCGGTCGGCCCAGAGCCCGTCGCTCGGCTGGCGAGCTCCGAGCCGAAGACGCCGGGGCCGCGCGCGGTTGGCTTTCCACGCGGGGCCGGTGGGCTCCCGCTCCGCGACCGAGACGGAGGGGCCCTCGAAGGTCGAAGAGGCCCGCGCCGGCCGGACGCTCCGCGGGCAGCGCCGCTGGGAATTGGCCGGCGGGCGAGCTACTGGCTGCTGAGCGAGGTCGCGGCCTGCGACTCCCTGCCCAGTAACCGAGCGTTGACGGCCTCGCGCGAGCGCAGGATCTCCTTCCTGACGGCGTCAAAGGCGGGGAAGAAGTCGCTCTCGTGCGCGTGCTTCCACTGCTTCAACTCGGAGATCTGCTTGTAGCAGTGCTCCATCTCGAAATGCTCATCGCAGCCGATGAGATGATAGATCTCGTGCCGCGTGATGGAGGCCGGAGAGGCGAACAGCTGGTTCAGCGTCGCGCGCCGCGCGACCGCGTAGCCGTGCGTCAGCGTCTCGTCGTCGACGGCCCCGAGGACCTCGGGCAGCGGCAGGAAGTTCCACGCGAAGTCGGCGACGTTCCGGCCGACGAGTGCCAGGATCCGGTCGCACGGAGCCTCGAGCCGCTCCCGCACCAGCGCCTCCATGATCCCGGTGTACCGGAAGGCCGGTCGCGACCAGGGCTGGACCTTCGCGACGGTCACGGTCAATCCGTAGCGGAGCGCCTCGTCCCGCCAGGCCTCTTCGACGAGGGTCCGCGCGAAGTCCTCGCTGATCCCGTCATCGACGTAGACGCACAGGACCACGGCCTCCGGGGGTCCGAAGTCGATCGCCTGACGGGCCGGATGGCCGGAGAAGCCGGTAGTCGTGCAGCCGGCGCCGAGGACGGCCAGAACGCACGCAGAGAGCAGGCAGACGGAACGGGCCATGGCTGTCTCCTCGCGGAAGGCGTCCCTCCGGGCAGAGCCAGCTGGCCCGCCTCTTCTTCGGTAGCCCGGCTACCGGGTTTAGTCCCTGGCCCGTGGTTTTGCGCCCCAGCCTCATGGCTGGTTTGCCTTCGTCGGAAAGAGGTCTTCCTGCCCGCTCCAGGTGCGAGAACTGTGCCTTTCGCCACAGTCGACACCACGGTCTGCCGCCGGTATCAGTAACTCGCAGGATTTGATGCGTTCTCTTGGGTCAGAACCTTTCGGTGCCGTTCGGGGCCCGCCCTCGTGGCAGGCGCCAGCCGTCCCGTTTCGTCGAACGAGTGACGATGTGGTGCCCGTGTGACAGAGACATGCGGGACCGAGCCCCCGTCTTTCCTTTGCGGCGGCCCGGTTACTCCACAGGGCCGGTTACCACACTTGACTAGCAGCGGCGGCGGCGGCTACCCTCGCTGAAGACGCTCGACCTGACGATCTCAGGAAGCTCGGGACCTACGGGGAGCAGATGCTCACATTCATCGTGTCGCGCGAATCGCCCGAGCAGTTCGAGTACATCAAGCAGGCCTTCTCGGGCGAGGAGACGGTGCGGGTGATCCTCGACCGGCGAGTCGGGCAGCGGCGGCGGTCCGAGCCGAGTTCCGAAACGAGCGTCGAGCGCCGGCGGTCCGATCGACGCTCGCGACAGCATCTCGATCGCGAGTTGCAAACGCTCGGCTGGGCGCTGATCCGCTGACTCGCCGCGCCGGGACCGACCCCGGCCGAATCGGTTGCTTTCCCTCTCGCCCCCTGTTCCGCCCGAGCGTCCGAAGGCGAACGGAAGCCGGGCGGTCGGAGCTTCGCGACACCGCCCGGGGTTTCGTCTGCCCGGCCGCCGCAGCGCGCCGGGCCCCACGCGGGACACTCCGCGATCACGACCGCGAGGACCTAGGCTACCTGCGGTGACACAGCCCGTCCTCGCAATGACGGCCTGACACACCCCGTCGGCTGGCTCGTTGCACCTCCGGGCGTATCCCGGCGTCGCGTCGAGGGAATCGCCGTCCCCTTCCTTGGTCCCGGCGTTGCATCTCCCCGCCTCGGAGGTGCTGGCCCCATGCGATCGACACTCCTCGGCATCCTGGCGTTCCCGCTGCTCCTGACCGGCCCCGCCCTCGCGGCGCCCGCCAACGACCGAATCCTTCCGGTCGACCAGTACACGTCGGAGAAGGGGCGGCAGCTCGCCGTGACGCATGCCGCCGCGCTCCGCGACCTTGACGCGTACCTCTACCACTGCCTGCCCTGGGTGGAGGTGCAGAAGCAGAGCATCGGCTTCTTCAAGCCGAAGCAGGCGACAGGGGACGCGCGCTACCTCTCGGTCCGGCTCTTCGTCGAGCAAGACCCCTCGCCCCAGTTCGCGGCCTTGCCCGTCGACAAGCGCGCCTCCTCGATGTTCTCCCGCTACGTCGGCCCCCTGCTCCGCCGGATGAATCACGACGCGGCCGTGCGCGCCGACTCCGGGATCGACGGCTACACGATCATCCTGGGGTGGCTGAAGCAGGCGCCCCGCGGTGACGGCGAGCGACCGGTGCACGAGGTGATCGCGGCCTTCGTCGACAGGCCGGCGGCCGTGGCGTACCTCACGGGCGCGGGCCACGCCCGCGACCTGGTCTCACGGGCGCGAGTGCTCGGCTTCGACGGCGAGACCGCCCTCGGGGAGCTCCGGCTCTCGGCCTGGGAAGACAACTTCGTGACGACCTACAAGGTCAAGGACTACGAGCTCGCGCCCGGCGTCTCCTGCCAGTGACCGGCCCGGGCGTCGCTCCGTAGCTCCCGCCCGCCGTCCCTGAGCCGCCCCGCCACGGCTCAGGGGCGTTCCGTCGCCCCGGCTGCCGCCGTCGCCCGGACCGCGAATTCCACCGAGACTCGATCTTGGACGGCGATCGCGCCCAAGAGCGCTCGGTAGGGCTCGGTCCCGAAGTCGCTCTGCTTGACGGACACTACCCCCTCGGCGTCGAGCGACGTGGCCGTCCAGCGCGCGAAGCGGCGCGCGGACCGGCCGCGTGCGTCCGTGCAGCTCGAGCACGCCAGCCAGCACCCCGCGCGCGGCGCCCGCCGCGCCCAACGCGAGCTCGGATAGCTCCAGCCGATCGGCGGTGAACGCGATGACGGGGTAGCGCTCGGCGTCGAGCCCCTTCGGCCCGCGCATCTGCGCCTCCACCTTTCGGAGGTCCTCCGGGGACAGCTCCGGCTGGCGGTCGCGGAGGGAATCCGCCGCCACCGTCACGCGGATCTCGACCGGCTCCGGCCGCGCGGGGTCGAACGCGACCGTCGCGCTCCACCGCTCGGGGACAAAGTGATGATCGTGCAGCGCCGGGGAGAGGAGACCCCGGCGGAAGACGTGGACGACGAGCCGGCTCTGGGAGTGGTCGACGCGCCAGATCGGGGGCCCCGCGCGGCCGGGGCTCCACTCGGCAAGGACCGCGAGCGCCGTCGTCACGAGCGCCCGCACCGCGCACCGACGCGCGGGCCCCCGGCGGGTCGCCGGGCGCACCCCTACCGCCCCACCCCCGCGGTCTCGTCCACGTCGGCGTCCTCGCGGAAGTGGGGCATGACCTCCTCGGCGAAGAGCTGCATCATGTCGAGCGTCGCTTCGTGGGTGCCCGCGGGGAACCCCGAGCAGACGACGCCCGCGCGCAGCTCGTCGGCGAAGACCCGGAGCTTGTCGCGGACCGTCGCGGGGCCGCCGCAGATGATGTAGCCGCCCGCTTCTAGATCCTCGAAGCTCAACTCCGTGGGGAGCTTGAGACCGGCCGTCAGGAGGCGCCGGAGCGAGGCCTCCGTCGTGTAGCCCGGCGGCTGCCAGAACTGGAGCGGCATCCTGAGCCCCACGTGGTAGACCCAGAGGGCGTTCCGCCGGGCGATCGCGTCTGCCTTGGCGTCGCTCTCGGCCACGACGATCGGGAGGTTGACCGTGAGCTGATAGCGGCTCGCCGTGTAGCCGCTCCGCTCGCACGCCTCCCGGTACTCGCCGTAGATCTGGGCGATCCGCCTGATCGGCGTGAAGACCATGAGGTACGGGAAGCGGCGCCGGGCGGCCCACTCGACCGTCTCGGCGCTGCCCTGGGAGGGGCACCAGACGGGCGGGTGCGGCCGCTGCAGCGGGCGCGGCCAGGGGTTGACGAACGGGTAGCGGTAGAACCGGCCGTCGAACGGAAACGGCCCCGCCTCGGTCCAGGCGCGGATGATCAGCTCCGCCGCCTCGTAGAACCGCTCGCGCGAGTGGGTGGGGTTGACGGCCGTGGAGTAGTACTCGGGGCCGATCCCCCGGACGAAGCCCGAGATCACCCGCCCCCCCGACGCGACGTCCAGCATCGCGATCTCCTCGGCGACCCGCAGCGGGTTCTCGCGGAGCGGAAGCCCGTTGCCGAGGATCGCGATCCGGGCCCGGCGCGTCCGCCGGACGAGCATCGCCGCCATGACGTTGGGACTCGGCATCGTGCCGTAGCAGTTCTGGTGGTGCTCGTTGACGCAGAGGCCGTCCCAGCCGAGCGTCTCCGCGTACTCGAGCTGGTCGAGGTACTGGTTGTAGAGGACGTGGCCGACCGCGGGGTCGTAATGGCGGTTCGAGAGCGTCACCCACGAGGAGGGCTCGCCATGCTCGAGCGGGTACGGCATCAGGTGGAAGTAGTAGAACTTCATCCGGCGCCCTCGCGCGCCGCGCAGAAGTCGCCGACGACGGCGGCGACCCGCGCTGGCTCCTCGAGGTGCGGCACGTGGCCCGAGCCCCCGAAGATCTCCAGGCGGGCGTCCGGGAGCTCCGCCGCCCACACCCGCGCGCAGGCGAGCGACGCAACCCGGTCGTGCTCGCCCCAGCAGAGCAGCGTGGGCGTCGTGACGCGGGGAAGCCGGCGGCGGAGGAGCGGGTCGTAGAGGTACGGGTTCCAGGCCACGCGGGCGAGCGCCGCCCGCTCGCGGGCGAGCTCCAGGAGCGTGTCCGGCCCCTCGCCGCGGGGGACGAGCGCCAGCGCCGCCGTCACGTCGTGGAACACGGTCGACACGAGCTCGGGCAGGTCCATCGCGAACAGGAAGGGGTAGATCCAGCCGTCGACCTTGATGCCGACGGGATCGATCAGCACGAGCGACTTCAGGCGGTGCGCCGCCATCACCGCGATCTCGGCCGCGATCCAGCCGCCGAAGGAGGCGCCCACCAGGTGCACGCGCTCGAGCCCGAGCAGGTCGAGCAGGTCGAGATAGTGGAAGGCGAGATCCGAGATGTGCTCGATCCACTCGGCCGCCGGCGAGCCGCCGTGGCCTGGGTGGCTCGGGAACTCGACCGCAAACCGGCGCGCCAGGTGCTCCTGGAACGGAAGCCAGCGCCCGGCGCCGCCCGCGCTGTGCAGGAACAGGAGTGCCGGGCCCGCGCCGCCAGAGAGCAGACGGACGGGCACGCCGCGGACCGTGACTTCTCGCGCTCTCGTCATCCCCCAGGCGGCGGCGCGGCCGGATGTCGAACGGGACCGGGAACGTCGGCCCGGAGTATAGGGGCGCCCGGGCGACGCGGTCAAATGGCGGGGGCGGGCGGGCGGGAGCTCCCGGTCCCGCCAGGCCGTTACGGCGCCGGCCTCTGGCGTCCGACCGCCGGCCGGTGCCGCGACGCGGAGGGGTACCGGGTGATCGGCCGGCGGGAGTAAGCTGAGCAGGTTGGACGAGCTGGTCCTCAAGACGCTCCTCGCCCTGCTGCTGGCGGGGCTCGGCGCCGCGTACACGCTCGGCTGGTGGCGCCTTCGCGCCGCGGGTCACGCCCGGATCGCCGCCACCTGGCGGCTCGCCCTCTACCTCGCTGGCCTCGCGAGCCTCGCGGCGGCCCTGCTGTCGCCGCTCGAGGCGCTCGCCGAGAAGATCTTCTCGGCGCACATGATCCAGCACGAGCTGCTCACAATGTACGCGCCGGCGCTGCTCCTCCTCGGCAACCCTCTGCTCGCCGTCCTCTGGGGGCTTCCCCGGCAGGCTCGCCGCGCCGCGGCGCGGCCCCTCACGCGAGGGCGGGCGCTCCGCCGGGCGCTCTGGACGCTGACGCGCCTGCCGATCGCGTGGTCCCTCTACGTCGGGACCCTGTGGGCCTGGCACCTGCCGCTCCTCTACGAGGTCGCGATCCGGAACTTCGAGGTCCACGTCCTCGAGCACGCGGCGTTTTTCGGGACGGCGGTTCTCTTCTGGTGGCCGATCATCGAGCCGGCGCCGCGGCTCCGCCGGCGTCTGAACGCGGGCTTCAAGATCCTCTATCTCATCGCCGCCACCGCGCAGAACACCCTCCTCGGGATGTTCCTGAGCCTCCCGCAACGCGCCCTCTACCGGCACTACGCGCAGACGGCGGCCGCGCGCGGCGCCGATCCGCTCGACGACCAGACGCTCGCCGGCGGGATTATGTGGGCGAGCGGTCACATGTATCTGCTGCCGATCCTCCTGCTCGTCTGGGCCTACGCCCGGCAGGACGCGCGCGCGAGCAGCTCGCTCGCCTAGAGACTCTCGTCTGGTCGGAGGCGGTCGCTCGGGCGAGCACCCGTTCTGTAGAGCCGCCGTTGCGGGCAGCCGGCGGCGGGACGGGCAGTTGGTCACCTACGCGACGCCTGCCACGATCGGTCCGCGAAGCGAGCTTCCCAACACCGAACGCCCGCGGTGCGACGAGACGCCGTCACCATGTCGCCCCCAACGCCCGCTCGGGAGCCGATCTCGGGCGCCGGCTCGACCGGTGGCGTCGGCGGCACGGTTCGGAGACCAAGTGCCCGCGCGGCCCTAGGCCCCTGCTGCTGGCCCTCCCGCGCCCCCGGCATCCCGGGGGGTGAGCAGGAGCTCGGTCACGCCGCGCCGGGTGCGACGCTCGCGGACCTCGGCGACGCGGGCAAGCAGGCGGAGCATGCGGGCGTTGTCGGCCAGCACCCAAGCGCGGAAGCGGGAGATGCCGCGGGCCCCGGCCGTCCGGAGCAGGTCCGCCAGGAGCGCCGTGCCGAGGCCCTGGTTCTGCCAGCGGTCCTCGACCACCACGGCAACCTCGGCGGTCGTCAGGTCGTCGGTCGGGTCCCAGCGGGCGACGCCGACCAGCTCGGGCCCGTCCCCCGCGTCGTGCTCGGCCACGAGGGCGAGCCGCCGGCTGTAGTCGACCGTGGCGAGCCGCCGAGCCCAGTCCGGCGGCAGCCGCTTCTTGGCCGTGAAGAAGCGCTGGTAGACGGTGTCCCGGCCGAGCCGGTCGAAGAGCGCGACGAGCCGGGGCGCGTCGTCGGGGCGGATGGCGCGGACGCGCACCCGCCCCCCGTTCCGCAGCACAACCTCGCGCGCGGGCTCGCCGGGCTCGGCCACAGCCAGAGCTTACCCGAGCCGGGCACGGCTCGCGTCGTCGAGGCCCTGGTAGTAGACTCCCACTGGCGGTGAGCCGCCCACGCATTCATTCTTCAAGGAGGTCATGCGAATGAGAGCGAACGACTGTGTAGGTCGAGGGCTCCCGGGGGCACCGGTCTCGAGGCGAGCGGCGCTTCGCCGCCTCGGTCAGGTCGGCGGCGCGCTCGCGCTCGGAGGCGCCCTCCCCGCGCTCGGTCCTGGCCGCGCGCGCGGACAGTCGGCGAGCCCGATCAAGATCGGCATCCTGCTCCCCAAGTCCGGCCCCTACGCGGTTCAGGGCGAGAACGGTCACCACGGGGCCGAGATCGCGGTCGACGACTTCGGCGGCAAGGTGCTGGGGGAGCCGATCGAGCTCATCTGGGAGGACGAGTCGAGCCCGCAGGCCTCCCAGCAGCGGATGCGGAAGCTGATCGAGGAGAACAAGGTCGTGGCCGTCCAGGGCGGCATCTCGAGCGGCGACGTGCTCGCCGTCATGCCGATCGCCGCGCGCGAAAAGGTCCTGTTCATGGCGAGCGGCCCGAACGCCACCGAGATCACCGGCAAGAACTGCAGCCGCTACACGTTCCGGGTCGACCTTCCGAACCGGGTGACCGTCCGCACCGTGTATCCGACGCTCAGCGAGTTCGGCAAGAAGCGGCGCTGGTACTTCGTGGCCGCCTCCTACGCCTGGGGGATCGACGCCTACAATCAGATGAAGGAGCTGCTCGTGGCGGACGGGGGGACGGTGCTCGGCGCCGACCAGGCGCCGCTCGGTACGACCGATTTCAGCTCGTACATCCTCAAGCTCCGCCAAACCGACCCCGACGTCGTCTTCCTCGGCCTCGGCGGCACCGACCTGACCAACTTCCTGAAACAGTTCCACGAAGTCGGCCTCACCGGGAAGGTCACGATCTCCTCGCCGATCGTCAACGACTCCGACCTCTGGGCGGCCGGCCCCGAGGCGGCGACGGGGACGTTCCCGAAGCTCTGGAACTACAGCGGCCACCAGAACACCCCCCGGAGCGAGCAGTTCGTGAAGAAGTACCTGGCCCGGTTCGGGCAGCCGCCCGAGGTCGAGGCCTGGCAGGACTGGTTCGCCATGACGGCGATCCTGACCGCGATCCGGGAGACCAAGTCGACCGACTCGGCGCGGCTGATCCAGTTCCTCGAGGAGCACCGGTTCGAGGGCTACAAAGCCAAGCCCGTCTACTTCCGGTCCTGGGACCACCAGCTCATCCAGCCGACCCTGGTCGCGAAGGTCAAGCCCCGGGTCACCGACCGCTGGGACTACTTCGACGTCGTCGGCGAGTACCCGCAGGGCGGGACGTCCCTCGACGCCTTCTTCGGCTCGAAGGCCGAGATCGGCTGTACGCTCGGCCCGCTGGCCTAGCGCCGGGCGTGGACGCGCGGCGGGGCAGGCCGGTGCGCGTGCCCCTCGCCGCCGGCGCCGGCGTCCGACGGACGGTCACCGGCCATGAGTGAGGCGGCGCTGCTGCTCTCCCAGGTCGTCAACGGCCTGGTCCTCGGCTTCCTCTATGTCCTGATCGCCGTAGGGCTCTCGATCATCTTCGGCATGCTGGGCGTGGTCAACTTCGCCCACGGCGTGTTCTTCGCGCTCGGCGCCTACTTCGCGCTGAGCCTCCGCCCCCAGGTCGGCCCGGCGGGCGTGTTCGTCCTCGCCCCGCTCCTGGTGGGCCTGGTCGGCATGGCGGTCGAGGCCACGCTCCTCCGGCCGCTCTACGGGAAGGACCCGTTGCTCGGGCTCCTCTTGACCTTCGGCCTCGCGCTCTTCGTCGAAGAGCTCATCCGCACCCTCTGGGGCACGGTCGGGCATCCGTTCGACCCGCCGCGCCCCCTCTCGGGCTTCCTCCAGTACGGCCCGATCTTCGTCACCCGCTACCGCCTCGCCGTGCTCGTCGTCACCGTGCTGCTGCTCTCCGCGATCTGGCTCTTCCTCGAGAAGACGCCCTACGGCCGCATCATCCGCGCCGGGAGCCGCGATCCGGAGATGACGAGCATGCTCGGGATCAACCTCCCGCGGGTCTTCACGGCGGTCTTCGGCCTCGGCACCTGCCTGGCCGGCGTCGCCGGGGTGCTGGCGGCGCCCCTCTGGAGCGTCGTGCCCTCGATGGCCGAGGCGGCGATCATGCCGGCCTTCGTGGTCGTCACGATCGGCGGGCTCGGGAGCTTTCCGGGCGCGATCATCAGCGGGCTCGGCGTCGGGGTGGCGGTGAGCCTGACGATCCAGTTCTGGCCGGCCGCCGCCGGCGCCGTCATGTACCTGCTGATGGCGGTCGTCCTGCTCGTCCGGCCGCGGGGGCTCCTCGGCGAGCGCTGGGAACAGTTCGAGTGACCCGGCTCCGGCGCGCCCTCGCGCACCCGCTCGCGATCGTCGGGCTCGCGTTCGCGCTGCTCCCGTTCGGGCTGCCCGCGATCGGCTCGACGGTGAGCCTGGCGACCGAGATCGTCATCTACGCGCTCTACGGCATCGCCTACAACCTCCTCCTCGGCTACACCGGGCTCGTCTCCTTCGGCCCCTCGGCGTACTTCGGCGTGGCGGGCTACGCGGCCGGGCTCGCCCAGCTCTACCTCTTCCGGAGCGTCTACCCCTCGATCCTCGCGGGGACGGCCGCGGCCGCCCTCACCGGGCTCGGCATCGGCCTCCTGATCCTGCGCCGGCGGGGGCTCTACTTCTCGCTCCTGACGCTGGCCTTCACGCAGCTCTTCTTCGAGATCGCGTTCCACTGGACCGACGTGACCGGCGGCGAGAACGGGCTCCAGGGCGTCACGCGCCCCGAGTTCGCGAGCCCGCTCGGCTTCCACTTCTTCTGCGCCGCGGTCGTCGCCGGCGCCGTCGCCATCCTCTGGCGCGTGGCGCACTCGCCGTTCGGGCGGGTGCTCCAGGCGATCCGCGACAACGAGCAGCGCGCGCGCTGCCTCGGCTACGACACCCGGCGCTATAAGCTCCTGGCCTTCGTGCTCTCGTCGACCTTCATGGGGCTCGCCGGGAGCCTGCTCACGTTCCTGATCCAGGGCGTCTACGCCGACAACCTGAGCTGGCAGCACGCCGGCGACCCCGTGATGATGACGATCCTCGGCGGGATGCACCACTTCCTCGGCCCGCTCTGGGGGGCGGGCCTCTTCATCCTTCTGAGCGACCAGCTCAGCTCGTACACCGAGCACTGGTGGCTCGTCTTCGGCGCCCTCCTGATCGCCTTCGTGCTCCTCTCCCCCGAGGGGCTCTCGGGCATCTGGGCCCGCCTCCGCGGGCGGCCGCGCTGGCACCTCACGCGCGCGGAGGTCCCCCCGCGGCCGGTCGGGCCCCCGCGCGGGGGCGACCGCCGCCCGCTCCCGGCCGGGGACGGCCCGGTGCTCGCGGTCCGCGCCCTCCAGAAGCGCTTCGGCTCCCTCGTGGTCGCCGACGGGGTCGACCTCGACCTCCGCCCGGGGGAGCTCCATAGCCTCATCGGCCCGAACGGGGCCGGCAAGACGACCTTCTTCAACATGCTGACGGGCCTCGTGCCCGCCGACTCGGGCCAGATTTTGTTCAAGGGGCGCGACATCGTCCCGCTCGCCGTGCACGACCGGATCGACGGCGGCCTCGCGCGCTCCTTTCAGATCGTGAGCGTCTTCCGAAACCTGAGCGTCTTCGAGAACGTGCGGGTCGCCGTCCAGGCCCGGTCGCGCTATCGCCGGTCGCCCTGGCGCGACGCGGAGGCGCTCGGCGAGGTCGTCGGGCGGGCCTGGGACCTCCTCGAGACCGTGGGGCTCGAGCCGCGGGCGGCGGAGGAGGCGGCGACCCTCTCCCACGGCGAGCAGCGCCTGCTCGAGATCGCGATCACGCTCGCGACCGAGCCCGAGGTGCTCTTGCTGGACGAGCCGCTCGCGGGGCTGGCCGACGCCGAGCGCGAGCGGATCAGCGCGCTCGTGCGCCACCTGGCCGGCCGGCACACGATCCTCCTGATCGAGCACGACATCGACCGGGTCCTCTCGCTCTCCGACCGGATCACGGTCCTCCACCAGGGCCGCGTGATCGCCGAGGGCGCCCCCGCGGACGTCGTGAGCCAGCCGCAGGTGATCACGGCCTATCTCGGCCGCCACGCGGAGGCCCAGCCGGCCGGGCCCGCCCGGGCGCGGGCGGCCCCCGCGGCGGCCACGCCGCTCCTCCGCCTCGACGGGATCAACGCCGGCTATGGCGGGAGCCGGATCCTGCACGACGTGAGCCTCGAGGTCCGGGAGGGCGAGATCGTGGCCCTCCTCGGCCGGAACGGCGTCGGCAAGACGACGACCCTCCGCACGATCATGGGCGCCCTCCGGCCCGCCAGCGGGTCGATCGCGTTCCGCGGCGCCGGCCTCGCGCGGGCGACGCCCGACCGCGTCAACCGCCTCGGCATCTCGATCGTCCCCGAGGGGCGGCGGATCTTCCCGAACCTGACCGTGCTCGACAACCTGCTCCTGGCCGCGCGCCCGGGCGGCGCCCGCCTCGACGAGGTCGTCGAGCTGTTCCCGCGGCTCCGGCAGCTCGCGGCCGCGCGGGGCGAGACCCTGAGCGGCGGCGAGCGCCAGATGCTCGCCATCGGCCGGGCGCTCATGGCGCCGACGAGCCTGATGCTCCTCGACGAGCCGCTCGAGGGCCTGGCGCCGTCCGTGGTGGCGGAGGTGCTGGAGGCGATCGCCCGGCTCCGCGGCCGGACGAGCATCCTGATCGTCGAGCAGAAGGTGGACCTGACGCTCCGCCTGGCCGACCGCGCCTACGCGATGGTGAGCGGGCGCGTCGCCTACGAGGGGGACGCCGAGGCCCTTCGCCAGGACGAGGGCCTGCAGGTCCGCCTGCTCGGCGTGTAGCGCCGCGCCGAGCCGCGCGCGGCGGAGGGCCCGCGTCGCCTCAGCGGAAGCTCGCCCGGACGGGGCCGAACGGCGCGAACCTCGACTCCACGCGGTCGCCCGGGTTGAGCCCGTACTGGCGGGTGAACGAGCCCGACATGACGCGCATGCCCGCCGCGAGCGGCCAGCCGAACTCGCCGAGCTTGTTGGCGAGCCAGGCGAGCCCGGCCGCCGCGTCGCCCATGACCGCGGCTCCGGTCGCGTGCTCCACGCGGGCGTCGTTGACGAAGACCTCCACCGTCGCCGCGCCGAGGTCGAGCTCCGGCGGGAGCGGGCTCGTCGGCGGCCCGGTGACG
>Ga0066665_10000699_pt1 | contig 14177 bp, 9 predicted proteins | sample GraSoiAngelo_114_FD_75175 | JGI IMG/M metagenome (GOLD analysis project Ga0066665, IMG submission 75175) | Grasslands soil microbial communities from the Angelo Coastal Reserve, California, USA - 14_0903_13_40cm | ecosystem: Environmental > Terrestrial > Soil > Grasslands | place: USA...
CGTGCCGGGTGGAATATGTGTTGTAATCGACATGAACAATCGATTCCCGCTTTTCCGCAGCGACCTCAGGGACAGACTCCGCCAGAAAAAAGAGAAGCAGTGTTATGTTCCGTCCTTGGAAGAATACGCTGCGCCATTTGTCAAAGAAGGGTTCGAGCTATTACGGAGAGAACATTTCTGCTGGGTTCCTCATTCCGCCGGTCCAGTGATGGCCGGAGTTCTTCGCACGTTGTCCCCGATCTTGAATACGGTCGCTCGCTCGAGGGCCATGAGATCGTTAGTGGTCGCCAAGAAGCCATCATAGTCTCTGACTCTCTCCAGCGACTCAACGCCGATCAAATCAGAATCGATGCAAGAAAAAGCATTGCTCCTAACCGCTGCCTATCCATCAACCGACGACCAGAGGGCCGAACGGCTGCTCGATTTTTTTGGCGTGCATTACCTGAAGCGACGTGCGACGGAGCTTGGACTCCCTGAGAACAAATCCGCGGGAAAATATAGACTTGTGTGTTCTGCGCAGGGTTTCGCACGCGTGGTGGGAGACCTGCAGAACGTTTCACGCAACTCCAACTGCCTCGCCCGGCAAATCCATTCCGTTTTCTTGTATTCCAACGGCGATCCTGTCGCGCTTGCGAACGCGGTAAGCCAGCTCTCCGGAGCGACGATCTCAATTCGCAGAGGAGCAGAGCGTGTTACCGAGTGGCACATCGCAAATGAGCCTGACGGCGTGTGCGGCGCCATGCGCGATCTCCGCATACAGCCTTCGGCCACGTATCTCCGAAGTGGGGACTTCTTCCATACGGATGGAGAGTCGCTGACTCCTCTCATTGCCGGGGAAGATAGGGCCGCCTTCCTGAAGTTAAATTGCAATGGTCTGTCCGTGTTCGTCTCGTCAGAACGATTGATCGACATTGATGCCGAACTGACAACCTTCAACTTCGACATTCGCGATCACTTCTTCTCCGCTGTCCCATTCGTTTCCTACATTAGATGGGCGTTTCCTCTGAGCTCCTGGCATGCACCCGAAGCGAGTGCCTGCTTAGTTATCGACGACCCTCTGTTGAAGCCGACGCATGGCTTTGTGGACTTCAGGGAACTTCTGTCCCTGATGAAGCGATACAAGTTTTCTACGAATATCGCATTCATTCCCTGGAACTGGAGGAGGAGCGCTCCCGAAGTTGTCAGGCTATTCCGAGAAAACCCGGAGCAATTCTCACTTTCGGTTCACGGCTGCGATCATACACGAGCAGAGTTCGGCAACTCCAGTCAGCAACGCCTTTATTGGAAGACCCAGCAAGCGTTGGAGCGTATGAATCGCCATGAGTCTATTACCGGGATTTGTCATGATCCCGTTATGGTATTCCCTCAAGGCATCTTTTCGGAAGCTGCTATGAGTGCGCTAAAGCGCACCGATCTAATCGCTTCTGTCAATAACGACATTATCAGCGCTGATCCGCACCCTCGTACAATCACAATCTCTGATGTATGGGACATTGCAGTTATGTGTTACAGCTTTCCCCTCTTTACCAGGCGATACCCATGGGAAGGGATCGAGAACTTTGCCTTTGATGCTCTGTTGGGAAAACCCGCGATAGCAGTAATTCATCATGACTACTGTAGCGATCACTGCGCAAGCCTGGTCAACTTTATCGAGCAACTAAATGCTCTGCCATGTGCGCCGATCTGGCGTAACCTGGGCGAAGTAGTTCGACGTTGCTACCGTCAAAGAGAAGATTCGCCGGGCGCGGTGGAAGTGGAGATGTACGGAACGGAGCTACGGATTGAGAATCGCTCTGGCCAGCCAAAGCGTTTCTTAATTAAAAGGCGTGAGGGTGAGCCTTCGGCGATAGAGCGGATTTGCACGGAGGCTCAAGAGATTGGCTGGCAAACCGTCGACGGCCACATCGATTTTGAAATCGAACTCAATCCCGGTGAGAACCGAGTGATCAGAGTAAAGTTTCATGATCTCGCGGGGAAAGAATGCAACGGAGATAATCTACCGTACAGGTTGAAGGCGATGCTAAGACGTTACCTTTGTGAGATGCGCGACAATTACGTTATGCCAATGAGATGCAGGTTCGCTGGGTCGCGTTAAACCGTCGAAACGTAAAGTCGGACCAGCGTGGAAGTAATTGTCAGGCAGAATACGCCCAACATCGACCATCTAGGGTTCAATAGAGTAAGGATTCAAATGCAAGCAGCAAAGACATCCGATCCATTGGCGGCCAGGGTCTCAGACGTTCTAACGGACTTTGTCGAGTGGCTGGATCGCTATGGTGAGAAATCCTGGGATTTTCAGAGCTTTTTCGCTGGACCGATCGGAGGACGAGTCAAGGCGCTCTATTACCGTCACAAACTTATTGGAACCGCAGCGGTCGCTCCCATGATTTTCTGCGAAGCATTCCTGCCGGCGGCGCGAAGATTGTTCCATCATCCGATGCGATTCCCGATTGCGGATGCTCACTATGCGATGGGCTTTGCTTTCCTTTATGAGGGGACTGGAGATTCCTCGCAATTGGAAAACGCGGTTCATTTTCTAACCGAGCTTAAAGAATCGCACTGTCGCGAGTTCAAAGAATATTGCTGGGGTTATCCATTCGACTGGGTCTGGCGCGGGGGAACTATTAGGCGACAAACACCTCTGATCACAACGACGCCTTATGTGTACGAAGCGTTCCTTGAGATCCTTAAGCTGGACCCACGAGAGGAGTGGAAACTGATTCTCGAATCGATTGCACGCCATGCGGCGACCGATATCAAGGATTTCCAGACGTCGGAACGGGCGAGCAGTTGTTCCTACACTCCTTTTGATGAGGGGAAAGTCATTAACGCGTCCGCTTATCGCGCCTTCCTGCTGACCAGCGCGTCAAAGATTTTTCGCAACGAAGACTACTTGAGGATCGCAGAACGAAATTTGAATTTCGTTCTGGAGAATCAGAACCCGGATGGCTCCTGGTTTTATGCCGTCGATGGTGTGCGTGACTTCGTCGATCATTTCCATACGTGTTTCGTGATGAAATCATTGGCCAAGGTCTACGCTCTGACCGGCGATCCAGAGATCGCTGAAGCATTGGCCAAAGGTATCAGTTATTACCTCAACAATCTCTTTGACTCGGACCATCTGCCCAAGGCGTTTTCACGCGCTCCCCGCCTGATTGTTTACAAGCGCGAGCTTTACGACTGCGCCGAATGTATAAACCTGTGTTTGTTGCTTCGGGACCGTTTCCCGCAACTAGAGACAACCTTGGAGAAGGTCGTCGCTCATATTTTGGAATCATGGGTAAAGCGCGATGGGTCGTTCCGCTCCCGGAAATTACACTTGGGCTGGGACAATGTCCCCATGCATCGTTGGGGACAGTCGCAGATGTTTCGAAGCCTCGCGTTTTATTTGCGCGAAGTACGTAAAGCGACAAATGTGGAGTCTAGCGCGCGAAGTGCTGCCGCTTATCAACTCTCAACTCTCAACTCCCAACCTCTATAACAAATGTGCGGCATAACTGGCCAGTATAACTTCGAGCGGCACGAACCAGTCGAGCGCGAGACGATTGTGCGCATGGCGCATTCCATTGCGCATCGTGGACCTGATGATGAAGGCTTCTTCATCGCTGGACCTGTCGGTTTGGGATTCCGGCGCCTATCGATCATCGACCTCGCCGGTGGCCATCAACCAATGTCGGATGTAGAAGAAACCGTCTGGATAATCTTCAATGGCGAGATTTACAATTACAAGGAATTACGAGCGGAACTGCAAAGCAAAGGTCATCAGTTTAGAACGAATTCCGACACCGAAGTGATTATCCACGGGTACAAAGAATGGAGCACCGATGTCTTCAATCACCTCAACGGCATGTTTGGCCTCGCCATCTGGGATGTTCCTAACGAACGCCTGGTGCTGGCGCGTGATGCCATGGGAATCAAACTAATTTACTACAAGATTGATAACGGCCAGCTCACCTTTGGATCGGAAATTCGTGCTATTCTTGCCGCAGGGGATTCCAGACCGGAAGTCGATCCCGTCGCGCTTAACCTGTTCCTCCGGTTTCGCTATACCCCCTCGCCTTTGACGGTATTTCAAGGCATTCGAAAGCTTGCACCTGGCACGATGCTGGTTGTAGAGGACGGTGAATGTCGCGAGGAACGCTGGTACAAGTTTAGCCCTACTCCTTTCTCCCGACCAAAGGGAGCAAAAGAAGCTACCCATGAACTACTGGAGTTATACAAGAACGCCGTTCGACGACATCTCCTGAGTGACGTCCCGGTGGGAATCCTCCTCAGCGGCGGGATTGACTCGGGTTTGCTGCTGGCCTTAATGAATGAGCAAGGTGGGCCATGGCCAGCATACACGATAGGGTACGGCGAAACTTTCGCCGATGATGAGCTGCACGACGCTGCGGAGACGGCATCTCTCCTAGGTGCCCGTCATATAACAGTAAGGCTCGACCAGAGTGAGTTTGAGCGGTCGTTGCCAAAAATAGTCGAATCGCTCGAAGAACCAATTGCGGCTTCCTCAATCGTGCCAATGTATTTTGTCTCGCAACGCGCGCGGCAGGATGTGAAGGTGGCGCTGATCGGCCAGGGCCCGGACGAATTGCTTGGCGGCTACAAGCGGCATTTGGGAGTTCATTACGGAGATTGGTGGCGTGGACTGCCAGCAGGCCTCCGCTCGATGATTGGTTTCGCCATCGATCGGTTACCCCGTAACGAAACATTGAAGCGTGGTGTCTCTTCGCTGGGTACGTCGGACAGAATGAAGCGCTATCAGGATGTTTTTTCTCTTGCGCCGGCACAGACGATCGACGGACTCTTTCGCCATGGTTTGCTTCCTGAGCAAGAAAGCCAAGACCTGGTTGACTACTGGCGCGGCCTCATTCCACAGATGGCTCACACGGACGAACTAGGGGGGTTTCAGCTTCTCGAGATCCGCTCATCCCTGCCCGACGAACTGCTCATGTACGCGGACAAGCTCTCCATGGCCCATAGCCTTGAAGTCCGTGTCCCGTATCTGGATCGCACGATAGTGGAGTACGTGCAGCGGCTAGGTGCAGGATTCAAGGTTCGCAATGGCAGTCGAAAGTGGCTGCACCGCCGAGTGTGCGAACATTACTTGCCGTCTCATCTCTTGAAGCGAAAGAAGCGCGGTTTCGCCGTAAATGTGGTGGACGATTGGTTTCGCTCGTCGCTTGACGGGGAGATTTCAGAAGTGCTCCTGGATGAAAGCTCACTTATGTTTGGTCTGCTTGACCCCAAACCTGTGCGAAGGCTACTCGAAAGTCACCAATCTGGGCGCCAGGACAACCACAAGCTTCTCTTTAGCCTGGTCATGATCGAGCAGTGGTTGCGCGGAGTTCGCTCGAATGAAAGACCAGCCTTACGGCCAAATTCGTTAGCTGTGTGATTACTGCTTTAAAGGCAATGAATCCTTGCAAGCAGGACATTAACCCTATCGCGGTCATATCAAAGATCTACCACAAGTCAGGTCACCACAATGGAAATTGATGGTAAACGAATCCTAATTGAGGGCAAAATTCCGCGGATTGCCAGGCTGGAGCAGGAATGGTGCGAGGACGTCGAGGATCCCAAAACATTGGTGAACGAGCTGGGGAAGACCGAACCGAGGGCGGATATCCTGACTTTTACGCAACGTTTGCCGCATGTAGAACCCAAATACGCGTATCAGATGGAACTCGATTCCATGGCGGCCCTTCCGATAAAGAGCTATTCCTTTTGGTGGGAGAAACAAATTGAGCGAAAAGCCCGAAACAAGGTCCGCAAAGCTCAAAAGAACGGCGTTATCGTAAAGCCGGCTACATTTGACGATCGCTTCATTCAGGGAATGACATCGATCTTCAACGAGACTCCCATTCGTCAGGGACGGCGTTACTTGCATTATGGAAAGGATTTCGAGACTGTAAAACGCGAGTTTGGGCGCTTCTTGTTCCGAGAGGAACTTTTCGGCGCATACCTGGGCAACGAGTTGGTGGGCTTCATTTTTCTTGCCGACGCAGGCGGATACATCTATCTGGGTCAGATCATCTCGAAAATAGCTCATCGCGATCTCGCCCCCAATAATCTGCTTTTGGCCAAGGCAGTGGAACGCTGTGCTGAAAAAGCCGTGCCATATCTTGTGTATGCGCTTTGGCTTGACGACAGTCTTGGCAACTTCAAACGAAGCAATGGTTTTCAAAGGTTTGACCTTCCCAGATATTTCGTGCCTCTAACAGGTAAAGGAAAACTGGCCTTGAAGGTCGGGCTTCACCGCGGTTGGAAGGAGGCTGTTCCAAAGCACCTTAGAAAACCGCTGAAGAGACTGAGAAGACGTTGGTACGCTTTGCGCTGGCGATCGGCCACGAAGGCAAACTTTAGCTGACGCGAAAGATAATGAGATCTTTTGCACGCCCTGTAGGAAGCTCTAATGCTCGGACTCGATCGCGAGGGAAACTCGAGTGTTAACTGAGATTCCAAGTCACCGTGAAAACTGAACATACGCCGACCATGCTACGCATTTTGCTGTTAGCGCCTGATTGTGATCCGGAGCGCGTCAGCATCCCTTTTGTCAGCTACTGTCATGCGGCAGCGCTCGCCCAACTCCATGAGGTCACCTTGGTCGCAGGAGCGCCCGTTGAAGGCGCTCTGCGCCGTGCCAAGGCGCCATTCCGCGGCATAGAGGTGGTCCGGATGCCATTGCTCGAGCGCCTCTATGCCTGGAGTTTGCGCAGGATCTTCAAATACAACTATGACACTCAGGCATTGACTGCTTTCGGCTATCCTTTTGCAATTGCCTTTGAATGGCGTGCCTGGCGACAGTTGCGGCAACGTATTTTGGCGGGCGAGTTCGACGTCGTCCTTCGCCTTCTGCCGATGACGGCAGTGCTGCCGAGTCCTTTCGCGTTCTTCCTGCGCAAAGGGCCTATACCCTTCGTGCTCGGACCGCTCCAAGGTGGTTTGGGGAGCGCGCCCGGCTTTAGCCAGCCGGACAAGCGGGAATGGATCTTTCGCGTCAGGAGTCTGTACCGGTTTCTGCCTTTTGCCCGGTCCACCTATCGCCACGCGGCAGCGATCATCGCTGCTGTGTCCCACATCCGCACCCAGTTTGCCGCCTATAGCGATAAGTTGTTCTTTATTCCGGAGAATGGCATTGCTCGGTCCCTGTGTGTCGCTGACGCGCGCCGTCCTGAGCCCGGCGCCAAACTTGAGCTGATCTTCGTGGGCGGCTTGGTTCGCCGAAAAGCTTGCTACCTCGGTCTGCGCGCGGCTACCCCCCTTTTGCGAAGTGGTTTGGCTCACTTCACGCTTATCGGCGATGGCCCAGAGCGGAGCAGCCTTGAGCAGCTTGCGAGAGATCTTGGGATCACGAACGCTGTCTCCTTTTGTGGCTGGCTTAGCCATGAGGAAGTGCTCAACCATTTGCGAAGCGCAGATGTGGTGGTGCTTCCAGCCATTCGCGAGGGCGGTGGAGGCGTAGTGTTTGAAGCTCTCGCGAGTGGCGCCGTGCCTGTGATCCTAGACTGGGGCGGGCCCGGGGATATCGTGCACCCAGAAGTTGGTTACAAGGTCCCCCCCAGCAACGAGGAAGAGGTGGTATTACAGATGGAAAGGATTCTAAGCGAGCTCGCGGACAATCGGGACCTTGTGTATCGGCTACGACAGCAAGGCCTGTCTTACGCCCGGGAATGCTTGACTTGGGATGCGAAGGCGCAAGCCACAACTCAGGTCCTGAATTGGGTTGTGCGGCGAGGTCCAAAACCAGACCTTCCCTGGTCGAAGATGGCGCGGGTAAAGTGTGTGAATGATGTTGAGAACGCTAGCCCAGAACGCCACTACGAAGCGGGCGAGACTGTTCTGCGGCCGGGCACTGCTAACGGCTCCCCATCGCAAGATGCGGGCATGCCACGACGCTCCAGGCGCATGGAGCGTTCTTCCACGTAGCGTGCCCCACGAGCGTTTTACTGGAGCTTGTGCAACACTTTCTAGCACGTTCATGAGAATCTAGAGACACTCAGGAGGAAATTTGGATATCGACCAACGCAACAAGGTAATCGTCGTCATCGGAACACGGCCTGAAGCGATCAAGTTGGCGCCCGTAGTGCTGGAATTAGAGAGGCATCGGGCGCATTTCGAGACGCAAATCTGCGTCACGGGACAGCACCGCGAGATGCTCGACCAGATGCTACAGGTCTTCGGCCTGCGACCGGACCACGACCTAGGCGTGATGAAGGACGGACAAGACCTTTCTGGCGTGACAACGGCATGCCTGACGGGACTCGATCGGGTCCTGCGGCAGGAACGCCCGGCCGTGGTGCTTGTGCAGGGGGACACGACCACGACCTTTGCCGCCTCGCTCGCTGCGTACTACCATCACATCCCGGTTGGGCACATTGAAGCCGGCCTGCGCACGGGGAAGAAGTACGATCCATTTCCCGAAGAGATCAACCGCCGCCTCACGACTCACCTTTCGGATTTTCATTTCGCTCCCACGGAAGTCGCGCGGCGGAACTTACTCTTGGAAGGGGTCAGGCCGGAAAGCATATCGGTAACTGGAAATACGGTCATCGATGCTCTGTTGCTCACACAGGCACGCTTGGCCGAAGAACCGAGACTGGCAGTCGATTACCTGGGATCAACGGATGGGTTGCGGATCATCCTAGTGACCGCTCATCGGAGAGAGAGTTTCGGTCTACCATTTCGGCGGATCTGCGAGGCAATTCGAGCCATTGCTGAGCGCCGACGTGATGTGCTGGTCGTTTATCCTGTTCATCTCAACCCGAATGTGCAGGCTCCCGTGCGCGAAATTCTCGACGGGGTGCCCAACGTCAAGCTGCTCGCGCCGCTTGACTACGTCTCCTTCGTCGCCTGCATGCAGCGCGCCTACATCTTGCTCACCGACTCCGGAGGGATTCAGGAAGAAGGGCCCTCGCTGCGCAAGCCGGTTCTTGTGATGCGCGAAACTTCAGAACGCCCCGAAGCAATCGCTGCCGGCACCGCCTGCCTCACGGGCACGGATCCAGAGGCGATTGTCGGAACGGTTAGTTCGCTCCTTGACGACCCGGCTCGCTACAAGCAGATGACTAGCCGCCCCAATCCCTACGGCGATGGTGATGCTGCCGAGCGAATCGTCCAGTTCCTCATCAGTCGGATGACAAGCCTGCCATCCCCAGCGGTATCGCCTACCGAGGGCGTCGTCTATGCCTGAAAAACTTTTAGCGATGCGGGGTTTAGTGCACAAGATCTACGGCGGCTTCCGCATACTCCGGGTGTGCAGCGATTGGCCAAAGTGGTTCCACGAGTACTTTACCAACCCAAATGACGGCAGGCTCGACTGCTATAGGATGCGGTGCGGAACGCGGCTGCATACCCGTCGCAACCGTTGCGACTTCCACATGATCGACGAGATCTGGGGCTACCGTAAGTACGACTACTTTGGGTACCGCGTTCAGCAGGGCGATATAGTGGTGGACATCGGCGGAAACATTGGGGCTTTCGCCACGTATGCGGCGGCGGTGTGCCGGGCATCGCGGGTCCTCGTATTCGAGCCATTCCCGGAGAACTTCGCCATGCTTACCCGCAATGTTGAGGAGAACGGGCTCCAGATGGTGACCTGCGTCAACGAGGCCGTCTATGGGGTTCGCGGACAGCTGCCGTTCCATGTCCATTCTACAGACTCGGGTTCGCACAGTCTTGCGACTCTCGCGATCGAACAAAAATCTGGAACGTCGATCGAGGTTCAGTGCTGCACTCTTGCAGACGTCTTCGATCGGTTCGATCTCGACCGGATCGACTACCTGAAAATGGACTGTGAGGGAGCAGAGTACGATATCCTCGATGCGTCCGCAGCTCCATTGCTGAGGCGGGTGCGACGGATCTCAATGGAATACCACCAACACCAGTTCGGTGGCCCCGGTGACCTTGAAACACTCCTTCGAGACAATGGCTTCGAAGTGCGCAGGTTCGGCGGCCACCGAATATACGCCAGCAGGCTGCAGTGAGTCGACAGCGGCGCGGCATCGTGCTATTCAACTATTAAACGCGCTTTGGCTTCCTCGGGAAAAGCGACCCTCGAAGATTTAAACTCGCTTTCTTCCGGTCTTCGAAATCACTTCCGTAATGTTTACAAGTGTGCCGACGAAAATTGTAGTGAGCGAGCACCTGACAGAATGGCAGATTCGCTAGCTGTGAGGACATTGCGAAAGCAGAGCAGACTGAGTAAAATAAAAAGTTTAGGACAGGTGGCTGAGTGGTTTAAGGCAGCAGCTCGCAAGGGCTGTTATACGGCGCAAGTCGTATCGGAGGTTCGAATCCTTCCCCTGTCCGCCAAATCTGAATATTGCGCGAAGCCAAAAAAGGCAAACGTTGCCCTTCTCTCTCAACAATCAACCATCAACCGTTAACTTCAAATGCCTGGCATCGTTGGAATAATCAGTCAAAGGCCATCGGAGCAGTATGATGCTCTGGTGAAGTCCATGGTTAATTGCCTAATGCATGAGCCGTTTTATACGAATGGCACCCTTGGCAATGAGGAGCTCGGTCTCTGGAGCGGATGGGCCTGCCACAAGGGGGCTTTCGGAGATTGTCTTCCTATCTGGAATGAAAAGAAAGATATCTGCCTTCTCTTTTCCGGCGAAGATTTCACCGACCAAACTGACATCGGCGCGCTTGGAACGCGTGGGCACGACCTTGGCTCAGATGACGCAGGTTATCTCGTCCACCTGTACGAAGAGATGGGTTGCGAGTTCTTGGAGGAACTCAACGGCTGGTTTAGCGGTGTGTTACTGGACCTTCGTGAGCAGAAAGTTGTTCTGTTTAACGACCGGTATGGAGTAAATCGAATTTTTTATCACGAAGACGCGAGCGGATTTTATTTTTCTTCTGAAGCGAAGGCCCTTCTTAAAATTCTGCCTCGCACTCGGCAACTTAATCTGCGTAGTTTGGGCGAGCTTGTCAGTTGCGAGGCCGTTCTGGAAAATAGAAGCCTTTTCTCCGGGATCTCGCTGCTTCCGGCAGGTTCCTCATGGGTGTTCTCCCGGGGAGAACCAGTGAAGAAAAAAGCTTACTTTAAGCAGGAAGCGTGGGAAAGTCAGCCAGAGCTAAGCGAAGGTGACTTTTACGAGAAATTGAAAGAAACCTGGACACGGGTTCTTCCCAAGTATTTCCATGGGAAACAGTCCGTCGGGTTATCCTTGACCGGCGGAGTGGATAGCCGGATGATCCTGGCCTGGGCGCCTCGTCTCCCGGGCACACTTCCGTGCTATACGTGGGGCGGTAAATACCGTGATTGCGCAGACGTGAAGATTGCGCGGCGCACCGCGAGAGTTTGCCGGCAGCCTCACAACACGATTCTCGTGGCCGCCGAGTTCTTGTCGCAGTTTCACGACTTGGCCGAGAAAGCGGTTTATATTAGCGACGGCACCGTGGACATAACCGGGTCGATCGACCTGTACGTCCAAAGGCTTGCCCGCCAGATCGCCCCGGTCCGGCTTAGCGGTGTCTGCGGTGGCGAAATCTTGAGGCGACTTGTAATGTTTAAACCAGATCCTCCTCAACAAGGCCTTTTCGATCCGGACTTGGAGAGCTCCTTTCGGGATGCTGCCAAGACCTACGCCGGGGAGCTGCAAGGCCACAGGCTTTCTTTCACTTCCTTTAAGCAGGCGCCGTGGTATATGGCGAGCAAATTTACCGTAGAACGATCGCAAGTCACATATCGAACGCCTTATTTTGATAACGATCTGGTTGCGCTGGCATATCAAACGCCGGCAAAGCTGTTACACAACGGGCCGGCGCTTCGGCTCATTGCTGATGGAAATCCAGCATTAGGAAAGATTGGAACAGATCGCGGTCTCGTCTTTCGATCAGTTCCCGGTGTTAATCGGGCGCTGCATTGGTACCAAGAGTTCACCTTTAAAGCAGAATACGCCTACGACTATCGCATGCCCCAATGGTTGGCCAGGCTCGACCATGCCTTTGCGCCCCTTCGTCTCGAAAGATTGTTTGTCGGCAGGCACAAATTCCATCACTTCCGTATCTGGTACCGGGACGAGCTGTCGCGATGGTTAAAAGAAATGCTTCTTGACTCGGGCGCGCGCACTAGACCCTACCTTCGTGCGAATTCTGTGGAAGCGATGCTCAGAGCTCATAGCACTGGGCAGCGAAACTATGCGTTTGAGATACACAAGATTTTGACCCTCGAATTCATTCAACGAAAACTGATTGAGCTGAATTAGACATATGCCACGTCCGATTGTTAGTTCTAGAGTCATCGATACTCATCGATGAATACACTAGCCAGACCTACTATGGAAGTTGGTGACCTCCAATCTCCTTCGAACCATCAGAGAGTGGCGGGTTCGTCTTCTGGCTTCAGTCGTTCTTCGGCTGCACGGTCCGCGCGAGCCGGCCTAGACCCATCTGGGCCCGAGGCCGACAGCCATCCCTCAACCCCCCGAATCGCCCTTCTCACCGGCGGCGGGGACAAGCCCTACGCCCTTGGCATGGCAGCCGCACTTACGTCGGCAGGCATATCGCTTGATTTCATTGGAAGCGACGATTTGAGGGTGCCGGAGCTGCTCGGCGATAGCCAAGTAAATTTTCTTAATCTGCGAGGAGACCAATCTTCAGAAGCACGTCTCTTAGCGAAGGTGCTACGGGTCTTGAGCTATTATGGGAAGCTTGTTTTTTATGCAGCAACGGCAAGACCGAAACTCTTCCATATTTTATGGAACAATAAGTTCGAGGTCTTCGACCGTACGCTCTTGATGCTTTATTACAGAATGCTTGGAAAGAAAATCACATTGACCGTCCACAATGTGAATGCCGGCAAGCGGGACTTGAACGATTCATTCTTGAACCGCTTTTCGCTTAGGATTCAGTACAATTTGTGCTGTCACATTTTTGTCCACACCGAAAGAATGAAAAGTGAACTTGTCAGTGACTTCGCCGTTACTGTAGACAAGGTTAGCGTCATCCCTTTTGGAATTAACAATACGGTTCCGAAGACCGACCTGACGAGTGGCGAGGCGAAGCGAATGCTAGGCATAGCCGATAGCGATAAAACCCTCCTCTTTTTTGGGAACATCGCGCCTTACAAAGGACTCGAATACTTGGTCTCCGCCTTCACGGAGCTCTTAAATAAAGATCGAAGTTACCGACTGATTATCGTAGGGAGACCCAAAGGATCCGAGGGTTACTGGAAGCAGATTCAGGAGGGGATCGTACGCAACGATATCGGTGATCGAATCATTCAAAGGATTGAGTACATTCCAGACGAAGAGACGGAATTATTCTTCAAAGCGGCCGACGTACTGATTCTGCCGTACACCCGCGTCTTTCAGAGCGGCGTGCTTTTCCTGGGCTATAGCTTTGGATTGCCTGCCATCGCCGCAGATGTGGGGACCTTGAAAGATGAAATCATTGAAGGTCAAACAGGTTTTGTGTTCAAGCCGCAGGATTCATCCGATCTGGCCAAGACAATCTGGCGGTATTTCACAACTGAATTATTTAGCGGACTCGACAGATGGCGACCGAAGATCAAGGCTTACGCCAACGAACGTAATTCGTGGAATGAGGTGACTAAGATTACGACGTCAGTTTATTCGAATGTCTTGGGACACTGACCTCGCGCGGCCGCCGAAGCCGCTTTGGCACGCAAGAGACTCCTCACTGATCCGGTTTACGGTTCAACAGTTTTACAGAACACTGCTCCTTCCGCTAGGGCAGGCCCTTATGGGCCGGAGACTGACCTCTAACTTCTGAATAGAAAGCGGAAAGACTCTATGAGCAAAGACAAACTTATCGTCATAACCGGTGCAGGTGGCTTTATTGGTGGGAATTTGGTGAAATATTTCAGCGACAAAGGTTTTACACGAATCCGGGCGGTGGATAAGAAACCAATTTGCGAATGGTACTTGCGCGTGCCAGAGGCCGAAAATCTTTGCCTTGATTGCAGCAGGGAGGAAAATTGTAAGCTCGTTTGTGAGGACGCGGCGGAAATTTATAATCTCGCAGCGGACATGGGTGGCATGGGGTTCATCGAACGGTTCCGCATCGAATGCCTGCGTAGCATTCTGATCAACACTCATATGATCGAGGCAGCGTACCGAGCGGGCGCAGATAGATATTTCTTTTCTTCTTCAGCCTGCGCTTACAGCACTCTCCTGCAGGAAGACACCAATGCCCGTGCGCTGAAG
>Ga0066665_10000701_pt1 | contig 14160 bp, 17 predicted proteins | sample GraSoiAngelo_114_FD_75175 | JGI IMG/M metagenome (GOLD analysis project Ga0066665, IMG submission 75175) | Grasslands soil microbial communities from the Angelo Coastal Reserve, California, USA - 14_0903_13_40cm | ecosystem: Environmental > Terrestrial > Soil > Grasslands | place: USA...
CGCGTCTTCAACGACGTGGGCCAGAACCTGTTCTCGGAGAACGGCGTCACGCAGTGGGCCTGGGCGTGGGGCCAGTTCATGGATCACGACTTCGGCCTTCGCGACGAGACTCCCGCCGAGAGCGCGGCGATCCCCTTCGACGCCCTCGACCCGCTCGAGGAGTTCACGAACGACTTCGGCGCGATCGGCTTCCACCGGACGCCCGCCGCGCCAGGGACCGGCGTCCGCTCGCCGCGGCAGCAGATCAACACGATCAGCAGCTTCATCGACGGGTCGGGCGTCTACGGCGTAGGCGACGCGCGGCTGGAGTGGCTGCGGACCGGCTCCGCGAACGGCGATCTCGCCGACAACAGCGCTCTTCTCATGCTCACAGGCGACGGCTACCTGCCGCGCGCGGACGCGCGCGCCGATCCGTCCACGGCGCCGCCGATGGACCTCATGGGCGCGCTCGTCGCCACGCCGGACAAGGCGGTCGTGGCCGGCGACGTCCGCGCGAACGAGAACATCGCGCTCACCGCGCTCCACACGCTGTTCGCACGCGAGCACGACCGGATCGTCGCGCTGCTTCCGACCTGGCTCACGAACGAGGAGCGCTTCCAGATCGCACGGCGCGTCGTCGGAGCGGAGCTGCAGTACATCACGTACACGCAGTTCCTCCCGTCCGTCGGCGTGCGGCTCGAGCCGTATCACGGGTACGACGCGCGCGTGAACCCGGGGCTCTCCAACGAGTTCGCGGTCGTGGGCTACCGCGCCCACAGCATGATCCACGGCGAGTTCGACATCGCGGTGCCAGCGGGCACGTACACGACCGCGCAGCTTGACGGCTTCCGCGCGCAGGGGATCGCCGTCGAGGCCTCGACCGATACCGTCGCGCTCGCCGTTCCCCTCAACGTCGCGTTCGGCAACCCGGACCTCCTCCACGCCCTCGGCGTCGGACCGGTCCTGGCCAGCCTCGCGGCGGAGCGGCAATACAAGAACGACGAGCAGATCGACAACTCGCTGCGCAGCGTCCTGTTCCAGGTCCCGAGACCGGGGATCCCCGACCCGACGGTGTGCGGGACCCCCGTCGTGAACCCCGACTGCTTCACCGGCGTCAGCGACCTCGGGGCGATCGACATCCAGCGGGGTCGCGACCACGGGATGCCGTCGTACAACGAGCTGCGGCGCGCCTACGGCCTCGCGCCCAGGCGCTCATTCACCGAGATCACCGGCGAGTCCACCGACCGGTTCCCGGTCGACGCCGCGATCGACCCTCGCGACCCGATCGACGACCCGAGCATCCTCGACTTTCTCCAGCTCCTCGACGCCGACGGCAACGTGATCCCGTTCGAAAGCGACGCGGCGGAAGAGGACGCCGTCGTCGGCATCCGCCGGACGACCCTCGCTGCGCGGCTGCGCGCGATCTACGGCGACGTCGACCGGCTCGACGCGTTCGTCGGGATGGTCTCCGAGCGCCACGTCCGCGGGACCGAGTTCGGCGAGCTCCAGCTCGCGATCTGGAAGAGACAGTTCGAGGCGCTGCGCGACGGCGACCGCTTCTTCTACCTCAACGACCCCGTCCTCGGCACTCTCGAGCAGGCGTTCGGGGTCACGTACCGTCACACGCTCGCCGAGGTCATCGAGCTCAACACCGGCGTCGCCCTCCAGGCGAACGTCTTCAGGATCGACGGCGCGCAGCGCAAGCCGCCCGTGCACCACACGCGCGGGCCGAGCCAGCCCGTCAAGCGCTGAGTGAGGCGAAGGGGGCGCTCGGCGCCCCCAGCCCCACAGGTCAGGTGCTCGGTCCTGCCAGCGCGCGCACGATCCGCCCGAGCTCGGCGACCTGCGGCTCGGCACCGCCCAGCGCGAATGCCTCCACGAGGCCCCGGTAGTAGCGCAGCTGTTCAGTGCGGCCCACGTTGAACCGCTCCCACAGGTCGTCGCCCACGCGCGCGTGGTCGGTCCCCAGCGCGCGCGCGTTATGGAGCTTGTCGGAGAGCGCGAGGCGGCGGGCGGCTCCAGCCTTCTTCCGAAGGCGTTCGACCGTACGCTCCTTCCGCGCGACCGAGGTCGCCGGTCCACGGTCCTCGCCTGCTCCGGCGTCGCTCGCGCCGGCGACGAGCGCCGCGACGCGAGGTCCGAAACGCCGCGCGATCTCCGCTCGCGTGACGCCGCAGTCTTCGATCGTGTCGTGGAGCAGCGCGGCGATCGCCTCATCCTCGCCGCCGCCGAGCTCGAGCACGATCGAGGCGACCCCGAGCGGATGCGCGAGATACGGGATACGGGAACCCTTGCGCCGCTGGCGCGCGTGCAGCTTCATCGCCCAGGCGAACGCACGTACGAGCCGCGGCGAGCCGAACGCTGGCGATCCCTTCCCGATGGGCGGAGAGTACGCTTCCGCAAGGTCGAGACCGATGAGGCTCCCGTTGTGGCTTCGCTCACTGCTCGTCCGGGGCGGCGCGATCCCGCCGGCGTCCGGTGGTTCCATCAAGCTGCCGACCTATGCGATCGTCGGCCTTCGCCCGGTGAAGGCCGAGCGCACCGCGGATGGCGGCATGCAGGTGCTGGCGTACGACTGGAAGACCGGCGAGTTCGTACCCGACGGCAGCTACCTGGCGCACCTCTTCATGCCGAGCATGCTCGAGGACGCTGGCGGTGACATCGACTACGTCAGCAAGGGCGAGTTCGAGCGCAGGGTCAATGAGCTCAGGTCGAAGCGCTGCTAGGAGCAGCGGGCGAACGTAGCGCGCGATATGGAACGGCGCGGGTACAGTTGAGACCGGTGCCGAACGAACCCTTCATCGAGGAGCTCTGGGGCGTCGCGCGAGGCCTGTTCATGCCGGACCATCCGTGGTTCAAGGGGATCGTCGAGCACCGCTGGACGCGCGAGCAGATCGTCCTCGGCGAGATACAGCACTACCTGCGCGTGCGCACGAACCCCATCTTCTTCGGCTACATCGTCACGAACGTCGCGAGCGAACGGAACTACGCGCTCATGGACATCGTGATGGAGAACTTCATGGAGGAGCTCGGCGGGGAGAAGACGCACGTCGACATCATGCTGCAGATGCTCGACGAGGCCGGGATCTCGCGCGAGCAGGCGGACAAGGCCGATCCCGCGCCTGGCACGCTCGCCGCGATCGAGATGATCCGCTCAGGCTGCCAGAACCGCTCCGCCCTCGAGGGCATCGCGCTCCTCGGCTTCGTCGAGGCGATGCATGGCGGCCCCGACGGCGCCGCCGCTCGCGTGTACAAGGAGCTCACCGGCCACTACGGTTTCTCGCGCCGCGCCGCCGCGACGTACGAGCTGCACGCCGAGCAGGACACCGGTCACGGCGACCGGCAGATCGACGCGCTCCGCAAGTACGCGACGGACGACGAGACGCGCGAGAAGGTGCGCCGCGCGGTGCGCCTGGGGGTCGAGGCGTTCAACTTCGAGTGGGACGGGCACGTGCAGGCGATGACCGGCGAGCGCGCGGTGTACTGGAGCGGGAAGACGGGAAAGCTCCAGCTCCGCCATCCCGAGGTGCGCCTGCCGAAGGACTGAGCTAGAAGCGCCAATCGCGCGGCAGCTCGGCGCGCAGCCGCTTGTACTCGGCGTCGGCCGCGTACTTCTTCTTGAACGTCTTCAGCCTGCGCACCAGCTCGGCCTGATCGATCTCGAGCACGTTGGAGACCATACCCGTGGTCTCTTCGAAGCCGCGGCTTCAGTTGCCGCGTCAGCCCTTCATCCGCTGCATGACGGTGCGGTCGCTCTCGTTCACGAGCCCAGCCTAGACCGCCTCGGTCGAGAACCCCACGCGCTGCGTCGTGATGAGCCGGGTCTCGGGTCGGGGCTCTCCGTTCTGGCCTGCGACGATGCGAAGCCGCGCGAGCACACGCCACCGCTCGCCGTCGGTCTCGACGCTCAGGATGAGGAACGGATTCTCGACGACGTCGCCGGGCGCCGCGCGGAACGACACCGCGAGCGAGAGGTCGCTCGTCGCACCCGGCCCGAGGCCGACGTCGAGCGTGCGCTCCGCCGCGTGGAATCCGGCGTGTGGCAGCACCGCCGCGAGGAGCTGCACCGGCCGCTCGCCCGTGTTGACGACGCGCCAGCGCACCTCCCAGCCGTCGCCGGCCCGCGACGCGCCGGTCGCGTCGACGCCAAGGCGGGGCTCGCTAATACCCGGGTGTGCCGCTCGAGGTCGGGCTCCCGCCACCGCCCTGGTTGCAGGCGGTGCCTCCGATGGCGGCGAATGTGGCGAGGACGAAGATGAGCACGAGCAGGCGACGCATGTTTTCCTCCTTACGCGAGAAGCCGGTAGAAGATCGTCGTCGGGCGGAGTCCTTCGTCGGGGTACATGGCGTAATCGGGGATGACCGCGGCCTTCGTCCAGCCGAGGGCCTCGTAGAGCCGCTCGCCTTCGCTGCCGGTGAGCGTGTCGAGCACGAGCAGGCTGCGTGCCTCCGCGCGCGCGACCCGGTCCAGCTCGTTCATGAGCGCGCGGGCGATCCCGCGGCGGCGGAACGCGCGGTGCACCAGGACCTTCGCGACCTCGGCGCGGTGGCGCGCGTTCGGCAGCTGCGCGAGGCGGAGCTGGGCGGTGCCGACGATGCCGCCTCCGGCGCGCGCCGCGAGCACCACGACCGCTCCCCGCGCCACGTCCTGCTGGAGCGTGTGCCACCAGGCGGACGCCTGCGCGTGCCCGAAAGGCGGCAGGAACCCGACCGAGGCGCCTCCGGCGACGGCGTCGACGAGAAGGTCGGCGAGCTCGCCGACCGCGCGCGCGAACGACGTCGCGTCGAGCCGCGCGACCTCGACGCTCACGCGAACTGCGGCATCACGCGCTCACGGAACGCCGCGAGCGCGTCGAAGTCGTAGGGACCCTCGCGCAGCGCGATGTTGAGACGCTGGGCACCTGCGGCCGCGAACTTCGCCACGACATCCGCGGCCTCGGTGGCGGTCCCGCGCAGGAAGCCGGTCATGCCACGGCGGTCGTTTCCCCAGTGGCGCTGGTACAGCTCCTCGTGGCGCTTCGCGCCGACCGGGTCGGCCCCCATGTAGAAGCCGACGTTGATCGTGCGCGCGATCGACGCCGGATCGCGTCGTGCCTTCTCGCACCAGTCGTCGAGGACCGCGCTCTTCCGCCGCCACTCGTCCGGTGCGAGGTACGGCGCGTTCCAGCCGTCAGCGTGGCGCGCCGCCGCGCGGAGCGTGCGCTTCTCGCCGGAGCCGCCGATCCAGATCGGCAGATGCGCCTGCAGCGGCTTGGGGTTGTTCGGCGCATCGTGGAGCGTGTAGTACGTGCCGCTGAAGTCCGCGCGCCGCTCGTCGAAGAGCAGCCGCAGGACCTGCGCGTACTCCTCGAGCTGGTCCTCGCGCTCGCGGATCGAGGGGAACGGCAGGCCGTACGCCGCGAACTCCGATTCGTGCCAGCCGGCGCCGAGGCCGCAGTCGGCACGACCGCGCGAGAGGTGATCGATGGTGCTCATGGCCTTGGCGAGCACGCCGGGATGGCGGTAGCCGACGCAGAAGACGAGACAGCCCACGCGAACTCGCGACGTCTCGAGCGCGAGTGCGGTGAGGCTCGTCAGCGCCTCGAAGCAGTCGCCGTCGCCGCCCTGCGGCGGCGATTCCTGGAAGTGGTCGGAGACGGAGAACCAGTCGAAGCCGTTGTCGTCGGCGAAGCGCCAGAGACGGCGCATCTCGGCGAGCGGTCCTCCGAGCTGGCCCAGGTGGATGCCGAACTTGATCGGAGTGCCTCGGATCAGTAGCCGTAGGTCGGTTCGGGCGAACCGGCGGGAGTCCCCGGTACCGGCGTGAACCGCTGGCTGGGAGTGTTCGCGCCGCCCGAGCCCGCCCCGCCGCACGCGGCGAGCGTGCCGGCGAGCAGGAGCATGAGAACGATCATCCTCAGCGACGACACGGCACCACCTCCTGATACCTTGGGTACGGACGGGAGGTGCCCCCGGATATGGGCACGTTCGCTGTCTTCGCGGTCGTCCTCATCGTCGTCATTCTCGCGCTTGCCGGTTTCGCGTTCGCGCTGGCCGTCGCCCGCTACGCGAACCGGCCGCGGCCGGCGCTCCCCGACAACTGCGGCGACTGCGTGTACATGCTCCCACGCGCCAAGGTGTACCGGCGCGAGACCCTCGAGGACCTCGACGGCATCGTGCACTACCTCTGCCAGCAGCGCTGGATCGAAGTGACGCCGTTCTCGCCGCGCTGCGAGCTCGGCAAGAGCAAGACGCGCACGACGACCGTTCCGACGTAGAGATAGCCTTCGAGCGTGTCGACCTTCGCCCCCTTCGACGAGCACGTTCGCGCGCGCGCCGCCGAGTACGTCGACGAGCTGAAGGCGCTCATCAGACAGCCGACGGTCTCGGCCCAGAAGATCGGCATCGAGGAGACCGCCCGCATCGTCCTCGCGCGAGCGCGACGTGCCGGGATCGCCGCCGAGGCCGCGCGCGTCGACGGCGGACCGCCCACGATCGTCGGCGAGACCGGATCCGGCGACCGCACGCTGCTCGTCTACAACCACTACGACGTCCAGCCCCCCGAGCCGCTCGAGGAGTGGTCGACCCCGCCGTTCGAGCCGACCGAGCGCGACGGCTTTCTCTTCGGTCGCGGCGTCTCCGACAACAAGGGCAACCTCATGGCGCGGCTCCAGGCGATCGAGGCGTACCGCGCGACGATCGGCGAGCTCCCGCTCCGCGTGCGCGTGCTGTACGAGGGCGAGGAAGAGATCGGGTCGGAGCACCTCGCCGCCTTCGTCGAGCGGAACGCCGACCGCTTGCGGGCCGACGGCTGCATCTGGGAGGCGGGGTACAAGGACGCGGCCGGCAGGCCGACGATCTCGTGCGGGCTCAAGGGCATCGCCTACGTCGAGCTGCGCGCGCGCGGCGCGAAGAAGGACGCGCACAGCTCGGTCGCGACGATCGTTCCGAATCCGGCGTGGCGCCTGGTGTGGGCGCTCGCGACGCTCAAGAACGAGCGCGACGAGATCACGATCGATGGCTTCATGGACGAGGTCCGCCCGCCGAGCGCGGCCGAGCTGGCCCTGCTCGAGCGGCTGCCCTTCGACGAGGCCGCGACGCTCCGCATCCACGGCATCGAGCGCTTCAACCGAGGGCTCACCGGGGTCGAGCTCAAGAGGAAGCATTTCTTCGAGCCGACGTGCACGATCTGCGGCATCGTGTCCGGGTACACCGGGCCGGGCTCAAAGACGGTCCTGCCGGCGGTCGCGACCGCGAAGATCGACTTCCGTCTGGTGCCCGACCTCACGCCGGAGAAGGTCGTGCGCCTCCTGCGCAGGCACCTGGACCGCCGCGGCTTCGCCGACGTCGAGATCGCGCCGAGCCACGGTGAGCCGCCATCGCGCTGGCCCGCCGACTCGATCACCGCCCGAGCCGCTGTGGCCGCCTGCCGCTCGGCGTACGGCACCGACCCCGTGGTGTACCCGCTCATGGTCGGCTCGGGTCCGATGGCGCAGGTCTGCGACCGGTTGGGCATACCGGTCGCCGGTTTCGGCTCGGGCAACGCGGCGTCGGCGAATCACGCGCCGAACGAGAACATCGCCATCGCCGATTACGTCGACCATATCCGCGCGTTCGGGCGATTCCTCCACGCGTTCGCCGGCCGTCCCCTCGATTGAGCGGGATTGAGCGCGATTGAGCGCGCGCGAGCGGCGCACCCTCCTCTTCCTCCTCGGCTACCTCACCTTCTCCGCGGTCTACGTGGGCGTCGTCATCGCGCCGGTCCTCACGCCGATCGCCTCAGAATTCGACATCAGCACGGGGACGGCGGGCCTCGTGGTCGCCGCGTACGGCGCGCCGGGGATCCTCGTCGCCCTCCTCGCGGGCCCGTACTCCGACCGGTTCGGCCGCAAGCGCTTCCTCGTGGCGGGCTCCGTCGTCATGGGCGTCTTCACGGTCCTCGCGGCGTTCGCGACGAGCTTCGGGCTGCTCGTCGCGCTCCGGATGGTCGCCGGGGTCGGCTCGTCGGTCATCTATCCGAACAGCAACGCGATGCTCGGCGACAACTTCCCGTATCGCGAGCGCGGCCGCGCGATCTCAACGGTGATCGGCATGAACACGATGGCCTCGATCGTCGGCGTCCCCCTCGCGGGGATCGTCGCCGAGGCAACGAGCTGGCGCGTCTCGCTCGTGATCGTGGGCGTGCTCTCGATCGTCGCGGCGATGCTGCTGCACCGATTCCTGCGGCCCGCGCAGGTCGCGATCAACGAGTCCCGCGTGCGCGAGCTCTACCGCCGGATCCTCACGAACCGCTCGGCGCTCGGGGCGATCGCCTCGAGCCTCCTCGGCTCGCTCTACTGGTTCACCTGGGCCACGTACATCGTCGTGTTCTTCCAGCACACCTTCGGCCTCGCCGAGGGTCTCGCGTCGACGTTCGCGCTGACGCAGGGCCTCGGCGTGCTCGTGGGGAGCCAGCTCGGAGGGCGGATCGGCGCCCGTATCGGCCATCGGCCCGTCGTGGCCGGGAGCGTGCTGCTCTCGGGTGCGCTCCTGCTCCTCCAGACGAACCTGACGCCGCCGCTGCTCGCCACGGCCCTTCTGAATCTCGCGCTGTCAGCCGTCATCGGAGCGCGCTTCGCGTCGAATACGACCCTTCTGACCGAGCAGGTCCCCGAAGCGCGGGGCACGCTGCTCGCGCTATCGGCGGCCGTGACGAGCGCGAGCATGGTCGCGGCCGCCGCGATCGGCGGCGTGCTCATCGACGGCTACGGGTTCTGGGCGCTCGGCGTCTTCTGCATGGGCGCCGCGCTGCTCGCCGCGATCGTCGTCACCGTGTTCGTGCGTGAGGAGCCGCTCGACCTCGAGATCGCGCCGGCGGCTTAGCCGCGCCCTTCGCGCCCCAGCTCATGCCATGCGCCTTCGACCACTCGTGCCAGTCGGGCACCGGCTCGCTCACCGTCCAAAGGAAGTGGTAGGCGCCGCTGTCGCCGACGAACTTGAAGCGCTTCTTGAGGTCCTTCGCGAGATCCTCGTACTCGTCGAACGAGCGGAGGTGCTTGCGAAAGCCGCCGTCGCGCTCGAGGTCGAGGATCGCCTGCGCGTTGTGCACCACGGCCGCGATCTTCGGGCGGCTTCGGATGAGGCGTTCGTCCTTCGCGAGCCTGTCGATCTCCCGATCGCCGAGCCGCGCCACGCGCTCGATCTTGAAGTTTTGGAAGCCGGCACGGATCCCGGGCCACTTCGCATCCACCACGTGCCAGCTGATCCCGGCCTGGAAGACGCCCCTCGCGAGCTGCTCGAGATAGTCGTCCAGCCCTTTCGGCTTGATCCGCGGCGGCTCCACGGGCGCGAACTCTAGCGCTCCGACCGCGATCGTTGTCCAACTGTTACAAGCGAGACCTCCGCGATCGGCCGCTCGGCATGTCTCCTGCCCGCACATTGGTCGCTCAACTCGGAAAGGAGCAAGCCAATGGCACGGAAACCAGGTGGCGGAATGACCGTTGCCGAGGCTGGCCGGATGGGTGGCCGGTTGGTCAGCGAGAAGTACGGCCCGGAGTTCTACGAGAAGATCGGGAAGAAGGGCGGCTCGAGCACGGCCAACAAGTACGGTTCCGAGTTCTTCGGTCGTATCGGCAAGAAGGGCGGTCGCGCCGTGACCGCGAAGTACGGCGCGGGTCACTTCGAGCGGATCGGTCGCAAGGGCGGGCAGAAGGTCGCCGATCTCATCGAGCGCGCGAAGACGCTCGAGGAGCCGACCGCGCCGAAGGAAGAGCCGGCCGCCTCAGGCTAGCGCGGGGGAGGACGGGGCAGCGGGGCCACAGCCCCCGCTACTTTGGTCCTTGATGGACCGGAGGGAGCTCGGAGCGGGCACGCGCCTCGTGCGTGCCGCCCGCTCGCTCCCATCGGGAGACGGACACCCCGTCGTCCCGGCCCTGATTCAGAGCGTCGCGTTCGACTACGGCTCCGCCGCCGAGCAGGACGCGGTCTTCGGCAACGAGCGGCCCGGCTACGTCTACGGGCGGTATGGCACGCCCACGGTCGCCGCGCTCGAGCTCGCGCTCGCCGAGCTCGACGCGGTCGAGGCCGTGACCTGCTTCGTCACCGGCATGGCCGCGATCGCCGCGTTCGTCGACGCGTGCGCCGTCTCGTCGGGTGGCCGGGTCGTCGCGCAGGAGGACAGCTACGGGCAGACGCGCGCCCTCTTCGAGCGCTGGAGCCGCGAGCGGGGGGTCGACATCGTCTTCGTGGACACAACGGATCACGCCGCGGTCGAGCGCGCGCTGCGCGCCAAGCCGACCACGCTGCTCTACGCGGAGGCGATCGCGAATCCGCTCCTCCGCGTGAACGACATCGCCGCGCTCGCGGCGCTCGCGCACGGCAGCGGCGCGCGTCTCGCCGTGGACGCGACCTTCGCGACCCCGATCCTCTTCCGCCCCGCGACGCTCGGCGCCGACGTCGTCATCCACTCGCTGACCAAGTACGTGAACGGACACGGCGACGTCATGGGCGGCGCCGTTGGCGGATCGTCCGAGATCGCACGCGCCATGCGCGACCGGACGATCCTCGACGGCGGCTACCTTCCGCCACACGAGGCCTGGCTCGTGATCCGCGGCATGCGCACGCTCGCGCTGCGCGTCGCGCGCCAGTGCGAGAGCGCGCTTCACGTCGCGCGCCACCTCGCCGCGCACCCGAAGATCGCGCGGGTGCGCTATCCGGGCCTCCCCGACCACCCGCAGCACGAAGTCGCCAAGCGGCAGTTCGGCGGACGGTTCGGCGGCGTCGTCTCCTTCGCGCTGAAGGAAGACTCTCGCGAAGCCGCGTTCCGCTTCCTCGACGGGCTCGAGCTCGCGGCGTCGGCGACCACGATCGGCGATCTCTTCACCGAGGTCCTCTACCCGCCGATCTCGTCGCACCGCCGACTGCCGGCGGCCGAGCGCAAGCGGCTGGGCATCACCGATGGGTTCCTCCGGATGTCGGTCGGGATCGAGGAGCCCGACGACATCGTCGCCGACCTCGACGCAGCGCTAGCTCACGTCTGAGCCGACTCGTGCCGGGGCCCCGCGCGTTGGTCTTCAACTGCCACATCACCGGTCTCGCGGTCGCGCGCTCGCTCGCCGCTCATGGCGTCGAGGTGATCGCGCTCGATCCCGACCCGCGCGGCCTCGGGCAGGCCTCCAAGGCGGTCGTACGGCGTTACGCGTGCCCGAACCCGCTCGAAGCCGAGACGGCGTTCGCCGACTTCCTCGTCGAGCGCGCCGACGAGCTCGGGCGCGGGGCCGTGCTCTTTCCGACCAACGACGAGTGGGTGCTCGCGGTGGCCCGGAACCGGAAGCGTCTCGCCGAGTGCTACCGCATCCCGTTCAGCGAGCTCGCAGCGGTCGACGCGGTGCTCGACAAGCGTCAGCTCTACGCCAAGGCGGAGCGTCTGGGGATCCCGATCCCGCGCACCTACTCGCTCGCCGATCCAGCCGGCACGGCACGGGCGATCCGCTACCCCGCGATCGTGAAGCCCGCCGAGCAGCGCCGCTTCTACGACCGGTTCGGCGTGAAGGTCTTCCGCGCCGAGAACGCGAGCGAGCTCGTCCGCTTCGCACACCAGGCCGCGGACCTCACCTGCGTGGCGCAGGAGATCGTGGACGTTCCGGCCGGCGGGTTCTACTCGCTGTGCTCCTACGTCGGACCGAACGGCGAGGTGCGCGGCGCCTTCGTGGGCCGCAAGCTCGAGCAGTATCCGGAGGGATTCGGCACGGGCTGCCTCGTCGTCGGCGACCAGGTAGCCGACATCGTGGAGCGGGGGACGGCCATCCTCCGCGAGTTCGGCTATCACGGGATCAGCGAGGTCGAGTTCATCTTCGATCCGGAGCGCAACGAGCATCTGCTGCTCGACGTGAACCCGCGCGTGTGGAAGTGGATCGCGCTCCCGATCGCGAGCGGCGTCGACCTCCCGTGGCTCGCGTACAGCGAAGCCATCGGGAAGCCGGCGAGCGCGGGCGCGATCCGCGACGGGCTGCGCTGGATCTACGAGCGCGACTACGCGCTGCTCTCGCGCGAGCGACGGCTCTTCGCCGCGACCGGCGACGTGGTCAACGCGGTATGGGACCCCGACGACCCGGGTCCGTTCGCGCAGCTCATCGCGAACGAAGGACCGGGCGGGAAGTACTACTGCGCCTGCTAGCCGCACAGCGGCTAGCGGGCGCAGCTGCGTCGGCGCGAAGCGCCGTGATGCAGACACTGCGCGCACGAGCGAGCGGAGCGAGCGAGTGAGACACCGCGCACGCCCAGTCGACTGCGGCTATTTCCCCGCTTCGCCGGCGAGCGGCGAGGGTTGCCGATCCGGCGACGGCGGGGCGGCCGTGGCCTCTTCTCGTACGGGCCCGCGCATCGGAGCCTCGCGCAGGAACACGACCATGACGACCGCCACGAGCGCGGCGACGATCCCGAAGTCGAACGTACTGGCCGTCGCGAGCGAGAACGCTCGGTGGATCGCGCCGACGATGTCCGGGACGAATGGCTCGAGCTGCGCTCTCGTCGCGACCGGGGCGCCGGCGAGGATGGCCTGCCCGAGGTCGCCGACGCCCGTGAGACGGTTCAACGATCCGGCTCCTGACGCGAAGAAGGAGGCGACGATCTGCGGGGGTAGCGACGACGCCGCCAGCTGTCGCGGGAGCTCCTCGACCAACCGGGAGCCGAACACGGTGCCCGCGGCGGCGAGACCGACGCTCCCACCGACCTGTTGGAACAGGGTGAGGTTGCTCGTCGCCGTCCCGATCTGTCGGAGCGGCACGGCGCCCTGCACGACGAGCGTGAAGACCGAGAAGATCGGGCCGACGCCGATGCCGGTGACGAACATCCACGACCAGAGGAGCGGCAGCGGCGTGTCGGCGCGGAGGTTCGACAGCAGGAACAGCCCGATCGCGAGCACGACCGACGCACCGAGCGCGAGGGGCTTGTAGCGCCCGGTCCGCGCGACCAGCTGGCCCGAAAGGATCGCGCTCAGGATCAGACCGCCGAGCAACGCCAGGATCTGGTAGCCCGATTGCGTGGCGCTGGCGCCTCCCACCACCTGGAACCACCGGGGCAGGAAGACGATCGGGGCGAAGAAGGCCATCGACGCGACGAACATCGCGATCACGGAGATCGTGAAGGAGCGGTTGCGGAAGAGCTCGAGCGGCACGATCGGATCGATCGCACGGGACTCGATCCACACGAAGACGGCCGCGATCACCAGGCCCAGCGCGATGAGACCGCCGACCGATGGGTCACCCCAGCTCGCGCTTTGCTTGTTGGTGAGTCCGACGAGGATCGGGACGAGCGCCGCGACGAGGACGGTCGCACCGAGATAGTCGATACGCGGCGCCTCCGCGCTCGGGCGACCTCTGGGCAGCGCGCGCCAGATGACGGCGAAGACGACGGCGCCGACGGGCAGATTCACGAAGAACACCCACTGCCAGCCGACGGTGTCGGTGATGACCCCGCCGATCGCCGGGCCGATGAGCGAGCTCAGCCCGAAGACCGCGCCGACGAGGCCCTGGTACTTGCCGCGCTCCGCCGGGTCGAACAGGTCGCCGATGACCGCAAGGGCGACCGGGAAGAGCGCCCCGGCGCCGAGGCCCTGGAGCGCGCGAAAGCCGATGAGCTGCCACATTTCACGCGAGAACCCCGACAGCGCGGAGCCGACGAGGAAGACCCCGACCGCGAAGAGGAGTACGGGACGTCGACCGAAGAGGTCAGAGAGCTTGCCGTAGATCGGGCCGCTGATCGTGGCCGTCAGCAGGTAGGCGGTGAAGGCCCAGGTGTAGATCTCGTTCCCGTGAAGATCCGTCACGATGCGCGGAAGCGCCGTCCCGACGATCGTTTGATCGAGCGCCGCGAGGAACAGTCCGAGCATGACCGCGATCACGATCTGCGTCCGGGTGCGGGGGTCGATCGCCACGGACGCGACGTTGGGGTAGGGCAAGGCCATAGGGGAGTCCTCCTGTCGCGGGGTCTGCCTATTCAACATCCCAAGGACGCTCGAAATTCGTGATCTGCGACATAGTTCGGTCGTTCCGTTAGATGTTTTGCAGTTCACTGGTGGCGTGAGCCAGCGGAGCCTTCTCCGGGTCGCGGGCGTAGACGTCGGCGGTCGACGCAAAGGTTTTCATGCCGCGGTCATCGAGCGTCGCTTCCTGCTCGCGGGCCCCGTCCTTCTTCGCAGCGTCGGCTCCGCCATCGAGTGGCTCC
>Ga0066665_10000713_pt1 | contig 14098 bp, 14 predicted proteins | sample GraSoiAngelo_114_FD_75175 | JGI IMG/M metagenome (GOLD analysis project Ga0066665, IMG submission 75175) | Grasslands soil microbial communities from the Angelo Coastal Reserve, California, USA - 14_0903_13_40cm | ecosystem: Environmental > Terrestrial > Soil > Grasslands | place: USA...
CGAGCGATCGGATTGCGGCGCTCGCCGAAAATCTACGGAGCATGGGCGCCAAAGTGGAAGAGCGGCCGGACGGTCTGAGGGTGGAGGGGAAGCGTGCGGGGAAATTGCGCGGGGCGCAGATTGACCCGCGCGGAGACCACCGCATCGCGATGGCGTTTGCCGTGGCGGGATTGGCAGCCGACGGGCCGACCGTGATTCGCGATGCCGATTGTGCTGGTGTTTCGTTCCCCGATTTCTACAACGAATTGAACCGCATGGCGGATCGATAGCCGCATTCCCAAGGGGCGTTCTTACCGGGCAGGAGCTTGGCAAATCACAGGCGGAAGCATATACTCCCCGCTCAGCCCAATACAATTCATGTGAGCCTGTTCGAGAAACGGGATGTCAGCCACCGATTGTTGCCACGGAGCGTCTTATGATTTCCGATGAATTCGTCCAAAGAGAAATACTGCGGCTTGCGGGAAACACTCATAAATCGGCGTGCATCAGCACACGGAGAATTTCCACATTTTATAATGTCCCGGAGTCGCGCATACGGCGGCAGCTCACAACACTGGCGGAGCAAAAGAAAATCACGCTGACGGCGTGGGACGGCCGGGAGTTGCGCCCATACAGCGAATGGGCGAATGCGGAAGACTTTGTGAATTCACACGCGGATGGCGGGCATTTTCACGTCGAACTTGTGGATTGATGCATTCCGGTTGACGGTCTCAGTGAATTGAAATCGCGCCCTCAGTTCGCTGACTGGCTTCGAATAGTTAGTGCTTTTCCGCTTTCGGCAAAAATGGATGAGCGGGAACCTTCACCGCGGGAGGTTTTGGCGGAACCGGCATATCGGAACTTGTCCGGTGCAGAGAAATCGAACCATAGCTGGTCTTCAGAATGATCTTGGGCCCGCGAGCGCTTCCATACTTTCCTTCCAGGTGAGAATCGCCGGACTCGGTAGAAGTTTTCTTCAGGGAATCCGCAGAGAATTCAGAATCTATATCGCAGGAATGGCAATCCGCAAGAATCTCGAAGCTGGAAGAGCCAGGCAGGGTGAGGGTGATGCCTGAGGCGGCATTGGAGACGTCGATGTCTTCCTTCGGTGGAGCGGAAAAGCGCAGCTCGACATTGCCGTCGCGATTGTCAATCTTCACTTTGCCGCCGGCATTTTCCACAGAAACGTCGTAGCGATTGGTCCGTAAGTTCAGGTTGCCGGGCGCATCTGTAATCTCAAGATTGCCGGAGCCGGCTTCCAGATGGCCGCTGAGCTGCGTAAGCGTGAGATCGGTGCGCTTGGAAATGAAGCGGACGCCTTTCGCCACTTTGTCCGCGGTGATCGGTCCGAAAAACTCGCCATCGAGAGTCAGCCCGCCGGTGGCTGAGTTGACGCTTACTTCGCCGCCGCGTCCCGAAATTTTCACGTTGCCATTGGTGTCTGAAACTTTCGTGGTGCCCTTGTGGGTGTCAATCGAGACGTCGCCCACGGTGTTGCGGACTTCGATGTCGCCAGAGCCGCTGGTGATGCTTACAGGCGTGGCCATGTCCGAGACGCCGACGTCGCCCCTTTCATTACGGATAGTGAGGGAGGATCTTTTTGGTACGGAAACCTCCAGATCCAGACTGAGGCGCGAATCAACGCTGCCGGCAGGACGGATTTCGAAGCCGTCGCCGTTTTGCACGATCTCGACGGAAGCACGCTCCGCGAGCTTTTGTGCGTCTGTCTCGCTCCAGCCCTTGGCACGCTTCTTGCCGGAAACGCGAATCTGGGGCTCATCCGAGGCGTGCACGCTGATGTCGCCTCGACCGTTGCGGATGGTGATGCGGGCATCGGGCGGCACTGGTTTCGGCGCAACTTCCAGGTCGAACTCGAATCGGTCGCCCATCCCACCGGGCCAGTCGTCAATTTGCAAATGTTGCTTGCCGTAATCCACGGCTACGACGATGCCGAGAAGCGAAAGCAGTCCAAGAACCAGAAGTATTTCCCCGGCGGTGATGGGGGAAGTCGCAACGTTGCCAGCGCGACTCGCCGCAGTGCGCTCATAAAGCTTGACGGCGCCCCAGAAGATAAGGACGAGAGGCCACCAGTGCCAGATGAAATGTCCGATGTTAAAGCCGCCGTAGTTGTGGAGGAGCAGCAGCACGCCGACGCTGATGAGAGCGAGACCGGGAAACGTTGACTTGCTGCGCAGGCGGGAATTCGCCATAAAAGTTTATTGCCCCTGCCCCGGACCCGGGAACGGATTCTGCGGCAGACTTTGTGCAGCGCCGGGCGCGCCCGGAGGGGGAACCGGGGGAAAGGAACTGTCAATATGGCCGTCCATCGGGGCGAGCGCCGAGGCGAGACTCACGACGCCAATAACGATGAGAATAATCGGGAACGTATTGCTGAACGACAAAAAGCCGCCGCGCATCTGGTCAAGAAGAAACAACAAGCCGACCGTGATGATGACTGCGGGGCCCATCACGCTACGAATGGTGCAACGGCGGCACGCGCAACGAATGCGATCGCTCATTGAGGTTCATCCTCCAATAATCAACGGCTTAGTCGCGGTTGCTGAGACGATTGCGAAATAACAACACGCCGACGCCAATCAAAATCAGCGGCCACAGGCGCCATATAAAGTGAAACGGAAACCAGTCAAAATTGTTCAGAAGAAAGAGCGCGCCAAGCGCGATCAGAATAATCGGGCCCACGGGCCGGTTTTTGCTCCAGGCCTCCAGCGGATCCGTTGTGGACTCGCCGAGGCTTTTCGCTTTGGCGGTGCGCATGGCATCAAATGCCATGTATAAGACGAAGCCTGCGAGAAGAAGAGACAGTGTGAGTGCGCCTCCATCGCCTGGATCGCTACTCAGGCCGACAATAATCGCGGCGAAGACGACGATATGGATCAGGGCTTTGTTGTACTCGCCGTTGTAAACAGCACCAAGGCCCGGAAACAGGCCGAGAAAAAATGCGACGCCGGGGCTGCCCCCTCGGCGCGGCGGAGCAGGCGGAGGGGGAACGGCGAAGGTCTCTGAGGCTGCAGTGTTCGATGCAACGGCCGGCGTGGGACCGGGAATGCCAATGACGTTGGCGAGGCAATCCTCGCAATAGAGCACGTCCCGCACGGGCCGTACGCATGTGGAACACATGGCCTTGCCGCAATTGCGGCAGTAGCCCACCGCGTCCACATCGGAATGGACGGCACACCTCATTGAACTCTCCTCTCGCCAAAGAAGCCGATTAGCATCGGGCACTCGGCGGCCAGAACTTGAAGATTCCGGCCGAGCTCGTCGGCGCGGTTCTGCTGCCTGGGCGACGAGGGATTCGTCTTATCAGTCCGGCCGGGCTTTCCGTTCGGGGAAGACTGCGGCACCGTGCTCTCCGGAGTTGTGGGAAGGTTGTTGTCCTGGCGCAGGCGGGATTGAATTTCGTAAACGACGCGCATGTCGCTGAAAAATTTCATGCCGCGGGCGTAGGCCACATGCGCCTGGTTGTTGGCGTTGTGATAGATGGTGGCCGGAGCGAGATCCGCCAGCTTCGGTTTCCTCCAGGAGAATCCGGAAGCGGTAAGAATCACAATGAATGTTGCCGCAACGGAAACCACGCTGTAGACAAAACGCGGGGATTGGAGGCCGCGCAGCCAGCGCTTTGCATTGCGCCAGCTTTGCGGGCCAAGTGTGGCAGTCAAAATGGAATTGACGAGCTGGGGAGAAGGCTCGATCGGTTCCAGAGTGTGGAGAGCACCCAGCACATGCGAAACACTGGCGACCAACGGCGTGCAGCGCGGGCACGCATTCACGTGTAGGTCGAAAGAGGTTTGCTCGGCGGGCTGAAGAAAGCCGTCGAGATAATCGCTAAGGCGCGCTTCGGTTTGTTCGCAAGTCCAGGTCATGGCGTGCTCCGCGCTCGCTTCGAAATTCCAAGTCCTTTCATGACGGCCGCACTCCCATTTGTTGCAGGACGCGTGCCAGCTCGATTCGTCCGCGATTGATTCTTGATTTCACAGTTCCTTCGGGTACCGCCAACACCCGTTGAATCTCTCCGTATTCCAGTTGCTGCAAATCGCGCAGAATCACCGCTTCGCGCAATTCCGGCGAAAGCCGCGTGAGCGCCGATTGCACCTGGCTGCTCAGTTCGCCAAGCAGCGCTTGCTCGTCGGGACGGCGCCCGGCGGATTCCTTGTTCTCGACCACTGGCATTTTATCGTCGAGGGAATCGGTGATGCGGTCCCTCTTGGTTCTACGATAATGGTCAATCAACAGATTGCGCGTCACGCTGGTCATCCAAGTTGCGAAACCGCCATGGGCAGAACGATAGCTTGCCAGTGTGCGGTAAACCCGGAGGAAGACATCCTGCGACAGGTCCTCGGATTCCGTGCGGTTTCCGGTGAACCTGTAACAAATGTTAAAGATGCGGCGCGTGTGGCGACGCACAAGTTCCTCCCAGGCCGACCCGTCGCCCTGGAGGCATTGCTGGACCAGTTGGGCATCCTGCTCCAACGTATCATCAGCCTCAAAACCTGCTACGGTGCAAGGCGTGTCTGCGAGCCGGCGCTCTCTCAAAAGCCGACCGGCAGTCCATCTCGGCCTGCCAACTATGGAACGTAAACTGCTGTCGAAATGTTCCCCTTAGAATCAGGGCCTTACTGCCGACCGTTCTGCAGGGCATCTTACTCAGCCTAGTGGCAAGACACAAGCACCTGAAGTCTTAGGCGCTGAAACAGAAGCTGAGAGAACAACTATCGCGCTTCCCTTGAAGCATTTGCCTTCATTGACGGTCGGGGCTACTGCCTCCAAATACGCTTCACACCCGGGTTTGGTGCCGCAAGAGCGATCCGGCGGAGCACTTCGGTCATTCGGTGACAGTACACCTCGTAACTGGCAGACAATAAATGTGTTAGTGACTATTATGAACATGTTCAGGAAAGGATTGACAAAATCCGCTTCTTGAGGCATAACTTGAACGTGTTCAACACAGGATCGCGCTAATGAATGCCATCAAGAAGTCCGTCGGAGAGAAGACCCGGGCGCTGATTCTGGAAAAGGGGCTCGAAATGTTCCGGGAAGCGGGCTTCGAAGCAGCGACAATACGTGATATCGCGAAGTCTGCCAAAGTGGCCACCGGCGCGACTTACTACTATTTCCCGAGCAAGGAAGCCATCGTCGCGGCGTATTACGACCACGTTCAAGTAACGCACGAAGCCAAAGTGCGAGAGTTGATTCTCGGAGAGACGGATCTTCGCGAACGGCTGGGAATTGTTATCCATTCGAAACTGGACATTTTGAAGGACGACCGGAAATTTCTCGGGGCCCTTTTTCGTTACACGGGAGAACCGGACCACCCGCTATCGGTCTTCGGGAAGGGAACAAAGAGCCAACGGGCGCATAGCGCGGGCCTTTTCCGGGAAGCGATCGCGGATGTAGAAATTACGGACGAACTGCGCCAGTTGCTGCCTTGGGCTCTGTGGATGATGCACCTGGGAGCGATTTTGTTTTTCATTTATGACGAGTCCGCGGAGCAGCGCCGAACGCGTGCACTGGTGAATGGAGTTCTGGATCTCGTCACGCAATTTCTGAAGTTGACGAGCGCGCCGGTAATTCGAACGTTCCTGCAACCGTTTCAGGGAAAAATGCTCGGTATTTTGAAAGAAGCAGGTTGGTTGCTGGAAAGTTGACGGCGCAAGCTTCACAGATTCTTCAGGAGGAAGTATGTCACACGCAAACGCAAGTGCAAACGTAAAGGCAAACGAAACGCGAGTGCACTGGTTTCCGAGAACGGTTGCCGAGCAGCGGCCGTCCGCCTGGTGGTACTGGGGACGCGCGGTGTACGTGAGCCGGCGGGACTATTGGCGGATCACGAGGTATTTTCTTGCCGTGGGCATTCCGCTGGGAGTGATTGGAGTGCTGTTCCACTTGCCGTTGGCGTTTTGGGCCGCCATGGCGCTGGCGGAAATTGGATTGGTCTTGCTGGCGTACTCGCTGTTCGGTTTGTACCGGATGTACGGTCACCCCGGAGTGGCCTATGTCCGGCGGCTCGTGGAACTGGGTCGCCTGAAAGGGCCCGTCACAGTTGCGGATCTGCACATCGGCACGTACCGCCACGCATTTCTTCTTTCCGACGTACTGCCTGAGGCAAAGATACAATCCGTGGATTGCTGGAACGTCGAGGGCGAATCGCCGGAAGAGGCTGTGCAGGACGTGCGCGACCTGGAAGTGCCTCCGAAATCCAACCCGCGAATCGAACCGTTGAAGGCCAATCATTTTACGATCCCGCTGGCGGATGCCTCGTGCGACGCGGTTTGTTTTGGATTCGGCACGCATGAGATCCCCACCGGCGGTGCGCGCGAAAAGCTTTTCGCGGAAGCGATTCGAATTTTAAAGCCTGGCGGGAAGGTACTTCTGTTTGAGCACGGCTGGGACGCGCACAACTACGTGATCTTCGGACCGGTCATTCATCATGTGACCAAGCGTCAGGACTGGGACAAATTTCTGCGGGAACGATTTGACGATTTGAAGTATGCGCGCAGTACGCAGGCGGTCGATCTATTTGCTGCGACGAGACGTTAAGGAGAACTCTCGTGCCCTCAGCAGTCGGCGACGCAGACGTGATCATAGTCGGAGGCGGGATTGCCGGGCTCGGAGCGGGGGTCCGCTTGAAAGATCGGGGTCTTGAGCCGCTGGTTCTCGAAGCCGAGGCGCGCCTGGGTGGTCGCATGACCACGGATCGCGTGAACGGATTCGTGATCGATCGGGGCGTGACCTTGTTTGGCAATGGATTCGCCTCCATGCGGGCGCTGGTGCGGAGACTGGAACTTTGGCCGCTCGTACGCGCGGGCAAATTTGGAGTGGGAATTCAGGATTCCGCCGGTTGCCGCGGTTACCGCGGCGGACGGTTTGAAGATTTGCTGTTGGATCGCGGAATTTCTTTGCGCGCGCGAATTGCTTGCCTGCGGTTTGGCTGGGACTTGCTGTGCCATCATCGCGCACTCCGTCATGGGCACAGCGATCTCAGTTCAGCGCTGGACAATGAAGACTCTCAGACGTATTTCCGGCGCATCGGCGGGGAAGAACTGTTCGAACGGGTCTTCCGTCCTGGTTTGAACGGTCCCATGGGCGGCTCGATGGGGACTTCTTCCCGTGTGATTCCGATGCAAGTCGTCTGGAACCTGCTCGTCCGCGGACAATGGAATCTTACCGACGGGGTCGATCGCATTCCGGAGACGGCCGCGGCACAAGTGCAAGTGCTGACGGGAGCTCGAGTGTTGCATGTCGAACAACGGGAGGATGGAGCGCAGGTGGAGGCGGAAATCCAGGGCAAGCCGCGTAGCTTTCGAACGCAAGCCGTAATTTTCGCAACTCCCGGACAGCATGTGCCTGTGCTTTGTCCGGGACTTCCGCCGGATATGCGCGAGACGCTCTCGCGGACGCAATATTCGCGAATCGCAAACGTGGCGGTGGCACTTTCCAAGCCGCCAAATACTCCTTACGCTGGATACGCTTTCACTCAGGATGTTGTGCCGGGCGCGGAAATCGAAATGGAGCACCTCCGGGCGCCGAACCGCTGTCCCGAAGGCACGGGGATGGCCAGCGTATTTCTCTGGAACACGCCGGAGAAACTCCGGCTGGACGCGCGTGATGAATCCCTCAAACAACAAGCGGCGGCGATTGTGGAGCAAAATTTCCCCGAATGCCACGGCAAGGTTCTTTTCGTCCATCTGATCCGCTGGAACATCGGCATTGCACAATTTCCACCCGGCAGGTTGCGCGAGATGACCGCTCTGCGAAAGCAGCTCGCGCTGTGGAAGTCGCCGTTTGATCTCTGCGGGGATTACCTCGACGGTCTTTCGAGCGAAGGCGCGCTGAAAACAGGTGAAGAAGCAGCCGAACGAACCGCGAGGAAGCTGAAGACTCGTTGAGTCATTTGTCGCCGCACAGCTTGACGCAGATGGCGGCTCTCGCTACGCTGGCCAGCGCATGCAAACATCATCGAGGAAGCTTCTTGTCGTCCTGATCGGGCTGCTGCTGCTGGGATTTGTCGTTTACCGTTCGAGCGGGATGCTGCATCTTGGTGATTTCAGCGGTACAAAGCTGCTCCATGCCGTCCGCAATGCCAATCCATTCCTTCTGATTCTTTCCGTTCTTGCCATTTACGGGTGTTACGCGATTCGTGCGTTGCGGTGGAAGGTTTTTCAGCAAAATCTAGGGCCGTCGCATCTCGCGACGATTTACGGTCTGACCTTGGCCGGATTTTCGGCGATTTTTCTGCTGGGGCGTGCCGGAGAGCCGGTGCGGCCTTTGTTGCTGGCGCGGAAGGAGAAGCTGCCCGTTTCAGGCATGTTTGGGATCTACGTGTTGGAACGCCTATTCGATTTGGCCAGCGCGGCCGTGATTGCAGCGATTGGGCTTCTTCTTTTCAAGTCGAATGCGGACTCGAGTGGGGCAGCAACCAGGTTGGAAGTTGCAGCCCGAACGACGGGTTTGTTTTTTTCTGCTGGGGTGGTTGGAGCCATCGCTTTTCTCGTTTACCTGCGGCTGCACGGCACGGCTCTTCTGGAACGAAGGCTGCAAGGATGGCTGAACGGGCACGGATGGCGCGCTAGCGTCGCAGGGATGCTGCTTGGGTTTGCGCGCGGAGTGCAGACGATACGGAGCGGGAAAGATTTGACGTTGTCGATCGCCTACTCCGTGGCGCACTGGTTTCTGGTGTTGCTGGTTTATCTTTGGGTTTCGCATAGTTTCGGTGGGGCGCTCGGCAGGATCAATATAGGCGATGGCATGCTGGTGATGGCGTTTACGCTGGTGGGTTCGGCCGTGCAACTGCCGGGCGTGGGCGGCGGGTCGCAGGTGGCATCGTTCCTTGCGTATACGGCGATTTTTGGAGTAGAAAGTGAACCGGCAGCGGCAGCGTCGATTGTGCTGTGGCTGATTACGTTCGCGGCATGCAGCCTGGCAGGCGTGCCGCTGTTGGTTCACGAGGGCTTTTCCCTGGGGAAATTGCGCGAGATGGCGGAACACGAGAAAGAAGCCGCGGTTGAAGGTGCCGCCCGGCAAGGAGAATCAGCCCCGTGAAGTGTCCTTTTTGCGCGCATATTGACGACAAGGTGATCGATTCGCGGGAAGGCCGCATCGGCGACACCATTCGCCGGCGGCGCGAATGCCTGAAGTGCGGGCGGCGGTTCACCACGTATGAGCGGATCGACGAGATCCCGTACATGGTGATCAAGAAGGACGGGCGTCGCGAACGTTTCGAACGGCAGAAGATTTTGCAGGGACTGCTGAAAGCGTGCGAGAAGCGCCCGGTGGCCACGCCGAAGCTGGAAGGCATCGTGGAAGAGATTGAAGCCGTGGTCCACGAAGCGACCGAACGCGAGCTGACCACGACGGAGATCGGCGAAATGATTATGCACCGGCTGAAAAAGCTGGATAAGGTCGCCTACGTGCGGTTCGCGTCGGTGTACATGGACTTCAAGGATGTGCAGGAGTTCATGAGCGAATTGAAGAGCTTGCTCAAGGATCGCGCCAAGAAATAGTCCCATCCGGCTTGAGGAGAATCCGTGAAGAAATATGCCCTAACTATTTTCCTGGCAACTTTCGCTTGCGTCTGGGTATTGGAAATGACGGAGCGCGCGGCCGCGCAGGGGAAGAAGGCTGCGACGCCAGCAGCTCCGCCCATCATTGATAAGGACAGAATCCGCGAGCACGTGAAATACCTGTCGAGCGACGAAATGGAAGGGCGCGGAACGGGGCAGCGCGGCGGCGACCTTGCTGCGGACTACATTGCGAAACAATTTGCTTCCTACGGCTTGAAGCCTGCCGGGGATAATGGCACGTTTTATCAGAATGTGCCGATGGTCGGAGTAGGAACTCTCCCGGAGACGAAATTCAGTTTCAGCGAGGACGGCGGCAAATCGTTCGAAGCAAAAAACCTGACGGATTTTGTGACCAACAACGAGAGCCAGACGGAAACGGCGGACATCGATGCGCCAATCGTTTTTGTCGGTTTTGGAATCAAAGCGCCGGAGTACGACTGGGACGATTACAAGACGGTGGACCTGCACGGCAAGGTAGCGTTGCTGTTCGTGAATGAACCCAGCTCCGACGATCCCGATTTTTTCAAAGGCAAGGCGATGACGTATTACGGCCGGTGGACGTACAAGTTCGAGGAGACCGCCCGGCGCGGAGCCGTGGCCACGCTGATCATTCATCGAACGGACCTGGCGAGTTATGGATGGGAGGTAGTGCGGAATTCGTGGGGGACCGAGCGCTCCTACCTGAAACGCGATGACACGCCAAAGCTGCAAGCGGCTTCGTGGATTCAGCTGGAGGTTGCGCGAAGGGTCGTCGGACTCGTTGGGCTGGACCTGGACAAAATGTTTCAGCGCGCGCAGATGAAGGATTTCAAGCCGCTGCAATTGCCTGTGCGCTTGAAAGCGCACGTGGCGAGCAAGCTGCGGCCTTTTGTATCGAGAAACGTGCTGGCGATGCTGCCGGGTGCGGAACCCGTGCTTGGGAAAGAAGCCGTGCTGTACACCGCGCACTATGACCACTTGGGAATCGATCCGAATCTGCCGGACGACAAAATTTATAATGGCGCAAACGACAATGCGACAGGTTGCGCGATTTTGCTGGAGCTCGCTCGCGTTTGGGCTGCAACGCCAGTGGCGCCGCAGCGATCGATTCTATTCGCATCCGTGACAGCCGAAGAGCAGGGTTTGCTTGGTTCTGAATATCTTGGAAAACATTCACCCGTTCCGCCGGGAAAAATATCCGTCGATCTGAATTTTGATGATGTCCCTCCATTAGGCACTCCTGAGGAAGTGGAAGTAAGCGGCGCGGAGCGGACCACGTTTTATCCGGTGGTGCAGGCGGCTGCGAAGGACTTCGGCCTGGCCATTCGACCGGATCCGCGGCCCGAAGCGGGGCATTATTACCGCTCGGACCATTTTAGCCTCGCGCGCGTGGGCGTGCCCTCGTTCTCCATCAATGAAGGAATCAAGTTCGTGGGTCACCCGGCCGAATGGGGCGAAGCCCAAGCCAAAGATTACACGGAGCACCGCTACCACCAGCCCAGTGACGAGTACAAACCCGAAATGGACTTCACCGGCGATGCCGTGATTGCAAGATTTGGGTTCGTGCTGGGGTTTAGTGCCGCCACGCTGCCACAACTTGCCGGGTGGGTGCCCGGCGACGAATTCGAGCAGGCACGGAAGCAAAGTCTGACTCCGGTGAAGTGACCTCGTGCTTCGAATCGTGTCATCAGCGCGGCCAGACGCCAGCGGTAAAAGACTTGATCGTGTGAAAGCCCAGCTTTTCGTACAATTGCACGGCGGCGTGATTCTCCGACGTGACCGTCAGCGTCAATTCCCTGAATTTCATCGAGCGCAGCGCTTCCGCGGAAGTTTGCATGAGCATGCGGCCGAGACCGTGGCCTTGATAGCCGGGCTGGACGCAAATCTGCGTGGTGTGCCCAACGCCGGAAGAGACTTCGCTCGTTAATACTGCGGCCACAAGCTCATCGCTTCCGGGCTGATGCAGAACGAACGAGGCTCCCTGTACAAACTGACCGCAGCCGGGCAGCAGAATGATGTTTTTCAAAAACTTTAGCGCGCCCGCGCGGCTCCGGTACTGGTCGTTGATCTCGCCATCGACGTGATTCGCGTAAGCCAAATAGATCAACTTGGCACAAGGCTCGAAGTAACGGTCGCTCCAGCGCGTCAGGCGCATGCCCGCCGAGGCCCCGGGCTTCGTCTCCTGCAACTTCTGCAAGTCCAGCAGCATGAATTGCCGTGTATACAGGCGAAAGCCTTGGTCGAGCAGCGGCGTGTCCACCGGGCCGCTGAAAGGCATCAATTGGGCTTCGATGCGCGCCAGATGCGGGAGCCCGCGCATGGACAAGAGCATTTCTTCCAGCAACCGGCGCCCGATCTCCGTTTGCGGAAATTTTGACGAAACGTAGAGCCCGCCGATCAGTCCCTTTTGCTCTTCCAGGACATAAAACGAGTACCCGGCGGCTGAGCCGTTTTCAAACGCCACGCAACCGGCGAGCGCGTGGGCGTCCAGGAAGCGCTTGATCAGCTCGAGCGCACCGCGGTAGTCCCAATGCAATTCGTCGTGCCAGTGGCGGGCCTCTTCTTCGAGCAGCGGCTCAATCTGGCGGACGGTGGTCTGGCGCAAATCGACGATGTTCATGGACAGGTAGCGGGCAGCGCGGCCCCTGCAGCGCGGCGTCTATCATAGCCGATTCCGGCGGGACCCTGCGGTGCGGGCCCGCGGGAGGCGATACAAAACCCGACACAAAGCGTAGCGCTTCCGCGGGGCCATCATAAGAAATATGCTACGATGCGATTACTGTATCTGTATCAAATGTTGAAGGAATGAGCGGCTTCGTCCGCTGGACCAATTTCGCAGACCACGAATGCAGATCCTTTACGAATTTCGCTACCCATCCCGCTGGTACACGAAGCTATTGATGGCCCTGCTGGCGGTGGTGTTTTTTGCGGTGCTCGCCACCACGGCCATTGCCGGTTTCCTCGTGTACCGCATTGTGAAGCCGCAGCGCACCAGCAGCGAAATCAACATGGCCAGCTTTCCGGGCCGGCCGGAAATTATTTCGTTTATCGTGCCGGGGCTGGGATCCCGGGAGGGCTGGTTTTTCCCCGGACTGCGCGGCGCGCCGACCATCCTCTTGTGTCACGGATACGAATCGAGCCGCGGCGAGCTGTTGACGCTCGTTTCCGCCCTGCAGGATCATCAGTACAACGCTTTTGTTTTTGATTTTGCGGCACATGGCGGAAACCCAGGGCTCACTACGCTTGGCTACCGCGAGGCCGACGAGCTGCGCGCGGCGATCGAGACGTTAGCTGCGCGGAGCGATGTGGACCCTCAACGGTTCGGTGTTTGGGGCTATAACCTCGGCGCCTACGCGGCGTTGGGTGCTGCGGAAAACGACAAGCGCATACGCGCCCTGGTTCTGGATTCTGTCTACGACGAACCAAGTCAGATGGTGAAAGTCGGCGTCGAGCGGAACGGCCTGGGCGGGTTTCCGTTTATGGTGCGCTCCGCCGAGCTCAGCTTTGAATTCTTGAACTACAAACACCGCGATGATCCGCCGCTCTCGCGGAAGCTGATCACTTTGGCCGGTGTCCCCACGCTCTACATTCAAGCGCTCGACGACCCGGAGCTCTCCGCGGCTACCCTTCAGCTTTTCTTGAAGGCCCCCGAGCCGCGCGAGCAGGCCATCATTGCCCACGGAAATTTTGTCGGCTTGAACGATGACGATAAGCGCACCTACGAAAACCGCGTCGTCTCATTTTTCCTGCTGAAGTTGCCCGCTACGGGGAAGGCTGTCCGCTAGAATCGTCACGCTTTTCATCGCAGAGGATTGCAGCAGGGTAGACGATATGCTGCTTGCAGGAATAACCAGCTGCCTTCAGCTCTTGCTGTCCTTTCAATGATGTGAATACCAATCCTCCTACCTTAGATTCTTGCCTCCATTGCGGGATTTCACGACGGAGATAGAAGTTTAGGCCGTACCGCATTCCGCGAGTTAGGTCGTGCACGAAGAGTTTGTTGGCTGGAGCGGATTGCAATGGAACATGTGCGACTTCGATTACGCCCCTCGCCGACAATTGAGAATCCATTCGAACCAAGCCACGGGCGAGACCCAAGATCGCGAGAAGCACGCCAACCTGTAGTACGCAGAGCGACACGATATCTCGGCGCAGGCCCACGAAGATGGCTGCAACGACACCGGCGAAAAGGAGTGGTAACCAGACTGCGCCGGTCCATGGGGCCGGAAGGATATCCTGCCCGAGAATTCGATGGGAGGCAAATTGCTCGCCGGCAATGCCCAGCCCCAACGAAGTCAGCGCAAGAAGCAGAAGCGTCATTTGTTTACTGCGGTTGTTCAGGTGGACTGCTTCTGCGACTCGGGCTACAAGCAGGCAGGTGAGAGGGGCCATTGCGGGCAATATGTATCCTGGCAACTTCGAACGCGAAATGCTGAAAAAAAGCAGAGGAAAGAGCCCAAAACTGAGGAAGAAGGAATTTCGCTGCCCAACCGCAACTGGCCCCTTGTCTATTTGCTTGCTCTTGGAAAACCAAACGAGGAATCCAAGCGTCCAGGGGAGGA
>Ga0066665_10000714_pt1 | contig 14093 bp, 10 predicted proteins | sample GraSoiAngelo_114_FD_75175 | JGI IMG/M metagenome (GOLD analysis project Ga0066665, IMG submission 75175) | Grasslands soil microbial communities from the Angelo Coastal Reserve, California, USA - 14_0903_13_40cm | ecosystem: Environmental > Terrestrial > Soil > Grasslands | place: USA...
GTCTGGCTCTCGCATCGCACCGGGTTCCCGGCGGCGTGGGCCCCGTCCGCGCCCGCGCGCTGGCGCTTCGTTTATCCAAGCCTCATCGGGATCGCGATCGGCGTCTTCCTCTCGGTCGCCGACATCTTCCTGCACTGGACCGCGACGTTCTCGAGTCCCGGTGGAGTCCCGTTCAACGCGCCGTTCCCCGGGTCGCTGCTCTTCTATCCCGGCGGCGCGATCATCGTCGAGGTCTTCTACCGGCTCATCCCGATCCCGCTCGTGATGTACCTGATCTCGAACCTCGCCCTTCGCGGCCGGTTGCAGGAGCAGGTCTTCTGGGCGCTGGCGGCGCTGACGTCGCTCATCGAACCCATATCCCAGGACCTGCCCGACCTTCGAGTCGGGACCGAGCTCGCGGTCGGATTGAACTTCGCCGGCGATTACGTGATGAACCTCGCCCAGGCGATCATGTTCCGCCGCTACGGCTTCCTCACGTCGATCATCCTTCGCGTCGCGATGTACCTGGTCTGGCACGTCGCGTACGGCAACTTCATCTGCCGCTGCTGATCGGTCATCCCGGAGCGGCAGCGGGTCCTGGGCGGAGTCGCGTCTTCACGACGGCGATGATTTCGCCGAGCTCGCTTATCTTCAGAAAATACGCGGCACCGAGGTAAACCATCCCGCCGACCGTCGCCGCCAGCAGCGTCTGAAGGAACAGCACCGGTTTGGACGGATCGACGAGGAGATCGAACGGCAGGTTCGTCAGTCGTATGAAGCCAAACATCGCGATGCCCATCAGGAGGCTCGCGGACACCTGCTTGAGGCTCGACACGCCGAGTCCGACCAGACGCAGCCGCGCTCTCGTCGCGAGGAGCATGAGGAGGAGAGCGGCCTCGACGAGCGTCGCGATCGAGTTCGCGAGCGCCAGGCCGTTGATGCCCAGTGGTTGTGCGAGGAGGAGGTCCAGCACCACGTTCAGCCCGATCGAGACGAGCGTCAGCGCGAGCGGCGTCGTGGTGTCGCGCGCCGCGAAATAGGCACGGGCGAGGATCTGGATCAGCGCATGCCCGGCGAGGCCGAGCGAATAGAAGAGGAACGCGGCCTGCGTGAGCTCGCGCTCGCCCGGCCCGAAATTCCCGTACTGGAAGAGCAGGTTCACGATCGGACGGCGGAGGACGATCATCAAGATGGCCGTCGGCAAGGTGAGGAACAGGATCCAGCGGATCCCCTGCTGGACGGCATCGCGCATCCGGTTCACCTGGCCGAGCGAGGCGAAGTGCGAGAGCGTTGGGAAGATCGCAGCGCTGATCGCGATCGAGAAGACGCCGAGCGGCAGCATCAAGAGCTGGAAGGCGTAGTTCAGCGCGACGAGGGAGCCGGTCGGCATGCCCGACGCCAGGAACGTGTCGACGAAGAAGACAATCTGCACCGCGCCGAGCGCGAGGGTCCGCGGGCCCGCGAGGCGAAGTACGTCGCGCACGCCGGGATGCGCGAGATCCAGCGAGGCTGAGTACCGCGTTCGGCGGAACGTGAGCTCCGGAAGCTGGACCAGCCACATGACGAGCGCCCCGACCACGACTCCGAGGGCCGCCGCGTGAATGCCGAGGAAAGGCCAGCCAAAGAGCGTGAAGAGGATGATCACGAGGTTGTAGACAATCGGCGCCGTCGCACCCGATAGGAACTGGCGATACGAGTTGAGGATGCCGGTCGTCAATGAGCTGAGACCCATGAAGATCGGCGAGAGCAGCATCAGCCGAGTGAGATCGACTGTGAGGGCGATCTGGCGAGGATCGTTGAACCGCGTGACAAAGGTCGGAACGACGATGGGAGCGAGCAGCCACATCACGGCCGAGAACGCCACAAGGAGCACCAGCAGAGCGTTCAGCACGCTCGAAGCGACGTGCCAGGCCTCGGCTTCGCGTTCGCGCGCGAGGTAACCCGTGAAGACCGGTATGAACGCGGACGCGAGCGCGCCTGCGACGAGGAGCCCGAAGATCGCGTCGGGGATCTTGAACGCGGCTATGAACGCATCGAGGTCGGGCGAGCCGCCGAACGTCGCACCGAGCACCGATAGCCGCAGCCAGCCGAGGACGCGGCTCGCGACGAGCGTCCCGATCATGATCGCGGACGCGCGCGCTACCGACATCGGCACCGCCTTGATATTGAGGCATCCGCTATCGTGCGCACCCGATGGCAACAAAGAAACGCAAGCGCTCGGCCCTCAAGCGCATCCGGCAGACGCAGCGCCGCACCACCGTCAAGACGATCGGCCGCTCCGCGGCGCGGACGGCGGTGCGCACGGCACGCGAGGCCATCGCGAAGGGCGGCGAAGCGGCTGCCGACGTGATCGCGGCGGCCGCCAGCGCGCTCGACCGCGCGGCCAAGCGCGGCGCGATCCACAAGAACAGCGCGCGCCGCCGACGGAGTCGCATCGCGAAGGCCAGCTCTAAGGCGAAGAAGAAGACCTAGACGCTCGCGATAGCGACCTGCGGGTCCTGTCCCGGCTCGGGTAGGTCTCTCGCTCGCGCACCCTCCCCGCCGGCCGCGTCATTCGCTTCGCTCATGCCGCGGGGGCGGGTCCCCGGGGCACCCGCGCATCGCGAGAGACCTACTCCTCGCCGTGCCACCCGCAGGCGCGTGCGCCGCTCGTCTATCGCTCAGATGGGGACGAAGTAGGTCTCGCAGGCGAGCTCGACGAGCTCGGGTGTGAGCTCCGCCGGCTTCAGCAGGAAGCGCGCTGCCGCGGAGAGGTGCTGCATCAGGTCCCTCGGGTGGCACGACCGGAGCGGGATGTTGCGCTCGCGGCAGTACGCCGCGATCCAATCCGCGGCCTTCGGGTAGAAAGTGATCTTCTGCTTCTCGCAGACGCGGCGCAGGATCTCGGAGAACTCCTGGTACGTGGGCGGCTTGATCTCGATCTTGTATTGGATGCGCCGCAGGAACGCCTCGTCGACGAGGGATGAGGGCGTACGGTTCGTCGCGAAGACAAGCAGCACGTCGAAGGGGACCTCGATCTTGCGACCATCCGAGAGCGTGAGGAAGTCCACGTCGCGGTCCAGCGGGACGATCCACCGATTGAGGAGCATCTCGGGCGAGGCGCGCTGACGGCCGAAGTCGTCGATGAGCAGCACGCCGCCGCTCGCCTTCATCTGGAAGGGCGCCTCGTGGACCTTCGAGACCTCGTCAAACGTGAGGTCGAGGTCCTCGAGCGTGAGCTCGCCGCCGACCTCGACGAACGGACGGTTGACCGGGATCCATCGCCGATCGAAACGGGCGTCGAGAGCGAGGAGGGGCTTGTGCCGCGACGGGTCGTACACGCGGATGAGCTGCTGGCCGACGAGGATCGCGTATGGCAGAACGATGCTGCCCTTCAGCATCCCGGCCAGCGTCTCCGCGATGGAGGACTTCCCGGTGCCAGGAGGCCCGAAAAGGAAGATCGAACGACCGCTGTTGATCGCTGGGCCAAGTTGGCGCAGCGTCTTCTCTGGCAAGACGAGGTGACTCAGCGCCTTCCGGATCTCGTCGAACGTGACCTGCATGTCCTCGATCGACTGCGCGCCCACCCTGTTGACATATGCGCCCAGCGTCACCGGCGCAGCGCCGACGTAGCCGTTCTGCGTCAGGGCCTCGCGCGCGCGGTCGGCGCCTTTCGTCGAGAGCACGTAGATGTACGTCGCGGCGGCCATCCCGGAGCCGCCCTTCACCTCGACGAGGTGCTCGTTCTTCAGGAAGTCGAGGACGCTCTGGAGGATCTTGGGAAGCGGAAGGCAGATCGTGGCGGCGAGGTCCGCCGCGGTGGTCTGGCCCTTCTGGTACAGGATCTTGAGGACGAGGTCGGCGATGAACTGCCCGGTCAGCCCGGTCTCTTCCATGGTCGCCGGCGCCATCGGAGCCGGCGCTTCCGCCTTGGATGGGGCCGCGACCGCCGGAGCGGCTCGTTCCAGAATTGCCAATTCCTCACTCCCGCCCGTAATTGCGTTCGGGTGAGTTTAGGGGTGCTTGCCCTTCCCTTCGGTGGGGGAAACGTTGCGGTTGATACCGGCGCTTGCCTGTCAGTGGGTGACTGCGGCCTGCGGCTCCGGCTTTCTCGAGCAGCCCTGCTGCCCGATCAGTAACGCGCCAATGCGGCCAGACCCTTGGTCATGCTTACCATCGTCCTAGGCCTAATCCTCACGGAGCCCGGGAACCACCTTCCGGCGCGAACCTGCGAGAGCAGATGGGCGCTGAGCACGCCCAAGCTCGGCAAAGGTGTTAGCCCTCGACTGCGACCGTCCCCGCAGAGCCATCTACGACGACCCGCGCACCCGAGGCGATCCGGCCGGTAGCGTCGGGCACCCCCACGACGGCCGGGATCCCGTACTCGCGCGCGACCACGGCGCCGTGCGACATCATCCCGCCCATTTCCATGACGAGGGCGCTCGCCGTCAGAAAGAGCGGCGTCCAGCCGGGATCCGTCGACGGCGCCACCAGTACCTCGCCCGGCTCCAGACGGGCGCCGGCGGGGGAGCGGATGACGCGGGCGACGCCCCGCGCCACACCCGGTGACGCGGGCGTGCCGCGGATCGCGCCGTCGGCCGCTGCCGGAAGCACGGTCTCCGCATCGGTCCCATCCGAGAGGAGCACGCGCGGGATGCGACGGCGCGCGAGCTCGCGACGGTAGGTCGCGCGCCGCTCGGCGACGGTCCCTCTTAGATCCTCGCCCGCTACGGCCCGTCGCGCCTCCGGCAAGGTGAGGAAGAAGATGTCCTCGGCCCCGTTCAGCAGCCCGAGCTCGGCGAGTGAAGCGCCAACGGGCGCGATCATCGCGCGGGCGATCGCGAAGATCCGCATGATCTGGAACTTCGGCTGCTCGCGGAGCCCGCCCAGCAGGCGCACGCGCCGCAAGAGGAACCGCACGAGAAGCCGACCGGGACCGTGGACCCGCGAGACGAGCGTCGCGCTCATGGCCTCCGCCTCACGCGCCCCCCGCGCGAACTGCGCGTCGGGCGCGAGCGCCGCGTCGTCGAGGCGCTGGTAATTCGAGATCGCGCCGAGGAGGTGCGCCGGGTCCTCCGACCAGCGCGGTAGCCCGAGATCGATCTCGGCGATCGCGCGGTGCCCGTAGCGCGCGAGGAACGCGCTCATATCGCGTTGAAGGTTCTCCGGGAGCGCGCCAGCGCGGTAGTCCGCCGAGAGCTGCGCCGGGCTGCGCGTCGCGAGCGCGCTTCGCGACGCCGGATCTTCACGAGCGCGGCGCGCGACCTGCCAGAGCTCGAGGTCCATCTCCGTGGTGGGGTTGTGCGCGAGGCCGCGGAGCACCGTCTGCATCTCGTCAGGGCGCGCGCGGCGGCCGAGCAGGCGGCCGGCGAGGGCGTACGACAGCATCCCGGGCGCGACAAGGCCGAAGAGGCGCGGAAAAAGCCTGGGCAAGAGCTCGAGGACGAGCCGCTCGTACGCGTCGAGACGCTCGGCCGGCGCCGCGGGGATGCGAACCGCGGCGATCGCCAAGTCGACCTCTCGGAGTAGGCGCACGCGCATCGCGTCCGGCCGCAGCACCGCGCGCACCGCGGTCTGCGGGGCGCCGGTGTGAAGCACCTTGCGCAGCACGATCAGGCGCGAGCGCGAAGCTGAGCCGCGCGGAGCAAGGCGCGGATCCTCGAGCAGCTTGGCGAAGATCGCCTGGCTCCGGAACTCCATCGCCCCCATGACGCGTCCGGGCAGCTCGCGCCCGAACGCGTCTCGCAGCACCGGCGTCATGTCGATAAAGAGCCGCATCCCGGCCTCCACCGTGAGCGGCGGCCCGGCCGCGGCGTCGTCGACCGCCATGCCGAAGACCTTGGCGAACGCCGACCCGATGAGCTTGAACGTCTGGAGTCCCATCGGCGTGAGCGGCCCCAAGACTCCTTGCGCGACGTTCGCGGAGAAATAGACCCGGAGGTCAGAGTCCGGATCGGGCGCGTTCGCGGGCAGCGGATAGAGCGTGGTGATGTCGCGCGACTGGACCAGCCAGAGCTTCCCGTCTTTCGCGATCGCCCACTCAATGTCCTGGGGCCGGCCGTAGTGCGTCTCCACGCGCGCGCCGAGCGCCGCGAGCTCGCGAAGGTGCTCATCCGTCAGCACATCGCCACGCCGTTCGATGATCGTGCCGGAACGCGGGTCGACGACGAAGTGATCGGGATTCACCGCGCCGGAGACGAGCTGCTCCCCCAGCCCGCGCACCGCGTCGATGACCGCGCGGCGGCGACGGCCGGTGATCGGGTCAGCGGTGAAGAGGACGCCCGCGCTCTGGGCGTCGACCATCCGCTGCACCACGACCGCGAGCCGAAGTCCCTGCCGGTCGACGCCGTGTGTCTCGCGATATGCGACCGCACGCTCATTCCAGAGCGACGCCCAGCACCTGCGGACCGCGTCGATCAGCGCCTCCTCGCCGCTCGTGCCGAGGATCGTGTCCTGCTGTCCGGCGAAGCTCGCCTCGGGCAGATCCTCGGCGGTCGCGGACGAGCGGACCGCGACCGGTGGCGAGCCGAGGGCGCGGTATGCCTCGCGGACCGCCTCCGCAATGCCGGCGGGCACCGGCGATGCGATCAGGCGAACGCGGGCGCTCGCGGGCGAGTCCGGAGCGACCCCCGCCGCCTCGGCCGCGACTGCGTAGGCGCCGGTGCTGATGACGAATCCGTCAGGCACCGGAAATCCGGCGCGAATGAGCTCGCCGAGGTTCGCGCCCTTGCCTCCGGCAACCGGCACATCCGCCGCGCTGAGATCGGCGAGCGGTCGGATGAACGCGGACGTCGCCGCGACGGCGCTCATGCGGCCGGCCCGACGTTGTCCAAGATCCGCCGAAGCAGGCCACGCATCTGCTCCTGCTCGACCCGGGAGAGACCGGCGAACAGGCGGCGCCGTTGGGCGTGAGCGAGCCGCGCTATGCGTGGTACCAGCGCGGTCCCCGATCGCGTGAGCCGGACTGTCACCGAGCGGCGGTCAGCGGCGCTCGCGTGCCGCGTCACGAGGCCCTTCCGCTCGAGGCGATCCACGAGCCGGGTCACGCCGGCGTTGTCCGTGCTCAGCAGGTTCGTGAGCTGCTTCGGCGTGAGCTCGCCCGCGCGGCTGCATCGGAAGAGGATCTCCGCTTGCTGCGCGGTAAGGCCGACGTCCTCGAGCTTGCGGTCGAACGCCGTGCGCATTTCACGCACAACCCGGAGCAGGAGACGGCCCAGACCTTCGTCCTCCGGTCCAAGCTTCGGTGCCTCGGCGAGCCGCCGCATCGCCACGGGCGCAACGCTAGTCCGGTCGCAAGATATTTGTCAAGACAAGTATCTTCGCAGGCTCTTTCGGTCAGCGCTTCGACCGCGGGAAGGCGTCGCGTCCGGGGTAGTGCCCGGCCGCTCCGAGCTCGATCTCGATCTGGAGCAGACGGTTGTACTTTGCGTTGCGCTCGCTCCGTGAGAGCGAGCCGGTCTTGATCTGACCGGTGCCGAGCGCGACCGCAAGGTCCGCGATCGTCGTGTCCTCGGTCTCGCCCGAGCGATGCGAGATCACCGACGCATAGCCGGAGCGTCGCGCGAGCTCGACGGCGGCGATCGTCTCGGAGAGGGTGCCGATCTGATTCACCTTGATCAGCACGGCGTTGGCGATCTTCTCGCGGACGCCCCGCTCGATGCGCTCGACGTTCGTGACGAAGAGATCGTCACCGACGAGCTGCATCCTGTCGCCCAGCTCGGTCGTGAGCGTCTTCCATCCCGGCCAATCGTCCTCGGCGAGGCCGTCCTCGATCGAGACGAGCGGATAGCGGTCCGCCCAGCTCCGATAGAGCGCGACCATGCCGGCGGCGTCGAGGGATCGCTCCTCTCGCGCCAGCGCGTACTTCCCGCCCGCGAAGAGCTCGGTCGACGCCGGGTCAAGCGCGAGCGCGACGTCTCGGCCGGCGTGGTATCCGGCCTTCTCGATCGCGGTGAGGATGAGCTCGATGGGCTGCTCGTTGCTTTTGAGGCCCGACGGCGCGAAGCCGCCCTCGTCCCCCACGCTCGTGTTCATGCCGTGATCGTGCAGCACGGCTTTGAGCGCGTGGAAGACCTCGGCGCCCATGCGGAGCGCCTCGCGGAAGCTCGGCGCGCCGACCGGCACGAGCATGTATTCCTGCATGTCGGCCGAATCCGTCGCGTGCTTCCCGCCGTTCAGGACGTTCATCAGCGGGACGGGCAGCACGTGCGCGTCGGCGCCGCCCAGGTACCGGTAGAGAGGAACGCCCTTGGCGGCGGCGGCCGCGCGCGCGATCGCGAGCGAGACGCCGAGGATCGCGTTCGCGCCGAGCCTGGACTTGTTCGGCGTCCCGTCGAGCGCGAGCAAGTGATCGTCGATCACGGCCTGATCCGATGCGTCCCGGCCGGCGAGCTCGCGCGCGATCACCTCGTTGACGTTCGCGATCGCCTTCAGCACGCCCTTCCCGCGGTAGCGCCCCTTGTCGCCGTCGCGCAGCTCGACCGCCTCGTGCGCGCCCGTCGATGCACCTGACGGGACCATCGCCGTTGCGCGCGCGCCCCCGCGGAGCTCGACATCGACCGACAGGGTCGGATCGCCGCGCGAATCGAGAATCTCGCGTGCCTGAACCGAGGCGACAGCGGTGTCGCTCATCGGTCCGGGATGGCGGCGACGCCGGGAAGGGTCTTCCCCTCGATCAGTTCGAGCGCCGCGCCGCCGCCTGTCGACACGTGCGTCATCTTGTCGGCGAGGCCGGCCTCCTCGACGGCTTGCACCGATTCGCCGCCGCCAACGACGGTGACGGCGCCGCTCTCGGCGAGAAGCCGCGCGACCTGACGCGTGCCGCTCGCGAAGGCGGGCACCTCGAAGACGCCGACCGGCCCGTTCCAGAAGATCGTCTTCGCGCGTCGGATGACCTGCGCGTAGCGATCGATCGTGCGCGGGCCGATGTCGACGATCGCCAGATGCGCGGGCACCTCGTCGACTTCGTAGACGGCGGCGCCCGCGGCCCCGTCGGCATCGGCGCTCGGGGCGGCGAGGACGTCCACCGGCAGCAGGAGCTCCTTTCCGTTGCCTTCGACGTCGTCGGTCACCAGGCGCGCCTCGGTCACCCTGTCGGGCTCGGCGAGAGACCGGCCCACGGAGAGACCGCGCGCGAGGAGGAACGTGTTCGCCATACCCCCACCGATCGCGAGCGCGTCGACGCGCGGCACGAGAGACCGCAGGACGTCCATCTTGGTGCTCACCTTTGCTCCGCCGATGATCGCGAGGAATGGCTTCGCCGGATCCTCGAGGATCCCGCCGAGGGCTTCGAGCTCCTTCTTGAGGAGCAGTCCGGCGTATGCCGGCAGGACATGCGCGACGCCCTCCGTCGACGCGTGCGCGCGGTGCGCGGTGCCAAAGGCGTCGTTCACGTAGATGTCGAAGCCCTCCGCGAGCTCGCGCGCGAACGCCGGATCGTTTTTCTCCTCCTCCGGGTGGAAGCGGACGTTCTCGAGGAGGACGATCCCGCCCGGCGCCAGCGCGCGCACCGCCTTCTTCATTTCCGGCCCGACCGAATCGGGAAGGAGCGGGACGGCGCGCCCGAGCAGCTCGCCGAGCCGCTTCGCGATGGGCGCCAGCGAAAGCTTCGGATCGCGTCCGGCCGGCCGGCCGAGATGCGAAACGAGACCGATCGCCGCGCCGCCTTTGAGCAGCACGCGGATCGTGGGCAGCGCGGCGCGGATGCGGGTGTCGTCGGCGACCGCGCCCGCATCGTTCAGCGGCACGTTGAAGTCGACGCGCACGAGCACGCGCTTCCCGCGAGGATCCACATCCTCCACGGTGCGCTTGCGGAAGGTCACGCCGTGGCTAGCGGCCGGCGGCGACAGGCTCGCGGATCTTGGACGCGACGAACGAGGTAATGTCCGCGAGCCGGCACGCGTAACCCCACTCGTTGTCGTACCAGGCGATGATCTTGACCATATTGCCGAGCGCGATCGTGTCGATGCCGCTCACGATCGTGGAGTGCTCGTCGCCCTTCAGGTCGCTCGAGACGAGCGGCTCCTCGGTGTAGTCCATGATCCCCTTGAGCGGTCCCTCCGACGCGCGCTTGAACGCGGCGTTCACCTGCTCCTTCGTGACCTCGCGCTTCAGCACCGCTGTGAAGTCGACGACCGAGACGGTCGGCGTCGGGACGCGGAAGGCCATGCCGGTGAAGCGGCCCTTGAGCTCCGGGATCACCAGCGCGACCGCGCGCGCCGCGCCGGTCTCGCTGGGAACGATGTTCTCCGACGCCGACCGCGCATCCCGTGGATCGGGCGCCACGGTGTCGAGCAACCTCTGCGAATTCGTCTTCGAATGGACCGTCGTGAGGAAACCCTTGTCGATGCCGAACTCGTCGTTCAGCACCTTCGCGACCGGCGCCAGGCCGTTCGTGGTGCACGAGGCGTTCGAGATGATGTGGTGTTTCTCAGGATCGAACTCCTTCTCGTTCACGCCGAGCACGACAGTCTTGTCCTCGTTCTTGGCCGGAGCCGAGATGATCACGTACTTGGCCCCGGCGTCGATGTGCGCCTTGGCCTTCGTGGCATCGGTGAAGAAGGCGGTGGATTCGATGACGATGTCGACGCCGAGATCCTTCCAGGGCAGCTTCGCCGGATCCCGCTCCGCAAGGACCTTGATCCGGCGACCATCGACGATGAGGCTGTCCGCGGTTGCCGCGACCTCGCCGGGGTACTTCCCGTAGTTCGAGTCGTGTTTGAAGAGGTGGGCGTTCATTTTTGGGTCGGCCAGGTCGTTCAGCGCGACTACCTCGACCTCCGGATGACGCTCGATCACTGCCTTTAGGAACAGCCGGCCGATGCGGCCGAACCCGTTGATGGCGACTTTGGCGCTCACTGACTCGCCTCCCCTGCGGCGCTGGATCGCGCTCAAGACTAGTCCGGACCTAGCGAAACCACTCGTCGCGGCCGGCGAGCCGCTCGCGCGCGTAGATCACAGCACCCAGCATGCCGACATCGCGGCCAAGCGCCGCGGGGACGACGCGCACCGCCGCGGCCGCGACCTTGAACGCGCGCGCGGTGATTGCCCTGCGCATGGGCTCGAGCGTGTGACCGGGCTCGTGCTCGGCGATCGATCCACCGACGACGATGAGCGCTGGACTGATCGCGTTCGCGAGACCGACGGCGAGATTGCCGAGAGCCTTCTCCGCGCGATCGATGATCCGCTCCGCCTGCGGGTCATGCGCCGCGGCCGCGGCGAACACCAGCGCCGCGTCCTCGACACCGAACGCCTCGGCGATGAAACGACCCGCCGCGAGCGATTCGACGCAGCCGTAGCTTCCGCACCCGCAGCGCGGGCCTTCGAGCGCCACCGGCAGGTGGCCGATCTCCCCCGCCGTGTCCGCCGCGCCGCGCAGGAGCCGGCCATCGCTCACGATCGCCCCACCGATGCCCGTCGAGATCGTGATGTAGATGAAGTCACGAGCGCCCTTCGCCGCACCGGCGACCGCCTCCCCCACCGCGGCCATCACCGTATCGCGATCGAGGTAGATCGCCTCAAGCCCAAGGGCGCCGGCGAGACGCTTCCCGAGCGGAAATTCGACGAAGCCGGGTATGTTCGGCGCCTCGTGCACGATCCCGCCCCGGTGATCGAGCGGTCCCGGAGCCGAACAGCCGACACCGGAGAGCTCGCGCACCGACGCGTTCACCGTGGCGAGCGCGGACCGCGCGCTCTCGCCGATCGCTCGGACGACGTCATCCGCTCCGGTGCGCGGCGTCGCCCGCTCGTCCCGCGCGACGATCCGAGGGATCGGGCCGTCGTCACGCGCGACCACGCTGCGGATGTTCGAGGCGCCGAGGTCGATGCCGAGGAAGAGGCTCAGACCTTCGGAAGCTTGCCGGCGAGATCGGGCGACTGCAGGGCGTTGTCGGTGCCGAACACCTGTTGCTGCGCCGCCTTGTATCCCTTCTTCGCCTTGTCCTTGCCGAACGCCCGCTCAGCATCCTCGTAGATCTGCCGGACGAGCGCGGCGAGGTACGGCACCGACTGTTCTTCGGGTAAGCCCTCACGCTCGAGCGCCGTCGCATCGATGAGGTCGTCGACGATCGGCAGGGGTCGATCGATCGGATCGGCTTGCTCGTCGACGCGCATCAGGAGGTTCGCCATCCGCGTCTCGATCTTGCCCTTCCCATAGCTGCCGTACTCGAGAAGGAGCGCGTTGGAGAGCGATGCGAGGAGCCCACCCCTGCTCGCCACCGACGCCATGGGCATACGTGTGGCGGCCGCCGCTACCGGTTCTTCCTTGCGGAAGCGACTGAGGAACCCGCCGCGCTTCCTCTCCGGTGCCGCTTCACCAGGTGCCTCCGGCGGCGGGGCCCATTCCTCGCCGCGCCGCGCGGGCGGAGCCTCGGGAGCGGCGCTACTCGTGCTCGACCAGGGTGCCGCTTCGGCCTCCCCATCGCGGGGTGGTGTAGCCGTCGGGGCCCACGCGTTCGCGGGTGCCTCAGTGGCCGCGGGCGAAGGTGTCATCCACGAGGCCGTCGAGGATGACGGCTGCGGCTGCGCGCCCCAGGGCTCATCCGGCGCTGCTGTCGGAGCGGCCTCGGCTGCCGAGGTGGGGGGTGATGGAGGTGGAGCGTTCGCGGCGGGTCCCGGCGCGAAGATGCCCGTCAGGGACGCGAGCCGATCGTCGATCGCAGGCGGGACCTGCTCGCGCGGCGGTGGAGGAGCCTCTTCCCGCTTTGGCCTCTCCCTAAAACGCTCGGCAAGCTCTGCCTGGAGGTCCGGGCGGACTTCCGTCGGCGGCGCTGGCTTCGGTTCGGCCGCGATCTCTTTGGGCGGGGACGGCGTCCACATCTCCGTCGGCTGCGGTGCGGTCCATTCAGGCTGACGCTCGCGCGCGGGCTCCGGCTCGGGTGGCGGCGCTGCCTCGGCGGGCGGAGGTGGCGGCTCGGGCACGGGTTCAGGCGCGAGGTACGGAAGGTGCGCGGGTGCCTCCTGCGGCTCCGCGGTGCGCGGCGCGAGGATCTCGATGATGCCGTCTTTTACCAGACCCGCGAGCAGGCTCAAGGTCTCCATCCTTCCGAGTCGGAGCTGTTCCGCGATCGCGACGACGTCGCGATCGCCGTTGACGGCGAGGAGCGCGCGCCAGCGGTCCGGAGTGAACGTGACCGCGCCTGAATCCGCCGCCTTCTCGGAGAGCTTGAAGCGCGCGTGGTCGTCGGGGATCTGCGAGCGGATCGCGGCGAGGCGGTCGCGCGCTTCGGCAGCCCGCTTGAGGAGCGCCACGAGGTCGCCGCTCTCGAGGTTCGACTCCGGAGGCGACGCCCAAGGGGTGAACTCGAACTCGGCCTCGGAGATCGCGAAGATTCCGCCGAGCGCGCTCTCGCCGCCCTCGCTGTCCATGACCGCAGCGACGAGGCGGCCGCCGGCGAATCCCAGCGCACCGACTTTGCCGCCGCCGCGTATCTGCAGCTCCCCGGTCTTGTTGGTTCCGGCGAGAAGACCGACGACCGATTCCAAGGGGAACTCGCTCGTGGAGCCGCGAAGGGTCACCGCAGCGCGGCCTCCGTCTGCTTGTCGAAGACGTGGAGCTTTTTGAGGTTGAAGCCGATTTGTAGCGTCGCGCCCGGGCGCGTATGCGTCTCGGTGGACACGCGCGCAACGAACGTCTGGCTATCCGCCGCGAGGAGGAGCTGAAGCTCGTTACCGAGGAACTCGACGACGTCCACACGCGCCTCGATGGGAAGATGCCCGTCTGCCCGCACGTGCGCCATGTCGTCGATGTCCTCGGGCCGGACTCCCAGGATCACTTCCTTGCCCAACGACTCCGCGGCCTTCCCGCTGAGCGGCGCTTTGAAGAACCCGGCATCCGCGACGGCGCTGCCCCGCGATCCGGAGACCGTTGCCGGGAAGAAGTTCATGGAGGGCGATCCGATGAATCCTGCGACGAACAGGTTGGCCGGGCGCTCGTGAAGATTTTCGGGTGTGTCCAACTGCTGTAGAACGCCGTCGCTCATCACCGCGATACGGTCGCCCATCGTCATGGCCTCGACCTGATCGTGCGTCACGTAGATCGTCGTCCGGCGGATCCGCTGATGCAGCTTCTGCAGCATGGCGCGGGTCTGGATGCGCAGCTTCGCGTCGAGGTTCGAAAGCGGCTCGTCCATCAGGAA
>Ga0066665_10000715_pt1 | contig 14074 bp, 8 predicted proteins | sample GraSoiAngelo_114_FD_75175 | JGI IMG/M metagenome (GOLD analysis project Ga0066665, IMG submission 75175) | Grasslands soil microbial communities from the Angelo Coastal Reserve, California, USA - 14_0903_13_40cm | ecosystem: Environmental > Terrestrial > Soil > Grasslands | place: USA...
CTAAGGTTCCACGATTATAGTAAGGTTGGGCCCTTGCTGTGCCCAGGGTTGGACAAGCGATGCCCGAGGAATCGCTCAGGGGTGAGGCGGTTTCCATGAAACACACGTTCTTCCTTGACGAGTGCCTGTCGACTTACTCGACGGCACAACGTGACGTCTCGCCCTTGCCTTCCTTTTTCTTTGTGCCATTCATGCACGCATGTCTACATCGCGATATCCTCGCCCAGAAGCGTTTTTGGTTTTCAATTCTAGGTTAACTCCCATGACAAAAGCCTCGCGCAGTCTTGTGATGAAATCTGGAGGGCACATTATGATCGGCACACGCATTTTGTTTCTTGAGTGTCGCGGTTTGCGATACCTCCTGTTGGCTGTGGTAGGACTTCTGCTTATCTGTAATTCTACAACCGCGCAAAACGCCACTGGCCGAATCATCGGAACGGTAACCGATGCGCAAGGTGCGGCCATCGCTGGTGCCAAGGTTACGGTGACCAATACCGGCACGAACGTGCATTGGAACACAGTCACCAATGGTGACGGCTACTACCAGGTCTTGGAGCTCCCGGTAGGCACCTATTCGGTCGGCGCAGAACATGAGGGTTTTTCCAAAGTGGTGACGGCAGCGGAACCCCTGGACATCAACCAAGCGCTGAGAATCGATGTGCACATGAAGGTCGGCTCGCTAACGGACGTGGTTAGAGTCGAAGCGCAGGCGGCACAAGTGGAAACCGTTAACGCCACTCTCGGAGGGACGGTCACCGGCGCACCGATCCAGAATCTGCCGCTCAACGGCCGAAATACGCTGGATCTGGCTCTGACGCAGCCCGGCGTGGTTCCGATTGCCGACGACCTGGGAACTTACGGCACAAGCAACGGGGGATCGAACGGCTTCGATGGTATCAGCGTGGCGGGGGGACGCGGAGACTCGGTCACGTATCTGCTCGACGGCGGCGTCAACAATCGGGTGACCAGCAATCAAGTTGTCTTTAATCCGAATCCAGAAGACGTCGCGGAGTTCCGTCTCCTGGAAAATAACTATACGGCGGAATACGGACGCAACGGCGGCGGCACGATCAGTGTGGTTACCAAGTCGGGCACAAATTCCCTCCATGGGAGCCTGTATGATTACCTACGCAACGACGCGTTAAACGCTAGCGATTTCTTCGACAACGCACAGGGCAACCCCCGCCCGGTCCTCAAGCGCAATCAGTTTGGGGGCACGATCGGCGGTCCGATTACGATTCCCAAGTTGATTGATGGCAAAGACCGGTTCTTCTTTTTCTTTGGCTACCAGGGGCAGCGACTGACGGAAACGGGGAATCAAGGATTAGGATTCGTCACGACCTACACCCCAGCTCAACTAACCGGCGACTTCTCGAATTTCAACGGCTCGGGGCCTGATCCGGGGGTGGCCGCGTTTCTTCAGAGCCACCCGTTTTACCAGTCAGATCCCGCTAAGGCAGCACAAGCGATCATCGATCCCACGACCATCAATCCTGTTGCGCAAAACTGTATCGCAGCCGGCTTGATCCCCACGTCCCCAACTGGACAAGTATTTCCCCTAGGGTCGGGAACAGAGAATCCATACCAATACACAGGTAAGTTCGATTTCTATGCGACGCAGAACGACCGCATCTCGCTCACCGTCGGATATAACAAGAGACCTGTATTCAATCCGTTTTCTGGGGCCAACGTTCCGGGCTTCACCGCTAATACAACGGACTGGGACTATTTTACGAATGTGGGCTATACGAAAACGCTTTCGCCCAGCATGCTGAACGAGTTTCACGCCACCGGACAGCGTTGGTACCAGACGCAACTTGCGGCATCTCACCCGCCGACAGTGGCGGCTTTGGGCGTAAATATCCAATCGGACGATCCCTTCGGCACGCCAAACCTTTACTTTGCTAGCGGCCTCTCCCTTGGCTTCGACCCAAACATTCACTGGAAGGCTGACAATACCTATGCTTTCACGGACACGCTGACCTGGAATCGGGGCCGACACAACTGGAAGTTTGGTGGACGGTTTGCGATTTTCCAGGCGAATACCGTTTATGCCTACCAGACCAACGGAGCTTTTGTCTTCTCCGGACCGGACGGTATCGGATCCGGAAATGACCTGGCCGACTTTTTGTTCGGCGCTTCGGACGAATTCTTCGAATACTCCAAGGCTCCGGATAATGAGCACCAAAGGCAATACGCGCTATTTGCGCAGGACGAATGGAAGGTTACGCCGCGCCTCACCCTGACGCTGGGGCTCCGTTACGAGTACACCACTCCGGAAACAGATACGAAGGGATATACCTTCAGCATTATCCCGGGCCTTCAGTCGAAAAGGTTCGTGAATGCGCCACTAGGGCTGGTATTCCCAGGCGATTCGGGTGCGCCAAAGGGCTGGTATTTCCCGGACCGCAAGAATTTTGCCCCGCGGTTCGGCTTTGCTTGGGATCCCTTTGGGAGTGGGCAGACCAGCCTACGCGGCGGTTTCGGTATGTTCTACGACACTCTGAATGGCTGGATGTCGGATTGGGCGACCGACGAGCCTCCCTTCGCGGGAGGCGCCGACTTCTTCTTTGACCCCAGCATGGTCCCTACGCTGCCCACGGACCCGGCAAGCACCATACTGTCGCACCCGTACGAGACCGGCGGCGCCGTCGATCCTTTCCCTTCGGTAATACCACCGCCCACGAATGTTGACTTTTTCGCGGCGGGATTCCTCCCTCGTTTCGGGCCTTCCAATAACTTTGTTAACGTCCACCTCAAGACCCCGTACATTTATCAGTACAACCTCAGTGTTCAGCGCCAAGTGGCAAACGGCCTCATGGCCGAAATCGGCTACGCTGGGAGTTCCTCGCACCGGCTGCTGACGTGGGTCGACGCAAACCCCGTGATTCCGGGAACCAACAACCGAGTCCTGAACGAAGGGCAAGGACTTGCGCATAACACCTACGGATATGCGACCACCTTTGACGGACTGAACAACGCAAACTATAACGGCCTGCTGGTGAGCCTTTCGAAGAGAGAAACCGATGTGCGTTATCTCGGCCAAGTGTTCTTCACGCTCGCGTATACCTGGTCTCACAATCTGGATGATGGATCTGGATTCAACTCGCGTAGCGGGCAAAGTGCGTCCTACAATCATCATCAATTCTACGGCAACTCCAACTTCGATATCCGGCAGCGCTTGACCTTCAGCGGCGGTTGGGAACTGCCATTCGCCCGGCTCTGGTCGAGCGGGCCCAAGCGGTTGACAACGAGTTGGAGTCTGTATCCCATTCTTTTCGCGCAGTCCGGCATTCCCCTCGATGTTAGGGCTGGTCTGTCCCACCGATCGAGCACCCCCGGTCCCTCTGGTGCCGGCGATCAAGGAGTAGTAAGAGCCGATCAGATCACTAGTTCGATACATACATTTGATCCGCATCAAGTACAAACTTTCAACGGAACTCCCGGGAATTACTGGTTCGACCCTAACGACTTCACTGTACCGGATTGCTTTTTCAGCTCCGCCATTCCAGGCTCGGGGGCGGCGGGAGCATGTCCAGCCCCGACGTACGGCACCTTCGGGAGAAACTCTTTCCGCGGGCCGAGGCGCGTCAATATGGACTTGGCACTGGAAAAGACGACCAACCTCGTAGGTGAGCGAGCAAAACTCATCTTTCGCGTCGAGGCCTTCAATCTTTTCAATCACACCGAATTCCGGCCGCCGGCATCCAGCTCTTTTAGCTCCGGAACGTTCGGCCAAATTACCGGAACGTATGATCCCAGGATCCTTCAGTTGGCGCTAAAGCTGACGTTCTAGCTTCTACACCCGATGCGCGGGCGGACCGTTCACACCCGGTCGGCCTGCGTTCTTCTTTCCCAGAGTCAGATTGCGCCGCTCCATTTGGTGAACAGAGGAATGCCGTGAGTAAGCGCGATGGCGACAAGAAGAAAGGACGCCCGATCGACCGTCGAGACTTCTTGAACGGCGTGGCTCTAACGATTGGCAGTTCGCTCTTGCCGTTTGAGAGGTTGCTAGGACAAAACCCCGGGCCAGATCCCTCAGCCCAGGAATATTTCTTGTCGAAGGGTATCACACCGCAGGACCCGCGGTACTATCCGCCCGCCCTGACCGGCATGCGTGGGAGTCACCCCGGTTCGTTTGAGGCAGCTCACGGCTTGCGGGATGGGAAGGCTTCCCTCGATGCGATCGACACAAAAGAACACTATGACCTAATTGTGGTGGGTGGAGGCATCAGCGGGCTCGCGGCCGCGTATTTCTATCGAAAATCCGTCGGGCCTCGGGCCAAGATTCTAATCCTCGACAATCATGATGACTTCGGCGGTCATGCCAAACGCAACGAGTTCCGAGCCGGGAATCGTCTGTTGCTGGGATACGGCGGTACACAATCCATCGAAGCACCCGGCCACTACAGCAAGGAATCGATTGGCCTGCTGAAGGAGTTGGGTATCGACACTCACCGATTCTACAAATACTACGACCAGAAACTGTTCCAATCGATGCACCTGAAGTCCGCGACCTTCTTTGATAGAGAAACCTTCGGTCAGGATCTGCTGTGGCCGAATGTGATTGTTGGTTACGACGAAACATATTCCGGAGGCAAAACCGTAACTCTGGAAGCACTCGCGCAGATACCGATCGCGGAGGCCGCGCGCAAGGACATCTTGCGTCTACAGACGGAGTCGATCGATTACCTTCCAGACCTGGATCCCCACCAGACGCGCGCAAAGCTGACTAAGACGAGCTACAAAGATTTCCTTCTGCAATTCGCGACGGTCCATCCAGATGTAGTCAAGGTTTTTCAATCATCCACTCATGACCTTTATTGTGTGGGCATCGATGCCGTCTCGGCACAGGCATGTCGAGGTATGGGGTACCCGGGGTTCAAGGGAGTGAAGGCCACTCCGCGCCGAAGGTCTGAGACTCAAGAAGGGGAGGGAGAAGAAGAACCATACATTTTTCACTTTCCGGATGGCAACGCGTCCATAGCACGATTGCTGGTGCGCACTCTGATTCCGGATTCCGCCCCCGGACACACGATGGAGGACATTGTCACGGCAAAAATGAACTACGCGCGTTTGGACGATCCGCGGAATCCTGTGCGCATCCGTCTGAACAGCACTGGGATAGCGGCAAAACATGTCGGAGAACCATCGACAGCGAAAGAACTCGAGATTACGTATGTCACTGATGGGAAGGCACGCAAGGTGCGCGGTTCACATAGCGTTTTGGCCTGCTACAATTGTGTCGTTCCGTATTTGTGTCCGGAGATGCCGGAAGAGCAAAAGGAAGCCCTCGCCTACGCGGTAAAACAACCGCTCGTTTACACGAATGTTCAAATCCGCAATTGGACGGCTTTTCAAAAGCTCGGTGTAAGTTACATTTACGCGCCCAGTAGCTATTTCTGCTCGACGACTTTGGATTTCCCGGTTTCGATCGGAAAGTATAAATTTCCAAGTTCGCCCGAAGAGCCTTGTATCCTGCACCTGGTCCGCACTCCTTGCAGCCCCGGCCTCCCCTGCAAGGATCAGTTCAAAGCCGGGCGCTACGAACTTTTCACGACGCCGTTTGAAACCTTCGAACGGAAAATTCGTGATCAACTAGGTCGCATGCTTGCCGCTGGGGGGTTTGATCCTGCGCGAGACATCCAAGCGATCACGGTTAACCGATGGCCGCACGGCTACGCTTATGAATACAACCCTTTGTTCGAGCCGCAGGACCGGCCCGTGTCAGCGCGCCCCTGCGTCCTAGGCCGCAAACCATTCGGCAGGATCACCATCGCCAATTCGGACTCCGACGGTCACGCCTACACCAACACGGCCATTGACCAGGCCTATCGGGCCGTCCAAGAAGTTGTTTCCATCAAAGAGGGGATTGCCAACAGCGCCTGAGGGGACCGTCCATGAGCAGGAAAAGACGCGATCGTGACTTGGGAATGAGCTCGAATATTACCCGCCGAGACTTTCTGAACGGCGTTGGGATTACCGTGGGCTCCTCCTTGCTTGGTACCGACCCGGTCCTGCTTGACGTAATTCGCGTGCCTGACACCGCCTTCGCGCCCGAAAAAGACCCCCACTACTATCCACCATCCAAAACTGGTTTGCGCGGCAGCCACCCGGGATCGTTCGAAGTTGCCCACTCACTGCGCGATGGCACGCAATGGCCCGAAGCCCAGGAGGAAAAGGAGACTTTCGACCTCGTCGTGGTAGGCGGCGGAATGAGCGGCCTTTCTGCCGCGTACTTCTTCCGCAAGTCTTTCGGGTCCAAAGCCAGGATTCTTATCCTCGATAATCATGATGATTTTGGCGGCCACGCCAAGCGGAATGAGTTTCGCGCCGGCGACCGTCTCCTGATCGGATATGGAGGCACTCAATCAATCGAAGGGCCCGGGCACTATAGCCCCGAAGCCATTGGCCTGCTTAAAGAAATCGGCATCGACGTACAGCGGTTCTACAAATACTTCGACCAGAATTTGTACAAGTCCATGAATTTGAAGCGTGCAACGTTCTTCGACAAGGAGACGTTTGGTGCGGATCGGCTCGTGCCCGGCGCCGGCCTTCACTCGACTCCGGAAGCCATCACTCAAATTCCGATCGATGAAGCCGCGCGCCAGGACTTGGCCCGCCTGGAAAACGATGCCGTCGATTATTTGCCGAGTCTGTCCGCCGAAGAGAAGCGCGTCAAGCTGATCAAGACCAGCTATAAAGACTTTCTTCTTCGATCTGCAAAAGTCCACGCGGACGTTATTAAGGTCTTTCAGTCCGCGCCGCACGGGCTCTACGGCGTAGGGATTGACGCCGTTTCCGCGGACAACTGCAGAGGGATGGGTTACCCGGGCTTCAAGGGCATGCCCGCTCCGCCTCGAGAACGTGGAGAGCGCGAGCCGTACATCTTCCACTTTCCTGACGGTAACGCCTCGATCGCGCGGCTCCTGGTTCGCACGCTCGTACCAGGCTCCGCTCCGGGAAGAACGATGGAGGATATCGTCACCGCGAAAATGAATTACGCGATACTCGACGATCCCGCTTCTCCCGTTCGTATCCGATTGAATAGCACGGCAATTCGCGCCGCCCACGTCGGTGATCGAGCAACCGCGACGGAGGTGGAGGTCACCTACGTCCGCGGCGGCAAGGCACTCAAGGCCCGAGCGGCGCAATGCATCCTTGCTTGCTACAACATGGTGATTCCGTATCTATGCCCCGAAATGTCCGATAAACAGAAGGAGGCGCTTGCCTATGCGGTGAAGATTCCCCTCGTCTATACCAACGTGCAGATTCGAAATTGGAAGCCCTTTCACAAACTGGGCCTGAACAACATCTATTGCCCCGGCGGCTATTTCTCCTCCTTTTCTCTCGATTTTCCCGTTTCCATCGGAGATTACAAGTTTCCCAGCTCGCCGGAGGAATCCTGCCTTCTCCATTTGATGCGAACGCCCTGCCGTCCTGGCTTGGATTGTAAGGACCAATACCGAGCCGGACGCGCCGACCTCCTGGCCACTACGTTCGAGACCTTTGAACGTAATATCCGTGATCAGCTCGCGCGAATGCTTGTGACCACCGATTTCGATCCTGCGCGGGACATTCAAGCCATCACCGTGAACCGCTGGCCACACGGATACGCTTACGAATACAACCCTCTGTTTGAACCGCTTGACCGACCAGATTCTGAACGTCCCTGTGTGATCGGGCGAAAACCGTTTGGCCGAATCAAGATCGCCAATTCGGATGCCGACGGCCACGCTTACACCAACATTGCCATCGACCAGGCCTACCGTGCCGTGCGTGAGATTTCCGCCCAGGGGGACCTGTGAACCGTATGAGTTGAATAAGACCAAACGCTTGTCGGGGCCGGGTGTTGTGGCAAGGGAAGACCGTGGATGTGAACCGGAGGCCGAAACATATGCCCAGAGCAGTAGTGGCGCTGGTGGTGCTAATGTGTTTTTGTACGCCAGCAGCGTTCTGCCAAGCAGTGCCGACGTTTGTGGGTGTCCGCACGTTTCTGGGGGCGCCCTACGTTGCGAATCTGGACGACGTGCATGCGGATTTCGCGGTTCTCGGCGTTCCCTTCGACGAAGGAACCTGGGGCTGGCCGGGTGAGCGGTACGGTCCCCGCGGCATGCGCGAGAGTTCTCAAGAATACAATCACGATCTCACTGAAGGCTTCTACTACATCGACCGGGACAGCACGGTTCTCAAAGGCAAACGCTGGGTGGACGTCGGCGACGTGCCCTTAATGCCTACCGTTCCATCGCAGACGGACGACAAGATCACCGAAATGGTACGGAAGATTCGTTCCAAGGGAGCCTTCCCGATTGTATTGGGGGGAGATCACAGCATCACCTTCCCGATACTACGCGCCGTCGACATCCCGGTTACCGTCATCCACTTTGACGCCCACCTCGATACATGGAACGGAGCGCCCGGAAATCTCGATCACGCGTCTTGGGTAAACCGGGCGGTAGGGCTTCCGAATGTGAAAAAGGTGATTCAACTTGGGCAACGGGGGCTAGCCAACGATGAGGAAGCGATGGGGAATGCTCGCAAGGATCACACCACGATCATCACGGGAGAGCAAATTCATCGCAAAGGAGTCGAGTGGGTCCTTTCACAGATTCCGGACAGCGGAAACATTTACATCACGCTTGATGTGGATGTGATGGATCCCACGCTTGCACCAGGCACTGGAACTCTAGAACCGGACGGCCTCAACTTCTCCGAGATAGACGGGCTGCTGAAGGGCGTGACGTCGAAAGGACGTTTGGTGGGGATGGATATTGTGGAAGTAAATCCGATGCGCGATGGCAGCACACGTACCGAGCAGACCGCGATCCGGCTGCTGATTGACACGCTGGGCGCCGCTTTCCACTAGGGCGCCACGCAGAACGCCCGCCAGAGCGGTCTGAGCGGGTGTCGGAAGTGTGGTGTCGCAGTTCTAAAGGGGGAATGCATGGGCAATAGATTGCTCGGTTTGTTTCTTGTCTTGGGGTCCGCAATTGTTGGTGCTTCGGCGCAGACAGCTCGCCAGCATGCCGATCGTATCTTCGTGAATGGCAAAATATGGACCGCAGACGACGCCAGGCCGCAAGCACAAGCCCTAGCCATAAGCGGCGACAAGATCATGGCCGTCGGTTCGAATGAGGAAGTACATGCGCTCGCCACAACAGCGGACACAGCAGTCATCGATTTGCAGGGTCGCCTGGTTGTTCCTGGATTTCAGGATTCCCATCTCCATTTTCCGGGGCAGTCCGTTAATGAAGTGGACCTGCACGGGACAGAGACGCTGAAGGAGTTTCAGCAGCGCCTCGCTGATTTTGCCAAAGCTCATCCCAAGCTTCCCTGGATCACGGGGCATGGCTGGGGTTACTCGGCCTTTCCAAACGAAACGGTTGACAAGAAATACATCGATGAAGTGATTTCCGATCGTCCCGTGTACGTGAGTGAACGCGACGGGCACATGGGCCTTGCCAACTCCAAGGCCCTGGAAATCGCCGGAATTACTCGCGCCACATCAGACCCGCCGAACGGACATCTTATGAAGAACGCGAACGGCGAACCCACGGGCGAATTCAAAGAAGCTGCGCAAAGACTTATTGGCAGCCATATCCCCCCTGAATCAGCCGATGACCGCTATCAAGCCTTGATGCAGCACATGAATGAAGCAGCAGAAGCCGGTCTGACGTCCGTGCAAGACGCGGTTACAAGCCTTCGCACGTTTGGCGTCTACGAGCGGGCTTTCAGTGAGGGGGCTTTGAAGCTGCGATTTCGTTTTGCTCCTCTCATTTTGCCCAAAGATGGAGGAGCTCCCAGAAATCACAAACTAGAAACGGCTTTGACCGAGGCCGACTTGGCCAAATACAGAAGACTCCGAGAGACCTTTAAGGGGCCAATGCTGAAGTTTGGAGCCATCAAAGGAGTTCTTGACGGAACGGTGGACGCAAGGACGGCGGCGATGTTTGAGCCGTATGTGGGCGGTGGCACCGGAATCCCTTTCTGGGATCAGGACGACTTGAACAGGACCGTAGCTCTCTACGACAAAGAAGGATTTCAGGTCCTATTGCACGCGATCGGAGACAAGGCCATCAACATGGCATTGAATGCGTTTGAGTATGCGGCTAAGACGAACGGGACGACGGGGAGGCGGCATCGCGTGGAGCACGCGGAAGTTCCATTGCTTTCCGATCTGCCGCGCTTCAAACAGCTTGGTGTTATTGCGTCGACGCAGGCCATGTTCGCGAATCCGGACGCTACGGTATTGAAGAATTTTGCGGTACTGCTTGGTCCGGCGCGAGCTTCACACGCGGATTCCTTCAAGGATTTTGACGACGCAGGGGTAGTGCAAGCGTTTGGCAGTGACTGGGGGGTCTTCTCGTTTGCTCCGTTGCCAGCGATTTATTGCGCAGTGACACGCATGACCCCGGAAGGCACGCCCGCGGGTGGCTGGTACCCAGCGGGACGCATTTCAGTGGAAGCCGCTCTAAGGCATTTCACGCGTGACGGAGCGTACGCTAGTTTTGACGAGGACGTACGAGGTTCACTGACGCCGGGAAAGTTGGCGGACTTCGTTGTGCTGTCCAAGGACATTCTTACCGCGGACCATGCAGATATTCTCAAAACAAAAGTACTCCTGACCGTGATGGGTGGAAAGGACACCTATCGAGACAAGGACCTGTAGAGCGAAGCCAATTTGAATGTTGGAGAGGACAATTATCATTATACGTAGGAGAAGGGGACAGCAGCGTAACATGTTGCATCTTCTGCATTGCACGACTGAGTACAATCTAATGCAGTAGAGCGGGCGTCGTACAATGGCAGTATAGAAGCTTCCCAAGCTTCCTCTGGCGAACCTTAACTCGCTGAACTGGCGGCACTTAACTAAAGCAAGATTCCTGGCAATTGGAAAATGATGGAAAATGGAACGGACCCTAGCCTACTCGATTGAGCGCCAGGCAAAAAAAACTTGACAGAAAGCGACTTGACGACTGAGCTAAGCCGGTTGGAGAACGGGCCGTCGGTCGAAAGCCCACCGTCCTTGGGCGCATCTGCTAGAACACCTGCCTTCCAAGCAGCTGCATAGAAATCAATGAAGTCGCTCACTTCTTCCGAGGGCCTGCGCAACCGTTCTTTCCCAGAGCGGCGGATTATCCGCTCTGCAATTGAGGTCGGCCTCTGTGAATGGATCGTCACTGGAACGGAGTAGCGCGACGATCGGGACTCCCGACAAAACTTCCCCGAAATGTGCGACCAAACCATCGCGTTCCAACCACGGCGAACCATGCCCAATGACTACGACTCCAATTGGAAGGGCTAGAACCCCAAGGCTTCGCGCATCCGAGGAGCCGAGAGCGGGAATTACCCGATACCCATTGCGCTCTAGGAGGCCGCTCTCTCCGACAGCAGGCTCGGAGAGAACTCCACTTGCAAGACAGTCTTCATGCTCGACTTGGCCCCTCAGAGTGCTCATTACCGAACACAGGTTCGTGAATCCAGAGGACGACTTGTTCTTGTCAGTTAAGCCTATGCCTTGACCCCTGCTTTGCGAAGAAATGTCATCATTGGACACCAATTCGTAAAGGCCGATTGAAACAGGTTCAAGCCTACGAGAGCTGTGACGAGAAACCAGTAGGGGCTTACCCAGTATCCCAAAGCCAGGGAAACAAGGACAAAAGCACCCGCAATCAGTCTAAGGTAACGTTCTAGGGTCATGGCATTGCCTCCTTCAATCTGCTGCAGGCACGAGATCCTCGCCAACGGGTGGCGAAGCTCTTGCGCCGCCGCGTTCACTCAGGTAATAAAGAACCGGAACAGTCATTCGAGAGAGCACCGTCGAGGCGACCTCCCCGGCCATCAGTGAAATCGCCAGTCCCTGGAAGATCGGATCAAACAGAATCACGCTCGCACCGACAACGACAGCCGCGGCCGTTAGCAGCATGGGACGGAAACGAACTGCTCCTGCGTCGACCACGGCTTGTTCCAGAGACATTCCGTGCGACCGGCGTAGCTCGATGAAATCCACAAGAATGATTGAGTTTCGAACGATGATTCCCGCGCCAGCGATGAAACCAATCATCGAAGTCGCGGTGAAAAATGCCCCCATCAGCGCATGAGCTGGCAAGATGCCGACGAGCGTTAGCGGAATCGGGGCCATGATCACGAGAGGTGTCTTGAACGACTTGAACCAACCGACCACTAGGACGTAAATCAGCACCAGAACGGCCGCGAAGGCCAGACCAAGGTCACGAAATACCTCGACCGTGATGTGCCACTCACCGTCCCATTTCATGGCGTAATGGCTTGTGCTTTCCGGAAGGATGGTGCCCGAATAGAGCTTTACGTGGCCGCCGTTTGGCAGTTGGAGTTTATTGATTGACTCGTTCATCTGGACGATCGCGTACACAGGACTCTCCACGATTCCGGCAACGTCCCCGGTAACATACACGACGGGTCGCAAGTTCTTGTGATAAACGCTTTGATCAATCGCGGTCTCCCGTATGTTGGTAACCTCGCGAAGGGAAACCTGTGCGCCCGAGGGTCCAGGTAACTTCAGGTTTTCAAGATCCTCGATGCCGGAACGATCTGGTCGAGACAAGCGCACTTCGATAAGGACATCTTCTCGCGATGCGGGATCGTGCAGCAGCCCCGCTGAGGCCCCGCTCAGGCCTATCTGGACCGTTCGGGTAACCTCGGCTGCTGAAACGCCTTGCAGCGCAGCCTTGTCGAGATCCACTTTCATGTCGTACTTGTTCTGCGGATCTTCGACGTACCAATCGACGTCCACTACACCGGGAGTCTCTTGGAAAATCTTCTTTATCTTTGCCGCCAGTTCCGTCTGACCTTTGTAGTCCGGCCCATACACCTCAGCAACGAGAGTTTGCAGCACTGGCGGACCCGGTGGAACCTCGGCGACTTTGATGCGCGCGCCAAATGGCACGGCAATTTTGTCCAACTCGGGTCGTAATCTGCGCGCGATTTCGCGGCTCTGTGCTTTGCGGTCATGTCGAGAGAGAAGATTCACCTGGATATCAGCTTGGTTCGGTTGACGCCGCAAGAAATAACGTCGCACGAGCCCGTTGAAGTTGTAGGGTCCCGAGGTTCCTGCGTAGATCTGGTAATTGATGACCTCCGGTTGCTCACCCAAGTAGCTCCCCAAAGCCTGGGCTACATGTGTCGTCTGCTCCAGTGGGGTTCCATCGGGCATGTCTATGATCACCTGAAATTCGCTCTTGTTGTCGAAGGGGAGCATCTTGACCTGCACCCACTTGAGCGGAATGAACGCCACCGCTGCCAGCAGCAGCAGCACCACACCATTGAGGAAGAACCACCTCCGTCCTGAATTCTGAATCAGTGGATTCATCAAGCGGCGATAGAGCCGCGTCGTCCAGCCTTCGGCCTCATGCCCGGACTTGGGACGATCGGCGTAATGATGCAGCAGGCGCAGAGCGGCCCAGGGTGAAACCACGAAAGCAACGATCAAGGAAAACATCATCGCCGCTGAAGCGCCCACTGGAATCGGCCGCATGTACGGCCCCATCAGGCCGCGCACGAAGGCCATCGGGAGAATGGCCGCAATCACTGCGAAGCTGGCCAGAATCGTTGGGTTACCAACTTCGTCCACGGCTTCAACTGCAACGTCAGCAAGTGAGCGGCCACGATTTTCGGGCAGCCGGAAATGGCGAACGATGTTCTCGATCACGACGATGGCGTCATCCACCAAGATGCCGATCGAAAAGATCAGGGCGAAAAGTGTCACGCGGTTCAGCGTGTACCCAACCGAGTAGAAGATAGCGAGAGTCAGTGCGAGGGTTACGGGAACTGCTAGAAGCACGATGCCTGATTCGCGCCAACCCAATGCCAGGGCTATCAGTACCGTGACGGAAAGCGTGGCAAGGAAGAGATGCTTCAGGAGTTCGTCCGATTTGTCCTTGGCCGTTTCACCATAGTTGCGCGTGATGGTGACATTCAAATCGTTTGGCAGTGTGTTGCCTCGAAGCCAGTCAATCTTTTGCATAGCGTTCTCAGAAATGAGCGTGGCGTTCGCGCCCTTGCGCTTGGCCAGGGTAATCGTTACGGCTGGGTACTC
>Ga0066665_10000720_pt1 | contig 14051 bp, 14 predicted proteins | sample GraSoiAngelo_114_FD_75175 | JGI IMG/M metagenome (GOLD analysis project Ga0066665, IMG submission 75175) | Grasslands soil microbial communities from the Angelo Coastal Reserve, California, USA - 14_0903_13_40cm | ecosystem: Environmental > Terrestrial > Soil > Grasslands | place: USA...
CACGACGGTCGTGCCGTAGGCGAGCACGAGCGCGAGCGTCGGCGCGACCGCCGCCGCCCACGCGTGCCACAGGACGAAGAGCCCGACCGCGAGCGCCCAGCCGGCGAGCCCGACGCCGGCCAGCACGAAGAACGCGCGCAGGGGGCGGAGGCGCCGGGTCAGCCAGACCGCCGCCACCGCCGCCGCGAGCGAGGCCGCCTGGGCCGCCGCGCGCGGTACCGGCCGGACCGGGATGCCCTGGAAGAGCGTGTCGAGGGCGTTGGCGTGGATCTCGACGCCGGGCATGCCGTTGGCGGGGGCGAAGGGGGTCGAGAAGGCGTCGTGGAGGATCGGGGTGACGGCGCCGACGAGCACGATCTTTCCGCGGAACGCCTCGGGGGAGACCTCGCCGTCGAGGACGCGATAGTACGGGATCCAGGGAAACGTCCTGGGGCCGCCGCGGTAGTTGACCAGGAAGGCGTCGCCCGCCGGCAGCGGCCGCGCGGGCAGGCCCGCCCGGACGCCGAGGGCGTAGAGGCGCCGCACGAAGCTCTCGAAGCGCTCGCCCTCGAGCCGGTACTCGAGGCGCGCCTGCCGGACGTTGCCGTCCGGGTCGATGTCATAGTTGACGAGCCCGAAGCCGGCGGCGCCCGCCCGCAGCTGGGAGGTCGGCACCCTCAGCTCGACCTTGGTGAAGAGCTCGTTCTGCGCGACCGTGCGCGCCGCGGCCAGGACCACGTTCCCGGCCCGGGCCACGGCCCCGGCGAGCCGCCCGTCGTCGGCCGGGCCTTGGGCCGAGGGCTCGGCGAAGACGATGTCGATCCCGATCGCCGCCGGATGGCCCCGGCTCACGATGTCGAGGAACCGTCCGTGGAGCGCGCGCGGCCAGGGCCAGGCGAGGTTCAGCTCGTCAAACGAGTCCTCGTCGACCGTTACGATGACGATCGGCGTTGCCGTGCGGCGGGGCCCCCGAAGCACGAAGAGCGCGTTGAGGGCGCGAAGCTCGGCTACCTCCAGGAGACCGCCGAGGGAGGCGCCCACGACGAGGGCGCCCAGCAGCCCGCCCAGCAGGAGCGTCTTTACCACCGGCGCCGCCTCGCCGGCGTCAGGAGCGGCTCGCCTCGGGCAGGTCGGGCCTCGCCCGGAGGCTCGCCCGGCGCCTCCGGGCCGCGGACGACCGCGGACGCTCCGTGGCACCGTGCACCCCCGCCAATGCGCATCTCCGGGAAGCACCAGGGTATGCTAAAATTCGGCCCCAATGAAGATAAAGGTGCTCGGGGCCTTCGGCAGCGAGGGGCTCGGGCAGCGGCCTTCCGCGTTCCTCGTCAACGACCGCATCCTCGTCGACGCGGGCACCGTGCCCGGAGCCCTGACCGTCGACGAGCAGCTCGAGGTCGAGCACGCCCTCCTGTCCCACCCGCACCTCGACCACGTGGTCGGCCTGGCTTTTCTCACCGACACGCTCGCCAGCGCTGGTGCCCGGCGGCCGGTCACGGCGACGAGTGTGGACCCGGTCATCCAGGGGCTCCGGACGCACGCATTCAACAACGTGCTCTGGCCCGACTTCTCGGCGATCCCCTCGCCGAGCGCGCCCGTGCTCAGGTTCCGCACGCTCGCCGAGGAGGCGGAGCAGCGGGTCGGCGATCTCTGGGTCACGCCGGTGCCCGTCGACCACACGGTGCCGACGGTGGGGTTCATCATCCACGACGGCGAGGTCGGCTTCATCTACTCCGGTGACACCGGCCCCACCGACCGGCTCTGGCGCGCGGCCCGCGGCCTCCGCGGCCTCCGCGCCCTGGTCATCGAGTGCGCGTTCCCGAACCGACTCGAAGGGCTCGCCGCGACCTCCCGCCATCTGACCCCCTCGCTGATCCAGCGCGAACTCGATAAAATCGCGCCGGACCTTCCGATCTGGGTCTTTCACATCAAGCCGCAGTTCTACCAGGAGACCGTCGAGCAGCTAGCCCGGATCGACTCGCCCAGGATCCAGGTCCTCGAGCAGGGCAAGACCTACACGCTCTGAGGGCCCCGCTCCCCGGCCCCGACCGTCCCCCGGAGCGTGCGTCGGCGCCCCTCCACCCTAGTCGGGCGGAAGGAGGATCGCCGTCTCGGAGCTGATCTCGACGCGCACGGGGTCGCCGAGCCGGAAGATATGGCTCTCGCCGATCGCGGGCAGCTCGACCCCGAGCTTCGCGCCGCCGCCGATGTCGACCTCGTACATGTGACGGGTCCCCTCGAAGACCCGGAGGGCGACCGTTCCCGGGAAGCCCGGCCCGCGCGCCATCGCCGCCTCGACCAGCCCGAGCGACTCCGGGCGCATGCAGAGGAGCCCCTGCGCGCCCTGACGCCACTTGCCCTCGGCCGCGATCGGCGCGCGAGACCCGCCCGGGGATTCGACCACCACGCCGGTGTCACGCACCTCGACCACCCGAACCGGCAGCAGGTTCGCGGGGCCCAGCGCGGATGCCACGGAGGAGTCCCGGGGCCGCCAGTAGAGTTCGGGAGGCTCGCCGACCTGCACCACGCGGCCGTCCACGAGGACGGCGATCCGGTCGGAGAGCGCCAGCGCGTCGGCGGCATCGCGCGTGGCGTGCAGCGTGGTCACGGCGAGGTCGCGGTGGAGCCGCGCGAGCTCGAGCCGAAGCGCCTTGCGCGCGGTCGGCTCCAGGTGGGAGAGGGGTTCGTCGAGCAGGAGCACGCGGGGCTCGACGGCGAGCGCGCGCGCGAGCGCGAGCCGCCGGCGCTGGTCGAGGCTGAGAGCGTCCGGCCGGCGCGCCTCGAGGCCGCCGAGCCCGAGTCGGGAGAGGACGCGGGGAACGCGGCGCTCGACCTCCTCGGCCGGCGCGCCGCCGGCGCGCAGGCCGAACGCGACGTGCTCGAACACGCTGAGGTGGGGCCACAGGGCCCCGTCCTGGAAGACGAAGCCGATCCCGCGCTGGCCGGGCGGCGTGCGGGTGATGTTTTCCCCCTCGAAGAGGACACGGCCCGCCCGCGGCTCGGCGAAGCCCGCCACCAGCCGCAGCAGCATCGACTTGCCCGACCGCTGGGAGCCGACGATCGTGAAGAACTCGCCGTGCCGGACTTGCAGGGTCACGTTCTCCACCGGGCCGTGCGCCGCGTCGAGCGCGGTCACGCCCTCGAGCCGGATGTCGACGAGCGGGCGACTCACGGCGGACATTGGATCTGTCGGGCGGGGCGGCGCGGCCGGGGGGATGACCCGGTCGCGGGGACGGAGGGCCGGGTGGTGGCTCCGACGCACGGGGCCAGCGGACCGGGCGTTCGGAGGAAACCGGTGGCGATCAAGCGACGGCAGTGTACTGAACTCCCGCCCGCCGCGTCAATGCGCGCGCGGGGGCCTGCGCGCGCGGGGGCCTCGGGCGCCTGCCGTGCCTGGCGCCGCCGGGGCTCAGCTCACCAGGATGAGACGGCCTCCTGGCGGTCCGAGTGGACCGCCATCACCTTGATCAGCCGGGTCATCTCGAAGATCGAGCGGACGTCGTCCTGGAGCCCGCAGAGCTTGAGATTGCCGCCCACGGCGCGCGCCTGCTTCATCGCCGCGACGAGCGCGCCCAGGCCCGAGCTGTCGATGTACGACACGCCGGTGAGATCCATGACCAGCTTGGACTGGCCCTTCTCGATGAGCTCGGTCAGCATCCGTTTCACGTGGTCCGCGGTGCCCATGTCGAGATCGCCCTGCGGGACCACCAGGGTCACCCCGCCCGTCTGCGTCACCTGGATATCCATCCGCTCTCCCTCCTGCTATGCGGTTCGGTTCGGTCTTGCGCCCCGCTGGTACTTCACGAGCGTCCACCGCGTGCCCCGTTCGCGCGCCAGGTCGAAGCTGAACTCGTCGGCGAGGCGCTTCACGATGTAGAGCCCGACCCCGGACTCGTTCATCTCGTTCAGGTCCGGCTGACGATACCCCCTCGGATCGAACGGCCGGCCGAAGTCCTCGACGTGGATGACCACCCCGTCGTCCCGCGACGCCACGGAGATGTGAATGGGCTGACCGGCCCGGCCCCCGTAGGCGTGCTTGATCGAGTTCGTCGTGAGCTCGCCGACGGCCACCTGCAGCTCCGACTGCGTGTGGGCATCCACCCCGCGCCGCGCCAGCTGCTCGCCGAGCCAGGCACGGAGGCGCGCGAGCTGCCGGCTCTCGCTCGTGATCACGAGCGTGTCGGTCGTCACCCGTCGAGTCCCCGTCGGAGGCGGCTCACTCAGGCCGTCCCGGGCGACCGGGACCGGGACGCCGGCCCGGCGCCGTCCCCCTCACGCCTTCAAGACGAGCAGCGTCGCGTCGTCGCGGAGCGAGCCTCCCTGGCGCGCGCGGGTCTCGTTCAGGAGGGTATGGGCGATCGTCTTCGCGGGCTGGCCGACGATCGCCTGCACCCGCTCGGCCAGCGACTGAATGCCGCGGGCGATGCCGTCGCCCGCGGGCGTCTCGACTACGCCGTCCGTGCAGATGACGACGAGATCGCCGGGGGCCAGCGCGATCTCTTGCGTCTCGAACCGCGAGTCCTCGAACATGCCGACGACCGTGCCGCCGACGTCGAGCGTGATGGGGGTCCGGCCGCGCCGGAGCAGCAGCGGCGGCACGTGGCCCGCGTTCGACAGCGCGAGCCGGCGCCCCGCGCCGAGCGTCAGCACGGCGAACACCATCGTGACGAACATGCTCGGCGGCAGGTCACGGCAGAGTGCGCGGTTGACTTTGGCGAGGACGGCGCCGGGCTCGTCCTCTTCGCGCGCGGCCGCGCGAAACAGCGTTCGCGTCATCACCATGAGCAGCGCGGCCGGAATCCCCTTTCCCGAGACGTCACCCACCACGATGCCGACGCCTCCCGGCATGGGGACGAAGTCGTAGAAGTCGCCGCCGATGACCTTCGACGCCGCGAGCGCCACCCCGATCTCCACGCCGGCAAGGTTCGGCAGACCCCGCGGCAGCAGCCGCTCCTGGATGTCGCGCGCCGTCTCGAGGTCCCGGCCGAGCTGCGCCACGTCCTCCACCGACGCCCAGTCGCCGAGGACGCTCATCAGGGGCGCGAACGCTCGAGCCTGGTCGTTGCCTTCCGGTTGGGGCACCTGGTGGACCTCGCGTTGGGCGTCGCGGTCGCGAGCGGTCAGCATGGGGTCGCTACCTCCGCTACCGCATTGTGCAAGTATAGGGCCACTGCCGCGCTGGGAGAAGATTCCGAAGACAGCGCCCGCGGTGGAGGCCGTCGCGACGCGGCAGCTGGCCTGGCCAAAACGACACGACGGCGACACGCTGGCCTCAGGGCTTCGAGGTGGCCGGCGGCTCTGGCTGAAGGGGGGCGAGCATCTCCGCGACGACCTTGCGGGCGGCGGTGACGTAGGCCGACTGGACCATGAGCTCGCCTGGCGTCGGAACCGGCGCCGGTCTCCGGTCGTCCTGCCAGACGACCGTGCCGGTCGAGGGGTCGATCAGGCGCGCGGCGAGGCCGACGATGACGAACGTCGGGTGCATGGGCGCGTCGGGCTCCCAGCGTCGGATCTCGAGGTACAGCACGAGATCCGTGAGGCCACCGTGCGAGGCGAGCTCGACCGCCGAGTCGGGGCTCTCCGGTACGCGCCCGTTGAGCGCGGTCTCGACCCGGTGCCGGTCCGCGACCTCGAAGCCATTCTCCTCGAGCTGGAGGCGCGCCTCCGACAGGAGCACGTCCGCCACCGTGACGCGCTCGGCGTGCCGTAGGTAGCGATCGATGAGCCCCGTCCCCGCCACGACCAGTGGATCGCCGGTACGGTTGTTCGGCGGAAGCACCGCGATCGCGCGGCCCAGATGGGCGGGCGGCGCGGGCGGCGAGGACGCACAGCCGGTGAGGCAACCGAGCACGACCAGGCACGCACGGGCACGTCTCATGGGCGGTGTTCTCCATCGCGAGGAGTCGCGCGCAGGCGCTGCTCCATCGACTCGAGTTCTCGGCGCAGCCGCGCCTGCTCCGACCGGAGCGTACCGAGCGTGCGCCGCACGTCGGCGAGCCCGGCGACCGGCGCCGCACGCTCGACGCTCGACACCACGTCCGGGACGAGCCGCCGCACCTCCCGCTCCAGACGCGCGGCCTCCACCGTATCTCCCCGGCGGGCGGCCATCGCGTACCGGAAGAGCGCCCGCCCGGCTCGGCGCGCCTCCGTCACCGCCTCCGTCGCCGGCAGCGCGGGTTCGACCCTGCCGGAGAGTCGCGCCGCCAGCCTGTCGGTGAAGTCGGCGAGCGCCTCACCCGTGAACCACTCTTTGTCCCCCGCGGCGCTCATGCGCGTGAGGCGCGGGGCGAGAAACTCGATCACGGGGCGATCGTCGCGGTTCAGCGGCGCCCCGGCAAAGAGATCGGACGCCAGGGAGAGGTCGCCGAGATACAGCATGGCGATCGCCCGCGGGGCGCCGAGCAGCGAGTCGCGACCCCAGTCGGGGAGCTCGCGCAGCCGCCGCCCGACGCGGTCAAGGTCGAGGGGGATCGAGTCCGCCGCTCCCACGAGACCGAGGACCGGCCGGTCGGGGTAGAAGTCGTCTCGCCAGAGGGTGACGTGCGGGAACGCGGCGAGGAAGGTCCGAGCGATCACCTCGAACTCCTCCCGCGTCAGCTGGTAGAGCGGTAACCACTGGCAAAAGAGGCCACCCGGAGCCAGGCGCCGAGCGGCGCTCGCGTACATCTCGAGCGAGTAGAGGCTGCCCGCGCTCGCATGCCAGGGGATGAAGAGGTCGGAGACGACGACGTCGAAACGCGCCGTCGTCGCGGCGAGGAAGCGCCGTCCGTCGTCGACCGCGAGCCGCACGTCCGCGCGCTCGAGGAGCCGCGCATTCCACGGAGCGAAGTAGGTCCGAGCCATGGTCGCGACCTGGGGCACCACCTCGATGACCGTCGTGTCCGCGGTGTTCAGGGCGGCCGCCGCGCTCGCGCTGATTCCGGTCGCCATGCCGATGAAGGCGACACGCTCCGGAGCCGGATGCAGCAGCAGCGGCACGAGGCCCTGCCGCCGTTCGTTCACGTCGGCGGCGCTTCCCCCGAGCACGTAGTAGTCGTCGAGGCGGAGCTGGAGGTCCTCCCCCGTGTCGATCACCGTGACAATCCCCGACGCGCCCTCCGCGGTCGCGCGGAGCGTTTCGCCTGGGTTCAGGTGCGTGAGCGGCGCGCGCAGCGGATCGAGGAGGACGATCGTCAGGAGCGCGGCGTACGCGACGGGCCGGGGCCACCCGTCGCGTCCTCCCACGACTTCGGCGAGCACCACGTAGGCGACGGCCGCGACCAGGAATCCCGACCGCAGGCCGATCGAGGGCAGGATGACGAACGCCGCGGCGACCGCCCCCACCACGCCCCCGGCCAGGTTCGCCGCCGTCAGCTCGCCGACCGGGCGCGCCGCGCTCTCCCGCTCGCCAAACGCCGCCCAGAGGGCCGGAAGGACCGCGCCCGCCGCAACGGTCCCCGGCCCTGCCGTCACGGCGGCGAGGGCGACGATTCGCCCGACGTACTCGGGAAGACCGCTCTCCATGCCGAAGTACCGGAGGCCGTCCGTCCAGTAGACGAAACCCCAGACGCCCATGATCGACGCGACCCCTGCGACGACCAGGCTCCCGGCGGCGACGCGTGTCGGCGCCGCGGAGCGAAGGAGCGTCGCCGAGAGCCCCGCGCCGGTCGCGATCGCGAGCAGAAACACGAGGCTCACCGCGGCGAAGGAGTAGACCGAGTTGTGGAGGACCTGAGCGAAGAAGGCCGTCCAGAGGATCTCGAGCCCGATTCCCACGAGCCCGGTGCCAGCGGCGGTGAGCCACAGGAGGCGGGACGGGCGCGCCCTCGGTGTCGCCGCCGGTGCCGGGGGAGGCTGCGGCGCGTCGCCGACCCAGAGGGCGACGAGGCCGGCTAGCGCGTTGGCCGACGCCGCCGCGAGGTAGCTCGTCCGCACCCCGACGGCCGCCGGCAGGCCGAAGCCCATGACGGCGATGCCGCAGGCTCCGCCGACCGTGTTCAGCGCGTAGAGCCAGCCGCCGCGGCGGCCGACGGTCTCCGCGGTGGCGAGCGCGTGACTGAGCGTCGGAAGGGTCGCGCCGAGACCGAGGGTGACCGGAAAGATCGTGAGCCCAACGACGGCGACGCGGGCGCCCGGTCCGGTCGCGGCGAGGGCGTGCTGGGCCGCGTCCGTCGAGAGGAGGCGGAAGACACCGTACGACGCGATCGCCCCTGCCGCCACCGCGAGCTCGAGCCGCCCGTAGCGTCGGACGGGCGCCCGCGGCGCGTGTCGGGCGAGCAATCCGCCGAGGCCGAGCCCCGCGAAGTACCCCGCGACGACCGTCGCCGCGGTCTCGGCGGTTGTGCCGAGAACGAGCCCCGCCGACCGCATCCAGAGGAGCTCGAGCGCAAGCGCCCCGGCGCCCGAGAGCGCGAAGCAGAACCACAGGAGGGCGGTCATGTCGGGCGGAGACCGAGGGCCCGCCAGAGCCGCACCATCGCGCCGACCGCGACGAGCAGCGAAACCGCGACGGCGACCTCAGCGGGACCGAGCGGCCAATCGTAGCGGTACGCGCAATAGAAGCCCGCGAAGGCCGCCACCCCGCCGAGGGCGGCCGAGGCGACCGAGAAGGACATCATGTGCCGGGTGATGAGACGAGCCGTGAGCGGCGGGGCGACGAGGAAGCCGAACGTCACGAGGGGCCCCGCGGTCATCACCCCAAACGAGATCGTCACGCCGCATACGAGGTAGAGCACCATGTCCCAGAGGCCAGCCGCCTTGCCGAAGACCACCGCCAGGTCTCGGTCGAAGGAGACGAGCAGGAACTCTTTCTGGAACGCCAGCAGCACGATGACGACCGCGCCGAGGACGCTGGCCAGAACGGCGAGGCTCCGCTCCGTCGTCGCGAGGAGATCGCCCTTGAGGAGGTTCACCATCTGTGCCTCCCCCCAGGGGTCGGCGGCGAGGAAGAGAATCGTGAGGGCGCCCGCGGCCGCGTACGTGACCCCGATCCGGGCCTCGACGATCCCCCGGCCGCGCCGCTCGAAGGCGGCGAGCACGAGGATCCCGCACAGGGTGAAGGCGGAGGCGCCGAGGCGGGCCAGGGCGCGCTCGCCGACCTCGAGGTGCACGTGCGGTCCCACCACCGTCCGGTGCACGAGGAACGCAAAGGCGATGCCCGCCGCGGAGAGCTGCGGCAGCGCGACGCCGAGGAAGATCATGCGGCGGAGCACGAAGTAGACGCCGACGAGCGGGCAGACGATCCCGACGAGCACGCTCCCGACCAGGGCGTCGCGAAGCAGGAATCCCGGGCGCAGGATCTCGAGGAAGGCGCTCATCCGCGGGGACTCCCGGCACCCAGCACGCCGGCAATCCGTTCGGGGGAGAGCATCTCTTCGATCCGCCCTCGGACCGCGCGACCGTCCTGCACCCAGACCACCGCGCTGGCGAGCCCGCCGAGCATCCCGACCTGATGGGTCACGAGGAGGACCGTCAGCCCATCGCTGCGGTTGAGCCGACCCACGACCTCCATGATCGCCGCCGTCGCTTCGGCATCCACGCCGGCGGTCGGCTCGTCGAGGAGGAGGAGCCGCGGCTCTGCGGCCAAGGCCCGGGCGATCAGCACCCTCTGCATTTGACCGCCCGAGAGCGACGCAAAGCGCTGCTCGGCGAGGGCGCCGAGGCCCACGAGCTCCAGGCAGCGGGCGGCCAGGAGCCGCTGAGCCCGCGCGACGGGCCGGAGGGGGCGGAGGCGGGCGTAGGTACCCATCAGCACGACTTCCCGAACGGTCAAGGGGAACGTCGGGTCCAGGGTATCGCGCTGCGGCACGTAGCCGAGCGGGCTCGCGGCGCGATCAAAGCCGTAGTGGACCATCCCGGCGAGCGGCGGGATGAGCCCCGCGATCCCGCGGAGCAGCGTCGTCTTCCCTGCGCCGTTCGGTCCGAGCAGCGCCACGAACTCGCCGCGACCGAGCTCAAGGTCCACGTGCTCGAGGATCACGCGGTTCTCGTAGCCCAGGCTGACGTCCCGGAGTATCAGAAGAGGCTCTGCCATTTGCCTTTTGCGGGTCGCACCGCGGCGCCCCGTCTCCGAGAGATCCTAGCCATTTCCCGAGGGTTTCACCAGCCAGGAGCCGCCGTCCTCAGGTCTGCTCAGCCGTGGAGGAGGTTTCATGAAACGTCGCGCCGTCATTGTCCTGGGCGTCGCGCCCAGCACGCTGCTTGAGTCGCATGGCGCCCTCCGCGCGCGCTCCTTGCCGCCGAATGAAGCGACGGGCGCGGCAATCCGGAACGAGCCCGTCAGACGGATCTAGGCGGCGGGTGTCGCGGGAGGGGCTCGTCCCTCGTCCGGACACGAGAAGCGGGCGGGAAGGATTCGGTCATGGCCAGCCCGTGCCTCGGTGCGCTGCGCCCGGTAAGAGAGAAGGGGGCGGGTCATCGTTTCCAGGGCGCCGCCGAGCCGGGTTCCGCTGGTGCGAATCCTGACCCGAGGGTTCGCGCCACTCCACGCGCGCCCCGTAAGAACCTGACTCCTGTCCGTGGGATCCCGTATCCCTCGTCGTCCTCCGAGCGATCTCTCCGAGCGGCCGTGCCTATCCTCCGGACGGATGACGTGGCAGGGTCGTCACCGAGGCGCCGACCTCAGCCTCCCGTCACCGCCTTGACCATTGTTCGCACGTTGTAGTCGATGAAACTAATGTAGTCTCTCGCCTCAGGCACGCCCCCGGTCATCGCGGGGAGCTCGACGAGCTTCGCTCCCGTCTCCCGGGCGATCGTCTCCGCCAAACCCGCCGGGTAATGCCGCTCCCGTACGACGACCTCCACGTGCTCTTTGAGCATGCGCCGCTTGAGCTCGGCGATATGCCCGGGAGTCGGATCCACGCCGGGACGGATCTCGATCGTCCCGAAAGGTTCCATGCCGAACCGCTCGGCGAAGTAGATCATGTCGGGGTGGTAGCTGACGAGCTTCTTGCCCTTCAGCGGGGCCGCCTCGCGTCGCCAGCGGGCAATGGCTTCGTCGAGTGTCGCATTGTAGGCGGCGGCGTTCTTGTGGAAGGTGGCCGCATCGTCGGGGAAGTTGCGCGACAGCCCGTCGGCGATCGCCCGCACCATCGCTTTTCCGAGGACCGGATCGAGGTTGATGTGAGGATTTCCCATCGGATGCTGATCGCCGAGGGACCGGTCGATCCGCGTGGGCGCCTCGAGCGGGGTCACGTAGACCGAACAGTCGATGTACCCAGGGGCGTCCCGGAGGATCTTTGGATTCCGCGCCGCCTCGAGGAGGGCGGGCAGGAACGCGTGCTCCGCCTCCAAACCGAGCAACAGCACGACGTCCGTCCGGTTGAGCAGCACCGCGAAGCTCGGTTTCATCTGCACCGCATGAATGTCCTCGACGCCGGTGGCGACGCTCGTGACCTCGACGAGGTCGCCCCCCACGTGCCGGGCCATGTCGGCGAGGTCCGGGATGGTCGCCACGACGCGGATCTTCCTCGCCCCCGGCGCGTTCGTGGGGAGCAGCGCGACGAGAGCCACGAGAACGTAGAAGAGACGCTTCATGAAGCCCTCCTTACCGGTCACGGAAGCTGTGGACGTGACTGCCCATGATGATCGTCCACTGCAGGAAGAACTGGTCCTCGGGCCGCTGGCGGGGGGCGTCGAGGTGGGTGTACTGCAGGCGGAGACGCTGGAACTCGGACGCCCAGACCGTGAAATAGGGCGAATAGGCGTTGGTCACCCGCCCCGTATGGGCGAGGTCCTCCACCCACTCGAAGAGAACGCCGGGGTAGTACCGGCGAGTCAGCCGGGCTTCGAGGTAGCTGTACATGCCGAAGGCGTCCCGGTACCTGAACAACGCCGGTCCGGTGTCACTCGCCGCGACGGTCTGCTGGCGCTCGGAATTCAGCAGGAACTCGTTGCCCCAGACGAGGCCGCGGTACGCGGCCGCGGCGAGCGGCGTGTAGCGATAGGTCAGGTCGATCCCGGCGAGATTCCGGCTCCCGCCGTCGTTGGCCCTCACCCTCGGCGTGTAGGCATCACTCACTCCGAGGTCGATGCTCTGGGCGTCGGTCAGACTGAAGAAGGTCGACGCTCGGCCCAGGTAGGTGAACTCTTCGAGGCCCCGGGGAACCGTGTTGTCGACCCGAGTGTTGCTGGCGCCGATCTTGTTGTAAGCGCCCGCCGTGAGCGTCAGGTACTGGTCGAGCGGCGCCAGCCAGCTCACCTCGAGCCCGTCGGACTGCGACTCCCCCCCGATGTAGGTGTCGAGCACACCCGGCCGGTTCACGAACGGGAGATCGTGATCGTGGAACTTGGACAGGCGCCCGAAGTCCGCGAAGAACCGCCCGCCCTTGACGGTCAGGTTGTACGGGAGCGACGTCGTGACGATGGCCGCCTCCTCGACGTCGAACCCGCCCGCATTCGTGCCGTTGAGGATGGCGTAGGCCCGCACGAAGGGGTCGACGTTCGCCGAGATGCCGAGCTCGCCCGAGCGGAACTGGAAATCGGCTTGGTCCTTCCGACTCGTGAAGGACAGGACCGTGTCGACGATGAAGCCGATCGCGGGGTTGAACTGGGCGGGGAAGGTCTTGTTCGCGGCCGCGAGCTGCGGCTGGAGCGCCTCGAGGATCTTCAGCTTGAGCGCCTCTTCATCCACCACGGCCGGCGCCGGCTGGGGGGCCGCCGCCGAGGGGGGAGCCGCCGGCGGGGCGGGAGTCGGCCCGCCCGGTTTCTCGCCGGAGAGTCGTCGGATCAACTCCTCTTGCTGCTTCAGCTGCTGCTCGACCCGTCGGAGCTGCTCCTTCAGCAGGTCGAGCTCCGTGCGGACCTGCTCCTCGCCGGCCCCTTGTGCCTCGGTGCGGGTGGCGCCGAGGGCAACCGCGAGGAGCAGGGCGAGGAGCAGGGCCGTGCCGTGTCGGATGCTGAAACGAGGTCTCATCGGCTCCTCCACAGCGCGGAGGGCGGCCGTATGTCAGACGACGCAGGCATGCCGACTCGAACGACCCGAGCAGGCAGAGAAGAGCTCACGAACGACCAAACCCGACAAGGCGGAACACGGTTGAGCATAATGCCTCCGTCAGTGCCGCGAATGAGGGTGAGCGCGCCGAGAGACGCGCTACGACGGACAGCTCGAACTGCGAGGAAGCGGCTTACCCGAGCGGAGGGGCGCGGGGCGACGCGGTCACCGGCAAGTCCTCGGTCGGCTGTGCGTCGACCGCGACCGGCAACACGACGGGGGCGCGCTCCAGAGATGCGACGTCAGGCGAGGCGAGGGGCACACCGCTCGTATGGCGAGCGAGCTCTAAGGACGGGCACCCGGCGTCATAGAGGCCAACGGCGCTGCTATCGTGAAAATGCGCCAGCGAAGCGCCGCTGAGCAGCGCCGCACTGACAACCAGCATCACGAGCAGAGCGTGACCTCGACCACGCATGACGAAGGACTATCCCATAGTGACGAATTGCCTGTCAACCATCTTGGGGTCACTGCGTCCGGTCATCTCGAACGAAAGGCAGTAGTCCCGCTTTGGCTTCGGTTGAAGGCGCACGGTTGAAGGCGCCGTCTTGACGGTCCGATCACCACCGTGGCAACGCCGTCCGCATCTCCGGAACCTGTTACCAACGGTAAGGATGCACGAATCTATCAGCGAGGACAGTAGGGGCACGAATCACGGAACGGCTGAAGGTCGTTCCTGACTTCCCCCTCGTCTCAAGGAGTCGGCCTTCCCGGATCAAGGGGTGAAGGTCACTCCCGCTTACCGTTGTGGGGACGGAGGCGGTATCGACGGGGAATACACGGGGCACCGGTAGACCTTGGCGTAGATGACCGACAGATCATCGACGGAGAAGGAGAGAAGTCCGGCATCGCCACCGGCACGAACGATCTTCTTACGAAGGTCCTCCATCGAGTCATCTTTCACCGTTCCCACCAACGTGCAGTTAGGCGGGAGTGTCTGGGGTTCCGTGGTCAGGCGAAGGCGGGCCATCGCCATCTTCTCGCGATCGTTAGCTCGTACGCTCACCGCATGGCTTGCCAGGATGACCGCAAGAACGGCACCGAAACGTACCCGCCTGGACGCTCTCATGATTCGAGTCTATCGTCTGGTCGTACCTGCTCCAAAAAG
>Ga0066665_10000727_pt1 | contig 13993 bp, 12 predicted proteins | sample GraSoiAngelo_114_FD_75175 | JGI IMG/M metagenome (GOLD analysis project Ga0066665, IMG submission 75175) | Grasslands soil microbial communities from the Angelo Coastal Reserve, California, USA - 14_0903_13_40cm | ecosystem: Environmental > Terrestrial > Soil > Grasslands | place: USA...
GCGAAGGGCCTGCCGGAGCGGGCCCTTCGCTCGGTGCTGTGTCGCTGTCTCCTACGGCTCGTCGGCGTCGTGGACGACGATGTTGCCGCTCCCAAGCGGAACGGGTGCAAGGACCGCCACGCGCCGCGGATCAAGAAGCTCAAGGAGAACAACGTCCGCAAGGGCTTCTTCGAGCGCGATCAGTACGAGGCCGTGCGACGGCACCTGCCCGAGTACGCACGGCCGGTCGTGACATTCGCCTATATCACGGGCTGGCGGGTCAGGAGCGAGGTGCTGCCGCTCCAGTGGCGACAGGTCGACTTCAAGGCGGGCACCATCCGGCTGGAGCCCGGCACCACGAAGAACGACGACGGCAGGATGTTCGTGATGACGCCGGAGCTGCGGGCAACTCTGGAGGCTCAGCGCGCCGAGACCGACGTGCTCCAGCGACGGACCGGGAATCATCCCGTGGCTCTTCCATCGGCACGGGAAGCCGCTCAAGAGTTTCGCGAAGGCGTGGCGGACTGCTTGCCCCGCAGCCGGCATCCCCGGACGCATTCCTCACGACTTCCGCAGGACGGCAGTCAGGAATCTCGAACGAGCCGGCGTGCCTCGCTCGGTGGCGATGAAGATAGTCGGGCACCGGACGGAGAACATCTACCGACGATACGCTATCGTTGACGAGGCGATGCTGCGTGAGGGGGCCGAAAAGCTAGCCCGAGCGGAGGCAGCGTCAAGCGCGAGTCCGGCGCGGCCGTAGGGTAAAGTTTCGGGCAAAGTGGCCGCCCCGGACAGAGGCGGGTATGGCCAACTTCTTGATTTGTGGCGGGCTCGACGGGATTCGAACCCGCGACCTCTGGATTGACAGTCCAGTGTGCTAACCAGGCTGCACCACGAGCCCGTGCCCGAAATCAGCTACTTAGCGAACGGGATTTTACCATAGGCCCCACGACTGTGCCCGGGAATGTGCCCGCTAGCCGTCTGAGCAGCCACCTGGAGACCAGCGTGGGTTGACGATGGCGTAGCGGTGATAGACGTGCTCGGTGCGGCACGACCCGTTGGCGAGGGGGCGTTGCCGCGTTCGAGCGCCTGTAAAGTCGTCAGAAGACAATGGTCGAAAGGACGGCGGTAAAGCTGAAAAGGAGATTGGGGGCGCTCGCCCCCTTGGGGTCCTTCGCCGACTCTTGGTCGATGTACGGCCAGCCGTCAAGTTTCGCAAGAGATGTCACGATCGAACAGGGCGTTGAGCCCGAGCGTCAGTACGAGGAGGGCCTTGTTCTTGGCGCCGACCAGCCGCTGCAGATACGCCATCCGATAGACCCACCACCCGAGTCGGCCGTGGAACGCGATGCCGAGAAAGTTCACCAGCGCCATTCCGCCGCCGAGCCCCACGAGGTTGCCGGTGAAGTCGAACTCGAAAGGCTCTCCGCCGCGACCCTCCAGGGCGTTCACGATGTTCGCCGCCGCCCGAACACCCTGGCGGATCGCCACCGGAGCTACCGGGGGATACGGACGTTCGTGCCGGCGATCCATCACATGCGACCCGTCCCCGATCACGTAGACCTCTGGGTGGTCTGGGAGCCTCAGACACTCATCTACCAGGACGGTGCCCCTGCCGGTTCTCTTGGCTGGGAGGCGGGCCAGGACCGGGCTGGGTACGGTCCCGCCCGTCCAGATGAGGGTCCGTGTGGGAATGATCTCCCTGCCGGCGTTAAGTTCGACGTGCTGGGCGCCGGCGCCGGTGACCCGGGTCATGAGCTTTACGTCGATCCCGCGTTCGACCAGCTGCGTCCGACCGGCGTCAGTGAGTTCGCGGGCAAAATGGGGCAGGATGCGATCCCCGCCGTCAACGAGGAGCATCCGGACTTCGCTCGCGTCGACCGGGTAGTAGGCCAGGAGCGTCGAGCGGATCAGATGGTGCAGCTCGGCCACGATCTCGACTCCAGAGGGCCCGGCCCCGACAACGACGATCGTCAGGAGCTGGCGCCGGCGGATCGGATCGCGCTCCACGACCGCCCGCTCGAAGAGCCGGATCACGTGGTTCCGGATGGCCAAGGCATCCGCGACCGAAGTCAACGTCAGTCCATGGGACTCGAGCTCCTGGTTGCCGAAGAAGTACGGGGTGCTTCCGAGCGCCACGACGAGGTAGTCGTAAGGAATGGCCAGATTCTCGATCCCGATGACGTGCTCGTCCAGGTCAAACTCCCGCACCTCGCCCTGAATGAAGTGAAGCCGGCCCTTCTTCGAAAGCGAGCGGAACGGGTAGCACACGTGAGAGGGGCCTAAGGTGCCGGCCGCCACCTCCGGCAGCAGGGGCGTGAAGGTGAAGTAATTGCGCCGGTCCACGAGGGTCACCTCTGCCAGATCAGATCCGGCAAGCTCCTTCAGAAGGGTCAGGGTGGCGTAGAGGCCGCTGAACCCGCCTCCGAGAACGACGACCCGAGCCGGCCGCATCGGCGTGGCGCCCATTCCTCTAGACCCCCAGCAGGTGAGCGTAGAACACGAGCATGGTGCCGAGCGTCGTGACCACGACGACGAGCAGGAACCCAACCAGCTGCGTGGCGAGGCACCAGATCATGACTCGGGTGTTCTCCTGGAGATACCGCGGCTGCTTCCGAGCCTGCCACAGGAAGGCGCTGTACACGATCACGATCAGTGTCGCGAGACTGGCCTTCACGTACAGCCACTTGCCCAACGGGGAGTTAAAGGACACGACGTATCCGGCCAGCCCATCCCGAATCCCCACGGCCATGGACAGGAGCACGAAGAGGAGGCCGGCCGCCGTATTGAACCGGGCCAGGCTGTAGATCCGGTTTTCGAAGATGGAGGTCGCGACGCCCTTGAAGAACCAGTAGTACATGGTCATGAAGGCCATGAACAGGAGGGCGATGTGCAGATGAACGAACAGCGGGTGAAGGACTCCCTGCACGGTGGTCATCCTATGCGACGACGAGGGGCCGGTGCATGACTCTACGCGAGCCGTGAGCGCAGCGCGAGCCGAACGACGCCCCCAAAGTAGTCGATCCAGTGGTCGATCGCCCGGCGATGGTCACTCTTCAGGAAAACATGCGCGGGCCTGATCGCCCGCGTCGTCCGAGCTGCGGGTCTGCGTCCGACCGTGTGCCGACCCCTCATCGAGATTCTCACCGCTTCGCCTCCTCCTGCGTCGGCCGCCACGGACGACCCTCAGGGTCGTCGCGTGGCCCGGCGGGGTCTCGGTCACTTCACGATGACCTGGGCGGTCATCTGCGGGTGCAGGGCACAGAAGTAGTTGTACGTACCAGGGGCGGTGAAGGTCTGCGAGAACGTCTCCCCGCTGTCGAGAGCCGGCGACGTGAACGCGCCATTCTCCGACGTCACGGTGTGCGCGTCCCCGTCGGCGTTGGTCCACGTCACGGTGGCGCCGGCCGAGACCTCGAGCGTTCTTGGATGGAACGCGAATTCGCTGATCGTGACTTCTAGCTTGGTGGCGGCGTTCGGCCTCGCGGCGGCCGTCTCCCGCCTGGCGACCCGGGGGCCCGGCCCGGCCATGGCCCACGCCGCGATCACGAGCACCGCTAGGAGCGCGGTCGCGGCGATGATGGCTCCGCCCCGGGGCCTTGCGGCCGCCCTCGCACCGTGCGCACGCACCGGGGCGAACTCGTCTTGCATCGTCATGTCCTCCTCTTGTCGTTGGACCGCGGCCGATTCGTCATCACATCCATGTCGCGACGATCGTGATCCTTATGTGTCGGCGGCGGTCTTCTCCAGGCGGCCGAGGAAGTTGACAAGGTCCATGACCAGGTAGTTCGCGGCTTCGTCGAGGCGCGCGGTCGTCCCCGGGATATCGCGCGTCTCGGTCATCACCGTTCGTGCCGTCCGCCGATCAGCCGTCGCCAGGACGACCCGGCCGCTCGCCGCATCCACGAACCGTGTTTCCATCTGGATGGAGCCCGGGCCCAGCCATTGCCACAGCTCCGTCGCTACGAGCTGGTCCAGCTCGAGGGCTGTAATTCTGACGTCCAGGCGCAGCGCATTCGCCGCAGTGTCCAGCGCGCTCGCGTCGTCCACCACCCGTTCAAGCTGATCGACTGTCCGGAGCCTTTGTGCCAGATCCGACCGCAGATGCGTGATCACGCTCGACGCGATCCGTCGATCCTCCTCGCTCCAGCTGGCTGGCATATCGACAGAGACGTTTCCGATCGCGACCGTCTGATACCGGGTGACGTCAAAGCCGAAGGCGGTCGCCACACGGCCCGCATCCCGGTCCTTGACAGACGGCACCAGACTTCCAACCGCCGCCGGGTGCACCGGCGTGCTTTGAACCGGCGCGCAGCCGGCGGCGAGGACAAGCAATACGAGGCTCGCGCTGACCCGAGAGGTCGTCGCCAATCGCTTTGTCATAGATCCTCCTCTTTGTGTTGAGCTGCTCGCTCCTGCCAACGTGCGTGCAGTTCCGGAGTTCCATTACCGCAAAGAAGTACGGTGGGAACGTTTCCGTGAATGATGCGTTAGAGTGAATGGGCCTGCACGACGCGAGCGCAACCGACGCCCGGGCGACCACCAGGGGACGACGATCGCCAACGAATTCTGCACGACGGGGGCAACTCGGTGTGACTCGGATCACGGATAGCGCGGCGAGTCCAGATCATCGGCTGCCTGTCGACCCTGTGAAGTCCCGACTCGCGCGTCCAGGCTCGGCATTCCGCCGACAGCTCCGCGACTCGGCGAGATGGGCGCCATGCACTGCACCTGGGCCCCATCCCGCCGGCTCGATTGCGAGCGCGGCGGACTCTCCCCTCGACATGGAGCGGAAGATCCAAGGAGCACCTGGACGCCTGCCCCGCCTGCGCACGGGCCGCTCCGGCGGAGCGGGCACAGCGGGATGTCGACTATGCACTCGTCGGCGACTTCGACTCAACAGACCTCGGGCGGCTCGCGCGGTCCATCGCCGGCGGCTCCTGACGTACCGCGTGCGTCGCCTCGGTCGTACGTGTTCGGCTCTCCTGCTGTTCAGCGGGTTCGTTGGAGCGCCACCGCTCGCATGTGCTCAGCTGTCCGCCCAGCGCCACACGGAATCGGCGGAACAGGGCGCCGAGGCTCCGGCCTCAGAGATCGTGACTGACCGCCCGGACATCACCGAAGCGAGCACCGTGGTTCCCTACGGGAGCCTTCAGGCAGAAAACGGGCCGGTGTGGACGACGAGACAACACTTACGGACTCTCGATGGGCTTGAGACCAGACTTCGATTCGGGATCGCGCGGCGGACCGAGCAGCGGCTGGGCGTGCCGGACTGCTTCTACGATCGAGGCCGGCCGGAGCATGCCTCGGGATTTGGTGATCTCATTGTTGGCGCCAAAGCAACAGCTGGGGCCGCTACCCGGCGACTTCCATCTCTCGATGATCGGGGCCGTCAGCCTCCCGACCGGCACCTCAGGCGCCTCCAGCGGCGGTGTGGATCCCGAGATCAAGTTCCCCTGGTCACGAGAACTGACGGGCCCGTGGTCGATCGGCGACATGTGGTCGGCCTTCTGGACGACCGAAGACAGTCGGCGAAACTTCACGTGGGAGCCGTCGTTCTACATCGAACGGCAATTGACAAAGGGCGTCGACGCCTTCGTGGAGTACGGGGCGACTACTTTCAGCACGGTTCTCCGCAGCAGATCTTGCATATGGGCGCAGCGTACCGGCCTCGACCGACCCAGCAGATCGACTTTCATGACGGCGTCGGGCTGTCGCGGGCTGCGCCGGATCTGTTCGTTGGGATCGGCTACTCGTTCCGAATTGACCGCCTGCTGCGGTGAACGAATCGCGGCTCAAGGCCACGATTGTGCCGGCCTGGGGAAGATTCCATGAGCCCCGGGGAACGAATCGCCCACCCAGGCGTTGGCACGAGTGGAGAACGCGAATACTCCCTGGAGGTGACACGATGCTGAAGCGCGTGACGGTGGTGCTGTCGGTGCTGGCCCTGATGGGCGGGTGCGCGTTCGGGGCCGGCTCTCGTTCGGCCGCGGGAACGCCCAAGGCCTATGTGGGCCTCTTCAAGGACGATGCGGTGGCCGTCATCGACACCGGCCAGAACAGGGTGCTCAGCACCATCCCAGTCCCCAAGGGGCCGCACGGCCTCGTGTGACTCCGGACGGGCGCAAGGTCTACGTCAGCAGTGACGGCGCCTCCACGGTGAGCGTCGTCGACACCGTCACCGACCGCGTGGTCCGCAGCATCGACGTGGGGGCGAATCCCCACGGGCTCGCGGTGTCGGGCGACGGGAGCCGTGTGCTCGTCTCTGGCTGGGGCTCGAACCGCGCGCTGGTCATCGACACGGGGACGGACCGCGTGATCGGCGAGGTTCCTGTCGCCCAGCCTCACAACGGCACGCTGAGCCGGGACGGACACACGGGCTGGGTGGCCTCCCAGCAGCAGGGCGCTACCGCGATCGTCCGGCTGGATCTCGCCGCGTGGAAGGAAGTGGCGCGGGTATCGCTGGACAAGACGCCACGCGGCCTCGAGCTGAGCCCCGACGGCGGACGGGTCTTCTTCACCCTAGCCGGCGTCAACGCGATGCAGGTCTTGGACACCGCCACCAACCAGCTCGTCACGCAGATCCCGGTGGGGGCTTCGCCCCACTACGCGCCCTTCACGCCCGACGGCCGGTGGGCGCTCGCCGTCGTCCAGGGCCCGGGCGAACTGGGTATCCTCGATACCGCGAACAGTACGGTGGCCGGTACCATCGCCGTGGGCAGGACCCCCCATTGGAGCACCTCCAGTTCCGACGGCCACACGGCCTACGTGACGAACGAGGGCTCCAACGACGTCACGGTGGTGGACCTGGCCAGCCGCCGGGTTACGGCCACCATCCCCGTCGGCAACGCCCCGCGCAAGATCGCGGTGCAGCCTGTCGTGGGCGCGGCGATCTTGGCCCAGGCGCCGGTGCGAGCCGTCGCCGCGGCGCCCTCCGGAAAGAGCAAGTCCATCACACTGGGGGGCGTGACCTACGCCGACCACGGCGCCAAGGACGTACGGAACCGGTCGAAACTGGAGCTGGAGGCCGACGACTATTACTTCTCGCCGACCTTCCTGCAGGGCACGCCCGGGCAGAGGCTGACGCTCGTCGTAGAGAGCGAGGCGAGCACGTTGCACAATATCAGCATTCCCGCGCTCGCCATCGACAAAGACATCCCGCCCAAGGGCAAGGTGGAGGTGGACGTCACCTTCCCGGCCTCTGGGGTGGTGGTCTTCTTCTGCAAGTTCCACGGGCGGCTCGGCATGACCGGCCAGCTGCTGGTCCACGACGTCGCGCCCAGGGCGGCGCGCTAGCCGGCGCTCCGTCGAGTATGCCGATGACAACGCGAGGACGGCTAGTGCCTTTGTTGATCCCCCTCGTGCTTGGCTCTTCGGCCGCCTACGCGGCGGGTGACGTCACCGGGACTCCGGGATTCTCCACGTCGCAGCTGCTCGGGCGCCTGCACGCCCTGGCGGTTCATTTCCGGCGGCCCTGCTCGTGATCGTCGGCGTGATCGAGGCGCTCGGGTGGCGGCATCCGGACCAGGAGCGGCCACAGGTCGATCGCCTCGCCGTGCACGTCCCGGTCCGGGAGAGCGTAGAGGCGAGGCCGCGTCGTGCGGAGGCCGCCGAACCCCGTCCCTGGATCAGACCGCGCACCCGCCGGAACCGCTGTCGTGGCTGTTGGAAGCCTTCCGGCCCGGCTTCAGTGGCGGAGCATCGGCAGCTTCGCGCCGGCGCTGATCTCCGGCTGCGTTGGTCTTGACATTGACCCGAGGGCGCAGGTTTAACCTGGGGGTGTGGGACGAGACGGGTTGCTGATCGGCCTGGGCTTCCGGCTTGACGAGATCAAGGAGATCGTCGCCATTCGGCGATCCGGCCGCGTGCCGTGCTCGCACGTTCGGGCCCTCGTTTGGCGCAAGCTCGCCGACGTCGATCGGGCTTGGCTGGCCTGACCGAGGTCCGGAGGGGGCTCCGGGCCTACTCTGACGGTGGCGCTCGGTGGGGCGCGGCCGGGCCCTGGTCTGTCTCCACATCGAGCACTCGGGTCGTATCCAGAAGGGAGAAAGGCGACATGGGGCGCCAAAAGGTCTTGCTGTGCCCTGCGTGCGACGCGCGTCCTGAGATCGAGATCGGCGGCGAGGAGGTCCGCATCGGAAAGGCGGACAATCTCATCCTATTGAACAGGGATGAATGAACGTCCTTGTGGATCTGACCCGTTCTGTTGGGCGGCTCTCCACGCTCTGAGCCGCGTTGGCCAGGTCGGCGGGCGGATGACCCGCCAGTGTCAGGAGGGCCATGCCCGGCCGGCTCGGAAAGCGGGACGAGGCTCGTGCACCGGTGGATCGGTATCCTATTCGCTCGGCATGGTCCGCATCGGCGGCTGGCCGAGGCCCGGGCTTCGCGACCCGGCCGTGACAGGGAGGCCATTATGACCCGCCGCACGACCGCACACGGTGCCGACCGCATCGGTCAGGCGGACGATCGCCACCTGACGGGCGCGGTCCTCGACCCCGTCTGCGGCATGGAAGTCGTCCTCGCCACGGCGGTCCACACGCTCGCTTACAACGGGCAGACCTATGCCTTCTGCGGTGCCGGCTGTCGCGAGCGGTTCCGGAGCGATCCGACGGCCTATCTCGCGGGCGGCCGTGACCGTGGGCAGCCGAAGATCGGCTCGGCGGAGCCTGCATCGCGCCAATCGCAGGTCGGGGCGACGTCGTACACCTGCCCGATGCATCCCGAGGTCCGACGGGCGGAGCCGGGCGGCTGTCCGGACTGCGGGATGGCCCTCGAGCCGGCGAATCTCGGCGCGGCGATGGTAAAGACGGAGTACGTCTGCCCGATGCACCCAGAGATCGTCCGGGATACGCCCGGCGCGTGCCCCATCTGTGGCATGAGCCTCGAGCCGCGCACGGTGACGCTGGCGGACGAGGTCAACCCGGAGCTGCGAGACATGATGCGGCGGTTCTGGGTGAGCGCCGCCCTCGCGGTCCCCGTGCTGCTGCTCGCGATGTCCGACATGATCCCGGGCCAACCTGTTCAGCGGGCGCTGCCTTCTCCGCTCATGCTGTGGGTCCAGCTGGTCCTCTCAACGCCGGCGGTGCTCTGGGGCGGTTGGCCCTTGTTCGTCCGCGGCTCGCGATCGATCGTCAATCGCCGGCTGAACATGTTCACCCTCATCTCGATTGGCGTCGGCACGGCCTACTTGTACAGCGTGGCCGCTACGCTCTTCCGCCATCTCGTCCCAGCGTCCTTCCGGACGCCTGGCGGGGAGATGCCGGTCTACTTCGAGGCCGCGGCGGTCATCACGGCCCTCGTATTGCTCGGGCAGGTGCTCGAGCTCCGCGCTCGGAGCCGGACCAGTAGCGCGATCCGGGGACTCCTCGGGCTCGCACCGAAGACGGCCCGAGTCCTCCGCGAGGACGCTACGGAGATCGACGTGCCGCTGGACCAGGTCAAGGTCGGCGACCGGCTCCGGGTGCGCCCGGGTGAGCGCCTGCCCGTCGACGGGGTCGTGCTCGACGGCTCGAGCGCCGTGGACGAGTCCATGATCACGGGCGAGCCGATCCCAGTAGAGAAGACTCCGGGAAGCCACGTCACTGGGGGAACCGTCAACGGGACGGGCAGCCTGGTGATCAAGGCCGAACGCGTGGGGAGCGAGACGCTGCTCGCTCAGATCGTACGGATGGTCAGCGAGGCCCAGCGGAGCCGCGCGCCGATCCAGGGGCTTGCGGACCTCGTGTCGTCGTACTTCGTTCCCGCGGTCATGCTGGTTGCGGCCGCCACGTTCATCGTGTGGGCGCTCGTTGGGCCCGCTCCCCGGATGGCCTACGCGCTCCTGAATGCTGTCGCGGTGCTGATCATCGCGTGCCCGTGCGCGCTCGGCCTCGCGACGCCCATGGCCATCATGGTCGGCGTCGGGCGGGGAGCGGTGGCCGGCGTCCTGATCAAGAATGCCGAGGCCCTGGAGGTTCTGGAGAGGGTGGATACCCTCGTCGTCGACAAGACCGGGACGCTCACGCGGGGCAAGCCGCGCCTGATGTCGCTTGTGGCCGCAGCGGGACACCAGGAGTCAGACGCCCTTCGGCTCGCGGCGAGCCTCGAGCGGGCCAGCGAACATCCTCTGGCCGCCGCGATCGTCTCGGCCGCTCGGCAGAAGGCTCTTAGCCTGCCGGACACGACGGAATTCCAGTCGCTGACGGGAAAGGGCGTCGTCGGCGTCGTGGAGGGGCGGCGGGTAGCGCTCGGCAACGCGAAGCTCTTCGAGGGACTCGCCATCGATCTCGGGGCGCACATGGCGGAGGCGGAGCCCCTGCGTCGCGACGGTCAGACGGTGATGTTCCTCGCGATCGACGGCAAGCCGGCCGGACTTCTCGGCGTGGCCGATCCGATCAAGGAATCGACGGCCGAGGCCATCTCCCTCCTGCACCGGGAGGGCATCCGCATCGTCATGGTCACCGGCGACAGCCGGACCACCGCCGAGGCCGTCGGCAACAAACTCGGCATCGATGAGGTGATCGCCGAGGTGCTCCCTGGTGAGAAGGGGGAGATCGTGAAGCGACTCCAGGCTGAAGGTCACATCGTCGCCATGGCGGGCGACGGGATCAACGATGCACCCGCGCTCGCCCAGGCCCATGTCGGGATCGCGATGGGGACAGGCACGGACATCGCCATGGAGAGCGCCGGCGTCACGCTCGTGAAGGGCGACCTCCGTGGGATCGCCCGGGCTCGGCGGCTCAGCCGCGCGACGATGCGCAATATTCGCCAGAACCTCTTCTTCGCGTTCTTCTACAACGCGCTCGGCGTCCCGCTGGCTGCAGGCGTACTGTACCCGATCTTCGGGCTGCTCCTGAGCCCGATCATCGCGAGCGCCGCCATGACCTTCAGTTCGGTCTCGGTGATCGCAAACGCGCTCCGCCTGCGCCGGGTCGTCTTGTGAGTCGAGGCACGCAAAGTCCCAGTGAGGGAACGTCGAAGCGCCAGATCAGCTCTCGACGCGTGTGCTGTCCTTACCACCACGAACCGAACTGACGCCGCTGCGGACGAACTTCCCGTTGGCGCAATTGCCCGTCCCGCTGCGCGTTGAGCGAGTAACACAGCGTCTCGCCGCCACCACCCGCTCTCTTCTCCGCTCCACAGGACCTTCGCTCGCATTCGGATGAGCTTCGCACGCATGCACGGTCACAGGTGGTCCATGATCAGAGGGGAAACCCCTCAGGATCGAACCGAACGCCGGAGTGGTGCCGTCACTCCGGCGGGTAGAGGGTGGGCGTCGGCGTCCGCCCACGGTACTCGGCGTCGGTGGCCGCGCGCACCTCCGGGAGCGACTTCCCGGCTCTGCGCATTTCGATCACGTCACGCGTGATGTCCAGACAGACCGTTCATGTCGCCGCATGGCTCGTGAAGGTAATCGTCCCGTCGCGGTTGAACGACTTCATGTAACAGTCCCGGTTGTTCTTATGGCCGAACCGGTAGCAACCGCAGAAGCACGGGATGTACTTCAGCTCGTCGCCGTGTTCGACGGCGTACCGGCAGAGCTCCCGGGCGCGCGGCGTGCCCGGTCCCGCGAAGTCGGGGAGCTGCCCTCTCGGAACCGTCTGCACTTGGTCGCCTATCGCGTCGGTCGTGACCGGCCCGGCGACCGATCGCCCGGTCACCAACAAGACACCGCCGGCCGCGGCGCCATACAGGAACCTTCGCCGTCTCATGCGTCCGGCCCTCCTCTCATCCGGTGGAGAGATAATCCCCGCGGCCTTCCCCGGCGCTGACCCCGCCGCGCCTCATCGAGCTTGGCGGTAATCGCGTCCCATCCGAGAGGGCCGACGTGCTCGTAGGCGATCCGTCCCCCCGCATCGATAAAGAAGGTCTCGGGGAGGCTGGGCGGAGTCGAACGTGCCCGACAATCGTCCCCCTCCGGCTCACGCGCGGCGTCTCAAGGGGGGCTGGGCGGGCTTCGCCGCGCTCGTCGGCGCCGGGGCGGCGCGACGGATACGGACGGCCAACCAACGCTAGAACTCGACGCCCGACTTCGTCAACTGGGCAGCCTTCGTCTGGGCGGCGACGCTCAGTTCGGCGAGCGTCCGGCTCCCTTCCGGGGTCGTCCGGAAGCGCTCGTCCCCTATCGCGTTTTGAACGAGCGAGACCGCTCGCTCGACCGTCAGCCGTTCCGTATTGAGGACCAAGTCGTACAGGGGCAAGTCGTCCCAGTCGACGTCGTAGAGGAACTTTACACGAGCGCCCCTCTCGCGGTCGCTCTCCCGCACCGCGTCGATCGCTGCCTCACGTGTGAGACCAAGGGACTGCTCGACCCGTTCCGCCCGGACCTCGTCGGGCGCGTTGACCCTCACCCGCAGCACGTGGCGCAACTTGCTCAGGAGAACGACCGCTCCCCGGCCGGCCAGGATCACGTTGTCTCGGGCAGCCATCTCGAGGATGACGGCCTCCACGTATGTCACGTAGCGATGCGGGTCGTCGCTGAAGCGCTCCCGGAGACGCGGTTTGCCCTCGGTGACGCGGTCGAGATCCATCACGCCTTCGCCGAAGCGCCCGGCGGCCTCCGCGATGATTTCCCGGTCGGCGAACTCGTACCCGAGGACGCGTCCCAGCTCGCGTCCGATCTCGTTCCCCCAGCTTCCGAGGGTTGCGGACATCGCCACGACACTCATGGCACACCTCGCGATCCGCCCCGCGCCCGGCGGTAAGGGTTCGCGCTGCCCAGAGCCGCGATCGGGAAGCTGCCCAAAGAGTAACCGCCGGGGGACGGACCGGTCAACGACAGGCCCGAGACAGGCCCGAGACGACAGGCCCGGGAAACAGGCCCGGGAGATGGCCCTGGACCAGCCGGGGGAGAGGCCCGCGAGGCGCCCTTCCGTAGAACTGCGACGCGTCCCGCCGCGTCGGCCCGCAGCCGATCGTAGCGTCCTTCACGCGCCAAGGCCTCGCCGGCCTCTTCGCGAAACTCGGGCACCTGCCCGTCGCGCTTTCCCGCGCCTCCCCGAAAATCAGGCTTGACTTGAACGCCAGCGAGCGATAGTTGTTCGTCTCCGCGGGCTCCAGGAGCCTCGAGGTTTGCTTGTCGGCTCCCGAGGGCTTACCGCCTGCTCTTTCGAGCACTGGGCCGCGTGGCACTCGCCCCTCGCGAGAAGCACCTCGCTCGGGCCCCTTGGCAACGGGGTCCCTGGAACGAGCCGTTCGCGTGAAGGAGTTTGGGAGGCGCAGCATGAAGCGAGAGCGACAGGAAGGGCTGATCGTCTCTCGCGGTCTGCGGATCGCCGGTCCGCCGCCGGGGATTTCGACGGCTGACGAAGCGGCGAGCGTACGCGTCATTCGGCTCGCTCGGGGAACCCGGGGTGAACGTTCGTTATGCCCTCGTTCGATCTGCAGCAGCAGATGGTCAAGCAGGGGCGGGGCACTCTTCGCGCGTACAGTCCGCGCCGAGCTCAGCCGGACGAGGCCCGACCGGGCGACCGCTACCCCGAGGACACCACGTTCACCCTCATCGCGCGTCGCGATCACTTCTGCTGAGCGTCGGCGACGCCCCCGCGAGGAGGTATAGCGATGGCAACCTGCGTCTGCGGGCACCCCGCGAACGCTCATGCCCCGTGCGGCAAGTGCCTGGTCGAGGGCTGCGACTGCGAGTTGTTCGAGCAGGGTGAGCCTGTCGAGGTCTAGGCGAGGAGCTACTGCGGTCAAAGAAGGAGGTGGAGGCGGGGGCAGCGTGGTCGCGCCCTCTCCAGTTTTCCCCGCTGCGATTCCGGTGACATCGACGGTGCACCGGCGACGAGACCACCGCCGAGATCTCCATGGTACGGGGACCACGGAGAACGACGAGGATCCCGAGCGCAACCCGGTAGAGGCCGGGTTCCGGCGGGAATCAACGACCGAAGGAGCGTCCTTCTATTGGAGGGGTAACTAATGCACATTTTCGGACGGATCGTAGGAATCCTGGTTGCTGGCCTGCTCATCTCGGGGGTCTTCGGCTCCGCCCATGCTCTCGATCAGAAACCGGTGCTGTCGGTCGAGGTGGCGGAGA
>Ga0066665_10000731_pt1 | contig 13967 bp, 11 predicted proteins | sample GraSoiAngelo_114_FD_75175 | JGI IMG/M metagenome (GOLD analysis project Ga0066665, IMG submission 75175) | Grasslands soil microbial communities from the Angelo Coastal Reserve, California, USA - 14_0903_13_40cm | ecosystem: Environmental > Terrestrial > Soil > Grasslands | place: USA...
ACCAGCGCTATTTCCTGAGCGTGTCGGGCGTCGGCTTTGACGCTTACGTCGTTTACAAGCTGTCGTCCGCCTTCAAGATGTCGCTCGGGGTGGCAGCTTACGTGGCGGAGGCGGTCCGCCAGGCGCTGCGGCATTCATTCCCGGTCTTCGTCTGCAAGGTCGACGGCCCGCAGCTTCAAGGCCGGGAGTTCCGCGCCACCTTTGCCACAATTCAGCGCACGGGCCTTTATGCAGGCTGGCTGCGACTGGCGCCGGGCGCGCGCTTCTTCGAGCCTCAGTTCCGCCTGTGCCTGTTCAAAAGCCGCAGCCGAGCGCGCTATTTCGTTTACGCCGCCGCCGTCCTGGCTCGCCAGCACCTGCGTCTAAGCGACGTGGAATTAGTGGAGGCGCAAAGGGTCTGCTGCGCCGCTGCGGACCCCGAACAGCGCATCCACTTCGAGCTCGACGGGGAGCTGGCGGGGGAACTCCCGGCAACATTTGAAGTCGTGCCCGAGGCGCTGACGCTGCTCGCGCCGGAAGAGAAACTGGAAACCAGAAAGTAGAAACCGGAAATACCCGAAATGGATAATCTGACGCACACGCTAACCGCGGTTGCTCTGAGCCAGGCGGGACTGAATCGCAAGACGCGGTTTGCCACCCTCGCCTTGATCGTCGGCTCCAACCTTCCCGACGTTGACATCGTGACGCGCCTTGCGGGAAGCGCGACCTATCTCAAGTATCATCGCGGACTGACTCACTCCGTCCTGGGCGTCGTTGTTCTCAGCGCGCTGCTGGCGGGGACAATCTATTGCCTGGGGCGCGCGGCCCCGCCTCCAAAGAAGCGCCACACCCCGCCTCTCGACGGGCGCTGGTTACTCGCCATATGTTTGATCGCGCTCGCCAGCCACGTCTTGATGGACCTTACCAACACTTACGGCGTGCGGATACTCTCGCCCTTCAGCGGGCGGTGGTACGCCTGGGACGTCCTGTACATCATCGACCCGGTGCTGCTGGCGCTTCTGATGGCCGGGCTTGGACTGCCCGCAATCTTCCGGCTCGTGTCGGAAGAAGTGGGCGCGAGCAAACCGGGCTTCCGGGGCGGAGCCATTTTCTCGCTGTGCTGCCTGGTCCTGCTCTGTGGACTACGAGAGTTCGCTCACCGGCGTGTGCTGGGCATGCTCGAGTCCCATACTTACGGGGGGGAAAATCCTCGGCGGGTCGGCGCATTCCCTACCTCCGCGGACCCTTTTGCCTGGACGGGCGTGGCAGAAACCGATTCCTCATTCCGCGTTCTTCCCGCGAACGCGCGCGATGATGACGTGGATGCCGAGCGCGCCCGCGTCCTCCACGAGCCGGAGCCGTCGCCGGTCTTGGACGCAGCCATGAAAGCCCGCACCGCGGTCATCTTCGCCAATTTTGCCCGCTTTCTCTGGCCGCAAGTGGAGGAAACCGAAGACGGCTACGAGGTCACGCTGCGCGATCTGCGCTTTTACGCCCCGGACGACGAGCGCCGCGGTTTCGTGGCGAGGATTTACCTCGACAAAAGTTTGCGCGTGCGCTCGGAATCGTTCAGTTTTCTGGGCGAAAGCCGCGCGAAGTAGCACGTAGCTCCCTCGATCCTGAAACGATGATGTCCTAGGGCCGGTCTCGCCTCGTCGTTCGATCAGCGAGTTTCGACCTTCAATTTTCGGTTATAAAGCAGAACCGGTAGAGGACGATCGCGCCCACGATCAGCGCAATCGACAAGAACGAAAGCTGAGCCAGGTGCGTGCGGAAGTATTGCTCCGCGCTGGCGCCGTAGAGCGCCCCCAGCCAGCCCTCCAGTCCGAACCTCAGACCTCGACCCACCACCAGCGCCACGGTGAATCGCATGGGGTTCATGCGAACGGCAGCCGCGGCCACCGGAAAAGCTTTAAACGGAGCTGGCGGCGGAAGCAGCGAGCCAATCACAATCGCGGCAAAATCATTCCGCTCGAGCCAGCGCTGGACGCGAGCCACTTTCCCGGCGCCGGCGCGCGCTCCGTTCGGCGGAAGGGTTGCCGCCGTTCGAGGGTCCGCTTGCACCGGGTCGGCCGCTTGCGCGGCTGTCGCTCTGGACGACGACCGGCGCCACAAAAGGAGGCGTCGCCCCGCCCTCACGAAGGTGTAAAGCGCATACGAACCGAGCACGGACCCCCCGGTCGACTGCAAAACATAAACCGGAGTCCGGGCGGGGTGCTGGCTGGCGAGATGGATCAACAACAGGTCGTTAATTAAAGGGAGTCCCAGCGCCGAAGCGTCCAGGAAGGAGATCGCAAAAAGCCCCCACCCTCCATAGCGGGCGAGGACGTTTCCCAGTCCGGCCGAGAGAGAATTCAGAAAGTGCAAGCGCTCGCACCCCGGTTTCGAGACTCGACAATCGAAAGGCGGAAACGTCCTCGCTCATTGTACGCGCAGCGCACGACACCCTGCAAGAAAACGGACAAATTGGGTGTGGTCAGCGGCGCGTGTATACCAGCTTCCCGCCCAGGTACGTCTGCTCGACCTGGACGCTTCTAACCTCGTCCACCGGGCATGTCAGAATGTCCCGGTCGAGAACAATCAGGTCGGCCAGCTTCCCCTTCTCGAGTGAGCCTTTCTCCTTTTCTTCAAAGGTCAGGTACGCGTTATTGAGGGTGTACAGGCGGATGGCCTGCTCTCGGGAGATGCGCTGCTCCGGATGCAGGGGCTGATCCGTCCAGCGCGGCTGCCGCGTGAGGGTAATCCACATGCCGAGAAAAGGGTTGTAGGGATTGATCGACCGCAGGCTGCCGATCTTCTGCATGTGATCGGAACCGCCACCCACGATGACGCCGTTGTCGAACAGGCTCTTATAGGGCTGGAAATAAGCGAGCCGCTGGTTGCCAAACTGCTTTCGCAGGGTGGCGCCGTCCAGCCACAACCAGGCCGGCTGAAGGTCGAGCACGATTCCCAGCGCCTTCATCTTCTGGATGGCGGCCGCGGTCATGAAGTTGGCGTGCGTTATGCAGGGCCGCGCCGGCCGGACCGGAAACTCCTTGTTAACCTCGGAGTACGCGTCGACCATGGCCTGGACCGCGCCGTCACCCACCGAATGGGCGGTGAATTGCAGCTCGTTCTGCAGGGCAAAACACGCGATCTTGTACAGCTTGTCGGGCTCGATATACCGCATCCCGCGGTAGTTCGGGTCGTCGATGGAATAGACTTGGCTGAGGCCCCAGGGCTCGAGCATATAAGCGCTGCCGGTGAGCATGCCGCCATCCAGGTACGTCTTGATGCCTCGCACCCAGAGCATGTTGTCGTATCGGTGCAGGGGGCCTCGCGCCGCGGACAGAATGCGCTGCTTGACCTGGTCGAGCGGCATCTGCGCGTCCACGCTGTACATGACGTACACGCGGCAGGTCAGCTCGCCCTTCTCCCGCAGGCGCCGATAAAGTTCGATGCCCTGGTCGCCCAGGTCTCGCTCCGACAGGCTGGTGATGCCCACCGAATTGTAATCCGTGAGCAGCATCTTCAGGCGCCGGAGGCGGTCCTCGTCGGTGGGGGTCTTGTCGCCGGAGTGGATTTTGATGAGGCGGCTGCAACTGCGAAGAATGCCGGTCGGCTCGCCGTTCGGGTCGCGCTCGATGCGTCCCGGCTTTCCGTCCGCGATCTCAAAATTCTTGTCGATGCCGCTGAGTTTCAGTGCCAGCGAGTTGACGGACGCGTCCGGGCCGGTGCCGAAATAGACCGGGTTTCGCGGCGCCGCCGCATCCAGCTCGGCGCGCGTGGGGAAGCGCTGGTCCCGCAAACGAGTGACGAAGACCTGCGTGAGCGTGATCCACTCCCCCTCCTTAGCGACGGCCGCGCGCGACTTGATGTACCATAGCACGTCGGCGATGGTCTCCATTTCGGGGACGGGGTGGTCGAACTCGTACATGGCAGCATCGGCCGCGTGCACGTGAGAGTCGATCAACCCCGGCAGCACTGTCTTGCCGCGCAGATCGATTTTGCGGGTGCTCGGGCCGGCGAGCCTCGCCACCTCCTCGCGCGCGCCGATACCCACGATGCGCTCGCCACGGATCGCGATCGAATCCACAACGCGGAATTGTTGGTCTGCCGTAACGATCTTTCCGTGGTAGAGGATCACGCCGGCTTCCTGCGCATACGCGGGCGCCGTGGAGATGAAGACAGCCACCATGAGAATGCGAAGGGGCATCGATCAAATCCTCGATTCAGAAATCTCAAACCGCTCGCCTTAAGGGCAACCATGATACGCCGCGAGACCGGTCGGCGAAAGCTCGCCCGCCGCGTAAACATGAGCCAGGTTTCCGAAATGAGCTCGTTCCTTCGGGGCCCCGAAGGTGTCGATCCCACCATGCCGTTGACAAATTGCGCCCGAATGTTGTACAGGGGGGGCGCAAATTCTCAGGCGCCGGAGACTTATCCATGATCGCAAAACAGGATTATGCACTTGACCCAAGGATCGGGGACTACCTCTCACCCCCGGCCCCTCTCCCGCAAGGGGAGAGGGGGGCTAGTTCAAAACCCGATGAATTTCTTTGCGCCTTGGCGTCTTTGCGTGAGGATTTGTGTCAAGTGTTTAATCTCGTCCCAAAATATAGTGACACCGTCTCCTGTAGCGGCGGTCGAAGCCTTCGGTCCCTGGCCTGCTTTATCCCTCTAGCCCTCCTCGCTGTGGGGAAAGCTCCGGCGGAAGTCGTCTCACCACTTGGCGCGCGGGGGCATGCCACTCTTCCCGAGGTCCAGAAGTTCGAGCCGGGCGGCAGCGACTTCCAGTTCGGCGAAGGATGGCGGCTGCGGCTGGGTGAGGGCGTCGGGCCCAATGACGTGGCTGTCGAGACTCTGCGAGAAGACTTGCAATCGAGATTTCGCGTCACGATGACCCAATCCGGAGCCCCAGGCGGCCGCGCGAAGACCATAAGTCTCTCCATCGCGCCGAACTCTATCGAGGTCGGAGAAGCCACCGACCGCGATCGGCGCGCGCTTGCCGAGCAGGCGTACAAGATCGCTCTCGCCCCCGGCAGCGTCAGCGTCAAGGCGAACGCCGCGCCGGGGCTTTTCTATGGTATCGAGACCCTCATTCAGTTGTTGAGGCCGAAAGGCGGAAGTTTGTGGTTGCCGGAAGGAGAAATCACCGACTGGCCGGACCTTGGACTCCGAATCATCTATTGGGACGACGCTCACCATCTGGAGCATCTGGACGTGTTGAAATCGGCTCTTCGCCGGGCGGCCTTTTACAAGATCAACGGGTTCGCCATCAAGCTCGAAGGCCACTTCCAGTATAAGAGCGCCACTCCCATGGTCGAACCCTACGCGCTCGCGCCGGCGGAATTGCAGGAGCTCACGGATTACGCCTCGCGGTATCACGTCCAACTTATTCCGTACCTGGACGGGCCCGCTCACGACGCCTTCATCCTGAAGCACCCGGAGTACGCCAGGCTGCGCGCGTTTCCGGAAAGCAACTACGAGTTCTGCGCGACCAACCCTGACACCTACAAACTGCTCTTCGGGATGTATCAGGACCTTTTAGACGCCAACCGGGGAAGCAAATACTTCGTTCTTTCGACCGACGAAGCCTATTACGTGGGACTGGCCAATAACCCCCAGTGCGATGAGGCGACTCGCGCCGGGGAGGCGGGAAGCGTCGGGAAGGTACTCGCCGCATTTGTCACTAAAACAGCGAACTATCTGCATGACCGGGGGAGGACGGTGATCTTCTGGGGCGAGTACCCCTTGGTCCCGGAGGATATACCATCTCTGCCGAGCCACTTGGTGAACGGCGAAGTTTACGGGCCGAAGTTCGATCCGGCCTTCAGAGCGCACGGAATCCGGCAAATGGTGTACACCTCGACCGAAGGGTCGGAACCGGTCTTCCCCAATTACTACATTCTGCCTTCCACTCGACGGCTTCACCCTGGGCTGCGAGGGCCCGGGCGAGTCGCAGACATGGTCGATCACATTTCTTTCACTTCCACCAGCGGCTTGTCGTTCACCCAGGCCGATGCGCCCTTGGCGCGACAGGCCGATTTGATGGGCGCGTTTGTCGCCGGGTGGGCCGATGCCGGGTTGCATCCTGAAACGTTCTGGCTTGGCTACGCCGCCGGACCCGCCGCGGCATGGCATCACGCATCAGACCCTCAAGAGTTGATGGACTCTTTTTACTCACTGTTTTACGGTCCAAGCGCAACGGCGATGGGCCGCGTTTATCAGCTCATGAGCGAGCAGGCGCAGTTTTGGGAGGACAGTTGGGAAAGCGCCCCCTCAAGCGCGCGACCTCCGATCTTCGGCGACTCGGACGCGATCTTCAAACCTGCTCGCCCGGCGCACGATCAGACGCTTCCCGCGTTGCCCGTACCCTCTGCGCAACTCCTGAAGCTCGAGTACGACTGGGGTCCGGACAATGCAAGGCGGCTCCAATTGGCGGCGGAATTCCTGAGTCAGAACGACGAATTGATCGATCTCGTGCATGCGAACCTCCAGCGCGTGGAGTTCAACCGCTACAACCTGGAAGTCTTCCTCTCTGTGGCCCAACTTTGCCGTCAGAATCTTGAAATGCTTCTGGACCTGGGGAGCATCAACGCCTCTCTTCAAACCGCGCAAGCCCAGGCAGGGCGAGGCGAGGCCGGGCGCGCCGTCGCGTCCCTTGACCGAGCGCTCGACCTCGCCGAATACATGCGCCAGCGCCGCAACGCCGTCCTCCAGAACGTCACCGCGACGTGGTACAAGAGTTGGTTTCCGCGAGTGGCGGAGGCGAATGGCCGCCGTTATCTCGATCGAGTCGACGACGTCAAGGACCACGAGCCGGTCCGGAGCGTCGACATGAGCTACCTTGTGTATCGCGAACTTCTGCTCCCGCTTCGGGATTGGGCAGAGCAGGTCCGGGCGGCCCGAAACCAATACGCACAGGCCAACCACATGCCCGCTCGGGACGACATGCTCGACTGGAAGGACACGAAAACGCTTCCCGCAAGGGAGCGCGTGGGCGACGAAGAGGATTAAACGCGGTTAACACCGCGACAAAATAATTTGTCCCACCCGTCCCATCTGTCCCCATGCCTGGTCTCTGATGTGATACGGTCGATGCGGTGCTATGGCGTCCGTTCGATGCAAAGCTTGTCGAACTGCGGAAGAATCGGCAGCGCCGAGGAATCTCGCAAGTTGTTCGTTGTCAGAGCGAGATTCCTCGCTGCGCTCGGAATGACAGCGCTTCCAATCATTCTTCACCAAGCTGCTGGGCTGGTCGAGAAGAGGAGATTTTTTGAAGGGGAACAAAGCCGCCATCTACATTAGAAACAGCAGCTTAACATTAAAATGGCCGAAAAACGAAGCCAATTTTCTCATTTCCAAGATCGTCCTGCTGGCCTTGGAGCCGCGTAGGACCGTGACGGTTCTCTCCCCTGCAAAAAATCAGGTCTTGCGCGTCAGCGGCGGAAGAAGCCGATCAGCTTGTTGTAGGTGGCATGGAGATCCTCGGGTTGGACGCGGGTTTCGCCCACCACGGTCATGAAGTTGGTGTCACCCGTCCAGCGCGGCAGGACGTGGAGGTGAACGTGGTCGGCGACCCCGGCGCCAGCGCACTTCCCCAGGTTCATCCCCAGGTTGTACCCTTCCGGGTGGTAGGCCTTCTCAAGAGCCATCTCGAGATCGCGGGCCAACTGCATCATCTCCCCCAGGGTCTTATGGTCGAGGGAGGCGAGGGTCGCTACGTGGGCGTAGGGCACGACCATCGAGTGGCCCGTCGTGTAGGGAAACAGGTTCAGGACGATGAAGTTGAACCGGGCGCGCCGAAGGATCAGGTGTTCGCGGTCCGAAGCGGCGTCGGCGGCGGCCTTTTCGCAAAAGACGCAACCTTGCCCCCGGGCGCCCTGGCTGACGTAGCGGAATCGCCACGGTGTCCACAATTGATCCATAGGCGCGGGTCGTCGGCGCTCCCTTCCAGGGCAGGCTTCGAGCGCCGCTACAGCGGGGCTTGACAAGACCTAAGTCGAGGAAGCGCTGCTGGAGGAGGAAGGAGTAGCCGCGCCCTCAGCGGGCGCCGAGGGGACCGCCGCCGGAGTACGATTAACGAGATCCTTCAGTTCTTTGCTGGGCTTGAAGTAGGGGATCTTCTTCGGGGGCACGTCCACGCGCGCTCCTGTCTTGGGGTTCCGGCCCACACGCGCTTCGCGCTGGCGCGTACGAAAACTTCCGAAGCCGCGAATCTCAATCTTGTCACCGGTCCGAAGCGACTTCACGATGCTTTCAAAGATAGTTTCAACGATGACTTCGGAGTCTTTGCGGCTCATGTCGACCGCGTGGGAAACATCGTCAATAAGCTCAGCCTTGGTCATGGTTCGCTCCCGTAGCGCTTCGAGCGCCACTAGTTATCTGTCTGCGCGCGGCCGGCGCCTCACGATCGCTGCCTCAGGCGCTCGATCCGGACTTCGCTGCTTGCGCGGAGGAAGCCGGTTCTCCCGCGCCGCCTGCGGCCGATGGGGCCGCCGCCGCTTCCGCTTTTGGTCGAGATTTCTCGATATCGTCAGCGATGTTTTCGGCGACCTCCTCCGGAACCGCATCTTGCTCCACGTTGTTCAGGCTCAGTCCAATCCTCTTTTCGCCGGGGCTGAGGCGAATCACCCGGAAGCGAAGCTCTCGTCCCACGTCCACCGGATGCGGACCGCCGGCGCCGTGGTCGTCGCCCATTTCGGAAATATGGCAAAGGCCCTCGATCCCCTCTTCAAGCTCGACGAAAGCGCCAAACGGGGCCACCCGCACAACTCTTCCGCGCAGCGTGTCCCCGACGCGGGTCTTTTCAAAGAAGGTCTCCCAAACGTCCGGCTGGAGCTGTTTCAGCCCCAGCGAGAGCCGGCGATGCTCCGGATCAAGGGCCAGGATCACGGCCTCGACCCTCTGGCCCTTTTTGAGAACCTCGGACGGGTGTTTCACCTTCTTCGTCCAGGAAAGGTCCGAAAGGTGGATCAGTCCGTCGACACCTTCTTCGATCTCGACGAAGGCGCCGAAATCGGTAAGGTTGCGCACCCGGCCTTCGACCACCGCGCCCACGCTGAGCCGCTCGCTCAGCGTCGTCCACGGGTCCGGCAAGGTCTGCCGCAGGCTGAGAGAGACGCGCCGCTGCCCCGGATTCACCTCGAGCACCGCCACCTCGACCCGGTCACCCACATTGACGATCTTCGAGGGATGCTTCAGCCTCTTGCTCCAGGTCATCTCCGAGATGTGGACCAGGCCCTCGACGCCTGGGGAGACCTCGACAAAAGCTCCGTAGTCCGTGATGCTGACCACGCGGCCGAAGACGCGGTCGCCGGGGCTGTAGTCCGACGCTACCTGTTCCCAGGGATCGGGCAGGAGCTGCTTCAGGCCCAAGGAGACTCGCTCCTTTTCCGGCATGTACTTCAGCACCTTAACTCTGACCTCTTGTCCCACCTGGACGACTTCCGACGGGTGCGAAACGCGGCCCCAGGAGAGGTCAGTGATGTGCAGCAAGCCGTCCATACCGCCCAGGTCGACGAAGGCGCCATAGTCCACCAGATTCTTCACCCGGCCCACCAGGATTGCGCCCTCGCTGAGCCGGTCCAGCAGTTGGCTCCTGCGCCGGTGGAATTCTTCTTCCATCACCACCTTCCGGCTCACCACCACGTTGCTTCTCTTCCTGTCCAGCTTGGCGACCTTGCAGGTAATCTCCTCGCCCACGAGGGAGTCCAGATTGCGCAGCGGCCGCATGTCCGCCTGGGAGGCGGGCAGAAAAGCGCGGATTCCGCTCACGTCAACCTCGAGTCCCCCTTTGGTGCGCGCCAGCACGCGGCCCGCAATGTTCGTATGGTCGTTGAAGGCCCGGTCGATCTCTTCCCAGGCTCGGATGCGGGCCGCCCTCTGATAGGACGCGGTGACCGTGCCTTCCTCTTCGTCATAGCTCTCGATCAGAATGTCAACACGGTCCCCGGGCTTGACGCTCACGGTCCCTTCCGCTGAAGAAAACTCTGTGCGCGGCAGGGCGGGTTCAGACTTGAGTCCGATGTCCACGATCACTTCCGTGTCCGTTACCTTGAGCACCGTGCAACTCACTACTTCTCCCGCCGCAATCGGGGACAAACGGTCCATGCTCTCGAAAAGGTTGCGGATTTCCGCCGCCTCCGAAACACTTGATCCAACCGCGGACTCGTCGCTCGCCTCAATGACAGGGGGCGTTGCCTGTGGAGGCTCACTCGCATCGCCGCTAGCCATAAGGCCCGCGCTCACACTGGGTCCTGCAGAAGCCGAGTCACGGTTCGTCGTCGCCGTCTGTGTCTCAGGCACAGTGCCGGGCGTTTCCGAGGAACCAAGTTGCTCCTCTGAGAACATCTTTCACCTCGTGTCTTCCCGAACCCGACGCTTGACTAGCTGGGAAAACCCTATTCTACCGTTGTAGGAAAAGAGAAGTCAATCGAATGAAGTGGAGGTACGGGACCCACTACCGAAAATGGAGCCGGTGTCACTTGACGGCTCCTTTGCGTCTTCGTGGCTCATGCCGTTTTCCTCCAGTCCTCCCATTCGCTGGTAACGGCTCTCACCATTTGCCGGGCGGCCAGGTGGAGCCAGCCCAAGCGACGCCCTTTCAGGTCGCGCTTCACAGCCGGCATCGCTTTTTTGCTGCCCCAATGCAGATTGGCGGTCTCGTAGCCCATCGCCTGGAGCAGTCGAGTCTCATCGCGCTCCCCGGGAAGGGATGAGAGTTCGATCCGCGAGCAGTCAGGCGCGAGACGGCGCACGATCCAGTGCCCTCGCGACTGCACGAAGGGGTCGCGACATCTTACGGCGCAACTGAGCATGGCTTGATAAAGAATTTCCGCCGGACCTCTTTCATCCGCCGCCCACACGCAGGCCGAGGGCGCGAGCGCCTTGGCTTCGCGGGCCACCTTGCCGCCGCGCCAGTCGGCCAGCGCCACGTAGCGCTCGCGTCCCAGGCTGCCCAGCCCGGCTACGCGGTGCGCCACTCGGTAATTCAAGCCGGGCTCCGGCATCAGGTGCTCCATCGCCTCCCGCGCGCTCGCTGGAACGGGTTCCTTCAACGTGCGGAGTGAATCCATTTTCGCCCAGAAACGCACCGGGTCGCGCAGCTCGCCGAGCGCCAACTCGCGCAGCCACTTGTGGTCCTCGGCGAGCACCAGCGGCCTGCCTCCCTCCGCGATGCCCTTGACGTAACCCTCGAGGATCGCCTCGCAGGCGTCCTCGGGCTCAACCTTCAGGTGCCTGAAGGCGATTGCCAGGTGCGCGCTGGCCGCCAGGCGCACCAAGTCGATCGTGTAGGGAAGCGAGTAGGCTTCGTCCAGATCGTTGATGCCCCAGACCAGCCGCCCCTCGACGTCTCGCCAGGTGCCGAAGTTCTCGACGTGGAGGTCGCCTACGGCGAGCACCTGCGGCGCCCGGGCGACATCAGGGCAGGCTTCCGGCCACAACTGCATCCAGCGGTAGAAGGTGGCGCGCAGGAAGGAAAACAAGTCCTCGGCCATGCGCCGGTGTTTGAGGGCGACGTCGGCCTCGACCAGCGGGGTGTGCCGGGCGAGCCACGCCTCGTAGCTCCTCGTCGCCTTGCGAATCTTCATCGTTCTTGCGGTCCTTCGCTTAGCTCCCGCAACGTGGCCGCGACACGAGGTCTAAGCTCCGGGACGCCGCGCTGCACAACTTTCCAAACACAAGCAAGGTTGATGCCCAGATACTCGTACACGAGGACGTGGCGGAATCCCGAAATGTTTTCCCATTCCACATCGGAGTGTCTCGTCTTGAGGGTAGCGGAAATGCGCTGACTCGATTCGGCGAGGACCTGGAGGTTCTCAAAACGGCGTCCTGCGTCCTTAGAATCGCGGAAGATCCGTCCCAAGCTCAGTCGTCAGTTTGTCAGTTATCAGTTAGTTCAGTTCTCAGTTCAGAACCAACTGACAACTGAAAACTGAGAGCTGACAACTTAATCGTCCGTGACGGGCTGGTCGGGGGCCGCATCGACGTAGCGCAGGACCGTGTGGTTGATGACGGAACTGAACCACTGCCGGCGGAACTCCTTTCCCTCGGGCGACATGAGCCACTGGCGGAAGCGGTCGGCGTGCTCCTGGTCGGGCCAGAAAGCTTCATTCAGGTACTTGGGGCGGATCTCGGGTCGGCCCTTATCATAGTCGCCGTGGATCCCGTCGATGAAGACCCAGGTCTTGCGCTCCTTGCACCCGAAGCGCTTGGTGACCTCGTCCAAGCGGCCGTCCAGCCACTCGATGAACGACTTCTCCACGATGCCGGGCTTGATATCGAAGGCATGAATTACTCGCAACATTGGTCACCCATCCAGAAGCGGCGGGAGGGCGGTCTTTAGACCCGCCGAAGAACCGGCAAAACCAATTGCTCTATTTTCTTCGAAGCCTTTGGCGGGGTTAAACCCCGCCCTCGTCCCTCTCAAGGAGCGCTCCACAGCGTGTACGCCGCCACTGCCGCGCCTGCCAGCGCGCTCCCGTAACAGAGCACGGCGATCAGCTCGGTCAGGTGTTTCAACTTCAGGCCGTCATAGAGAGTGTAACGGAAGCGGTGCGCCCAGTGGAAAAGAGGAAGCGAGATCAGCACGAAGAGATAGAGGCGCACCAGAGGGTGCCGGACCAGGCCCAGCAGCGAAGCCTGGCTTGGTCCCTGAATCCAGCCCAGCGGCAAGGCCAGCCCGAAGAGGAAGAGATGCACCGGAATCAGAAAAGCCGCCACGGTCCCGCCCATGCTGAAGAGGAACCACAGTAAAGGTGTTTTAGGTCTCGCCATCGCTTCCCACCGAACCGTCGGGTTACCCACCACCCAAGATGGCGGCATCGGCCGCCTCTACCCACCGCCTCGCAATAGAATCCACGCCAGAGTAATCGAGATCACGGCCCACGCCACGTAATTCACGCCGATGATCACGGAATCCCGAACGCGCTTCCCTCTGACGCGCACCACCATGGCCTTAGGCGTCAAATTGAACCAAGTGAAGGAATGGAACAGAACAAAGAAAAAGGCGATGACGTCGAAAACGATGAACAGGGGGCTTGCCAGGCGCGCCAGGAAGCGCGCGTAAGCCTCCGGGCCGCGCCGGATCGCGTACGCCTGCCACAAGGTGAGGAGTGCAAAATACGCCACCGCAAGGCTGGTGAGCTCGCGCAGGACGAATTGGGTGTAAGGCCAGCTTTCAAGCCACCACCACACCGAAACAGGGCGTCGATACCACTTGGGATGATAAAGGGTGTAATGCGCTCCGGTATCCATCCTCCCCTCTCATTTTGGATTTTCGGTCTTGGATTTTGGATTACACAAATCTCGAAGCTGGAAAATCGAAACTCGCCTCACCCCGGCCATCTTCTTCTTGGGAGAGAGCGGCCGCGGGTGGGGGTCGGAAATCCAAAATCGAAAATATCGAAAATCCAAAATCTAAAATTTCAAATCAAGGACTTGAACCAGTGCACGACGCCCGAGAGTTTGTACTGTTGGATGGCCCCCGCCGGGTCGACATCCTTCGGGCAAGCCTTCGTGCACTCGCCCACAAACGTACACTGCCACATACCGTCGTGCTCGGAGAGAATGCCCATCCGCTCCGCCGAGCCTTCGTCGCGCGAGTCCCTGTTGTAGCGCTGGGCGAGCGCAATCGCCGCCGGGCCGATAAAACTGGGCTCCAGACCGTAGACCGGACAGGCCGCATAGCAAAGCGTGCAGCTGATGCACATGCTGAACCGTTTGTAGTCGTCGAGCTGCTCGGGCGTTTGGAGGTACTCGCCCTCGGCCAGCGCCCTTTCACTGGCTCTGACGATCCAGGGTTTCACCCTCTTGAGCTTGCGCATGAAGTCGGTGATATCCACCACCAGGTCGCGGACGACGGGGAAATAGCGCAACGGCTCCACGCGGATGGGTCCCGGCAAGAAAGCTGAAAGAAAGGTGGCGCAGGTGAGCTTGGGCGCGCCGTTCACCATCATGCCGCAACTGCCGCAGACGCCCATCCGGCAGGACCAGCGGTACGA
>Ga0066665_10000736_pt1 | contig 13950 bp, 7 predicted proteins | sample GraSoiAngelo_114_FD_75175 | JGI IMG/M metagenome (GOLD analysis project Ga0066665, IMG submission 75175) | Grasslands soil microbial communities from the Angelo Coastal Reserve, California, USA - 14_0903_13_40cm | ecosystem: Environmental > Terrestrial > Soil > Grasslands | place: USA...
CGAGCATTGCCGAGCGGAACTGCAAGGTTGCGAGTAGCCGGCCGAGGCCAGCGGGACTGCCGGGGAGGCGACCGCCCAGCGGCGGAGGGGTTGGCTGATGGGGATGTTCGGAAATGGGACGGCACAATCCCACGGATGGTCAAGACCAACCCTCAAACACGCGGGAGCCTGCTTATATATGACTGAATGCAAAGGTATTGTGTAAAAATGGTGGCGGCTTGCGAATTGCGGCTTAGTGGGTGAACAAAAGCTATGGATATACAGAGACCACAAAATGTAAGGGCCAAGATGATCCGGCGGATCGTCTATGGCGTGGCGACGATCATCATTATTGGGGGCGTAACGCTGGGGCTTTCCCGGCTGCGGCCCGCGGCACCGACCGTGGATGCGGCTACGCTTTGGCCGGATACGGTGAAGCGAGGACCCATGCTGCGGGAAGTACGCGGCCTGGGGACTCTGGTTCCGGAAGACATTCGCTGGATCCCGGCGCAGACGGACTCGAAAGTGGACCGAATAGTTCTCCGGCCAGGGGCCATTGTGAAGCCCAACTCCGTCATATTGGAATTGAGCGACCCGCAGTTACAACGCGACCTGCTCGACTCCGAATACCAGCTCAAGGGGGCGGAAGCGGACCTGGCCAACTTAAAAGTGCAGGTCAACAGCGAGTTGATGAACCAGAAGGCGGCGGCGGCGGCCGTCCGGAGCGACTACGAGCAGGCGAAGCTACAGCATGAGGTGGACGAGAAGCTGTGGAAAGAAGGAATCGGAGCGGACGTGACCAAGAACCTTTCCAAGGTGAAGGCGGAGCAACTGGCGATTCGTCTGCAACTGGAGGACGAGCGAACGCGGATCGCCGCGGACTCGGCGGCGGCGCGGCTGGCGGCGCAGGAAGCGAGGGTCGAGCAGCAACGGGCGCTGTACAACCTGAAGCGCAGCCAATATGACGCGTTGCACGTACGCGCGGGAATCAACGGCGTGCTGCAACTTGTTCCGGTGGAGGAGGGGCAGCGAGTGACGCCGGGACAAAACCTTGCGCGCGTGGCCGATCCCAAGAAGCTGAAGGCGGAAATCAAGATTGCAGAGACGCAGGCGAAGGACGTGGCGATCGGACAGAAGGCCACGATTGACACGCGGAACGGCGTGGTGACGGGGCACGTGTCGCGCATCGATCCCTCGGTGCAAAGCGGGACCGTGACCGTGGATGCAGCCATCGACGAGGCGCTGCCGCAGGGCGCGCGGCCCGACCTGAGCGTGGATGGAACCATCGAGCTGGAAAACTTGAAGGACGTGGTGTACGTGGGAAAGCCCGTGCACGGCCAGACGGACAGCACGATCGGGCTGTTCAAATTAACCTGCGCGAGCTGCCCGCTGAACGATAACGAAGCGGTGCGGGTGAACGTCAAACTAGGGCGCAGTTCGGTGAACACGATCGAGGTTCTGGACGGGCTGAAGGTGGGCGACAAAGTGATCCTCTCGGACATGTCTCAGTACGACAACGTGGACCGCATCCGGCTGAGGTAAGCCCAAGGCGGAGGGCAAAGCGGTTGAAGAGGGTGTTCCTTGAACCTGGCGGCACAGGAAGAAATGACCGAAGCGGCGGTCTTGCAGGCGCCGCGGACCTTGATTGCGGATGACCAGCCCGACGTCGTGCGGGCGCTCCGACTCCTACTGAAAGCAAACGGACACCAGATTGAGGCAGTCCATTCTCCCGCGGCGGTGCTCGATGCGGTGCGAGCGCGCTCGTTCGATCTGCTGTTGATGGATTTGAATTATGCGCGCGATACAACGTCGGGGATCGAAGGCCTGGAGCTGCTCGAACAGGTCCAGGCGGTGGACAGCAGGCTGCCCATCGTGGTGATGACGGCCTGGGGCAGCACAGACCTCGCGGTGGAAGCGATGCAGCGCGGAGCTTGCGACTTCATCGAGAAGCCCTGGGAAAACACGCGGCTGCTGGCGAAGCTGCGGAGACCACTGGAACAGCGGAACCGGCACCGCGCGAGCGGACTCGAGATTACGCGGGAGCTCGAACTCGCGGGCGAGATGCAGCGGGAGCTGGCGCTCGGGCAGATTCCGAAGTTCAACGGGTTGGAGATTGCGGCGGCGTGGCAGCCGAAAGGTGCGGTGAGCGGAGACGCCTTTGACGTGTTCCAGTTCGGCGCGGAAAGCGGGGCCTTCTTTATCGCTGATGCCGTGGGAAAGGGGATGCCCGCGGCGCTGCTCGCTGCGCACGTGCACGCGACGGTGCGGGCGCTGGCATCCGAGGATGCCTCGCCGCGGGAACTGACGGAGAAGGTGAACACAGCCGTCTGCGAGAGGGTCGAACACGGGCGGTTCGTCAGTTTCGTTTACGCCCGGATGGACAGCCAGAGGCGGAGATTTACTTACACTTGCGCCGGTCATCCAGCGCCGATGCTGATGCGCCGGGACGGCACCTGGATCGGTTTGACGAAGGGCGGGCCAGTCCTCGGAGAGTTCGAGGGAAGGCATTTCGAGGAAGGAGAAATTTCGCTCGAAAGCGGCGACCGGCTCGTGGTGTGCACGGATGGATTGTTGGAAGCCGAGAAAACGAGCGGGGAGGCATTCGACGCAAGGGGAGTCATTGGTGTTCTGAAACCGAACCGCTCGCTGGGCGCAGAAGAATTGCGGAACAAATTGCTGGAAGCTGTGCGTACCCATTGTGGCGACCGGCTGAACGACGACGTGACATTACTAGTTCTCGCGGTGGCGTAACGCGGGCCTTCGCACGAAGTTCTTTCCCGGCCGGGCGAAGTGCCTTTTCGGAAGGAGCACGATGGAGACGCTGTGGCAGGACGTGCGGTACGGCCTGCGTATGCTGGGGAAGAACCCCGGCTTCACGGCGGTGGCCGTACTGACGCTGGCGCTGGGCATAGGAGTGAACACGGCACTCTTCACCGTCTATAACGGAGTGGCGCTCAAGGTGCTGCCGGTCCAAGATCCAGCGCGCATCGTCAGGTTCGCACGTTGGTTTGAAAGCCGGGCCGCCGGTGACATCCAGCTTTGGTTCTCGAATCCCGAATACCGCTATTACACAGAGCACAGTCGCGCCTTTTCCAGCCTGATTGCAACAACGAATCCGAGACGCCTTTCCGCCCTGGTGCCGGCTCGGGGCAGTTCGGGGGCAAGCCAACCGGAGTTCGTGCAAGGCGAGCTCGTCTCGGGGAATTACTTCTCGACGCTTGGCATGCAGGCGGCGCTTGGCCGCACCTTTCTTCCCGAAGAGGGTCAGGAGCAGGGTGCGTACGCGGTGGCAGTGCTGAGCTATCCCTTCTGGCAGCGACGTTTTGCCGGCGACGCAAGAATCCTGCGAAAAACGATCACGGTGAACGGCACGGCATTCACCATCATTGGTGTCGCCCCAAGCGAATTCATCGGCACGGGTGCGCCGCCGGAGGTCCCCGACCTGTGGGCGCCGCTCGCCATGCAGGCTGCGTTCGATCCCGGAACGGATTGGCTGAACAACGCGAGCGCCGCCAGAGTGCAGATTCTTGGACGCCTAGCGCCGGGCGTCACTGTGAAGCAGGCGCGGGCGGAGATGGTGGTCCTCACCAGCCAGCTTGGGAAATTGTTTCCCGCTAAGGATCGCACGATCACGGTCACTCTGAAACCCGCAACGTATTTCGGAGACACCGATGACCCACGCTTCCAAGCCTTCGTGGCCCTTGTGATGGTGATTGTCGGCATGGTGTTGATGATCGCTTGCGCGAATCTCGCCAACATGTTGCTGGCACGCGCCGCGGGCCGACGAAAAGAGATTGGCGTGAGAGTAGCGCTAGGCGCCAGCCGCGGCCGCCTGATCAGGCTTCTGCTGACCGAAAGCGCAATGCTTGCGCTGCTCGGCGGCGCGGCAGGACTGGTGCTGTGTTTCTGGACGACGGGCATTTTAGGTACGGCCACTGAAGAGCTGATCCGAGAGGTTTGGATCTTCAATGGGCCTTCGGTCGCGCTACGGATGAACCCCGATCTTCGCGTATTCATTTACGCACTGGTTCTTTCGCTGGTCACGGGTGTCGTTTCCGGTCTCGCGCCGGCGGTTCGAGCTTCGCGAGGGGATCTCTCGGCCGCCCTGAAAGCAGAAGACGCCGCTATCGGCCCGCGACTCGCTCGCTCGAGGCTGCGCAGCATTCTGGTGGCGGGGCAGGTAGCTGTGTCGCTGGTTCTGCTCGCCACGGCAGGCCTGCTCTTGCGGGGACTGTTAAAAGCACAGACCGCCAATCCGGGTTACGAAACGCGTAACGTCTTTGTTCTTGGGCTCAACTTCGGGAGCGACGTGGCCAGGTCGAATGCGCTACGGCAGCGTGTGATCGCGCAGCTAGAGTCGCTTAACGAGGTGATGTCCGTGGCTGAGGCGGCAAGACCGCCCATGACAGGCACGTTCACCCCGCGAGTGATGGTTGAGGACAGCCAGGCCGATCCACGAAGCGTTCCTCCAGGAGTCCTCGCGAACCCAGTTTCGCCAAGCTATTTTCAGACGCTTGGCATCCCGATTACCCGCGGGCGTGATTTCACCACACAGGAGTCAGACCAGGGCGATTCCGTAGTCATCGTGAGTGAGGCCACGGCGCGAGACTTCTGGCCGGGTGACGACCCGATAGGCAGGCGGTTGAAGCTCGACATGGACTTTAGCGGAAAGTTTGCGACGGAGCTTCAGGTCATCGGCGTAGCCAAGGATGTGCGGAACACTCATCTTTCACGCGTTGATCCTGCGTACCTTTATCTCCCACTCCATCTCAGGAAGTTGCTGTTCGGCGGGCTGCTCGTGCGCACACAGGGCGATCCCAGGAGCGCCGTCGCCGCGGTGCGATCTGGACTAGAAATGGTGGACAAAGGCCTGCTAGCGGGCCTCTGGATGACTAGCCTCGAGCAAGGACCTCTTCGGGCTGAGAGGTTCATTACACAGGCGACTTCAATTTTTGCGGCGTTCTTGGCAGTTCTGGCGCTGACACTTGCGGGGGTCGGCATCTATGGCGTGATGGCTTACATGGTGAGCCAGCGGACGCGCGAGATCGGCGTGCGGATGGCGCTGGGAGCGACCAAAGGCGACGTGCTTCGCTTGATGGTGGGTCAAGGAATGATCCCCGTGTGGATTGGTGGACTGGTGGGGCTCGCAGGGGCGTGCGCCGTCTCCGCAGTCCTTTCGATGGTTCTGAAATTCCCCGGGTCGCCCGACTTGTTGTTCGGCGTGAGCACCGCGGATCCAGCGGCTTACGGGGCCGCGAGTGCATTTCTCGCGGGCATTGGGGGGGTCGCGAGCTACATCCCCGCGCGGCGGGCGACGCGGGTGGATCCGATGGTGGCCCTTCGCTATGAATGAAAGAGTAGGAGCCACTCGCGAATTCACGCTCAGGGAGAACGCTGCGATATGAGTAACGAAATGGCGCCGAAACTGGATTCATTGCCGGCGAGGTGAGGAATGGAGAGCTGGTGGCAGGATTTTCGTTACGCTTTGCGGATGCTATGGAAAAAGCCCGGTTTCACGGGTGTGGCCGCAATGTCGCTCGCGCTGGGAATTGGAGCGAATACGGCTATCTTTACGGTGATCAACGCCGTATTTCTGCATCCCCTGGCGATCCAGGATCCTTCGCACGTCGTGGAAATGTTCACGAAGGACAACAAGACTGTGCAGACGGGGAATTTCGCGCTGACGCCGACTTCGTTCCCGAACTACGAAGACTATCGCGACCACAACACGGTTTTCACCGGGCTGGCGGCCTATTTCCCGCTCGGCTTGCAATGGACCAAGAACAGCGAAACGCAGGGACTGCCGGGCATGCTTGCCAGCGCCAATTATTTCGACGTCCTGGGCATCAAGGCGTACCGCGGGCGACTATTCGCGCCCGACGAAGACACCAAGCCGGGGGCCAACACGGTGGCCATCGTCAGCTACAGCCTATGGACAAAACAATTTGGTTCCGACGCGAACCTGATTGGCCAGACGCTGACGCTCGACGGCATTCCCTTCACGGTGATTGGCGTCACTCCGCCCGGCTTCAAGGGTACGTTCTCTCTGGCAGGACCGGATCGCGTCTGGGTGCCGCTGAGCATGCGCGAACAGTTGACGAACGGGCAGCTCCGGCAGCTCATGCCGAACCGGCGCTTCCGCTGGCTCAGCATGATCGGCAGGTTGAAGCCCGGCGTCACGTTTCGCCAGGCGGAGGCAGCGATGAAAACCATCGCCGCCGCACTGGAAAAAGAGTATCCGACCGCGAACGAGAGACGCACGCTGGAGATGGCTCTCGAATCCGAGGCAGCGCTGGGAATCAACGGACGCGACCAAATTGTGCTGGCCGGCGGCGTGATGATGGGAGTCGTCGGATTGGTGCTGCTGATTGCCTGTGCGAATCTGGCCAATCTGCTGCTGGCGCAATCGGCGAAGCGCGAGAAAGAAATCAGCATCCGCTCGGCCATGGGAGCGAGCCGCGGCAGGTTGGTGCGCCAGTTGCTGATCGAGAGCGTGGCGCTTGCGTTCCTGGGCGGAGCTGCGGGCCTGCTGGTCGCCTACTGGAGCCGCAACGTGTTGTGGTCGTTCCGCCCGCCTTTTCTGGGCAATGCTTCGATTGATCTAAGCTTCGATTTGCGCGTGCTCGCCTTCACGGCGGGGATTTCGGTCGTTACGGGAGTGATCTTCGGTCTCGCGCCGGCGCTGAAGCTTTCGCGCGCGAATCTGAACGAAATGCTGAAGGTGGGTGGCCGCGGCGGGTCGCTGGGCCTGGGTCACAACCGAGTGCGAACCCTGCTGGTCGTCTCGGAGATTGGCCTCGCGACTGTCGCCTTAATCGGCGCGGGGCTGTTCGTCCGCAGTATGCAAGCGGCGCAGAATCTTGATCTGGGATTCGATTCCAAGCACATCGGCTTCGTCGGACTGAACCCGGGACAGCAGCGTTACGATCAGGCGCGCGGTGAGCAGTTTTACCTCGACGCCATGGCCAAGGCGCGTATGGTGCCGGGTGTGGAAGCCGCGGCTGCTGCTTCGCTGGCGCCGGTCATCGGAGGCGCCGGAGTTTTGCTGACGGTATTCCCCGAGGGCGAGCAGCAGAACCCGAATTATCGCGGCTCGCTGGTGGCGTTTAACGATATCACCCCAGGATACTTTGAGACGTTGCGCATCCCCTTTCACGCAGGAAGAGACTTTAACGATTTCGACCGCGATCAGTCGAAGCCTGTGGCCATCGTAAATGAGGCATTGGCTCGGCAGCTCTGGCCCGGCCAGGTTGCGCTCAACAAACGGTTCAGCATCGTTCAGCAGATGGCACTGTATGAGGTGGTGGGCGTCGTGGCTACTTCGGTGATTGGCGCGGTTGGAGAAGATCCTACGCCCATGATTTATCGGCCCGTCCAGCAAGAGTATGCGCCCGGTATCGTGCTGCTGGTGCGCACGAAGGGCGCTCCGGAGCCGCTTTTGGGGGCCGTGCGCGAGCAGGTGCAAACGCTCGACCGCAACATGCCTCTTCGCAACACGGGCACCGTGCAACAGGGCATCGAGGCAGGGCTCTGGGCGCCGCGGATGGGCGCGGCACTGCTCAGTATTTTCGGAGGTCTCGCGCTGGTGCTGGCGATGATCGGAGTTTATGGCGTGATGTCGTACTCGGTGTCACAGAGGACGCAGGAGATCGGCGTCCGCATGGCGCTCGGCGCCGAGGCCGGCGACGTTCTGGTGCTGGTGCTGAGAGAAGGGATGGGCCTGGCGCTGAGCGGGGCCTTGCTCGGACTGATCGTAGCGCTGGCGCTGGGGCGCGTGGTCAGTACCCTGCTCTTCGGCATCAGCGGGCGCGATCCGCTGACGCTGGGGGCTGTGACTGCCGTACTGACGGTGGTGGCCTTACTGGCGTGCTACGTGCCGGCGCGGCGGGCGACGCGCGTGGACCCGTTGGTGGCGCTCAGGTATGAGTGAACTTCGGGGGTAGAAGCTGCGTAGGTCTCTTCAGCGAAGGAGATCCCCTAATGATGGAGACGCTATGGCAGGACATCAAGTACGGCCTGCGGATGCTGGGCAAGAGTCCCGGATTCGCAGGGGTCGCGGTCCTAACGGTGGCGCTCGGAATCGGGGCGAACACCGCGATCTTCAGCGTCATCAACGCAGTTCTGCTCAAGCCGCTGCCGTATCCGAATCCCGACGGCCTAGTGAAAGTGTGGACGCACTTTACGGGCATCGGGCTGCCGAATGACCAGAACTGGTTTTCGCCGCCGGAATTTCGCGACCTCCGGGAACAAAACCGCAGCTTTTCCGACGTCGCCGTGCTCGATAACGGAAGGTATAGCCTCGGTGTTAGCGGTAACCCGCAGAGCGTCGATGGCGCGGCGGTCTCTCCAAGCCTGTTCACTATCCTGGGCGTGAGCCCGCAACTGGGGCGGACATTCACTGCGGAAGAAGCGGAGCAAGGCCATGACCGCGTCGTGATTCTGGGACACGGTCTGTGGCAGCGCGCGTTCGGAGCCGATCCTCAGATCGTCGGGAAAGATTTAGCGATTGACGGTAGAAGCTGCACGGTAATCGGCGTGATGCCGCAGGGTTTTGATTACCCTGCGCCATCCGAGCTCTGGACCCCGCAGGTTTTCGTGGCGGCCGACTTTACGCCGGACAACCGCGGAAATCATGGCTACGAAGTTCTGGCCCGGCTCAAGCCCGGAGTCTCGCTTGCCCAGGCGCGAACGGACATGGAGGCGCTTTCCAAATCCATCATCGAGCAGAACCGCGATTATCCCTACCAACGGTTCGGTTTTGCGTTGATCCTGCACCCGTTGCTTGAAGAAACGGTTGGTGATGTGAAGACATCGCTGTGGGTATTGATGGGGGCCGTGGGATTTGTGCTGTTGCTGGTGTGCGCAAATGTAGCGGGACTCCTTCTCGTGCGCAGCACCGCGCGTCAGAAAGAGATTGCCGTGCGCGTGGCTCTCGGCGCCGGGACGCGGCGGATTGTCCGGCAGTTGCTCAGCGAAAGCGTACTTCTTTCGCTCTTGGGCGGCTTGCTGGGCTTGCTCCTCACGCCACTCCTGCTGAACGTGATCGTTACGCTCAGCGCCAATGCGCTGCCTCGCGTGGTATCCACCGGAATCGATCGCGGCGCGCTGGTTTTCACTTTCGTTGTGATCGTAGGAACCGGAATCCTATTCGGACTTGCGCCGGCGCTGGAGGCGAGCCGAGGCGTTCGCTACGACATCTTGAAAGAGGGGGGCCGCAGCAACGTGGAAGGCCGCACGTCGCACCGACTGCGCCGCATCTTCGTGGCGGCGGAAGCGGCGCTGGCTGTCATCCTCCTGGCATGCTCCGGGTTGTTGCTGCGGAGTTTCGTCAAGCTGCTGCAAGTGGATCCGGGCTTCCGTCCCGAGGGCGTGCTGACGGTGCAAGTTGGTCTCCCAGCGGCGAAATACGCAAAGCCTGAACAGATGAGAGCTTTCTTCCACGAACTTGTGAGTCGCATCCAGCAGTTGCCAGGAGTGCGAGCGGCCGGAGCAGTTTCGATACTCCCCTTGAGCGGCCAGGGCAACTCGGGAACGACAACGGTGGAATCGCGCGCCGTGGCGCCGCAGGATGCTTCGCCGGAGGCTGACTGGCGCGTCGCGACGCCGGGTTTTTTCCAGGCGATGGGCACACCTCTCATCGCCGGGCGGTTTTTCGAGGAGCGCGACAGCGATACGGCTGCGCCAGTGGCCATCATCGACGAAACCATGGCGCATACCTATTGGGCTAATGAAGATCCCATCGGAAAACGCATCAAGCGCGGCGGAGCGCGATCGAAGGCACCGTGGATGACCATTGTCGGCGTGGTGCGGCACGTCCGTTACCGGACGCTCGAGGCGCGTTCGCGCGTCCAGCTTTACTGGCCGGAAGCGCAGAACCCCACGAATTTCATGGGGCTCGCGATCCGCACTGCCGCGGACCCGATGAGCCTTTCCCCCGCCGTGCAGAAGACGGTGCTCGAGCTGGATGCGCAGCAACCTGTAGATCATGTGCTCACCATGCAGGAACTGATGGCCGATTCGCTGGCGCGTAGACGTTTGACGATGACGTTGCTGGCGGCGTTTGCGGGGGGCGCACTATTGCTTGCAGCCCTCGGCATCTACGGCGTGACGGCGTACATGGTGACGCAACGCCAACAGGAGATCGGGCTGCGGATGGCGCTCGGCGCTTCCCGCGCCGACGTTCTTGGGCTCGCGATCGGGCAAGGGATGTCGCTCCTGTTCGCGGGGCTAGGCGTGGGGCTTGTGGCATCGCTGGGTCTCACGTGGGTACTGAGCAGCTTGCTGTTTTCGGTGCGGCCGTACGATCCCGTGTCGCTCGCAGCAGCCGCGGCGGCATTGGCGCTGGTTGCGCTGATCGCGTGCTGCGTGCCAGCGTGGCGTGCGACGCGAGTGGATCCTATGGTGGCGCTGCGATACGAATAGAAGGAACCGGAATGAACACTTTCTTTCGCGATGTTCAGTACGGCCTGCGCATGCTGGGAAAGAGTCCAGCGTTCACCGCCGTTGCCGTGGTTACGCTTGCTCTCGGGATCGGCGCCAACACGGGAATCTTTTCGATCACGCAGCAAGTCCTTCTCCAGAGGCTGCCCGTGCCGCACCCGGAGCAACTAGTTCTGCTTTACTCGCCCGGCCCCCAGCAAGGCCATGTCGAGTCCGATGAGAGCGACGGCTCTGAATCCTTTTCCTATCCGATGTACAAGGACCTACGCGATCACAACACCATCCTTGCCGGGCTGGCCGCGAAGTTTAGCGCACCTGTCAGTGTCGCGTTTCGGGGACAAACGGAGCGCGCCAGCTCCGACCTCGTTTCCGGAAATTTCTTCGATGTGCTCGGCGTCCGCGCGACGATCGGAAGAACTTTCACGGCCGACGATACGCCTGGTGCGGGAGCGAATCCCGTCGTCATGCTGGGCTACGGCTTCTGGAAACGGCGATTCGGTGGCGACACCGGCCTGCTGAACCAGAGCCTGCTGGTGAATAACCAGCCGATGACGGTAGTGGGTATCGTGCAGCCCGGATTCGAAGGCATCCAACTCGGCCGCGTCCCAGACCTCTATATACCGATCACCATGAAGGCGCAGATCACGCCGAACTGGAATGGACTCGACAACCGCAAGGATTATTGGGTGAAGCTGATCGGGCGCTTGAAGCCGGGAATCTCCCGTACGCAGGCGGAAGCAGGGCTTCTCCCGGCGTACCACGCGATCCTCGAAAACGATCTTCCCCTTTACACGGGATGGAACGATCAGAGGAAAAAGGAATTCTTGGCAAAGGCGATCATTCTTCGCGATGGCTCAAAGGGGAGGCCAATCTTCCAGAACGGTAACCGGCAAGGACTGCTCACGCTGATGGGCATGGTCGGTCTGGTGTTGTTCATCGCCTGCGCAAATGTGGCTGGATTGCTGACGGCGCGAGGCGCTGCACGTCAAAGAGAAATATGCGTGCGGTTGTCGCTTGGCGCAAGCCGCTGGCGACTGATCCGCCAGCTGGTGGTGGAGTCTTGCTTGCTGTCGATTGCGGGCGCTCTGTTAGGCCTGTTAATCGCAAGTTGGACGAGCGACGGCCTCGTGCGGTTTGCCATGGAAAACGAGGACGCGCAAGGGCTTTCGAGCGCGCTCAGCGTGCCGGTACTGCTTTTTGCGATGGGTCTCGCACTCGTGTGCGGCATTGCTTTCGGAGTTGCTCCGGCCCTGCGCGCAACGCGGGTCGAGCTGGCGGCTACTCTGAAGGACCAGGCGGGCTCGCTCTCGGCCGGGTTAGTACAGGCGCGATTGCGGAAGGGTCTGGTGATCTCTCAGGTGGCGTTGACGCTGCTGCTGGTCACCGCGGCCGCCGGCTTCGCGCGCAGTCTCTATAATCTGCAACACGTGGACCTGGGATTGCGACCGAGCCACGTCCTGCAATTCTCCGTCGAGCCGGAACTGAACGGCTACAACCCGCTGCGAGCGGTCGCCTTCTTTCGACAACTCGAAGAGCGGCTGGCGGCCTTGCCTGGCGTGCAGACTTTCAGCGGCGCCACGATCCCGGTCCTCGCGGGAGACGACTGGGGCTCAAACGTGACGGTAGAAGGCGAGCCCCCGGAAAAAGCGGGGAACACGCATGCTCTGCGGAATGCTGTCGGTGCGAATTATTTTTCGACGATGGGGATTCCCTTGCTAGCGGGACGTGAATTCACGCAGCAGGACACAGCAGAGAGCCCCAAAGTGGTCGTCATCAATGAAACGATGGCCAAGATGTTTTTCCCCGGCCGTGATCCCATCGGCCGCCATATGAAATTCGGCTCTGGCAGCAGTCCATTGAACATCGAGATCATCGGCGTCGTAAAGGATAGTAAGCATCAAGGAGTCAAAGAAGAAGTTCGGCCTTTTGTGTATGTGCCCTATACGCAGGACCCGACGGTCGGGAGGATCACCTATTACATCCGCACACAGCAGGACCCGGCAGCGATTGCCGCTGCCATCCGCAGCACCGTTGCGCAGCTGGATGCCAACCTTCCCGTGGTTGGTCTCCGCAGCTTGGAATTACAGATCGAAATGTCCATCTCCGGCGACCGGTTACTGGCGTTTCTCACTGTCGCCTTTGGGATTCTGGCAGCGCTGCTGGCGGCCATGGGGATTTATGGATTGCTGGCGTACACCGTGACGCAACGGACGCGGGAGATCGGCGTGCGTATGGCGCTCGGCGCGGAGCCGCGGCACGTGCGCAGAATGATCCTGGGAGATGTGACGCGGCTGGCCGGGATTGGCATTGTCGCCGGTTTACCGCTGGCTTATGGGATCAGCCGGTTGACGAATTCCCTTCTCTACAATGTGAAATCATTCGACGTGCCGAGTTTCATGGTGGCCCTTCTTGCGCTGGTGCTTGTAGCTTCGGTCGCCGGATACGCGCCAGCGTGGCGAGCGACGCGGGTGGATCCGATGGTGGCGCTGCGGTACGAATGATTCGGAGATTGGACGCTGGGGATTCGTGGTTCGTAGGGAGGATTAGGGTAAGAGTCCAGGAGTACGGGAAAAAAGATCCTAAGTTCAAGAAAAGGAGAGGAAATGGCCGCAACCGATAGCACGCTCATCAAGTTGGAAGGCGTAAAGAAAGTGTTCTACACCGATGAGGTGGAAACGCACGCGCTTTCCGAGATTCATCTCGAAGTCAAGAAGGGAGAGTACATCTCGATCGCCGGGCCATCGGGCTGCGGCAAATCGACGCTGCTCTCGATTCTCGGCTTGCTGGATTCTCCAACGGACGGGAACTACTCGTTGGACGGCAAGCCGGTGGCGAATCTCTCGATCAGCGATCGCACGCGCATCCGCAACCGGGAGATCGGCTTCATCTTTCAGGCGTTCAACCTGATTGGCGACCTCACCGTGTACGAAAACGTCGAGCTGCCATTGACCTATCGAGGCACCAGTTCGGCGGAGCGCAAGCAGAAGGTCCAGCAGGCACTCGAGCGCGTGGGAATGGCGCACCGCATGCGGCACTACCCTTCGCAGCTCTCCGGCGGTCAACAGCAACGCGTGGCAGTAGCACGCGCGCTGGTGGGCGATCCGCTGATCCTGATGGCTGACGAGCCTACCGGAAACCTGGACTCGAAAAACGGCGAGGCAGTGATGGAACTCTTGCGCGAGCTCCATCGCAGTGGCGCGACGATCTGCATGGTGACGCACGATCAGCGCTACGCCAATTTTGCCGAGCGCACGATTCATTTGTTTGACGGCCGCATCGTCGAGGAGAGCCAGGAAGTCCGCGCGGGGGCGTAGCGCTACCGAGGCATCGCATGGGCACACTTTGGCAGGACTTGCGCTTCGGGTTGCGGATTTTGGCCAAGAATCCGGGCTTCACTGCAATTGCGGTTTTGACGCTGGCGTTGGGGATCGGCGCAAATGCGGCTATCTTTAGCGTGATCTATGGCGTTCTCCTTCGCCCGCTACCCTATCCGAAAGCCGACCAGATCGTCCAGTTGTGGGAGGTAAACGC
>Ga0066665_10000737_pt1 | contig 13950 bp, 10 predicted proteins | sample GraSoiAngelo_114_FD_75175 | JGI IMG/M metagenome (GOLD analysis project Ga0066665, IMG submission 75175) | Grasslands soil microbial communities from the Angelo Coastal Reserve, California, USA - 14_0903_13_40cm | ecosystem: Environmental > Terrestrial > Soil > Grasslands | place: USA...
AGGCTGTTGAGGTCGGTGCCGAGCTCGCGGTACTCGGGCGAATAAGGCACGACGACACCGAAGGTGCTTGTGTGCTTGACGGCGCCGCCCGCGGACTGGGTGACATGGAGGAGATAGCTGCCAACCTGGTCCGCCGCCAGGTCGCCTTCGAATCTGCCCGGCCCCGTCGCGGCGAGCGTGAGCTCGCGGGCCGAGAGGTCCGGCGTGATGGCGCTGATCGCGACGACGGCGCCCGAATAGGTCGGAGCGGTGACCAGCACGTGCGTGTGGTCGCCCTGGACCTGCGTCTCCATCTGCAGGGCGGGGTCGCCCGCCTGCGGCAGCGTGTAGCGGACGATGTCACCGAAGAAACGGTTCGCGCTCGGCCACCGAAGCAAACCCGCGGTCCAGCGGCCCTGCGCGTCGCTCGTCCACGCCACCACGCGCCCCAGCCCGAACTCCCACGTCGCGAGCAGCGGATCGCCGGTCGGGCTCTGGAGGATCACGTCCGCGGCTGCGCGCGGGGTCGTGGCGACATATCCGCTCAATGTCGGAAACGCGTTGACGGGCACTCCAGGCAGAGCCTCGAGCAGCGAGGCGAGGTGGGGGACGACGTTGCCCTCGACGATCCACGGCTTGAGTGCCTCGCTTGTCTCCTTGAGAAATATCTGCGGCACGTCGCGCGGGCTGTTGCTCACGTAGGCGCGGCCGTGGCCCCACTGTGCGATCCGCCTCATCAGCAGGGGATCCGTGCCGAACGATCCCGCAGCCACCGTTGAGACGGTGATGCCCTTCTTGTAAATGGCTTCGACGATCGGCTGATAGTTGTCGCTGGTCGCGTCGCCGTCGCCGAGCAGGATGATGTGCTTCAGGGAGGCCTTGCTCTTGTCCAGCTGCGCCGCGGCCGCGTTGAGGTCGGCTCCATAGCCCGGCGGGTCACCCAGGTTCATGCCGGCGATATCGGCTTTCATCTTCGACTTGTCTGTGAGCTGCGTGAGGGGAACCACGATGTGGCCGCCCACGCCGTTGGTGACTCCAACGAAATCGCGTGGGGTCAGCTGGTCGATGAGCGCGTTGGCCGCGCCACGGAGCACCTGGTCGCCCTCGGTCGACTCGGTCGTCTCCAGGACGAGCATCACCGCCACTGGCGGTTTCTGCATGTTCTGCGGAAGCTCGATCTGGACGGGAAGGGTCGCCTCGAGAGACGTGCCGGCGTAGCCGCCGGGTCCATAGCTTTCCGTGCCACCGATCACGACGAGACCCAGGCCAAGATCGCGCGTCGCCGCCTGCAGCAGCGCCATGCCGTCTACGCCGAGGCTTGCCGCGGGGACGTTCAGCAAGACGACCGACTGATACGCGGCGAGGTCTGCTGCAGTTCTCGGCATCTGGCCGGCCAGGATCGTGGTCGACGGGATCCCCGTCGAGGCCAGGGCGGACTCGAGGTTCGCCGCTTCACCGGCAGACTGCTCCACGATCAGCACGCGCGGCGGGCCGACGACCTGGATCAACGCCTCGCCGACGTTGTTCTCCGCGTACGTGTCGAGGACTGGGTCGATGGTGATTCGCACGCTGTGGAACCCGGTCCCTGCAGGTTTGAATGTCTGTGACAGCGACGTCTCGCCGGCCGCCAGGTCCACCTGCGCCGTGCTCAGCAGCGAGCGGTCGATGTACCAACGCACGGTCGCCGTCGTCGCGACGCTGCTCACGACAACAGCCTGCGCGTGGGCCTGTTCGCCCTGGTTGATCGTGCCTGGAGCATCGAGCCGGTCGACTCGAGCCTCGGAGCCGACCGGCACCAACAGGGCGACCGCGTCGACACGCACACCTTCTGCGTGCAGCAGCCTTGCCTCGGCGATCGCGTCGCCCAGGTTCGCTCGGCCGTCGCTGACGATCACGATGTGACGCCGCGTGTCGGAAGGCAGAATCGAGCCTGCGAGCTGCAGAGCGGAGGCGAGATCCGTGTAGTTCGCGTTCGGCCGGCTCTCGAACTCCGGGAACTGTGGGTCGGTGCCAACGTTGACCTCCAGCTGGGGATCGCGGCCGAAGCTCACAACACCAGCCCGGTCTTTCCCGTGCCGCTGGGCCAGGATCTGGCGCACCATCGCGGTCTCCCGGTCCACAGCGCTTTGGGTGCTCGCCGACAGATCGGCGAGGACCATCACGGATTGCTCGGGAGGCGACGTTTGAAGCTCGAAGCCGGCGAGCGCTCCGGTCAGGAGGAGGACGATCACCACCCGCAGTCCCAGGGAGAGGCGCGCGCGCGCCGGCGCCAGCGGCGGGGCCAGGCGTGACCACGTGAAGAACACAGCCACCAGCGCGAAGGCGCCCGCTCCGAGGAGGAGCGGACGCGTCAGCTCAAAGCCCACGGTGAAAGGCCAGCCACTCGGCCAGCACCAAAACGAGGGCGAGCAGCGCGATCCAAGGCCACACCTGGATCAAGCCGCGGTGGTTCGTCTGGGCCGTGGAGAAAACCTTCGATGGCGGAAGGGCGAGGCGGTCGACGGGAACCAGCTGCGAAGTGGTGTCGGAGAAGAGATTGACCGCAAACCAGGAGCGATCGGTATTGCCGGACACCGTTTGCTCGACCATATAGACGCCGAGCAGATCGGTATCCGCAAACGTGGCGATCGAACCTGTCGCAAGCTGGCGGCGGCTGCCGTCGGGACGCACAACCGTGACCGTCTTCGCGCCGTTCTCCGGGACGATGGTCACAGTCTCGTCTGGATGGAAGCTCCGACTCGGCACGGAGGGAGGCAGCATCCATTCGCTCAGGTTCTGCATCAACACCGGGAATCCGATGCGGAGAGGAAGGTCCGAGTCGTGGATGTCGAAGCCGACAAGGACCTGCCTGAAGGGAGCGTCGCGGACCAAGACCAGCGGCGTCTGCAAGCTGGTGATCAGCGCGCGGCCGAAAGTCGATGCACGCATGTCCTGGCTCTTTGCGATGTGCACGTCCTGTAGCGACACGTTGTTCAGCAGAGGATCGCCGGCGTCGGAGGCGCGTACGCGTCCGATGCCCACCTGGGCGCCGCCGGCGAGCGGGCTTCCGGCCGGAGGGTCGACCATGACGAACGGCGCATCAGGCATCGCGGACGGTGAATAGCGGTCGAAGACGGTCATCGCGTATGACGTCGAGCTCCGATACGCGGCGGGCGCTATGACATCGAGCTGAAAGTCAGTCCTCAGGCGCAGCGCTTGCTCGAGGAAGACATTGCCGGGCGTGACCAGCAAAACGTGGAAGGCACGCGGCGCGCGCGCGACCGCGGTCACGCTGTCATCCAGCCTGAAGTTGTCTTTGGCTTCGATCCGGGCGGTCACCGTGTTCGCGGCGTCCGGCACAGGAAGGGCGAGGTCCTCGGCCTGGCCCGCCGCGAGGCTGACCGAACGGACATCGATCAAACCGGCGTCGGAACGCCACTCGAGAGTGAACGAGCGTGGTTGCTGGCCGAAGTTGTGGACGCGGAGGTACGCGGCGCGCGACTGCGCGCCGGCGCGCACGACAAGGGACGTGAGGCCCACGTTCTCCCCGGAAACACCGATACGGTGGTACTCGATCGGGAAGGGCAGGCCGTTCGCGAAGGATGTGCGAAGGGGTTCGAGGATTCCGTCGCTGAACAGGTACGCGCGCGACTCCTCGCCCGCCCGCACGATGCCGGAGGCGAGCGACAGGGCGGCCGAAAGGTCGGCGGGGCCATTCGCCGGCGCGATCGCGTTCAGCGCTCGGTGCAGCGCGTCGTGGTCGCCGGATCCGGAGCCAACGATCCGCGCCGTCGACTGCACGGCGATGAGCGTCATCCGATCCTGAGGTCCGAGCTGATCGATCATCGCGCCGACCTGGCGCTTGGCCTCGTCAAGACGCGAAGGCTCCACGTCTTTTGCCTGCATCGACGCCGACGCGTCGATCAGCACGATGGTGTGGGGCGCCAGGTTTGCGCTGGCTGAAAGCGCAGGCTGCACCGCCGCCGCGACCAGCACAGCCGCGACCAGCAGCTGAAGCAGGAGCAGCCAGCTGAACCGCAGCCTCTGCCACGGCACGTTGGCCTGGCGGTCGCGGATCTGGTCCGGCCACAAATCCAGGGCCGGCACGATTCGGGTCGGCCTGCGGATTCGCAGGAAGTACAGAGCGACGATCGCAGGGAGGGTGATCGCAAGTGCGGCCGCCAGCGGCGCGAGGAAGGTCACCCGAGCAACCCCACCTGGCGCAGCGTGCTCTGAACCATGTCTTCGATGGGCTGATCCGAGGTCAGACGCGCGAAGCGAAGTCCGTGGCGCCCGGCGGCTCGCTCGATCTCATCGGTCCTCCGCGCCAGCGCCGTCCTGTAGGCCGCCTGTGTCGCCGGCGTCGCGGTGAACTCCCGCTCGACGCCGGTCTCGGCGTCCTTCAAGCGCGCGTCGCCCGTCCATTCGAGGGAGATCTCCTGAGGCGCGAGAAGCTGAAGGACCGCGCCTTCCTGACGCGCATGATGCAGCGCCCTGATCGCGGGCTCCACAGGCGAGGTGCCAAGCCCGTCGGTGATCACCACCGTCATCCCGGGCCGCTGCCGCGTGATCGGAGAGACCAGGCGCGAGTAGTCGGTCGGGCCGCCGGCGGGAAAAGACTGGATTCGCGCGAACAGCTCCTGCGCCGCATGACGGCCGCGATACGGGGCACCGCCTGAGGTCGGGCCCTCGGCGAACACGGTCAGGCGCACGCGGTCCAGCGAGGCGAGAGCCACATAGGCGATCGCGCCGGCGAGGCGCCTCGCGACCGCGGCTTTGTTCGGCCGGCCCCAGTCCATCGAGCCGCTGAGGTCGACGAACAGGCTCAGCGGCAGCTCCTCCTCGGCGACAAAGAGGCGTAGCACGAAACGATCCAGACGCGCGTATGCGTTCCAGTCGATCAGCCGGTAGTCGTCGCCCGGGGTGTAGTTGCGGAAGTCGGCGAACTCCGGCGAGCGTCCGCGGCTGACCGACCGCCGCTCGCCTCCCATCTGGCCTTTGACCGCCCGCCGCACGAGCACCGCGAGGGCTTCGAGTCGGCGCAGCAGCGGCGGCTCGAGCAGAGCAGCCACGTCTAACCCGCAGCTTTGGCTTTGTCTGTCTTCTCGACTATCTCGTCGATCAGCCGGTCGGTGCTCACCTCGTCGGCTTCGGCCTCGAACCGCAGGAAAATCCGGTGGCGCAGCGCCGGGCGCGCGACCGCGACAAGGTCGTCGAACGCCACGTTGTATCGGCCTTCGAGGAGGGCGCGCACTTTGCCTGCGAGGACGAGCGTCTGCAGGCCGCGAGGGCTCGCCCCAAACCGCACGTACCGCCGCACGCTCTCCAGCTCGGTGCGATTGGGATGCGTTGCGGAGATGAGCCTGCCCGCGTAAGCCAGCACATGCTCCGCGATCGGCACCTCGCGCGCCACCTCCTGCGCGGCCAGGATCGCGTCCGCATCAGCGACCGCGTTCAGCTTCGGCGTCGTGTTGCCGGTCGTGCGCCGAGCGATCTCCAGCAGCTCCTCCTCGCTGGGAAACGGCACGATCGACTTGAAGAAGAAACGATCGAGCTGCGCCTCAGGCAGCGGGTACGTGCCTTCGAGCTCGATCGGGTTCTGTGTCGCAAGGACGAAGAAGGGGATGGGCAGGGCGCGGGTCTCGGTGCCGACCGTCACCGTGCGTTCCTGCATGGCCTCGAGCAGAGCGCTCTGTGTCTTGGGTGTCGCGCGATTGACCTCGTCCGCCAGGACCAGGTTCGCGAACAACGGGCCCGCCTGGTACTGAAAATCGCGCCGGCCCTTCTCCTCGCGAATGACGTTCGTCCCGACGATGTCGGCCGGCATGAGGTCGGGCGTGAACTGGATGCGGGCGAAGCTCAGCTTGAGCGCCTGGCCCAAGGACCGCACCAGCACCGTCTTGCCCAGGCCGGGTACGCCCTCGAGCAGCGTGTGGCCGCCCCCGATGAGCGCGATCACGGTGTCGCGGACGAGATCCTTCTGACCGACGATCAGCCGCGCGAGCTCGGCCTCGAGGCTTCGGGCGAGCTCGGTCACGCGGCCAGGATCGAGACGCGGCTCTTCAGCGATCACTTGCCGGCAGTCTCGCCCAGGCTCGAGAAGTACGCCCTGATCAGGTCGCGCTCGCTACCGGGGATGAGGCTCTGGTTCGCGGCATCGAGCGCCGTCTGCTCGTACGTCTGGATCACCTGGGTGTACGGCGTCAGGGGCACGTCCTGGCCGGGGCCCAGAGGGGCCGGATCGTTTTCGGACTGACCTGGCAGCGGCGCCGCCGGGACGTAGAGGCGCTCGGTGCTCTGCGCCGCCGAGCCCTGGCCCGCGCCGGAGCCGCTGGAACCATGGCCGCCGGACCCGCCGCTCCCGCTCCCAGCGCCGCTCCCGCTCCCAGTGCCGCTCCCGCTGCCGCTGCCGTTGCCGTTGCCGGTGCCAGTGCCTGTGCCTGTGCCGCCGTCACCCCCGCTCGCGCCCGCCCGCGGCGACCCTGAAGCCGCGCCTGGGTTGGTTTGCCGAGCGTCGCGATCGGCCTGGCTCGCCAGCTGCTGTCGCGCGGCCTCGAGCCCGTTGAGCGCGGCGGCGATCTCCTGGTCGTTGTTGAGCTGCTGCTGGAGCGAATCCAGCTGGCCGGCAACATCGTTCAATGCGAGCGTCGCCGCGCTGAGGTCGCCGCCCGCAAGCGCGGTCGAGGCCTGGCGCAGCGACGCGGCCTCTTGTGGGTCCTTGGCCTGCTGGGCCGCGGCCGCGAGCGCGCTTGCCAGCTGAGCCCGATCCTGGGGCGAAAGGCTCTGCAGCTGCGACGCGAGATCGCGCAGCGACCGCGCTCCCTGCGACGGGCTCGCGTTGAGCGCCTGGCTCGTGGCACGACCAGAGTTGGTGGCGGCCAGTGCGTTCGCCAGGTTTTGCGCGCTGCTCGCGCGTGCGGGCGTTTGCGGGTCGGAGAGCTGGAGCAGCTTCTGCTCCGCAGGCGTGATTGTCTGCAGCGCCGCCCGCGGATCGGGCGCGGCGGCGATTTTGGCACGGGCGTCTTGCAAGATCTTTTGCACCTGCGGGTCGACCTGTGGAGGTGTTGTCGCCGTCGCGAGCTGCTTCTGCGCCGCCGCGACTGTGGCCGCGGCCTGGGTCTGGGCTTTGCTGTCGGCGCGGCGTTGCGCGATCAGCTGGTCCATCGGGTTGGGCAGCAGCACCAGGCCGATCGCCGCGACAGCCACGGCCACCGTCAGCAGGATCTCGCCACGCCGCAGCCCGACGGGATACGCGGCCGTGAGCCTCGCCCGCGCAGCGTTCTCGAGCGCATCGCGCCGGAGCGCACCATCCATCGGGCCGGACTCGAGGCGCCGTTCCCATGCCGTCGAAAGGCGCTCCTTCAAGCCGAGTTGCAGATCCGCGGTGCGCATCAAGCCCGGTGAGCTTGGGCGGGCGGCAATCCAGGCCACGGCCACCGCTGCAAACGCGACCGGCACGCCCAGCGCAGCCACGCGCAGCGCTTGCTCCATGGGGACGAACCTGGCGACGAGCACGACGGCGAGGATCCAGGCGGACGCCCCCAGCATCGCGTGGAGCAGGTAGCGCACCGCGCTCGCGCGCACCGCCGACCATCGCAGCTCGCGAGCGATCGCTTCGAGCGAGCTCATTGCTGTCTCACGATGGTGCGGGTGCGGGTGCGGGTGTGGGTGCGGGGGCGCGCCGGCGCCGGAGGTGGAAACGGCGGACCGGCGGCAGGATGAGCGCGCTGAAGGCGAGCGCCACGGCGCAGATCATGAGCTGCATGACGATGCTTGCCTGCCAGTAGTGCCAACCGTTGAACAGGCCGGTGTGGAGCGTGGTTCCTGGGCTCTGACTCCCAGAGGACGGGTAGACCGGACCTGTGGACGAGCACATGACGCCGCCGTTGACGGTCGGCGCGCAGTAGCTGCCGCCTGAGCTCAATTTCGAGAGCTGGGTCTGCGTGTAACGGGTGCCGTAGCCGGAGACCGGCTGGTTGGTCGCGATCGTGATGAGCGGAATGACCGGGCTGACCAGCGTTATCGCCGGAGGCGCTGTGACCACGTTTGCGTTGGGGTCGATGTCGACGGGGAACAAGTAGCCGTAGACGTACGTGCCAAGCAGCAAGACGAAGGCGGCGCCGTACGCGGCGACGGTTGCCGGCAGCGTCCGCCTGAAGAGTGAGGAGAACGCGATGCCCACGAAGCCGAGGCTCAACGCCGTCGCGCCGGTGACCGCAAACGCGTAGACCACCTGGTCGATCTCGATTCCGCCGAACAGGAAGACGAGGCTGAACAGCGGGACGGAGAGGATCAGAAGCAGGACGACGAAGGACATCGACGCGAGCAGCTTGCCCCAGATGATCGAGAACGGGGCCAGCGGCGTGACGAAGAGAAGATCGATCGTCTGCCGTTCGCGTTCGCCGCTGATTGCGCCAGAGGTGAGGGCGGGCGTGATGAAACCGAGCAGAGCGACCTGGAAGATGATCAAGAACATGAACAGGTACTGGCCATAGCTGCTGCCGCCCAAGCCCTGATTGCCGAAGCCGGCCAGGTTGCTCGTCATCGCCGCGAACACGGCCCAGCCGAGCCCGCCCAGGAGCACGACGTAGACGGTTATCGCGAAGGGCGAGCGCCAGGTCCGCATTCGGGTCCGGTACTCCTTCGCCACGATCGGGTTCCACAGCGCTCGCGCGACTGGGTTCATCCCACCTCCTCCGACGTCGCTTTGAGGAACGCATCCTCCAGGCCGCCATCCACCGGCGCAAAGCTCGACACGCGAAAGCCCGCGCCGGTAAGCGCGTGGAGGATATCGGCCGCGGTTCCCTCGTCGCCGTCGTACTCGGCTTCGATCGTGCCGTTGACCGCTTCGACGTGTCTGATCGACGCGAGCGGCGTCAGGATCTCGATGGCTGCGTCCTTGGCATCGAGCACGGTGATGCGAAGCCGGCGACCGGTCGCGAGGCGCGCGATCACGTCTCGCACCGAGCCTGTGGCACGCATCCGGCCGTGGTCGATGATGCCGATCATCGTGCACAGCTCCGTGAGCTCCGGCAGGATGTGGCTCGAGATGATGATCGTCTTACCCATGCCCTGGAGCTCCTTGAGGATCTCGCGCATCTCGACCCGCGCACGAGGATCAAGGCCGGAGGCAGGCTCATCGAGGAGCAGAACGGCGGGGTCGTGCACGAGCGCGCGCGCCAGGCACACGCGTTGTTTCAGTCCGCGGGAGAGCGTGTCTACAAGCTGGTTCTTGCGGTCGGCCATGCCGACAAGCGCAAGCAGATCGTCGACGATCTTCTGACGCCGCGGCTTCGGCTGTCTGTAGCAGGCCGCATAGAAGTCGAGGTACTCGACGACCGTCAGCTGGTCGTATACGCCGAAGAAATCCGGCATGTATCCGATTCGGGTGTGGACCTTCTCGCGCTCTTTCATCACGTCGGCACCGCCGATGTAGGCCTTGCCTTCGGTCGGCTCGAGGAGAGCGGCAAGGATGCGAAGCGTCGTCGTCTTGCCCGCGCCGTTCGGTCCCACGAAACCGAAGATCTCGCGCTCGGGCACCTCGAAGGAGACGTGGTCGAGGGCCGTGCGATTCCCATAGATCTTGGTGAGTCCCTCGACCGCGATCACTGGACGCCTCCGGTGAGCGAGAGAAACGTTGTGGAGAAGGTGCCGTCAGAGCTCAGCCTGAGCCGGACCTCGCCGCCGGTCGGGTTGACGGCCCCGTCCGGGATCGACGTCGCGGTGTTGTCCTGGTAGGGGATGTCGACCCATGTCGCGTGGCTCCAGTCCCACACCTGTCCCTTCACGACGACCGCTGCCCCAGTGGCTCCGATCACGCCCTTGGGTCCGAAGGGGTTGCTGCTGTCGATGGCCGGCGCCGTCAGATGCTTTCCCGACGCCAGGCCCGGTGTGAAGGAATACGTGACCGAGCCCGCCTGCGCCGCGAGCAGTCCGGGTGGGCCGCCCTGGCTGACATCGGCGTCGATGTCGACGATGCGGCCCGCGACCACAGATGAAGGGATGCCGCCCGAGATCGAGCCGAGCGACAGCGACATCACGACCGCGCTCTCGGCAAACGCGCGCGGGTGTCCTCCGTTCACGGTGACCGTCTGGAACGGCTGCCTGGTCCATAGAACGGCGGTCGGCACGGAAAGGCCCTGCAGGCCTGGTCCGCCGTTGCCCAGCAGCGTCGAGAGCACCGCGGTCCTCGTCTCGTTTTCGCGCTCCGTTTCTGATGCGCTGTTCATTGGGTTGCCGTTGAAGGCGTTGGGATAAGCGTTGATGTACACGGGGGGACCGCCGAAGGAGCTCCCGCCAACCACCTGGAAGTTGAAAGCGACGCTTCCGCCCGGCGCAAGCCCGCCGAACTTCTGATACGAATTGCCGTAGAAGACGATGCCGTCGACGAAATTGACCGTCGACGGGTTGCGAATCGTCCCGACGAGCTTGCCGCCGGAGAGCTGGCTCGTACCGATCACTTGCGGAGCAGCGACGACTGTCTCGTTGGCAAAACCGCGCAGCGTGAACGCGTTCATCCCTGGAAGCGTGACCGCCTCGGTGGTCGTGTTCACGCGCATCGCGCCGAAGTTCGGGTCGGAGATGGGGCCGGTGTAGTAATAGATCGGGCTGACCATCGTGTGTCCCGCGCCGAGGCCGACCTCGTAGTCGCCACGCGTCGGGGTGAGGATGCCGGTGTACTGCTCTTGATACCCGCGGTCCCAGCCCTGCTCGACGTGAAGGATCGAGATCTGGTTGGTGAGCACCGACGTGCCCTTGGTGATCATGCTGGCGCCGTAGGCACCCGCCGAGCCGACGATCGCGATCGCCGGGACGGTGACCCACGCCAGCGCGCGCCGGTTGAGCGCCCGAAGCACGAAGTAGTTGACAGGCCCCACGAGCAACACGTAGAGCAGCACCAGGGTGCCGATCACCCACCACGCGGGCAGATTCAGCGCGGGCAGGTTGCCCAGGACGCTCGTCAAGGCCCCGCCTTTGTTGGCGATCGAGTTGCCGACCCCCATCTTGGCGATGGCGGCTACCCCCGGGGTCTGGTTCCGAAGGTTGCCGTAGGTCGAGCGGACGAGGGCCTGGCGCAGCAGCGCCGCGCTGCCGCTCCAGCTCGTGATCGAATCCTGGGTCCAGTCGAAGGTCGCCATCTCGACCGATCCAGCGCCGACCGAAGACTCCACCAGGAGCGGCCGATCGCGGTCCGCCAGCCAGATGCTGCTGCCGGCCGCTACCGTGCCCGTGCCGACCTCGACCCGGCCTGGCCCCAACGTGCTGGCCGAAGCAAGCACGGTCGATCCGGTCACCTGCATGGGCAGAAGGGCGGGCGGCAGACCGGCCAGCGTCTTGTGCCACGAACCCCCGGTCCCAAGCAGCAGAGCACCGCCCTGAGTCACATAGTCGGCGAGCGCGTTCCGCTGGCCTTCGGTCAGCGTGTCGGTCGCGAAGTCGTCGATCGCGAGCAGGTCGAACGCTCGCAGCACGGGCGCCGAGTCTGAGATTTCAGCCGGGCTGAGATGGACGACGAGCGGCGACAGGCCCGTCCGGACGATGCCTAGGCTGTCGAGAGCAGAAGCCTGGTCGGAGATGATCCCGGCCAGGAGCCCGGAATAGACGTTGGACACATTCGTGTCCTGATTGGCCATGACACGTCCCTGTTGCACAACGCGTACTGACACCGCGCCCGGGAATTCCTGGGTCACATACGTTCTTACGTGCTTGCTCGCTCCAGTCGCCAGGCTGATCGGGGTCTGGTAAACGACCTGGCCGATCGGCGGCCCGCCGTTGCTGGGGGTCGTGTTGTTCGCCTGGACCTCGAGCGTGCCGTCGAGGGCCGGTCCCGCGTTGGTCAGGTCGACCACGACCGGCATCCACTGGCCAAGCTTGACCGTGTTGTGGTAGCCGATCTGAACCGTGATCTGGAGGGGCTTGTCGGCCGCCTCAGACCCGATCGCTGTCGAGCCAACCGAGAGCATCGCCGCGAACCACGCGACGCCCGCCCTGACAGCAAAACGCCGGCGGCAGCCTGGCATCCAAACCTCTAGAACGACGGGGGGCGGAAATAGTAATACGTCCGCCAAATATGCGCTCCGCGGCCCCGTCCGGTGAGGGGCTACATAAATAAGGACGTAAGCCGGGCCCTCAGCGCTCTCGGTAAGGAGCCAGCGATTCGGCCTCGCCGGCTGTGAGGTCTGTGATCACGCGTCGCGTGGTGATCCTCGTGATCCGGCGGGCAGGAATTTCCACCTTCTCACCATCTTGTTTTCGCTTCATGACGATGCCGTGAAAAATGTCTTCGTCCAGGTCGGCGAGCAGTGATTCGGAGGTTCCGATCTCGCTGCCGTCGGCGGCGCCGACAGGCGCGTGCCGCGGCATGACCTGCCAGGCGACCGGAGTCTCGTCCTCGAACATGCGCCGCCTACCAATGTAGCGGGGGCGGATCCTCGACCGGGCCTGCCTGAGCGTTCAAGATTGTGTGATGAGCAACTACAGCCCCCTGCTGGCCCTGTTCGTCCTGGCGCCGCGATTGCGTCGCGCGTCAAACCGCGCGGTGAGCATCTACCTGCCCGCGCGCTCAGAGGGGTATGACGCTCGTTTCTACGACATCGAATTCCGAGACCTCCTCCACCGTTACAAGGACCGGCTCAGCGAGAAGGACCGCGAGCTGATGGAATACGAGCTCCGGCGGCTGCGCCACCATGTCGCCGTTGTGCGGCCGGCGGGGTGTCCCGCGTTCGCAGGATTCGCCGACGAGCCGCATGGTGTCCTCGAGCTGATCAAGCTGCGTGATGAGATCGACGAGAGACTCGAGGTTGGCGAGCTGCTGCTGGCGCCGCTGCTCCGCCAGCTCGAGCACTACCCACCCGCCTTGATCGCAGTAGTCGACAAGGAGCACGCGAAGACATTCGGCGCGATCCTCGACGAGATCATCCCTCTCCAGGAGGTGAATGGCACAGAGGTCCGGCACTCGCGAGCCGGCGGCACGTCAGCGCCGAGCAACCAGCGCAAGGCCGACAACAGGGCCAAGGCGAACCTGGAGACGGCGGTCAAGACCGTCGAGCGCGAGATGGCGACCGGCGCCTATCAGCACCTGTATGTCGCCGGACCGGACGAGGCGCGCGCGACGTTTGATCGAATGCTGCCCGAGCGGCTGAAGAAGGCGGTCGCCGGCCACCTCAGCGCCTCTCTCGACTCCTCCGAGCTGAAGCACGAGCTGCGCGAGAAGGTGGCCTCGGCCCTGAAGCGCTAGCCGCTATCGGCGCAGGACCAATTGCGTTTGCGTGACCTTCGCGACAAGCTTGCCGTCCGAGTCGCGCACATCGGTCTCGACGACGATGGTGGTACCGCCGCGATGCAGCGCGGTTGACTTCGCGGAAACAGTCCCCGCTCTGACCGCGCCAACGAAATTGGTCTTCGATTCGATCGTCGCCGTGCCGGCAGCGTCACCTGGAAGATTCAACATGGCGCACGCCGCACCGGCCGAATCCGCAAGCGCCATGATCACGCCCCCGTGGAGGATGCCGTTGGCGGTGCACAGCGATGGAGCCCAGTCCAGCGACATCACAACCTGGTCCGGGGCATACGCCTCGACCCGCATGCCCAGCGTCGCTGCCAGGGGCATGAGCTCGCGAACTCTTGCGGTGGTGTCCAGATCGGCCATCCAGCGAGTATGGGAGTAAACGGGGATCTGGCGACGTTGTGATAGTTGAGGGGGATTACGTGGAAAAAACAGACCCCATTCGAGAATTGCGGCGGTTGGGCCAGAGCGTCTGGCTCGACCACATCGACCGAACCATGATCCAGTCCGGACAACTTTCGCGCTATCGCGACCTCGGTGTGACCGGCGTGACCGCGAATCCGACGATTTTTGCAAAGGCGCTGGCGAGCTCGGACGCCTATGCGGACGACATCGCGCGGCGCCTCGACTCCGGTCAGGACGCTGAAGCGGTCGTTTGGGACCTGTTGCTTGAAGACGTGCAGGCGGCGGCCGACGTGCTGCGGCCG
>Ga0066665_10000742_pt1 | contig 13928 bp, 16 predicted proteins | sample GraSoiAngelo_114_FD_75175 | JGI IMG/M metagenome (GOLD analysis project Ga0066665, IMG submission 75175) | Grasslands soil microbial communities from the Angelo Coastal Reserve, California, USA - 14_0903_13_40cm | ecosystem: Environmental > Terrestrial > Soil > Grasslands | place: USA...
GTGTAATCGACCCAGCCGAGCCGAATCATCGCATGAAGGTAGCGTGCCCCCTTCGAACGGGCGAACTTGGAAGTGCACAGCCGTGAGCATATACACGCTCAACAACGCCCACGGGATCGAGCTCCAGGTTCTCGACTATGGCGGGATCATTGTCTCGCTCAAGGTGCCGGATCGCACCGGCCGGCTCGATGACATCGTCCTGGGCTTCGACTCACTGTCGGACTACCAGCGGGCGTCCCCGTACTTCGGCGCCATCATCCGCCGGTATGGCAACCGCATCGCTCGCGGGCAGTTCACGCTCGACGGCCGGACGTACACGCTCGCCACCAACAACGGTCCGAATCACCTGCACGGCGGTCTGAAGGGCTTCGACAAGGTCGTCTGGGACGTGTCACCGTTCGAGCGGGAGGACTCGGTCGGTCTGGTGTTTCGCTACACGAGCCCGGACGGCGAGGAAGGGTACCCCGGCACGCTGCGGGCCACCGTGACCTACACGCTGACCGAGCAGAGCGAGCTGGTCTTCGACTACTACGCCACCGCCGACTGGCCCACTCCCGTCAACCTCACCCAGCACAGCTACTTCAACCTGGCCGGGGACGGCCGGGGCGACGTGCTGGGCCACCTGGTCACGCTCAAGGCCGATTGTTTCACGCCGGTCGACTCCACCCTGATCCCCACGGGCGAGATCCGGAGCGTGGAGGGAACACCATTCGACTTCCGCACGCCCACGCCGATCGGCGCGCGCATCGACCAGGACGACGAGCAGCTGCGTTACGGGGAGGGGTACGATCACAACTTCGTGCTGAACAAGGGCGGCAAGGACGGCAACGCCGACGCCCCGAGCTTGGCTGCTCGGGTCTTTGACCCAACGAGCGGCAGAGTGATGAAGATCTACACGACGGAGCCGGGACTGCAGTTTTACTCCGGCAACTTCTTTGACGGCACCCTGCGCGGGAAGAAAGGCGTGCCCTATCGGCGCCGCTACGGCTTCGCGATGGAGACCCAGCACTTCCCGGACTCGCCGAACCACCCCCAGTTTCCGTCGACGATTCTGGTACCGGGCAGGGAATACCGCTCGCGAACAGTGTTACGGTTCAGTGTAGACTGACGACCGGCAGCGCACTTCGCAGCGCCGATCGCGTCGAGTGCGTACTTTATGGATGGGCGTGTGCTGCACGACCACTTGACGCACTTCCGCGGCTCCGGGGTAGTATTCCCGTAACGGCTGCAAGGCGGTCCCATGATGTTTCCCCTCGTCGTCGCTCTCCTTCAGGCGCCCGCTCCCCTGCCGCCCCCGCTCGTAACCGCCGATGATGGTCAACCGGCGTCACGGGATGCGAGACCGGTGCGTGTGTGGCTCGGGACGACCGGGTCGCTCGTGCGCGGTCAATCGGTGCCGGTCTTCGTCCAGGCGGCGCAGGACGGTGACCTGATCGTGCTGCACCGGAGGACCGACGGACGGATCGAGGTCCTGTTCCCTTCCAATCCTACCGCGGATCCGTTCGTCCGCTCGGGGACCTACGAGATACGGGGCGCCGGCAACCGCGCGGCCTGGGTCGTCTCGGAGCCGGACGGCAGCGGGATGATCCTCGCTGCCCTGTCGGTGGATCCGCTGCGGTTCGACGAGTTCGTGCGCTCGGCGGCCTGGAACCCGAACGCGCTCGTGCCGTCGTGGAACGACACGAATGCCGAGGGCGCTTTGTCGGACATCGTCCAGCGGATGCTCGGCGATGGCGCGTTCAATTACGACCTCCTCACTTATACCGTCGCGCCACCGTTATACGCGCAACAGCCCTCCCTCCCATCACCCCCCATCTCGCCGGATCTAGCGCAGGGCGATGAGCAGCAGCCGGATACGACACCCAATTACGGCTCGTACCCGGTCTGTCTCAATTGCACGTTCGTCGGGTATGAGGAGATCGTCATCGCTTCGCAGCACCTGGGTGGGAGGCGACACATCCGCCAGCAGGACGAGGGAATTTGTGGCATTCACACGTCGTGTGCCGAGTCCCAGAAGACGCACGCGCTCGCGCTCCCACAGGCGATCGCTTCGTCGCCGGTCATGCCGCGGGGTCGAGCGCCGGTCGGTCCGCCTGAGTATCGGTCACGGATATCGCCCGCCGGTCCCGTCGCGTCGGCCGCGCCGCGGACGCGCGGCGCTTCCACGCCCCTGACGCATGTGAGATTTACCTCGCTCTCCGCGCCCGAGTCGGAGCGACGAGCGGTCTTGACGATGGCTGCGGGCGGCATGCCTCCGGCTAATGATGAAACGCGGCGCGATGGCGAGCGGGTAGTGGGCGTGGCGCGTGGAGAGGGCGCAGGGGTCGGGGGCAGCGTCGGGAGCCGGGCAATGGCGACTGCGGGGCATGCGGAGCGCGCCGCCACCGTGATGTCGAGACAGCGCGTGGAAGCCCAACCCGCTGCCCGGAGCGGCACCACAGCCGTCGCGAGCGGTAGAGCGGCGGTCGGTGCCACGCGGGGGACCGCGCTTCCATCAGTGGTCCTCCAGGGCGCCCAGGCTCGCGTGCCCTCGAATCGCGCAGGCACTCGGCGGCGCTAGAGGCGCCACGACGCTACGTGTACGCGCCTGCGTACGACGTAGCGTCGTAGCGTGGTATGACGAAGTATTATTGACCGACAGTAAAATCAATTCGCTTCAGGACGGCCCCTGCCGCGTCCCGGATCTCCACGTGCCATGCGCCGGTCCAGTCGGCCGGCACCGTCTTCCGACTCCAGGTGCGCCACGGCGACCCGCCTACTTGCAGCTCGACGTCGCCGACTTGCGTGTCCCCGTGGAACCACACGTGGTGGAGGCTCGCCCCGCCGGCGCCCGTCACCTTCGTCCAGCAGATCAGCTGACTCACGTCGGCGGGAAACGCGCTACCGGTGTCCTGCGGCTGCCGATCCATCACCGCCTTGGCGATCGCCGCCTCGTCGACCGTGATCTGGGCGGCCGGGGCGGGGGTGGGGGCGGGGGCGGGGGCGGCGGCGGCGGCTTTCGAGGTGTCCTGGGCCGCCAGCCCGCGGCCCATCACGAGAGACAGGGCCAACAACGTGCCGATATGCTTCATGACGGCTCTCCTGCTGGGGTTGTCGATTGTACGGCCCGGCGGCGTCGATGTTCCAGCCACGTTCCCAGCGTCGCGGCGATCACAACACCGACGCCCGCCCCTCCGAGCTGGAACCGTACGTGGTATTCCCGCTGCCGCCCGGCGCACTTTCCGGAGAAGAGCGCGCCGACCATCGCGCCGCACGAGCCCTGGATCGTCGTGAAGTAGTGGCCCGCGCCCGCCGCGAACAGCAGCGGCAATGCGCAGAGGATGAGGTTGCGGAGAAAAATCTTCATCGGGAGCCCATCAGGTAGAGGAACACGTAGTTGTAGATGCCGGTGATGAGGGCGAGCGACCACGTAAGCACGACGTACGGGCCTGTATGACGATGCAGCCAGCGCAGCCGTGGCGTCGCGCGGCTCGCGAGCTGCCACGCGATTCCCACGAGCGTCGTGACGGCGAACGTCAAATGGATCTTGAAGAACGGGAGCGCGACGAGCGCCGGCCGGCGTGGGCTCGGGGCCATGAGGAAAGAGAAGCCGATCACCACGAGGACCTCGATGACGATGCTCACAGTCATCAGGGTCACATGCAGCGGAATCTGGCCGCGTCGCGCGCGGGTAGCGGCAAATATCACGAGCGGGGGCCCGATGACCGCCCAGGCGAGCGCCACGGCGGCCTGGGGCGGCGCGCTCACCGCCCGCGCTCGACCTTCCACCGGTCGACCACGCGCGCCTCATCCCCTGTCCCTCGCACGACGTGGTACACGTCGAATTGCGCCACCGCGAGGCACGAGTGGTTCGGTACCAGCTCGAGCCGGCTCCCTACCTTGTATCGTCCTTCCAGCTCGGCGGCGGACCCGGCGCGGATCAGGCCGTGCTCCTGTGAGAGCGTCGCTACCGTGAGCTCTGGCGCCCCGCGGACCGCGCCCATGGCTTGTGGCCCCACGTGCGCCGGCCCGGGATCCTTCGACAGCTCGAGCGCCCCCGCGTCGACGATGAAGTGCGATGCGCCGGGCTGGTGCGAGACCACCGTCGCGAGCACGGTGACACCCACGTCGGCGGGCTCGCAGCAGCCGATCAGGACCATGGTCCGATCGTAGAACACGTAATTGCCGGGACGGGCTTCGGTGACGCCGGCCAAATCGAGCACGGCAGCCATCGCCGGCGTCGAGCCGACGCTCACCTCGCGGACCGGCACGCCCTGCTCCCGGAGTCGCCCCGCGAACCCGACCATGATGCTCCGCTCCTCCTCGGCGACGCGGGCCGCTTCGGCCTCGCTCGTGGTCCGGTACGCGTGACCGGAGTGACTCAGGATGCCGTCGAACACCAACTGGCGCTCGGCCCCTAGCTCGCGCGCCACCTCCACGGCGTATGGCGACGTTGGATCCACGCCGGCCCGATGGTAGCCGCAGTCCACCTTCAGCCAGACGTGCAGTCCCGACCCCGCGAGCGCCCGGGCCGTGCCGAGGTCGTCTACGACGACCCGAAGCGTCGCGCCCGTCTCCTGCGCGATCCGCCGCGCATGAGGGATGTGGCTCGGATCGATGGGGAACGCCCAGGTGAGATCGTCGACCCCGGCCCTGGCGAACACCTCGGCCTCGACGAGCGTCGCGACCGTGAGGCCGCGCGCCCCGTGCTTCAGCTGGAGGCGGCCGAGCTCCACGCATTTGTGCGTCTTGGCGTGCGGGCGGAGGTGGACGCCGAGCTTCCGGGCACGGTCTGCCATGTGCGCGAGGTTGCGCTCCACCACGTCCAGGTGGAGGAGCAGCGCGGGCGTCTCCAGGTCGTACATCTCCCCTCTCCCCTCTCCCCTCTCCTATTCTCCTAGCGAACGATGTGGAACTCGGTCTGCCGACGGAGGATCCAGTTCATCTTGCCGTCCGCGCCGAGCTCCGCGTCTTCCTCCTGCGCGGAGCGGACCGGCTGGTTTCCCCATTCGGGCACGGGGGTGGTGGCCTGCAGCTCTATCGAGAACCAGCTGTTGGGCAGGAGGCGGACGTCCCCCCGGCCGGGTACGCCTTCCTGGTGGTCCCACAAACCGATGAGCGGTCCAGCGCCGTGCCCGCGGTCGCCGATGGGATGACTGTAAATCGTGCCCGTGAGTCCTGCGGCGCGCATCCGCGCGAGTGCCGCCGCGAGAACCTCATTTCCGGTACGGCCCGGCTGCATTTCACCGAGCAGGATGTCCTGGAGACGATTCGAGTTTCGGAGCGCCCGTTTGAGGCCTTCGGGTGCGTCCCGCTCACCGGGTCGCAGCACGTATCCCATATGCTGCGTATCGGTGTTCAGCCCGAGCGCGGTGATCCCAAAGTCGCAGTGCAGCACGTCACCGCGCTGAATCACGACCGAGCCTGAGTCCGAGAGATCCACGCCCCGCCGCTGCACGTCCACGTCGGTGTGGAACCAGGTCCCAAAGCCCAGATCGTTCACCCGCTGGCGCATCCACCACGCGACGTCGTCGGTGGTCGTCTTTCCCGGCGTGATCACGGCGTTCGAAAACGCGGTGTCGATCGTCCCCCAGACGACCTCCATCAAGCGACGATACACCGGGACCATCGCCGGCGCCCGGAGCTCTTGGTACTCGAGTGCCAGGTTCTCGGCCCGCACAATCCGGGGGCGATAACGGTCGGGTAGCACCGCCTGGAGCTGCTCCCATTCCCCCGCCGACAGGCCGTCCGAAAAGGCATGCGTCGCAGAGATGTTCACCGCTATGGTCGACGGATCCCGCTCCTCAATCACGCGCCGCAGCAGGTCCCACTGGGCTTGCCCCACCAGCTCGGGTCGCCGGCCGATCGAAGGGTCGATCGTCTCCCGCGCGTGATACGCGTCATACAGCCCGCCCTGCGACGTGCCGCCGAGCGCGAGCCGCTCGAGGGGCTGTCCGGGCCCACGATCGTAGAACACGTAGATCGTACGGCGCCGCGCAAAGAACGTGGTGGCGGAGACGAGGGAAGAGAACACCGGGTCCTCGTTGTACTCGCGCATCGGCACCACCCACATGGCCACATGGTACTGTCGCATCAGGCGAGGCAACACGGAGTCGAGCCGGTAGCGGAGCCACTCCTGCTGGACGGCCGCCTGCTCGCGCAGCGTGCCGAGCGGTCGCATCGGGGTGGACGTGAGCGACGAGCCGGTGGAGGGGCCCTGGAGGAGGAGGGTCGAGAGCGCGAAAACGGCGAAGGTCATGGCGATCGTGGTACCGGTTGAGGTGAACGAAGCCGATCGAGGACGAGGATGGCGAAGAGCAGCAGGCTGCCCCACGTGTAATTGGCCGCGCTGATGAACCACAGCCATCGAGGATAGAGGCCGAACGTGAGGACTCCCGACGTGAGCACCCCTGCGATCCACAACGCCGCGCGCCGGGGGCGGGCAGGGGCGGCTGGGTGTCCGGTCAGCGCAGCGAGCCACGCCGGCAGCGCTAACGTGTGGTAGTACAACCAGGCGATCGGTGATAGCAGCACGGCTGCGAGAGCCGCGATGGCGATGCCATCGAGGTGTGCATCGATCGAACGGCGGATGGCCAAGGCACCAGCCCCCAGACACGTCAGGGAGAGCGCCGCGATTGCCGCCGCCGGCCAGCCGAAGAATGTCGCAAAGCCAGGGATAGACTGGGATCCGGCTGTGCCGAGCGTCGCCGCTTCCCGAGCGAGGCGGGCCCAGTCGAGGACGGCGTGCACGGCACCCGCGGGCCCGTACGGGAGCATCGCCCCGAGCGTGAGCCCTCCGGCGACGGCGACGCCGACGAGCAGTCCGCGCCAGCGTCCGGTGCAGATGAAATAAAGGAACATGAGGGCGGGGAGCGCCTTGATCGCGGTCGCCAGGCCCAGCCAAGCGCCCGCGCGCGTTTCGCGTCCCGCTCGAAGCTCGGCGGCGGTCGCGAGGACGAGTGCGAGGAGAATCGGTGTGATATTGAGGTGCTCAAAGTTGCTCTGGAGCGGCTTGCCGACGGCGGCGACGGCGATGGCCACGGGCGCCCACCCGCGCGTCCAGCGCCGCGCGAGGGCGAGGCTGCCGCCGAGGCACGAGACGTTGAGGATCGCCCAGAGAGCCTTCGCCACCCCCATGCTGGCGCGCGAGACGAGCGCGAACGGGACGAGGCCGAGCGCCGTGAAGGGAGGCCACCAGATTCCCTTGCCAGGCAACGCATCATAGAGCGGGACGCCGTGGAGCAGTCGCTCGCTCTGGCTCAGCTCGGCCGCGAAGTCGCCGCCCTTGTGCACCCCGATGGGAATCACGACGGCCGCGTAGCAGACACCGATCCCGAGCAGCCAGCGGCGCTCTCTCGGGGTCAACCCTTCCACACCCCCACCGCGAGTGCGAGCCATCCTCCGAGGAACGCGAGCCCGCCGAGCGGCGTCACCGCTCCAAAGGCGCGCGCGCCGGTCCACGCGTAGAGATAGAGCGAGCCCGAGAACACAATCGTCCCGATCACGAACAGCCATCCCGCAGCGCGCACGGTCGGCGCCGGCCAGCGGGTGCTCGCCCAGGCGACGAGGAGCAGCGCGAGGGCGTGATACATCTGATATCGGGCGCCGGTCTCGAACGCGGTGAGCAGATCGGGAGCGAGCCGCGCGCGCAGGGCGTGGGCGCCGAACGCTCCCGCGGCGACCGCCACGAGCGCCGACGTCGCGCCGAGCGCGGCGAAAAGCCGGTCCATCAATCGAGCCGGCGGCCCGTCACTTCGATGCGACGGTAACGCTCGATCCGGCCCGACCCGCCGACGAACGTCGACGCGAACCAGCTCGTGAGTCCGACGATAATGGAGCCGAGGATGGCGGGGCCCAGACCGCTCAGGGTGAACCCCGGCATGAGCCAGGCGACCACGGCGAGCGAGATGCCGTTCACCACGAGGATGAACAGACCGAGGGTGAGGACCGTCAGCGGCAACGTCAGGATGAGAATCACGGGCCTGATCACCGCGTTCACGACGCCAAGCAACAGCGCCGCGATGAGCAGGTTGCCCCAGCCGTCGATCTGGACGCCGGGGACGATCTTCGCAGCCGCCCAGAGCCCGAGGGCCGTGATCAGGAGCCGAAAGAGGAACCCTTTCATGGCTGCTTCCTCGCTCGCCACAAAGACCAAAGGGCCACGGCGGGGCCAGCCACCCCCGCTATCCAGAGCCACGGGCGAATGGCGCGGAACGCCGTCGGTGACGTGCCGAAATACAGGCCGGCATCCTCCTTTGGGAGCCGCGGCAGCACGACGGCGAGAAACGCCGCGTCGATCAAGACCACTCCCAGCACCACGATCCCGATCACCGCCAGCACGCGGGTGGGGTAGCGGAGCATAGCGCGCGCGCCTCCCCACCAGATCGCCAGCGCGAGGACGGCTCCGGAAGCCCAAATGGCGGGGTCGTGAATGAGCGCTCCGGCGACCACGACCCAAGTGAATCCGCCAAGCGCCGCGCCGCCCATTGCGCCGTACGCCGCCATGCGCTGTCCGTTCATGGGCGCCTCCCGTTCCGTGCCGTTCCCAAAGATAGCCGCCCCGCCACGAACCGCGCGGTCACCCCGGGGCGTACCTCCACGCCCAGTCGCGAGTCGAACAGAATCGCACCCACCAGCGAGTCGCCCACCCGCGTGGCGCCGATGCCCGCGAACGGCCCGAGGTCCGCGGGCCAGCCATGGATCAGGGCCTGGTCGGGCTGCCCTTCCCACGTCACGGCCAGGGTCTCCGCGCGTGGGACGGCGAAAATCAGGGTCCCGCTGAAGCGGCACGTCCGGTCGACCGCGACGCGTCCCGTATCGAGGTCGACGTCGACGAGCTTGAACCGATCCCCGAGCTCGGGGAGGGTGAGCGTGTCGCCGCGCGCGACGCGCCAGTGGCCCACGTACCGTTGGGCGAACTTGGCCTGGAGGTGCATCCGCGGCGATGCGCACGGGTTGGACGGCCCGCACGCGGCGAGCGCGGCGAGCAGGGAGGGCCAGACCGCGCCTCTCACTGGGGAACGCTGTCTGTCGCCCGAATCCGCGCGTTGGTCGAGTCGGCGGCCCTCATCGCGCTGCCGATCCCGCCGGCCCCCGGGATCGACGACTTCGCGAGAATCGAATCCCGCTGTCGCTCGGTGAGGGTGTCTCGGGCACCACTACGGCCCGCGCCGCCCCCGCAGCCGAGCATGAGGACGAACACCATCGAGAGTGAGCGAGTCATGCCTTCATTCTAGCGGCTGAGCCCCCGCCGCACGAGCACCCCGTACGCGACGAGGTTCACCACCAGGACCAGCGTTCCGAGCGTCGCCTGGCCCGGCCGGCTCAGGCCCGCCGGGTACAGTACCGGAATGACGTAATGCTCCACGAAGCCGCCCGAATATCCGCTCAGCCCGGCGCGCGCGCGCAGCGCGTTCTCGAGCGGGGTGAGCGGACACACCCAGCCGCCGTACTCGATCGCGATTCCCCACAGCGCACAGGGGACGTGCGCCCAGACGACGCTGCGCCACCGCCACGTGAGGAAGCCGCCCAGCACCACGAAGACGACGAACGCGACGTGCAGCAGGACCACGCAATCGGCCAGCAGGCGGTAGAGCATTTTCAAGGTTCTCTTATACGACAAAAGCCCCCGCCGGACCAGAGATTCGGCGGGGGCGATCACTTGCTCGAGGCTTGTCAGGCGCCCATGAGACGCTCACACGGGTGGAACAGGTCCTCGATAGCTGCTTCCAGGCGATCCGGCAAATCGAACAACTGCTGGAGCGCATTCAGCTCGTCGGGCGAGAGCCCGGTCCCATCTGCGTGCCGCACCTGAATACTGTTGCTCGTAGCCGTTGCCGTGCCGGTGATGGTGGCGAAGGGCGTCCCGTTCACAGAGACGGTCAGGTCGGCCGTCACCGTCGCCGGCGACACCACGACCGTGACGGTCCCCTGGACTCTCACCGTCTCGGCGCCGCGTGTCACGCTGAAGTCTATTGTCAGCGTGGCATCGTTCGCATCCGGTGTGGCGAGCGTCTCGTGCAACGCCACGCTCACCGCTGGATTGTCGAGGCTCCAGGTGACGTCGATCTGGGCGTCGGGATTGTCGGTCGTGAGGTTCGTCGCGGAGAATGACGCGTTGAACGTAAGCGTATGCGTCCCGTCGCTCACGAAGCCCACCGCGGTCGCGCTAAACGCCGTCGCGGGATTTCCCGTCACCGTCCCGGTCACCGTGTAGTTGGCGTACGTCGTGCCGGGGCTCGCCGGGGTCCCGCCGTTCACGATGACTTGGAGGGAGTTCGTGTTCCCGCTGCTTAGGTCGATGAGATCGACGTAGCCCGTGGCGACCGGAGGCTCGACCACGTTCTCGGTGACGGGGTCGATGGCGTACAGGATGATTCGAACGCCGTTGGCCGGTGCCGCCGGCGTGGCGTTCGGATCTTCTACGTACTGATGCGTGTTCACGTCCCAAACGAAGGTCTTGCCGAGCACCGTCGGCGGGATGACGCTGGCGCTTATCCCCCCGCTCAGCGCACCGGCGGCCGTACGGAGCGCCTGGAGTCTCGCGGGAGCATTCGCGTAGGGCTGCGTCGTTGTGCGGGGCGGCAGGATCGGTGCGGCGCTCAGTAGGGCCCCGGCGGGTGTGGCCACGGCGACGGGCGAACCTGTCGCGACGCGCAGCGCCCCGAAGCTCTGGAATGTGGGCGACGCGAAGACGTCGCCGACAGTCTGGAGGTCGGTGCTGAGTTGTGCGGGGTCGGACAGGTGCGCCTGCGGACCGGTGCTTTCGCTGCATGCGACCGTGACAAGGGCGGCGGCGGTCGCGAGGGCCCACCAGGGGCGGCAATACGCTGGCATGCGGTACCTCCGGGCGTTGCGGAAATCAGTGTCGGGACGTGCGGCCTTCCAGCTTGCAACGTAGCCGGGCGCGGATCGAGCGGACAGTGACGGAGCGCACGACCGAGTCGGTCGAGGGGGGACGGGGAAGGGGGAGGGGGTTTAGGAAATGACGCCGCCGCCGAGGAGGCGGCCGTCGGCGTCGTAGAGCGCGCCGGACTGTCCCGGTGTGATGGCGCGCACCGGCTGCGCCAGGTCGAGCGCCAGCGTGTCGTCGCCCACGCTCGAAACACGGCCGGGCACCGCGCGAGAGCGGTACCGGCACTGCACGAAGACGGCGTCGCGTGGGGCGAGCGCCTCGGCGAGCCAGTTCACCTCGGTGAGCGTGACCGCGTGGCCGAAGAGGGCGTCGCCTGAGCCGATCACGACCTCCCGCGTGTGGGGCCGGATTTCGACGACGTACATCGGCTCGGGAAAGCCGCCAGGCAGCCCGCGGCGCTGCCCGACGGTGTAGCGCGCGAAGCCCCCGTGTTCTCCCACGACTTCGCCGCCCACGGTGACGAGGGGTCCGGGCGTCAGGGCCGGCGCATCGGCGCCCAGGTGGCGCTCGAGCACGCTCACGTAATCGTCGTCGGGGACGAAGCAGATCTCCACCGACTCGGGCTTCTCCGCGGTGACGAGCCCCAGCCGCCGCGCGACCTCACGCGTCTCTCGCTTGGTGAGCGCTCCCACCGGCGTGAGCATCCGCGCCACGACGGTCCGGTCGATGCCCCAGAGGAAGTACGACTGATCCTTTCGGGTGTCGCGTCCGCGGAACAGCGCGCCGTCGCGGGCGATCGCGTAGTGACCGGTGGCGATGTAGGTGCAGTCGAGCGCGTCGGCGTGGTAGAGGAAGTCGCGAAACTTTGTGAACGAGTTGCAACGGACGCACGGGATCGGCGTCCGGCCGCGGGCGTATTCGGACACGAAGTCCGCAATCACGTCGCGGCCGAACCGGTCTTCCAGATTGAGCACGTAGTGCGGAATGCCGAGCTTGTGCGCGACGAGCCGCGCGTCGGTGATGGAATCGAGAGAGCAGCACGGGCGGTCAGGCACACTGTCGCCGTAGCAGAACAGCTTCATGGTGGCACCCACGACGTCGTACCCCGCGTCCACAAGCAGCGCGGCGGCGACGGAGCTGTCCACCCCGCCCGACATGGCGACGAGGACGCGATCGCTCACCGGTGCAGGACCGCCGACAGCTGCCGCACCTTCTCGACGATCTTCGGCATGGCGCCGATGACCGCGTCGACGTCCTCTACTGAACTGTCCTTCCCGAAGGAGAAACGCAGCGCTGCCACGCCCAGCTCGCGTGGCACCCCCATTGCCGTGAGCACGTGCGAGGGCTCGACGGCCCCCGTCGAGCACGCGGAGCCGGAGGAGCAGGCGATCCCGGCCAGATCGAGGTGCATCAGCAACGCCTCGCTGTCCGTGCCGGGTACGGACACGTTGGAGACGTGCGGCGCCCGCGGGCTGCGGGCGGCGTTGATCACGGCGTCGGGCACGACGGCCAGCAGGCGGCGCTCGAGCTCGTCGCGCAACGCGGCCACGCGGAGCGCGAACTCGGCCTGCTCGCGCGCCGCGAGCTCCACCGCCCTCCCGAGCGCCACGATCCCGGGCACGTTCTCCGTGCCGGGCCGGATGCCGAACTGCTGGCCGCCACCGTGGATGATCGCCTCGACCACGTGCCGGTCGCGCACGATGAGCGCTCCGATTCCCTTCGGGGCGCCGATCTTGTGACCGGAGAGGGTGAGCAGCGTGCACGGAACATCGCGGAGCGAGACGGGGATCTTCCCGAAGGCTTGCACGGCGTCCACGTGGAACGGGACGCCGGCCTCGCAACATCGTGCCGCGAGCCCCGCGACCGCCTGTATCGTGCCGACCTCGTTGTTGACCCACATCACGCAGGCGACGGCGATGCCACGCCCGAGTGCTTCGTCCAACGCATCCTCCGACACGCCGCCCGCCCCGTCCACCGGAAGGACAATTTCCTCACCCCCGAGGTGGACCACGGCATGGGCGGCCGCGAGCACCGCCTTGTGCTCGATGGCCGACACGGCCACGCGGAACGGTCCGCCGCGATCACGAGCCGCGAGCGCGGTGCCGATCACCGCCAGGTTGTCCGCTTCGGTGCCGCCCGAGGTGAAGATCACCTGTCCCGGCTCGGCACCCAGGGCCTCGGCGATGGCGCGCTTCGCCTCTTCCACCCCCGCGCGGGCCGCCCGTCCGAAGCGGTGCGCCGAGGACGGATTGCCGAAGGCATCGCGCCCCAGGTAGGGGAGCATCGCCTCGAGCACCTCCGGCCGTACCGGCGTCGTGGCGGCATTGTCGAGATAGACGAGGCGCTTGGGCATGCGGGAAATCTAGAAGCTACAGGGACTGCACGCCAAGCTGGAGCACGTCCTGCACTTCGAGCGTCTCGTAGCAGAAGAAGGGCTCGCCGTACGCCCTGCGGATAAGCGAGCCGTAGTGCGCCGATTGCACGCGGATCAGCTCGTAGAGGTCCTGCCCGGTGGGATGGATCTCGCCGGCGGCCTTCGCGCCGTCGAATTGCGACGCGTAGCAGCCGATCGCCGCCATCTTGGTCTCGAACGCGTCCGAAATGTCCACGACGAACGAGGGCTTCACGGGGTCCTCCCGATACGCGAGCGAGTAGAGCACCTTGAATGGGCGGTGGGCCACGCCTGGCGTTCCGTACTTCGCGAGGCCGGCGAGGTAGCAAGCGTCGCGCCCCAGCTCGGACGCGATGCGATGATCGGGATGTCGCCCCACGGGGAAGGGCAGGATGACCACGCGGGGGCGGGTGGCGCGGATCAGCTCGACCAGCCGGGCGCGTGACGGCTCGTCGTTCTGGAGGTGCGCATCGGGGAGCCCGGCGTTGAGGCGCACGTGGACGCCGAGGACTTTCGTGGCGCGATCCGCTTCGGCAGCGCGGGTGGCCGCGTCGCCGCGGGTGCCGCTCTCGCCCTGCGTGAGATCGAGGATGCCCACCCGGTTTCCCGCTTTGACGGCCTTCACCAGCGTGCCGCCGCATGTCAGCTCGACGTCGTCGCGGTGCGCCGCGATCGCGAGGAGATCGACTCGTTGGTCGGGCA
>Ga0066665_10000743_pt1 | contig 13928 bp, 9 predicted proteins | sample GraSoiAngelo_114_FD_75175 | JGI IMG/M metagenome (GOLD analysis project Ga0066665, IMG submission 75175) | Grasslands soil microbial communities from the Angelo Coastal Reserve, California, USA - 14_0903_13_40cm | ecosystem: Environmental > Terrestrial > Soil > Grasslands | place: USA...
GCACTTTCGTGGCTTGCATTCACTTTTCTCAGCGCGATGAGGAGCTCCAGGGAAGGAAACTCCTCTGAGAATTTCGCCGCTCCCTTGCAGTTGCGATGCTATGCTTTACTTCCCCTTTCGTTTCGCAATCTTAGCGTGCGCCTTCTCCCTTCCTCGGCGCAAGGAGCCTCCAATGAATATCGCCTTATCAGACCGCCGTGTCTCTGCTCGTCACAACTTCAAGTTGCCCCTGCGCGTTCGCATTTTGAAGTCGGCGATTGCAGAGCAGCGGACTGAATCGGTGAACCTCTCCGAGAGAGGTATTTACTTCCCGACGAATTCGCCGCTGCGCGTCGGTACCGCCGTCCAGGTCCTTTTGAAGATGCCGGAAGAGATTACCGGCGAGCCCACAAACGAATGGCTGTGCTCGGGCCACGTGGTTCGCATCGAGTCATTTGATTCGCCAAGGGGCAAGTTGGGAGTGGGCGTTCAATTTGATTGTTATGAGGTTTCTCGGCGGGCAGAGCGTCCATCGGCATCGCGTGATTGGCAGCCGCGCCGGCAAACGCGACAATCATAAACTTGTGAGGCATCGGCTTGCTGTAGACGCAGCCGTCGCGGCTACTTGAGTTTCAAAGTCCAGGACAGTCGGGTGAACGGCAGAATGGAAGAGGAATCATGTACAGGCGAGCTCTCGTCGTGGATGATGAACAGGCGATTTGCGATCTGATCCAGAAGGTGTTGCTGTCCGCCGGCTTAGAAGCCCTGACGCTCACGAGAAGCGCGGAAGCTCCCGGTCTTCTCGAAGAAGGAAAATTTGACGTGGTCTTCCTGGACTTGCACATGCCCCCTCCCGATGGCATCGAACTTGCGCGGCAGATGCGTCGTACGGAGTCGAACCGTGTGACGCCTATCATCCTGATCAGTGACGATCAGCGCCCAAGCGCAATGTCCATGGGATTTGAAGAGGGTGCGAATTTCTTTCTCTACAAGCCCATCGACAGGGATCGTCTACTAAAGCTGGTTCGGGCCACTCAGGGAGCCATGGAAAATGATCGACGCCGCACGAGGCGCGTTCCGCTTCAGTCCCGAGTGCAGCTTAGGTTTGGCCGAGAAGACTTTGAAGGCTAGACGATTGATCTCAGCCCGACTGGCGTGTTGGTCAAGGCTCGTCGCATCCTTCCGGCGGGTTCGCCAGTGCGCGTAAGCCTGCACCTCTCTGGGCGCATGAGGCCCGTGGTTGCCACGGGTTCGGTCGTCCGCATTCTGGGTGGAAGCCAGATGGGAATTCAATTTGACCGCCTGGATCTCACCGAGAGCGAGCGATTGCAGGAATTCCTCTTGCCTCTGGTTCGTGAAGAGACTGCCCAAGCCTCGCCAACCGTCCTGTAGCAACAGCGAATTGCCCGATTGCACTACTAGTCCAGAAGCGTCCCAAAAGAGACATACTGAGGCGCGCCAAACCAGTACAAACGGGCGTGGGGCGTGGATATTCAAACTAAGAATCGTTGACATTCAAATTCCAGGTGGCTATACTCCCCGCCAAATGGGTAGTTAACCGATTTAGCTGAGGGTGTCGGGCCCTTCGCAATTTTTGGGGTGAAGGAGCAAGTCATGAGTCTATCCAAACTTTCGAATCAGGTGGTCTTAGTGTTTGCCTGCGCAGCGTTTTTGGCTGTGACCGCACACGCGCAGTTTCGCGCGGGTATTCAGGGGACAGTGACGGATTCGTCCGGGGCGATCGTAAAGGGCGCCAAGATTACCGTAACGAATCAGGAGACCGGCGCGTCGCAGGATGCCATTGCGGACGATGCCGGATTCTACAGTGTTGGCCATCTTGGACCGGGGTTGTACACCGTTAGTGCTTCTATGGCTGGTTTCAAGGTCAAGGTGATCAAGGACATCCGGATCAATGCCGAGGATACGAGTGGCGTAAACGTGGTCCTCGACCCGGGAGCCGTGACGGAAGAGGTTACTGTTAACGGGGACACGCTCCCGACGCTTCAGACGGAAGACGCTTCGATCAGCGGTACAATCACCAGCGATCAAATTAACAGACTTCCGGAAGTCGGGCGAGACCCCTATGAGTTGGTTCGTCTGACTCCCGGAGTCTTCGGTCTCGGCGCACGCAATGCGAATGGCCAGTCCACGAACTTGCCCAATTACAGTGGCCCGGGCGGATCGAACAACTCGATCTTTCAGACGGAAAATGCCGTCCAGGTCAGCGCGAACGGCCAGCGCGTGGAGGCCAACGGCTACTCGATTGACGGCGTGAGCGTCAACAGCCAGACCTGGGGCGGGGCCGCTGTCATCACGCCCAACTCCGAATCGGTCAAAGAGATCAAGGTCGAGTCGAACACATACTCCGCTGAAAACGGGCGCAATAGCGGCGCTTTAGTTGAAGTGGTTTCGCAGAATGGCACGAACCAGTTTCACGGCAGTTTCCTTTACAAGCTACACAGCCCGAGCTTGAACGCCTTTCAGAGGTGGGGAGGACCGAATGGTGAGGCTCCGCAGCGCGACACCACATTGCTCCGGAACTATGCGGGGAGCCTGGGCGGACCCATTTGGAAGAACAAGGTCTTCGGCTTCTTTTCTTTTGAGCACATCTCGACACATGCGACTGGTCTTGAGTCGGAATGGATCGAAACACCTCAATGGATACAGAAGCTTCCGCCCAATAGTACTGCAGCAAAGATCTTTGCTGTTCCTGGCTCGGAGCCCAAGATTTTTAAGCAGCTCACCTCGACCTGCGCCGCTCTCGGTGTTGCTGTGGGGCCAAACTGCGCGGATGTCTCTGGCGGCGTGGACATCGGGAGTAATACGGGGACTCCCGGGACGATTGTGAATTCCACTAACGGAGGCGGGTTGGACGGATCACCCGACTTGCAGCAAGTGCAAGTTGAGGAGCCCAGCGGCACAAAGGCCACGCAGTACAATGCCCGCGTGGATTTTCAGGCCACTCAAAAAGACCTGGTCACGTTCAGCATGTACTACACACCGGTAACCAATACATTCGTACCCGGCAGCTGGTGCTGTAGTGCACGCCAGTACGATTTTTTCACCTCCGCCCGCCACCACGAAGCAGCGGCGCTCCTTTGGACTCGGACGATATCCACGAGCCTGATCAACGAAGCGCGATTCAACGTGACCCGCTGGTATTTCGACGAAATCCCGTCGAATCCAAAGATCCCGTGGGGCGTCCCCAACAACAACATCAATATTCCGAACGGCAGCTTTCACACGAGCTATCCCGGCCCTGGCAAGTTCAACGAGACATCTTACGATTTCCGCGACACACTAAGCAAAATACACAACAGCCACGTCTTAAAATTCGGGGGGGAACTCTCCAAGGAGCAAAACAACGACACCTCACTCTGGGGTGACCGCCCAAACTTCAATTTCAACAACCTGTGGAGCTTCGGCAACGATGCGCCGACGGATGAGGGGACCGTCACGTATAACCCGAAGACCGGAGCTCCGACCGACTTTCGCAAATATGTTCGTGTCACGGATCTCGCGTTCTTCGGTCAGGACACTTGGAAATTCCGGCCGAACCTGACGCTGAGTCTCGGCTTGCGGTGGGAGTATTTAGGTGCTCTCCATGATAAATTCGGGCAGCTCAGCAACCTCGTTTTAGGAACAGGCGCCAACACGCTAACGGGTGCCAGCATCAAGATTGGCGGGAATCTCAGCAAGCCCGATTACAACAACTTCGGGCCGCAATTGGGCTTCGCATGGAGTCCGGGGCGTGTTTTCGGGCACGAGTTTGGCAACAAACTGGTTTGGCGCGGCGGCTTTGGAGTCGGCTATAACCGCATCCCGGAATCCCTCACGCTGCAGGCGCGTGGTAACCCGCCGTCTTTCATTGCACAAGGCTTCCCGGCAAGCCAACTCCCGGCTGGCGTTTACACCATTAATCCGAATGGGATCTATGCTTTCTACGGCTTTCCCGCTAATCCGAATGCGATTATCGCGTTCGATCCAACCACAAACCTCCCGCTGAACGGCAGCCCAAGTATCACCGGTCCTCTCCAGAACATGCGTACGCCGTACACCTATCACTATTCCCTTGAGGGGCAGTATGATCTCGGGCATTCGTGGGTGGCGGCGCTCGGCTATCAAGGTAGCGGGAGCCGAAAGTATCCTCGGACTTTAAATTACAGCCTCTTATACCAGCCCAACCCGCATCTCGGGATTGTTAATCTCTTTCAGTCGGACGTCAACGCGAACTATAATGCAATGCTCGCGCGCATTACTCACCGATTCTCGAGAGGATTGGAGTTCAACGCCAACTACCGCTGGAGCAAGAGCATGGATTTGTGCTCGAGCGACCAGAACTGCCAGCAGACCTATCCGTTTGACCAGCGCACAGAGCATGGACCTTCGGACTTCGACGTCACCCATTCCTTCACGGCGTACGCCTTGTACGACCTACCTCTCTTCCGAACAGGGCACGACTGGAGGCAGAAGCTGATCGGAGGCTGGCAGCTCAACGGCATCTTGACGCTCAACTCCGGCTTTCCCTGGACACCGGTTTCGGATTCGGGTACTTCCTGTGCCTCCAGCGTTAACGCAGGATTTATTTGCCCGGTGCGGCCCGTCGCCTATAAGGGTGGAGCCGGGAATGACACGAGCACAGACAACCTCAAAAATAACGGCAATTTTCCGGGCGGTGGCCTTAACTTCTTCACTCCGCCAACGGCTCCGCCGGGCGGATATAGCATTCCGCCAGTCCCGGGTGTCGGCCGTAACTCGTTCCGCGGCCCGCGGTACACCGGCTTCGATATGAGCATTGCGAAGAGGTTTGGGCTGCCGAAATTCTGGGTCATCGGTGAGGGGGCGGGAATCGATTTACGCGCCAACTTCTTTAACGTATTCAACAAACTAAACCTGGCGCCCTTCGGGTTCCACAGCAACAGTACCACGATCGAACGCCCACTATTCGGACGTGCGACTGGGGCGCTTGGCGGACGCGTTATTGAATTCCAGGCGCGGTTTAGCTTTTAACTCCCAGCGACGCGCGATACCATGAAGGCGGAGCGTAACTCGCTGTGCGAAGCCGCGGCGAATTCCTTCGTTTCTTTTTGCTTGTTGGCGTGTGCTTGCCATTTGGCGGCGGCCTGGCTCGGGCCGTTCCGGCGCAGGCCGGCGATCCGGTCCAGTCGGAGGCGAAGCTTCGCGCCGCGATGGAGCGCTCCCCTGAAAATGCAACCTACGCTGCAAGACTTGGCGCACTGCTAGCAAGCGAGAACAGGCAGGAAGAGGCGAGCGAGCTGTTCGAAAAGGCACTCCGACTCAATCCTGGCGACCAAGAGACGCGCCGTAATCTTGCCGCGAGTCACTGGCGGCTCGGTCGTCTCGCTGAAGCACGTGAGAATCTGCAAACCGTTCTGAAGGTTCATCCGGAGGACTCCCTCGCGATTCTCCTCCTAGGGCTCGTCTCGGAAGATCTCGGCGATCACCCGAGCGCCGCGAAGCTTCTGGAGTCTGTTCCGCAAGTCGTACGGCAGCGGCCGGCCAGCGTGTCTGCCCTAGCCCGGGCCTATTATCACCTCGGCGAGCAGAAAAAGGCCCGCGAAGCACTTCTTGACCTGCTCTATCATCCCGATGATGTGCAGGGAGTGTTCCAAGCAGCCCGAACTGCCGCCGAGTTTGGCGACTATGATACGGCACAGAAGCTGTTCAGCGCGTTACGTGCTACCTACCCGGACCATGGCATCCTCGAGTACAATATCGCTCTCTCTGAATTCAGTGTGGGCCGCTTTGCGGACAGCGAGAAAACATTGCAAGCCGCGATCGCCACAGGCGTTCCTACCGCCGATATGTATGCTTTGCTCGGCTGGTGCTACCAACGCCAGGGTAAGCACGTGGAAGCCGTGCATAGTTTTCAGCGAGCCATCGGCCTCGACTCGTCCCGGGACACGCTTTTCCTCGACTTGGCCGAGGTTTTGTCCGAAAACAAAGACTTTCAAGGAGCGTTGGAGATCATACGGCGTGTACTGAAAGTGTTTCCTCCTTCTGCTCGTGCCTATGAGTTGGTCGGTTCCGCAAAGCTGCATCAGGCAGAGCCCAAAGCAGCCGTCGAATGGTACTTAAAGGCACAGAAGATTGCACCTGCAGACGCGGAAGCTTCTCTGGGCGTGGCCGTGGCGCAGTGGGCAGCCAATGAAACGGAGCAAGCACGAAATTCCTTTGAGCAAGGAACAACTCGATATCCCGGCAATGCCATGTTTCACCTGCAGTATGCAGAGTTCCTCTTGGACCTTGCCGAGGCAGGCGACAGGAGCGTGGAGCCCCGCGCCGGGGAACACCTCCAGGCCTGTCTCAAGCTAGAGCCATCTAATCCGGAGGCGCACTACTATCTTGGAAGGCTCTTACTCCAGCAGGAGAAGTACGAGGACGCCGTGGCAGAGCTGAAAGTCGCTGAGAATCTTAGCCCTCAGGGGGCAACGATCCACTACGCCCTCGGCCGTGCGTACCAGAAGCTGGGTCGTCTGGAGGAAGCTGCAAAAGAGAACGAGAAGTTTCGATACTTAAAAAAGCAGGAAGAGTCAGAAGGTTCCACCTCGACTCCATCTGGCAAGCCGGATGGGTAGTCGTCCGTCCATCGTGGCGGAGTTCCCCGGAAGTGTTCTGCCTTCCGCTGTGTTGCTGGCGGTTGCGGTGCTTAGCTGCCCCGCCGCTACCGCGCAGCAGAAGTCGCCCACAAGTCATTCATTTGAACAGACTGCCGCATTGGCGAAGCAGGCCAGCGAAGCAAACGATCTCAGGGAGGCCATTCCGCTATATCGGCACGCTCTTGCGCTGCGCCCCCAGTGGGCAGAGGGCTGGTGGTCGCTCGGAACGATTCTGTACGACCGTGACAATTATTTGGAGGCCGCAAGAGCCTTTCGGAAAGTGGTGGCGTTGCAGCCAGACCATGGCAGCGCCCGGGCTATGCTCGGCCTGTGCGAGTTCGAGCTTGGGCAGGATTCCGCCGCCCTTCGAGACATTCACCAGGGCAGACAACTTGGCATTCACCCGGACCCGCAACTCCGCCGCGTGGTGCTGTTTCACGAAGGAGTGCTGCTGCTACGAAAAGGAAATTTCGAGAACGCGCAGCAAGTGTTTGATCTTGTGAGCCGAGATGGCGTCGAGGGCAATGAGTTGTTGCTGTACCTTGGGATGTCCGTTCTTCGCATTCTTCCCGCAAACGCGCCACCGGAAGGGTCCACTGCGCGCGAAATCGCTCTTCGCGCGGGGAGAGCAGAATCTTTTGCCGCTTCAAAACACTCTGATGAAGCGCGAAAGGAATACGGCCAGCTCGCTGATGAGAGCCCACAAACGGCAAACATTCACTACGCCTATGGCAGATTCCTGCTGGAGCTCCGCGAGATCGACGCGGCCGTCGCGGAGTTTCAGCGCGAGATTCAGAACAATCCAGGACACGTTCTCGCGCGGCTTGAGATTGCCGCTGTACGCTACGGGCTGGATTCCGTAGATGGCGTGAAGTATGCGGAACAAGCGGTGAAACTCGATCCGCAGCGGCCGTTCGGACACTACATTCTCGGCTTGCTTTACTTGGATACGAACAATTTCACGGGCGCGATTTCCGAGCTGGAAAGTGCGAAACGTTCTTATCCGAATGTTCCGGAAGTGTATTTTGCTCTCGGCAACGCCTACGCGCGTTCGGGCCGGAAGGCGGCAGCGACGCGCGCACGCGCAACATTCACGCGCTTGAAAGCGCAGAGCAAGAAGGAACCAGCCGACAACTTCTATGGTGAACAGACTTCCGGACTGACACATGAGAAGCTCGGCGCGGAAGCGGATGCGAAACCGCCTGAGTAGCCCGTGGATAGTAGACGCCTTCGAAATGAAGCAATAAGCGTTTTTGGCGCGAGGAATGCCCGACTCGCGACTTCCGCTGGCCGCGGTTCTTTTTTCTCGTGCACCGGAATGGTGGAGACTGCCTGAATCGAGAACCGGAAGGCTTTTCTACGTGGATCGGAAACCGACCTTTTGCATGGCCGATTGAGCTTCGGCGTTTTTCATGAAGGTGTTCCACACGAGGCCGCTGCGGTGGTTTTCGGCCATGAGCATGGTGATCCCAAGGTCGATGCCGAGCACGTCCGTGTCGTACCAGCCGGTCAGCGGATTGAACGCGTCCACGAAGCTATATTTCACCCAGACCTTATCCCTGTAGCGGCCCCGCAAGTTTCGCAGCACGCGCGCGCAGTCGTCGAAGAGGAACGGGAGAGATCCTCCGGTAGCGCAGGGGACGATGCTTCCGTCGATCGGTCCTTGCGGCGGCGGGCCGCCCCAGGCCGTGTAGCCCTTCACATAATCCGAGGCACTGATTCCCCACAGGTTTTCGCTGTAGTCCGGGAATTGACCGTGCAGGGACAAACAAAAAAGTTTGTGAGCCTTCGTGGCTTTCACGGAATTGTCGAAGTAATCCGTGTACGCGTCCCGCTTGTTCCGGAAATCGTACCAGGCTTGAGAATATTGGTGCGTGAAAATCGGATCGTTTCCGGAGATGTATTCGATTCCCTGATATTTGATCGTGGGCCGCGTCCAGGCGTCCCAGCTCGTAGGAGGGAGCGGATGCGTCGGCGAACCGATGCCCAGCAGATAAATCATCATCAGTTCGCAGTAGTGCTCCCAGCGCGCATTGAGAAAGCCGGATTCGGGCATCCAGCCCATGGAAAGCGTTGCGCCGCCGTTGAGCATCCACAGCCAGTCGACGCGTTCATAGATGGTCGTGGCGAGGTCCTTGATTTCCAGGTCCGCAAAATATTGCCGCGCCGTCAGAACGCCGCACAGCAGAATCGAAGTATCGATGGACGAAAGCTCGCACTTTTCCCAGCGCTGCCCCGTCTCCATGTTGATGAAATGAAAAAAGAAGCCATGTTCGTTCGGCAGCGTATTCGCGAGAAAGCGCAAAGTCTTCCGAACTCTTTCCAGAATATCGGCGGATTTCCCATAGCCGCGCTGGTCGCCGATGCACAAGCTGGCCAGGCCAAATCCAGTCGCCGCAATGCTGGACATCAGGCGCGAGTCATTTCCATTGGCCAGGGCGCGGTCCTTCACCTGGCCCGTGTTCTGGCTCCCTTCATTCCAGAAAAAACTGAACGTAGCGCGCTGAATTTCGTCGAGAAGTTGTTCGTCCGTTCCTTCGTAGGGGGCGCCGCGCGGCTCGGTGTAGGTGCGGGAGGCGGGCGCTCCGCAGCCTGCCAGTGCTGCCAGCGGAGAGCAGAGCAAGCTCATTCCGCCAATCCGCATTACTTCTCTACGGCTAAGGAAGCGCTCGCGCGTCATGTCCTCGTCCTCTGTTACTTCACGATTTGGAGTGTTGCTTCAGAGCCGCTGCTCGAGTCCGGGCTCACCCAGATGGTGACGCGCGCGGGCTCGACAGCGAATTTGTTCTGATCGTTCCAGAAAGCGAAAGCGTCAGGTCCCACCGTGAAGGTCACCTTCTTTGTCTCACCCGGCGTCAAGGTGACGCGCTGAAACCCGCTCAATGCCCGGACCGGCAGCGCCACGCTCGTTCCTTGCAGCCGAACGTAAAGCTGGACGGTTTCTTCGCCCGCGCGGGTTCCAGTGTTCGTGACATCGGCGCTGACCTCCACTGCCGCATTCGATGCTCGTCCGCCGGCGCACAGTTCGTCATTCAACGCCCCTGCGCTCAGTTGCTCCTTGCTGAGCCGCGGCTGACCGTACTGATAGTTCGAATAGGAGAGACCGTAGCCGAAGGGAAATTGCGGGCTGTTTGGCACGTCGATGTATCGCGAAACGAATTTCTCGTCCCCATTCTTCGGTGGGCGCGTTAGATCAATATTCCCCGCGGGGCGGCCCGTGTTTAAGGCATTGTAGTACAAGGGCTCCTGCCCAACGGCGCGCGGCCAGCTCACCACCAATTTTCCGCTCGGATTCACTTCTCCGAAGAGTGCGCGCAACAGCGCGGGGCCAGCCTGCACCCCTGGAAACCACGCGGCCACGACAGCAGGGACATGCTCGAAGGCCCAGGGCATCGTGAGTGGCCGGCCGCTGAAAAGCAGCAATACAACGGGCTTTCCCGTTGCGACAATTTTCTCCAGCAATTGTTGCTGTCGTCCCGGCAGGCCGAGGTGCGCGCGCGAAGCGGCTTCGCCGGTCATCGCCGGCGCATCTTCTCCCAACGCGAGAATCACGACATCGGCTTGCTCCGCCGTTCTGACAGCATCGGCGATCTGGTCATCGGACCCTCCGATGATTTCAGTTCCCTTCGCGTAGCGAAGGCCATCGACTCCGAGTTTCTGTGTGAGCGCAGCGCGAAGCGTGACGACGTCCTCAGCGCGGCCTCGGGCAGCCCAGGAGCCAAGCATATTGTTCTGATCATCGGCTAATGGCCCAATCAGAGCTATGGTCCTCGTTTCCGTGGAAAGCGGCAGAATTGGCGCTCCTCCCGGAGAAGCCGAATTCTTCAGAAGAACGAAAGACTGCTCCGCTGCCGTGCGCGCGAGCGTCAGACTCTCCGGCCGGAGCATGGCCGCTGCTTCCTTCACCTCGTCACTGTAGGGATGCTCAAACAAGCCCAGCGCAAACTTCACGCGTAAGACGCGCCGAACGGCCTCGTCCACGCGCGCCTCCGGCACTTCACCCGAGCGGACGAGTTGCGCGAGATGGTCGTGATAAAGACTACTGGCCATGTCCATATCCACGCCGCCCAAAAACGCCTTGCGTGCTGCAGCCGCCCCGTCGTTAGCTATGCCATGTGCCACGAGCTCGGCAACCGAAGTCCAGTCGCTGTCAACAACCCCTTGGAAGCCCCACTCCGTGCGCAGAATCTGTCTCAGGGTAAAAGGGTTTGCGGAAGCCGGTACTGCATTCAGGGAATTGAACGCGCCCATCAGTGTTGCGGCGCCCGCATCGACTGCGGCATGGAAGGGCGGCAAATAAAATTGGCGCAGCGTGTGCTCCGAAAGCTCTACGCTGTTGTAATCGCGTCCGCCTTCCGCAGCACCGTAGCCGACAAAGTGCTTCGGGCACGCCGCGATGCTGTCTGCCGCATCCAGCCTGGTGCCCTGGTAGCCACGCACGTAGGCGCTCGCCATCGCCGAGCCGAGATAGGGATCTTCTCCGGAGCCCTCGGCCATTCGTCCCCATCGGGCGTCTCTCGCAATATCCACCACCGGCGAAAAAGTCCAACGGATACCGCTCGCGGAGGCTTCGCGCGCTGCCACGCGCGCGGCCCGTTCCACTAACTGAGGATCCCAACTGGAAGCGAGGCCCAGAGGGATCGGAAATTCCGTGCGAAATCCGTGAATCACATCGAGACCGAAAAGGAGCGGTATGCGCAAGCGGGACTGCTCCACCGCGATGCGCTGGTAGACATTTACCTCGCGCGCGGTCGTGATATTAAAGAGCGCCCCGACCTCTCCCTTGCGGATCATGCTGTCGTAATCGGTGCGTCCCGTGCCCGGTCCCGTTGGCTGTCCGGCGGAATATTGAACTAGCTGGCCGACCTTTTCCTCGAGCGTCATCTTTTGCAAAAGCGCTTCTATTTTTCGCTCTGAGTTTGGATCGTTCAGACTTGGGCGCGCGCTTGTCGCATGGGCTACTCTGAACGAAGAACGAGTCTGTGCCGAGACGGGCAAACAAAATAGCAATGAGCTGGCAACAACTGCGGAACGAAGCAGCAGCGAATTCACGATTCGAATTCTCCCATGATTTCCCGGAGCATGGAGCCGTTCGTCGCCTGCCGATCGAACTGGCTCAGCCGTCAAACAGTTTCCGTCACCGCTCAAGCAAGTACGATGAAGCTTCCCCGCCGTTCTCAATGCAAAGAACTCGCAGTGTTATCGCCATCATCAGGCAGCCTCGAGCAGCAGCGACGCCCCCAGTGGCAACGATGGAAACAGCATACTAAACCGATTTAGCTCGTCTTTCAAGCCGTGCAGCAAGTATGATGGGCCCGCTTGCAGTAAGGCATGCCTTGTCCCGCTTCTGCCGAATGTGCGAGACTACGAGGCCATACACCCTATGTCTCGGCCGAAATAAGGCTTGAATTCTCACGCGCGCAAACCTGCACGACAGAGCGTCAGTCTGAAGTCGCTCGCAGAGCACCTCGGACTCTCTCAAGCTGCTGTTTCCCTAGTGATTAACCGTTCACCTGCCGCGAAATCAATTCCACATCGTACCCAGGAATTAATTCGTGCCGCCGCCCGCGAACTCAACTATAGGCCGAACCAGCTCGCCCGATCGCTCCGGCAGCAACGTAGTTATACCATCGGCGTGGTTGTGCCGGAAATCAGCGAAGGTTACGCGGCTCTGGTCATGTCGGGAATTGAGGATCATCTTCTTCAAGAAGGCTACTTCTACTTCGTTGTAAGCCACCGCCACCGCCAGGATCTAATCGAAGAATATCCTCTGCTTCTTCAGCAGCGGGCTGTCGAAGGACTGATCGCGGTGGACACGGCATTCACCGAAGGCGTACAGGTGCCGCTCGTCGCAGTTTCCGGCCATCGCGATGTGCCTGGCGTAACAAATATTATTTTGAATCATGCGCTCGCAGCCACACTCGCCCTCGAACATCTTACGAAGCTCGGGCACCGCAAGATGGCTTTCATCAAAGGGCAGGAATTCAGCTCGGACACGGCAGTGCGGTGGGATTCCGTGCGCGGCGCAGCCGAAGAACTCGGCATCGAGATCAAGGATCGTTTGGTCGTGCAACTCGAGGGAGAATCGTCTTCGCCGGAACTCGGTTACCAGGTTACACAAAAGCTTCTCGCTTCGCGCGAACCGTTTACGGCTCTCTTTGCCTTCAATGACATTTCAGCGATTGGCGCGATTCAGGCCCTGCGGGAGGCAGGCCGCCGTGTTCCCGAAGATGTCTCCGTCGTGGGTTTTGACGACATTCAAAGTGCGGCGTTCCAGAATCCTGCCCTGACCACGGTCCGGCAGCCTTTGCGAGCGATGGGCGTGATCGCGGCAGAAACGTTGCTTCGCCGTATTACGGCGCCCGCAAATACACCCTACCCAAAGGAAATCGTCGTTGAACCAGACTTGGTCGTCCGCGCCAGCACTGCGAAGGCCCCTGGCTCATCTTAGGCGGTCTGTTCTTAGAATGGCGCAGTCGGGAACCGCTCCCCAAGAGTAACCAAGCAGGTTCATCAGACCTGCAGATCGTGAAGGTAAGGAACGCTGGCTTTCATCATTTCCAGGTTCATTTCGACGAAGTAATTCTTTATGCCGCCCGTCTTCGCCGCGGTAAAGATTTTCTTCCAATCCAGACTGTCCTGTCCCACCGGCATGACTTTTTTGGCTTCCGCTGACCAGCCTTGTACGTGCATTGAAAAGAAGCGACCAGGGTATTTCGTGAAATACTCTGCGGCGTCGTAGCCGTGACTAATTGTGGAGACCTGGAACTGGAACTTGACCAGTTTCGGATCGAGAAAGTCCAGCAATAAGTCATAGGTCCGCTTGCCGTCAACTATCGACAGCTCAAAGTCCTCGTTGTGAAGGCCCTGCTGGATGCCAGCCTTGGCCGACTGTTCGCCCATTTTGTTGTATTCGTCAGCCGCTCGCTTCACATCATCGATGGTCGGTTTCCCGGGTCCGTCGAGGCTTGGCACGATCATTTGCGTCAGGCCGACGTCTTTCGCCCAGGCAATTCGGCCCTCCTGGCCCTCCCTGAGTTCCTTTATGCCGAAGTGAGAACTCACACAGGTGACGCCTGCATCGCCCAGAATTCTCCGTAGCTCGGTTCCCGTGTATTTGGCGAGGCCGGCGAAGCCGGAATCGGCGTAACCTACCGGCGAGCACAGCTCAATGGTCTGAAATCCGGCCTTGGCAAGCTGCTTGATCGTGCCGGGAAAGTCCTTGGCGATCATCTCCCTCACAGGCCAGGTCTGACATCCAATGGGCATGCCAAGTGGATTAGCGCAAAGCTCCAGTGCACACGCGGAAAGGAAGCTAGCCTCGGCGAC
>Ga0066665_10000747_pt1 | contig 13897 bp, 10 predicted proteins | sample GraSoiAngelo_114_FD_75175 | JGI IMG/M metagenome (GOLD analysis project Ga0066665, IMG submission 75175) | Grasslands soil microbial communities from the Angelo Coastal Reserve, California, USA - 14_0903_13_40cm | ecosystem: Environmental > Terrestrial > Soil > Grasslands | place: USA...
ATAGCGCCGGCCAGCCCAAGTACTACGCGGCGAACGGGGCCGCTCCCGTGCCCGCCAGAACGGCCGCGCTCGCGTACTGCTTGAGCAGCGCGATGCTCTCGCGGAAGCCGCCCGCATCGGCGGCAACGACCGCCAGACCGGAGGCCATCGCTTCGAGGGCCACGAGGCCGCACGTCTCGGTTCGGGATGGGAGCACACAGATGTCCGCGCTCGCATAAACGTCCGCGAGCTTGTCGCGATCGAGGAAGCGCGCGACGACGGCGAACTGGGGCAGCGACAGCCGGATCGCCGGATACGGCGGGAAGGACGCGGACGGAATGCGCAGCTGCGTTGGGTCCAGACTCGCGTAGCCAGGATACCGCGGTGCGACGATCGCGACGTTGTGGCCGAATTCGCGGAGCACATTCGCGATCCGGACGACCACTGTCGTGACGCCGTTGACCTGCGGCGTGTAGGTGTCGGTGACGAGCGCAATTCGCACGCGCCAATGTTGCGCGCGGCCGGTCAACGGTCGGTGACGTACGCGTTACGGCTGTGTAACGAGGGCTAAGTCGCGAAGTACAAAAGGATTGTGGTGCCGCGGCCGAGCTCGCTCTCGGCTTCGACGCGGCCGCCATGAGCCTCGACGAGGTGTTTGACGATGGCCAAGCCGAGCCCGGTGCCGCCTTCCTGGCGCGACCGACCGGGGTCCACGCGGTAGAAGCGCTCGAAGATGCGGGGCAGGTGATCCGCCCCAATGCCGGAGCCGGTGTCACTGACTCGCACGACAATGTGGTCTCCGGCTCGCTGCGCGGCGACCCGGATCTTGCCGCCCTGCGGCGTGTGCCGAAGGGCGTTGTCGAACAGGTTCGTGAAGATCTGCCGCAGTGCCTCGGGGTCGCTGTCGATGGACGCCGCGTGCGTTGCGCTCTCGAACGCAATCTCCCGGCTCGCGGCGCGCTCGGCGAACGGACGCCATGCCTCACGTGCGGCCGCCTCGACGTCAACCGGTCGCGGTTCGGGCTCCCAGGCTCCCGATTCGATGCGCGACAGATCGAGCAGGTCATCGACCAGGCGCTGCATGCGGCGAGCATTCTCGACGATCGTTTGGGCGAAGCCCGTGGCCTGCGCGTCCAGCGACTCGCTCGCCAGCGTTTCGGCGTAGCCGGCGATCGCCGTTAGCGGCGTCTTCAGCTCGTGCGACACGTTCGCCACGAAATCGCGCCGGACGGTTTCGAGGCGCCGCAGGCTCGTGACGTCACTGAGCACGAGGAGTGTGCCGCCTTCGGCCAGCGGCCGCGCGGAGAAGACGACGGTGCGGTCCCCGAGGTCCAGCTCCCGTCCCTCGACGACCGCGCCGGTCAGGACCTCGCGCATGAGCGCGCGATGCGCGCGGTCGTGGAACAGCTCGCCGAGCGGCGGCAGCGGCTCCGTCTCGCCATAGCCGAGCAGCTGGCGCGCCGCCGCGTTGGTTTCGATGACGACGCCACGCCCGTCGGCGGCGAGGACGCCGTCCGACAGCGCTTCGAGGAGCGTGCGGGATTCCTCGCGCTCGCGCCGCAAGTCGTCGAAGCGCCGCTCCAGCTCGTGGTGCATGGCTCGGAGCGAGTCCACGTGATGCGCCAGCTCCGGCACCCGTACGTCCGGGAATTCGGCCGGACGACCGGCGGCGATGTCCCGGGCCGCGTCCGCGATGCGCAGCAGCGGCCGCGCGAGCGCGCGGGCGAGCAGCCACGCGACGAAGCCTGCGGCGACCAGCATCAGGAGTCCGGCGACCGCGACCGCACGTTGTACCGCGTGGACCTGCGCGTCTACCACGGCCAGCGTCGTGGAGACACGCGTGATCGCAATTCCGGAAGGTCCGTCGCGGACCGCCACGTACAGCTGGCGTTCGTTGGTCGACACGCTCAGGCGCTCGTTCATTCCGACGCCACGCGCCGAGTCGAACGCCGCGCGGACCTCGGGGCGGTTGCGATGATTCTCGAGGCGAGGAAGGGCATCGCGGCCGAATTCCGTGTCGCCGCGGACGTGGCCCGCGGAGTCGATGAGGGTCACGCGACGTCCCAGCCGCGCGCCCGCGAGCGCGGCGAAGTCCGGCCAGTGCGAGGAATCGGGCGGAGTGACGGTGGCGACTAGTCGCGCTTCGCGTTCCAGCTCGTTGGCGATCTGCTGCTCGAGGTGCCGCCGGAGCAGCACGTCGGTGGCGAGGATGGATCCCACGACCGCGGCAGTCACGAGCAATCCGATGCTCGCGAAGAGCCGCGTGGCGAGTCTCATGTGCGACGGCGCCGCGGAGCGGGCGTAGGTCGCTTTGGCGGGGTGACCGGCTCGCGGAACCGGTAGCCGACGGCGCGCACGGTTTCGATCCAATCACCGGCCGCGCCGAGCTTGGTGCGGAGGCGTTGGACGTGCATGTCCACCGTACGCGTCTGAATGTCGGGCTGCGCTTGCCAGACCGATTCGAGCAGCTGCGAGCGCGACTGTACCCGGTCACGGCGCTCGATCAAGCGCTCGAGCAGCTTGAACTCCGTGGCGGTGAGCTCGACTTCCTTGCCGTCCGCGGTGACGCGATGGGCCGTGCGGTCGACGACGATCGGGCCGCCGACCAACCGGCCGCCGGCCGCCACCGGTGGCGCGGCGAGACGACGCAGGATCGCGCCGACCCGCAGCACCAGCTCCTTGGGGGAGAAGGGCTTGGCCAGGTAGTCGTCGGCGCCGAGGGAGAGGCCCTTGATGCGATCGGGCTCTTCTTTGCGGGCCGTCAACAGCAGCACGCCGACGTCGCGCGTCTCGTCGCGACGGCGCAACTCCGCGAGCACCTCGAATCCGGAGTGCCCCGGCAGCATGAGATCGAGGACGACCAGATCGGGGCGTTCCTCGCGGGCCGAACGGAGCGCGTCCGCGCCGGTGCCGGCGGTGGTGACGCGGTAGCCGTCCTTTGCAAGGTGATACGCGACGAGCGCCGTGATATCGGGCTCGTCGTCCACGACGAGGATGCGATGTGGGGCGGCTGCCGCCGACTCATTCGCCATGAGCAGGCCGGAAGGTAGCGCGGGCGACGCTCGTTTCGCAATTTTGAGCGCACTATGCACCTCTTCTCTGCGTTGCTCATCGCGCTTCAGGCGGCTTCCGTTCCCGATACCGCGCACATCGTCCTCGTCGCTACGACCGACGTGCACGGGCGGGTCTTCGGCTGGGACTACGTTCGTGACGCCGCCGCCCCGGGCGGACTCTCGCGCGCCGCCACCGCGCTCGAGACCCTACGTGCTCGCTATCCCGGCCAGATCGTGCTGGTCGATGCCGGCGATCTCCTCCAGGGCAACCCCTTCGCGACGTTCTTCGGCCACTACGACAAGCGCCAGCCGCACCCGATCGTCGATGCGATGAACGCGCTGCAGTACGACGTAGTGACGCCGGGCAACCACGACTTCGATTTCGGCGTCGATTTCCTGCGTCGTGCCGCGGCACAGGCCACCTATCGCTACGTCTCGGCGAATGTCGAGGACTCGAGTGGCGCGTCGCTATTCCCCAAGACGGTGATCCTGCCGCGCGGCGCGGTGAAGGTCGGCGTCACGGGGTTCACCACGCCAGGGACGATGCTGTGGGATCGCGCCCAGCTCGCGGCTGGGCACGTGCGCGTGCGGCGCATCGCCGGCGCCGCGCCGTCGGCGCTGGCACGGCTGGAGGGCGAAGGCGCGGACCTGAAGGTCGTGGTGATCCACAGCGGCTTCGGCGAATCGAGCTACGACACCGCAGGCGTGGGCGCAGAGAACGACGCCGCGGCGCTAGCGGCGGTAAACCCGAAACCGGACGTCGTGATCGTCGGGCACACACACCGCGAAATGCGCGATACCGTGATCAATGGCGTGCATTTCGTGCAGCCGAAGAACTGGGTGCAGAGTCTCGCCGTCGTGCACGTGTCGCTCGCGCGAGACTCGACGCGGCGCTATCACGTGACGGCGGTTCGCGCGGAGCTGATTCCGCTGGGGAACGTGGCCGAATCGCCTCGCTTCACGCAGCGGCTCACCGCGGCGCATGAAGCCGCCCGGCTGTGGGCTGGCACGGCGGTGGGCAGCGCGGGCCCGGGATTCGATGCCCGATACACCCGGGTGCAGGACACGCCACTGCTCGATTTCATCAATGAAGTGCAGCGTCGCAAGGCAGGAGCGCAGCTGTCTGCCGCGGCGGCGTTCGACGTCCAGCCGGGGCTCCCTGAGGGCGACGTCCATCAGCGCGACGTCGCGGGGGTCTACCCCTACGAGAACACGCTCCGCGTGGTCCGGATCTCGGGCCAGCAGCTGCGCGCGTACCTCGAACACTCCGCACGCTACTTCCGCACGTACGAGCCCGGCCAGCCGATCCTCAACGACAGCGTCGCGGGCTATAACTACGATGTCGTGAGCGGAGTGGCCTATAACGTCGATCTGTCCCGGCCGGCAGGCCAACGCATTCGCGGCCTCGCCTTTAACGGCAAAATCGTCCAGCCCACCGATACCTTCACACTGGCCCTGAACAGCTATCGGCAAGCCGGGGGCGGCGGTTATTCGATGCTCGCCGGCGCGCCGCTCATCTACGACAAGGGTGAAGACATTCGCGAGCTGCTCGTGGACGAGATTCGCCGCGCGCGCACGATCCAGGCGGCCGCCTATCTGCGGCCGAGCTGGGCGATCATCCCCGATCTCGCGCGCGCCGCCGCGCGCGCCGCGTTCGCGCCCGCCGCGGCCCCGCTCAGCACCAGAGACAGCACGCTGCTGCGCGTGCTCACGACGAGCGATCTCCACGGGCAACTGGAGCCGCGCGTCTGGGAGTGGTCTCAGAACCGGCCGGTCGGCGGCGTGGCGGCGCTGAAGCCGTGGCTCGACAGCCTCGCCCACGTCTGTGGCTGCGCGTCGGTGCGGCTCGACGCTGGTGACGAGATGCAGGGGACTTTGCTGTCGAATTCCACGTTCGGTCGCGGCACGATCGACGCCCTGAATGCGCTCGGCATCGATGCCGCGGCTATAGGTAATCACGAGTTCGACTGGTCACTCGACACGCTGCGCGCCCGCATGAGCCAGGCGAAATATCCGTTCCTCTCGGCGAACATCACGAACGCCGCGGGCACCGCGCGTCCCGACTGGGCGACGCCGTGGAAGCTCGTGACGAAGAGCGGCGTGAAGATCGCAGTGATCGGCCTGACGACGACCGAGACGCCGACGAGCACGGCATCCCGCAACATCCAGGGTCTCGCGTTCGGGGACGGCGCGCAGGCGATCAAGCGTTATCTGCCGGAGGCGCGAGCCGCTGCCGACTTCGTGATCGTCGTAGCCCACGTCGGGGCGCTGTGCGACTCGAGCACCGGCGGGGGGAACAGCGCCGCCTGTCACGGCGAGATCCTCGACGTTGCGCGCCAGCTCGATTCCGGGTCCGTCGATCTGATTGTCGCGGGGCACACGCACATACGGGTGAATACGGTGGTTCACGGGATCCCGATCGTGGAGGCGCAATCGAGTGGCCGTTCGGTCGGCATCGTCGATTTCGTCCGCACTGGCGGCCGGCGCGAAGTGCGCGTTCAGCTCGTCACGCCCTATGCCGATCAAGTCAAACCGGATGTGGCGTTGACCGACGCGCTCGGCCACCAGCAACAAGCGGTGCGAAATCTTACCGAGCGGGTCGTCGCTCGCCTCAAGATCCCGCTGAAGCGGGCGGGCGACGAATATGGGTTGGGCCGCCTCATTGCCGACGCCCAGCGCGCCGCCGGCCGCGCCGACGTCGCGATCATGAACAACGGGGGCATCCGCGCCGATCTGCCCGAGGGCACGATCAACTGGGGTCAGGTCTACCAGGTGCAGCCGTTCCAGAACCGGTTGCTGCGGTTCACGGTCAAGGGCTCGGTGTTGGAGGAGGCGCTGGAGCAGTGCGTGGCGGGGAAGGATCATCTGCCGGACTGTCACATCGCCGGCACGGAAGTGTGGTACGATGCCGGCAAGGAGCCGGGGAAGCGTGTCAGCCGCGTTCGCGTGAGTGGCAAAGACCTCGATAAGAATCGCACGTACACCCTGGTCGTGAACGACTTCATGGCGACGGGTGGCTCGGGGTTCCGCATGCTCGTGGGCTCGCCGAGGGAAGACATCGACGTCGTCGATATCGACGCCCTGACCCGTTATCTGGGTGTGCTGCGCGCTCCCGTGGAGGCGCCCGACGACGTGCGCTTCCATCGGACCGACCGCTGATGCGGGTTTTCGTCAACGACAAAGCCGTCGACGTACCACGCGGCGCGCGAGTGCGCGACGCGGTCGCGCAGGCGGACGACGGGTTGGCGCGGCTCCTCGACGGATCCGCGTATGTGACGGACGCCGCAGGGCGCCCGATTGACGCCGGGGACGCGGTGGGCGAGGCCGGCGCGGTCTACCGCGTGGTTGTCTCCGCGCGCCGCGAGGGGAAGCCCAAGCTGACCAAGGATGCGTTGCGGCAGTGGCCGAAGGCCGAGCTGCATGTGCATCTGGACGGCGCGCTGCGGCCGGCGACGATGATCGAGCTGGCACGGGCCCAGGGCATCCGGTTGCCCGCCGACACACCCGACGCTCTCGCCAAGGCGATGCTGGTCCGCGATGCGAAGAGTCTCGAGGAGTACCTCCAGAAATATGAGATCACGTTGTCGGTGCTCCAGACCGCGCAGGCACTGGAGCGCGTCGCGTACGAGTTCGTGCTGGATAAAGCGGCGGAAAACGTCCGCTACGTGGAAGTGCGGTATTCGCCCTTGTTGCATCGTCCCGCGCTGACGCTCACCCAGGCGATCGAAGCACCCCTCGCCGGCATCCGGCGCGCCTCTGCGGAGACCGGAACGAAGGTCGGGTTGATCGTCTGCGCCATGCGTACCAAGCCGCCCGCCGAATCTCTCGAGCTCGCCCGCGCGGCGGCGGAGTATCACAGCGCCGGCGTGACGGCATTCGATCTCGCCGGCGCGGAGCGTGGGCATCCCGCACGCGAGCATCGCGCCGCATTCGAGTACGCGGCGGCGCACGGGATGGCCTGCACGTGTCACGCGGGCGAAGGGGACGGACCGCATTCGATTGATCAGGCGCTGCACGAGGTCGGGGCCCAGCGCATCGGGCATGGCACCAGGCTCGCCGAAGACCCGGCGCTGCTCGAGGAAGTTGTCGCCCGCAAGATTCCGCTGGAGATGTGCCTCACGAGCAACGTGCATACGCATGTCGTCGCTTCGGTGGCGGAGCATCCCTTTAAGCGCTATTACCAGCAGGGCGTCGTCGTCACGCTGAACACCGACGGGCCGTTGACCGACGGCATCACCCTGACGGACGAGTATTTCCTGGCGCACGCCGTGCTCGGTCTCTCGCCCGACGACATGGCGCGTGTGGTCCTGAACGCTTGCGAAAGCGCATTTCTCCCGGAGTACGAAAAGGTGGCGCTCGTGTCCCGTGTTCAAAGTGAATTGGGGGCTCTCTGATGTCCGCGAGACGCGTTCTCTTTGCGTTCGCGGTCACGTTCGTCTGTGCACTTGTCGTGTTCACGCTGCCGCGCTTTGTGTTCAACACATTGCGCGGGGCGACGGTCCAAACGCCCGCCCAGGACACGGCGAAGGCTCAAGTAATCGCACCCGCGCCGCGCTCACTCGGGTCCCGGCTCACAGGGATCTTCGGCCTCATCCTGATCCTCGGCATCGGCTATGCGTTCTCGCGGAACCGCAAGGCGATCAGCCGGCGGGTGGTCGCCTGGGGGGTGGGCCTGCAGCTCCTGTTCGCGATATTCGTGCTGCGCGTGAGCTGGGGTCGGGGAATCTTCAGCTGGCTCGGCGCGACGGTAACGAAAATCCTCAGCTTCTCCTACGCGGGCTCGGAATTCGTCTTTGGCGAGATCGGGAAGCAGCACTCGAGCCTCGGCGTGATTTTCGCGTTCCAGATCATGCCGGCGATCATCTTCGTCTCCGCGCTGTTCGCGATCATGTACTACCTCGGCATCATGCAGGTCGTCGTGAAGGCGTTCGCGTGGTTGATGAACAAGATCATGGGCGCGAGCGGAGCGGAAAGTCTCAACGTCGCGGCGTCGATTTTCATGGGGCAGACCGAGGCCCCGCTGACCATCCGGCCGTTCCTGCCGCGCATGACCCGCTCCGAGCTGATGACCGTCATGACGGCGGGGATGGCGCACGTCTCCGGTTCGATCATGGCCGCCTACATCGCGTTCGGGATCGAAGCGCGCCATCTGCTCACCGCGGTCATCATGACGGCGCCCGGCACGATCATGATGGCGAAGATCCTCGAGCCCGAGACCGAAGTCCCGGAAACGCTGGGCGGGGTCAAGGTGGCGATCCCGCGCACCGACGTGAACGTCCTCGATGCGGCGGCCCGCGGCACGAGCGAAGGACTGCACCTGATGCTCAACGTGATCGCGATGCTCGTCTCCTTCATCGCGCTCATCGCACTGGTGAATGGCCTGTTCGGCGCGATTCATGGAGTGCTGCCGTGGTTCCCCGAAACGCTGCAGACGGTGCTGGGGTGGATTTTCCGGCCCATCGCGTGGGTAATGGGAGTACCGTGGCACGACAGCGGGACGGTGGGGTCGCTGCTGGGCGAGCGCATGGTGCTCAACGAGTTCATCGCCTACGCGCATCTCGGCCCGATGAAGGGCAGTCTCGATCCCGTTTCCTTCACCATCGCGACGTTCGCGCTATGCGGCTTTGCAAATCTCAGCTCGGTGGGCATTCAGATCGGCGGGATCGGCGCGCTGGCCCCCGAGCGCAAGCATGACCTCGCGCGCCTCGGATTCCGGGCAATGATCGCCGGTACGCTCGCGAACTTTCTCTCGGCCACGCTCGCAGGCATTCTCTTATGATGAAGGCCACCGAGGCGGTCGCAGCACGCCTCGGCACGCTGAAACCCCGAGTCGCGATCGTCCTCGGCTCCGGGCTGGGCTTTCTCGCAGACGAAGTCGCCCAAGCCATTCGTATTCCCTATCGCACCATCCCCGGTTTTCCGGAGCCCGGCGTCGCGGGCCACAAAGGGGAGCTGGTCGCCGGGACGCTCGAAGGCGTGCCCGTCCTCGTGCAGGCCGGCCGCTTTCATCTGTATGAAGGGCACCCGGCGGCCGTGGCGGGACTTCCCACCCGTGTCTTTGCCGAGCTCGGCGTCGAGATCCTGATCGTTACGAACGCCGCCGGGGGCGTGCGCCGCACCTTTCCGGGCGGAACCCTGATGCTGATCGCCGATCACCTCAACCTTATGTGGCGCAACCCGCTGATCGGACAACCCGAGCCGGGCGAGCAGCGCTTTCCCATCATGCACGAGCCGTACGACGGCGAGTTGCGCGCGCTCGCCAGCACGGTCGCGCGCGAAGCCGGTATCCGCATGGAAGAGGGCGTCTACGCCGCCCTCCTGGGCCCCTCGTACGAGACTCCGTCCGAAGTGCGCATGCTGGAGCGGCTCGGCGCCGACGCCGTCGGGATGTCTACCGCGCCGGAGGTGCTCGTGGCCCGGTCTCGGGGCATGCGTTGCCTGGGCTTTTCCATCATCACGAACCCCGGGGCAGGCATCACAGGGGAGGCCCTGTCGCACGAGGAGGTGCTGGCGGTGAGCGAGCAGGTGGCCCGGAAGCTCGCGGTGGTCGTGAAGGGAGTGCTCCAGCGGATCAAATAGCATTGTAGGGGCGCAGCATGCTGCGCCCTACCCTTGCCCTGATGCAGTCCTGACCGTTCGGGTGCAACCTTTTTGGAACATCCCCTGTCATATCAACCGATACCGCCGCGCGCTCGCCGTCAGCGTTCGCGACCGGGGTTCACTAACCCTTCAGCTCCCGGACGCATATGCCGACGATGCTCCAGCTGCTTCTCGCTCTGGCGGGAAATCATCCGCCCCTCGTTGTCGTGGACTCGCCACCTCCAGCGCCGCCGGCGCCGCAGCAGGTCCGTGCCATTCGCCTGAATGGTGGTCAGGCCGTCACGATCGACGGTGTGCTGAACGAACCCCTCTGGCAGGCCGCCGAGCGGCTCACCGGGTTTACGCAGCGCGATCCCAATCAGGGGGCGATGCCGACCGAGAGCACGGTCGTCTTCGTGGCGTACGACGACGCGGCGCTCTACATCGGGGCGCGGCTTTACGACTCGCATCCCGATTCGATCGTCGGGCGCCTCGCACGCCGCGATCAGGGCACCAGCTCCGACCGCTTCCAGGTCTACATCGATTCCTATCACGACAAGCGCAGCGGCTTCTACTTCGGGATCAATGCGGCCGGGACGCTCTATGACGGCACGCTCTTCAACGACGACTGGGACGACGACACCTGGGACGGCGTGTGGGAAGGGAAGGTCACTCGGGACGCGTCGGGGTGGACCATCGAGATGCGCATCCCGTACTCCCAGCTCCGGTTCGTGAAAAGCCCGCAGTACGTGTGGGGCATCAATTTCCGCCGCGATATCGCGCGCAAGAACGAGTTCGATTACATCGTCTACACGCCGCGCGAGGCCCGAGGCTTCGTGTCGCGGTTCCCGGATCTCGTGGGGATCGAGCGCATCGCGCCGCCACGGCGCCTCGAGATCTCGCCGTATGCGACGAGCCGCGCCGCATTTACCCATCCGCCGGCCGGTAACCCGTTCAACGACGGCTCAAAGTTCGACCCCGGATTCGGCGCTGATGCGAAGATCGGCCTCGGCTCGAATCTGACGCTCAACGCCACCATCAATCCCGATTTCGGCCAGGTCGAAGTCGATCCCGCCGTCGTGAACCTGAGCGATCGCGAGACCTTCTTCAACGAAAAGCGGCCGTTCTTCGTCGAGGGCTCGTCCATTTTCGAATTCGGGTTCGGCGGCCAGAGCAATTTCTGGGGATTCAACTGGTCGGGGCCGAGCTTCTTCTACAGCAGGCGCATCGGCCGCTCGCTTTCAGCGCCGGGCGCGCCTGCCAACGGGTACGTCGACGGGCCCGACGGCGCGCACATCCTCGGCGCGCTGAAGTTGACCGGCAAAGTCGCAGGCAGCTGGAACGTCGGGGGCCTCACCGCGGTCACGGCTCGCGAGCGGCGACCCTGCAGGACAGCCTTGGGGTGCGCTGGGGCCAGGAAATGGAGCCGCTCGCGGCCTACGGCGTGTATCGGGCGCAGAAAGAGTTCGACAAGGGCCGGCAGGGGCTCGGATTCATCAGCACATTCGCCGGTCGCGCGTTCGAGGATCCCGCGCTGCGGGACGTCCGGAACAACACCTCTGGGACGCTGGGAGCCGACGGCTGGGTCTTTCTGGATAGCGCGAAGACGTGGGTGACGACCGCGTGGGTCGCGGGCTCGCGCATCGCAGGATCGCCGGCCCGGCTCACCGCGGTGCAGCGCAATTCGGTGCACTATTTTCAGCGCCCCGACGCACCGAGTGTACGAGTCGATTCGAACGCCACGTCGCTCACGGGTACGGCGGCACGGTTCACGCTCGCCAAGCAGCGTGGCAATACCTTCGTGAACTCCGCGTTCGGCATCATCTCGCCCGGATTCGACGTAAACGATCTCGGCTTCCTGTCGCGGACCGGGTACATCAACATGCATCTGGGCGGCGGGCGCAGCTGGAGCAAACCCGGCAAACATTTCCGCTATGCGGAAACCGGCGGCGCGCTGTTCCGAAACTACGACTGGGACGGCAACATCAACTGGTCGGGTGGGTTCAACTTCGGCTATGTGCAGTTCAACAACTACTACTGGGTCAACTGGAACGTCGCGTACAATCCGTGGACCGTCGACAATCGCCGCACGCGCGGTGGACCCTTGCTGCTGCTGCCGCCGGGATATCAGTTCGGGCTCGACTTGGGTTCGGACAGCCGCAAATCGCTGACCCTCAGCGGCGGCGCGTTCACGTACTTCCGCTCGTCACAGGACGTAGAGTGGTCCACGTACGTCAACATGCAGTACCGGCCCGCTCCCAACGTCTCGGTCAGTGTGGGACCGAACCTGTACAAACAGACCCAGCCCTATCAGTACATCACCGCGATTGCCGACTCAACCGGTGGGGCGCCCAACACGTTCAACACTCACTACATCTTCGGTGGGCTCAGTCAGACGGAATTGTCGGCAGCCATTCGTCTCAACTGGACCTACAGCCCGATGCTTTCGCTGCAGCTCTACGCGCAGCCGCTGATTTCAGCGGGCCGCTACGACTACTACCGCGAGCTCGCAAGGCCGCGCAGTGCGTCGTTCATCCGCTACGGCCGCGACAACGGGTCGACGATCGCGTACGTCGATTCGACGAACTCGTACACCGTCGATCCCGACGGCCCGGGCCCGGCGCAGCCGATGTCGTTTGGCAACCAGAGCTTCAACTTCAAGTCGCTGCGCGGCAACGCCGTGCTGCGCTGGGAGTACATGCCGGGTTCGACGCTGTACTTCGTCTGGACGCAGAGCCGCTCGGCCTTCGATGACAACGGAGACTTCAGGTTCGGCTCCTCAATGCGGAGCATGCTCACGGCGCCTGCCGAGAACATTTTCATGATCAAAGCGACGTATTGGTGGAATCCGTAGACAAACGGCTGATGTGATGGGGTAATGTAGGGGCGCAGCATGCTGCGCCCCTACTTCACATCCCCTCCTGCGGCGGCCTGGGCGGCGCCGGCACAAAATGATTTAACGGTCCGTGTCCCTTGCCAAACCCCGGCGCCGCCGCAATCGCGCGATGGACGAAGTCGAGGCCATCGGCCACGGCCTGTTCCAGCGGCCGCCCCAACGCGAGCCCCGCTGTTATCGCGGCCGACAGCGTGCAGCCGGTGCCATGCGTTGACGTCGTGTCGATGCGCGCATGGGTGAAGCGGCGCACCGAGCCGTCGTGCACCAGGACGTCGACGATCGTCGTCGTGTCGGCCAGATGCCCGCCTTTCACGAGCGCGGCGCGCGCACCCAGCGCGACGAGCGCGCGCCCGGCCCGCTCCATCTGATCGGGCGTTCGCACCTCCCCGCCGACGAGAATCTCCGCCTCGTTCAGATTCGGCGTCACGAGGAGTGCGAGCGGGGCGAGGCGTCGCGCGATGCGCTGCTCGGCAGCGCGATCGAGCAACCGGTCGCCGGACGTCGCCACCATCACGGGGTCGAGCACGTAGGTCGTGAAACGATGCCGGGCGATGCGTTCCGCGACGGTGTCGACGATGTCTCGCGATCCCAGCATGCCGGTCTTGATCGCGGCCGGTCGCAGGTCCTCCGCCAGCGCGTCGATCTGCTTCGCCACCAGCTCGGCGGGCAACGCCTGCCAGGCGGAGACGCCGATCGTGTTCTGGGCGGTGACCGCCGTGATTGCGCTGGTGCCATAGACGCCGAACTGATGAAACGTCTTGAGATCGGCCTGGATACCGGCCGCGCCACCCGAATCGGAGCCCGCGATCGTGAGCGCGATTCTCATGAAGTCCGGAGCGGTGCCTTGGCGAAACCAAGGACGGTCGCAATCTTAGGGGCACCTGTGACCGGTACGAGGACACGCATTCGCAGTAATCTGCAGTCGACCGTCCGCGATCTCCAACGCCGCAAGGCGCGCGGACGGCGCGGGCTGGCGGTTGTGGAGGGCGTGCGGCTCGTGGAAGAGGCGCTGGCCGCCGGTCTCGAGTTCAAAGGCGCCCTCGTGTCGCCCGAGCTCGCGCGCACGACGCGAGGCCAGGCGCTCACGGCCGAGCTCGCGAGCCACGCGGTCGCCGTCGAGGAAGTCGGCTCGCGGACGTTCGGCGATCTCGCCGGCACCGACACGCCGCAGGGAATTCTCGCGATCGTGCAGCCGCGCACGTGGGCGCTGACGGACATCGCCACGGGGCCGCTGCTCGTCGTGGACGGCGTGCAGGATCCCGGCAACGTCGGCACGCTGATCCGCACCGCGCACGCGCTCGGCGCATCGGCGAGTCTGTTGCTCCGCGGCAGCGCGGACCCGATGAATCCGAAGGCGTTGCGGGCGGCGATGGGCGCGACGTTCCGGCAC